>WNEV01001170.1_pt1 | contig 10318 bp, 8 predicted proteins | sample 5399861 | NCBI WGS metagenome assembly WNEV01 (sample SAMN13153335, study PRJNA577476) | soil metagenome | isolation source: 40 cm grassland meadow soil 2 days after 3rd rain plot 2 | place: USA:California | collected 2015-11-11 | reverse complement strand
TGAGTCGCTCAGGGCTCTCCGTGCAGAAGTCGGTGATCCAGCGATTCCACGCGCGGCTCATCGCCGCCGCCAGGGCCGGTTCGAGGCCATCGATGTTGATCGCGTGGGTCGCCCACGTCCGGAACAGGATGCCGACATCGATGCCCTCGACGTCCATGGCCTCCAGAACGTCCTTCGTTGGCGTGCCGCGACGCACGCGCTCCCAGCCGGGGGCCCGCAGGCGCAGCGACCAGGCGCGCTGTCGCTCCGGCCGGTCGACATACGGCGGGAGGACCTTGCCATCCACCTGCGCGCGCATCTGCCCCTGGGTGTCCGGCACCGTTGTGATCCGGCCACGGAACTTTGGATCGAGGTAGTCGTCCCACAGGTTCCGTGGCTCGACCACGTGGAGATCGCTGTCCATGACGCGCATCCCTTGCTTGGCCATCTGCGCCTCCAATCCCGACTTCGGCACTGCAGCATAGCTCGCGGACAGCGCGGACGAAAGACCACACTTGGCGCCGTAATACTCCACGGGTGAGATCCGACCGCGGTGCGTCCCCCGTAGATAACCGGAAAGGCGCTCCGGGAAAACCGGGGCGGGCAACAGATATCAGAGACCGGGCTGGACCCGGGTAGGGGGAACCATGCGGGAGATCAGGCCAAGCCGCTATCTTCGACTCGCCACAGCTGTCCTCCTCGCGCTGCTCGTCGTCCCATCGGCGGGCGTGCGTGGGGCGAGCCACCGGGAGGCTCCGTTGATCGCCCTGGACCCGGCGGCGGACAACACCGACGTCTACGCCTTCCGGAGCTGGGTGGACCCGAGCAAGGTCGTGTTCATCCTGAACGTGATCCCGGGCCAGCACCCCGGCGACGGCCCGAACTACTTCAACTTCGACGACGACGTCCTCTATCGCATCCACATCGACAACAACATGGACGGCGTCGCCGAGGACATCGTGTACGAGATTCGGTTCACGACCGAGACCAGGCCCGCGCTCGGGTCGCTGAACTTTCCCCTCCCCTACGTTGGGAATCCTCACATCCCGGTCGCTCAGCTTCAGGGAATCACCGCACTCGACGGCCCGGGATCGGAGGGGCTGACCCGGCGCCAGACATACGCCGTGACCGAAGTTCGCGGCACGAACCGAATCCCACTCTTCCAGACTCAGAAGCTCGTGGCCGTTCCGTCCAACGTAGGCCCGGCCACGATGCCGAATTACGAGGCCCTGGCCGCGCAGGGGATCTACTCTGACGCGAGCGGGATCCGGGTCTTCGCCGGCCAGCGCACGGAGACCTTCTACATCGATCTCGGCGCGGTCTTTGACACGGCCAACCTGCGCCGCTTCCCGCCCGTGCTCACTCAGAGGGAGGATGCTCGCAATGCCCGCAATCCGTTCGGGGTGAATCGGTTCAGCGGCTTCAACGTCCATACGATCGCCATCGAGGTGCCGATCACGCGAGTCACGCTGGACGCCGCGCACCCCGTCATCGGCATGTACGCGAGTACGAGTCGGATGGACGCCACGGGTACCTTCAAGCAGGTCTCGCGGATGGCGAACCCGCTGGTCAACGAGCTCATCATCGACACCCCGTCCAAGGACCGCTGGAACGCGTCGGAACCCGAGGACGAGGCGCAGTTCCAGGACTTCTATAAGAACCCCTCGCTCGCGCTCGCGTTGTCGCTCATCTTCGATATCCCCGTCCCGGCAACGCCGCGGACCGACCTCATGAGCGCGCTGCTGAAGTACCCGGGGCAGCCACTGGCCGGGACCGATTGCGGGTCCCCCTGCGCGGAGCTCCTCCGACTCGACCTCAGCGTTGCCCCGACGGCTCCCGAAGACCAGAAGCGGCTCGGCCCCCTCGCCCACGATAAGAAGGGGAAGCCCACGCCCGACCCCGCTGGCTGGCCGAATGGCCGGCGGCCCAACGACGACGTCACTGACATTGCCCTCCGAGTCGTCGCCGGTGTGCTCAGCGGCCAGACATGTTGCACGGGTTCCCCACACAACCGACTCGGCGACGGCGTCAACTTCCTCGACAACGCCCCCGGAACGGACGTGACCAGCAACGGCATCGCGAAAAAGTTTCCGTTCCTTCCGACGCCCCACGACGGCCGGACCCCCCTGCGCGTCGATCGCGATGAGCGGGAGGACGAGCGGGACGACTAGCCTAGGTAGCGCGACTTTGTGAGGAGGGCGATGCAAATGCGAGCTCATCGATACGTGGGCATGACAATCGTCTCGGCTTTCGTCCTAGCCGGACTCTGGCCGGGATCGCTCCTGGCGCAGAGCACGAGCGCCGACCAGAGCATCGGCTTCGCCCAGCGCCAGGTGACGCGCAAGCCCTACGATGCCACCGTGTATCACCGCCTGGGCGACGCCTATATCCAGAAGGCCCGCGAAAGCGGAGACGTGACCTACTTCGACCTCGCGGAACGGGCCCTGCGGAAGGCGCTGGAGCTCGCTCCCCGGTACGGCGACGCCGCGCGCCACTTGGCCTTCGTCCTCTACTCGCGCCACGACTTCGACGGCGCAGCCCGGGAGGCCCAACGGGCCGTCGACCTCAACCCCACCGACGCCCACGCCCTGGGCGTTCTCGGCGACGCCTATCTCGAGGTCGGAAAGTACGAGGCGGCCCGCGAGACGTACGGGACGATGACGCGGCTCCGGGCCGATCTCTACTCCTTCAGCCGGCGCTCGGGGCTCAGGAGCCTCACGGGCGACCCCGAGGGCGCGCTCGAGGATCTCCGGCTGGCGATCGCGGACGGCCGGGCGGGCAGGCGGCCCAGGGAGAGCGTGGCCTGGGCCCAGTGGCAGCTCGGGAGCGATTACTTCGCGCTCGGGAGGCTCCCCGAGGCGGAGGCGCAGTACCAGGGGGCGCTCGGGACGTACCCGAACTATTACCGGGCGCTGGCCGGGCTGGCCCAGGTCCGCGCCGCCCAGCGCCGGTACGACCAGGCGATCGAGCTCTACAAGCGCGCGCTCGGCGTCATCCCGCTGCCCGATTACGCCGCCGCGCTCGGCGACGTGTACGCGCGGATCGGGCGCTCCGACGAGGCGCGGAGACAGTACGACCTTGTCGAGTACATCGGCCGCCTGAACGCGATCAACAAGGTCATCTACAACCGCGAGCTCGCCTACTTCTACGCCGACCACGATATGAAGCTAGAGCAGGCGCTCGACCTGGCCAAGAAGGAGCTCGAGGTCCGGAAGGACGTGTACGCCTACGACGTCCTGGCCTGGGCCCTGCTGAAGAACGGTTCCCCCCGGGAGGCCCTCGCCGCCATCACGGAGGCCCTGAAGCTCGGAACGCGGGACGCGCGGCTGTTCTTCCACGCCGGGATGATCCATCACGAGCTCGGCGACGCCGAGCAGACCCGGCATTACCTCGGGCTCGCGCTGGTCACGAATCCGCACTTCCACCCCTTCCACTCTGAGACGGCAAGACGCGTGCTCAGAGAGGCGGGGGCCGAAGAGACAGCGCGTGTGGTCGTGGGCGGTGAGCGCTGAGGGCGCGCGGCGGCGGCGATGGTTGATCGGCCTGGCGCTCGCGGGCTTCATGGTCCTTCCGCGCGCCGGCCTGGCGCATCCGCTGGGTAACTTCAGCGTCAACCGCTACGCGGGACTCCGCCTGGCCGCGGACGGCGTCGAGCTCCGCTACATCGTCGACATGGCGGAGATCCCCACCTTCCAGGAGATCCAGGAGACCGGGATCGTCCCCGAGCCTGATCACCCGAGCGTCGGCCCCTGGGCCTCCCGCAAGGCGGAGGCGCTCCGTGAAGGGCTCACGCTCGAGGTCAACGGCCATCGCCTCGCGCTCGAGGTTGCCTCGCGAGAGGTCATATTCCCTCCGGGCGCCGGCGGGCTCCCGACGTTGAAGATCGGCATCCGCTACCGGGTGCCGCTCGACGGACATCTCGGGCCCGCGGCGGCGCTCTTCTACCGCGACACGAACTTTCCCGATCGCGCCGGATGGAAGGAGATCGTCGCGGTGGCGGGAGCGGATGCCGCGATCATCGAGGCGTCGGTCCCCGACCGGGACCGGAGCAACCAGCTGGCCGACTACCCGACCGATCTGCTCGCCAGCCCGCCGCAGGATGTCGAGGCGCGCCTGACGTTCAGGCGCGAGCTCGCACCGCCGCTCCTTGCCTCGCCGGGTCCGCGGATGGCGGCGCGAGCACTCGCGCCTGCGCGGCTCGCGCCGAACCTGCAAGCGACACCTCGCAGCGCGTTCACCGAGCTGATGACCACGCGGCCCCTGGGGATCGGCGTCCTCCTGCTCGCCCTCGTCGTGGCCGCTGGCCTCGGCGCGGTCCACGCGCTCGAGCCGGGGCACGGCAAGACCGTCGTGGCCGCCTATCTCGTCGGCTCGCGGGGAACGGCCTGGCACGCGCTCGTGCTCGGCCTCGTCGTCACGGCCTCGCACACGGCGGGCGTCTACCTGCTGGGCGCGGTGACGCTCTACGCGTCGCGCTACATCGTTCCCGAGCGGCTCTACCCGTGGCTCGGCGTCGCCTCCGGCCTGACGGTCGCCGGCCTCGGCATCGTCCTCTTTCTGCGTCGGTACCGAGGCGCGTCGCGCCGCCACAGTCACGACCATGCCCACGACGACCACCATCATCACGCACACGGCCACCAGCACCATCACCCTGGTGCCGACGTCTCCCTCAAGGAGCTGGTCGCGTTGGGGGTGACCGGGGGAATCGTGCCGTGCCCGGCGGCCCTTGTGGTGCTGCTGAGCGCGCTGGCGCTCGGCCGCCTCGGCTTCGGGCTCGTGCTCATCGTCGCGTTCAGCGTCGGCCTGGCCGCAGTGCTGATCGTCATCGGGCTCCTCGTACTGCGTGCGCGGCGTTTCATGGCCCGGTGGCGGGGGGAAGGCGTGCTGCTCACGCGATGGCTGCCGCTGACCTCCTCGGTCGCCATCACCGGGCTGGGGCTGGCCATCGCGGCGCAAGCGCTCCGGACGGCCGGGATCCTCCAGGGCCGGCTGTGATGGACACGTCGCTCGCGGCGGCGCTCGGCATCGGCTTCCTCCTCGGCATCCGTCACGCGACGGACGCCGATCACGTGGCGGCGGTGTCCACCTTCGTGAGCCAGCATCGCAGCGTGGCGCGCTCGTGTCTGCTGGGAACCTTCTGGGGCGTGGGCCACACGGCGGCGCTGCTGGCGGCGGCGCTCGGGACGATCGCCTTCAAGCTCACCATCTCTCCCGAGACGGAACGGGAGCTCGAGCGGGTGGTCGCGCTGGTGCTCGTCCTTCTGGGCGGTCACGTCCTGCTCCGCACACTCGCGCCCGTCCGGCACGCTCACGCGCACGTGCTGCACGCGGCGGGTCGGCCCTTCCTCGTCGGGCTGCTGCACGGGCTAGCCGGCAGCGCCGCGCTCACGCTCGCGGTCGTCGCCGCCATCCCCGATCCGCTCGCGGGGTTGCTCTACGTCCTCGTGTTCGGCGCGGGCTCCACGGTGGGGATGCTCGTGCTCAGCGGGCTGATCGCGCTTCCCTTCGTGGTGACCGCAAACCGGACGCGGGACCTTCACACCGCCGTCCGCGCCCTGGCCGGGATCGCGAGCCTGCTCCTGGGCCTCTGGCTCCTCTGGGAGCTGGGCTGACATCGCGCGCCCGGGTGAGCTCGCGTTCCTCTGGCTCCTCGCGGATGGTAAGAAGCCGCCACACATTGCAATTCCCCGATCTCTGGCGCTCGGAATAAATAGGGGGCCACATCACCTCCAGCTTACGATTGACGTAAGACACGAATATTTGACCGGCCAAGGAGTCCGCATATGCCGCACAGCGATGAGACGGACGCTGGGAGGGGCATTTGGCGCTCGGAGTTGCTCTGGAACCTTCTCGTCCCGGTGGGCATTGCGGGGCATATTCTTTTCTTCGACGTACTGCCGGCCGTACTGGCATGGGCGGTCAGCTCGAGCCAGGGTCTCGATCTGTTCTCGGGTCTCGACAATCCCTCGCTACGCCGTATTGCGGGGTTCGGTTTGTTTCTGAGCGCCCTCGCCGCGATCATCACGACAGAAAGTGTCACGCGTCTTGGTCGGCCATTCAGCATCGGACACTTCCTCGCCGCCTGTGTCGCGATCGGGGTCGCCCTCTTTCCCTCCTTGGCGGACTGGCATCGAATTCATCTCGGCCTGACGTCGGAGCAATACGCCCTCGTGCAGTCGTACTGCTATTTGGCCCTCAGGATCATGGTAGGCATCCTGATTGGCGCAACGCTGAGCTGGGTTCTGCTGGCTAGCAACATGCCTCTAGGATCCTCTGGCAGGAGGTAGTACACGCGCAAGTGACGGCCCCTCACCACCACGACCAGAACTCGACCCGGATATAGCGGGCGACCCTCCGCGTCAGCAGTTCCACAATCCGCCGCTGACCGCAGGAGATTTTGGCGTTCCCCGTCATCTCGGGTTTGAGGAGAAGCGAAGGATTGTCGATCGTGGTGGTGACCCTCACGATTCGCTCTCCCAGTCCCTGCTTCTCCTCGATGGCCGCCGGGGCGATGGCCGTGACCCGGCCGACGAAGCTCGTTTCCGGGTAGCCCCGTGCCCTCAGGACCACCCGCTGGCCGACCCGCACATCGGCGATCTCTTTCTCGGAGATGGCGATCTCGGCCTTCACGGTCTTCAGCTCGTGGACTTCGGCGATCAGGTCGCCCTTCTTCACGTAGTCGCCGGTCTTTTCTTTGGGCTTGGGGGTCGTGATGACCCCCGACACGGGGCTCACGACCCTCACAAGCGCCAGCTGTTCCTGCAAGTAGCCCCGCTGGGCCTCCAGGCCGGCTATCTCGGCTTCCGTGGCTTCGATCTCTTCGCGCCGGGTCCCCGCCAACAAGACCTTCAGTCTGCCCTCCGCCACTTCCACCTCTTTTTCGGCGACGGCCAGGTCCTTTCGGACCTGGGCGAGGTCATCGGCCAAAATCGTCCTCAGCTCGGCTTGGGCCTCCTCCACTTCCCGCTCCCTCATCGCGACCCGCTCTTCGACCTCCTCGATCTGCTTCCGCGAGACGAGCTCGGCTTGGAATAGCGCCCGGAACCTGGCGAGGTCGTTCCGGGCGTACTTGAGCCGTTCGTCAGCCTTCTGAACGGCGGTCTCCGCCTTGGAACGCTGCGCCGCATGGATCTCCCGGGCTTCGTTGCCACGCCTCCAGGTATGCTCCCGCCGGGTCTTCGCCGCCTCGACCTCGCTCCGCGCGAGCGCAATCTCCTCTGGCCTCGGCCCTACCTTGAACATCTTGAGCCTCGCGCGCTTTTCGTCGATCCTGGCCTCGATTGTTTTAAGCTCGACGCGGGAGTCCCGGTCAGAGAGACGGGCGATCAGATCGCCCTCTCTGACGAGATCCCCCTCATCCACTTGGACTTTCTCGATGACCCCTTCGATCTGGGCTCGCACGTCTGCGTTCTGGATGGGCAGGATCGTGAAGCCCCCTGCGACCCTCAGCTCCATCCGGACCAGAACGACACTCGCCAGAAGAAGGACGAGCAGGACGAGACACGTCGTCCGCCGGTTTATCGACGCGAGGCTCTCTCGCTTCGGAAGGACCTTTTTGAGCGGATTTCGAAACACGGTCACCAGGAGGCCGGCGAGGAGAAGAAATCCCACGCCCTGATAGCGCCCGATCAGGAAGCTGCCGAACTGGACCACGACGAAGCCGAGGAGCCAGAAGGAGTAGGCGCCAGCCAGCAGGCCATACACGAGGTAGATTCGCCGCTCACGGGGAGTCGCGTCCTCGATCCCCCGGGTCGCCGATCGCCACAGTTGTCCGAGTCGCGCCCCTAGGTAGCTGAAGGATTTCTGTCTCAGGTTCGGGACTTCCAGGCAGTCGCTCAAGAGGTAATAGCCATCCAGCTTGATCAGAGGGTTGAGGTTGATCAAGAGTTTGATCCCCGAGGTTGCGATCACTACCAGCGCCAGGGAATTGACCCAGGTCTCCGGGTCGGTCACGCGCCAGGTGAGAACGGCCAAGGCCCAGAGGAAAATCTCGAAATAAGGCCCGGCGAAGGTCACCCACAGCCGCTTGGACTTCTCCGGAAAGAGCCAGGCGTCGCTCACGTTGCAGTAGAAGGCGAGCTGCAAGTAGATGAGGAGGACGCCCATTTCGTGGACCTCCCCGCCGAACCGCTTGCACGTGAGGCCGTGGGCGAACTCGTGGGCGGTGGTGACGGCGAAAATGGTCAGCCAGGCCACGAGGAGAATCTGAAACCGGTAGAGGTGGAGGAGGGCGTGCCCGATCTCGCCCGAATTGACGATGGCGATGGCGAACGCGAAGAAGATGAGGGCCGCGGAGAAGACCAGGAACGAGGGCGTGAAGAAGAACCCCAGCTTCTTGACCAGGCGGTCGAGGAGCCGATCGGGATCGAAGGCCTTCAGCCTCAGGTAAAGGAGATTCCCGCGAAAGGTTCGGCGCGGGCCGGCCCCGTACCCCGCCCGGCTGCTTTCCGTCTCCAGGAGGCCGAGCCGTCGGAGGTGTTCGACGAACTCTTTGAGGGTTTCAGGAGCAAGGGGAGCACCAAACTTCTGCTCGAATCTCTGCTTGATGACATCGAGGGGCGCTGAGCCGTCGAGCTGCTGGGCGATGAATTGCTCGGCCTGCCTCAGACGAAAGAACCGCCCGGTCGCGGGATCTTTGACGACAACGGTGGCGTCGTCTGCCACGCCCTGTTGGCTTACGCGCAGGTCGCTCCGGAGCTTTGGGTGCTCGAGCGTCAGCACCAGAAGCCGTCCCGGGCTCTTGAAGGGGGAAAGGCCACGGAGCCATTGGTGGCCTTTCCCCGCCCTGCGGACGTCTCACACCCCCGCGGGGACTTTAAAGGAGGGCAGTTTAGAGGAGGTGATTGGCGTTGACGTGGTCGCCGTTGGTATTCACGTGGTCGCCGTTGACATTGACGTGGTTCTTGTCAGCGTCAACGCCCGTCAGGTCCAGACTCACGCTAGGCGCGATCCGCTGCTCCAGCTCCTCGATCTCCAGCTTGAGAACCATTACTCACCCCCCTTCGTTTGAGACCTGCCCGGCGGCTCTGGTCAGGGTCACCCTGATCAGGACGCCTATCCCACGCTAGGTTGCCGGGGAACGAAGAACAAATCAGGGAGATACCTGAAATCGATGGCGGGAAACCCCCCAAGGCGGCGGGAAGGGCCACTGAGTGGGGGCCCTACTCCCCCATCCGATAACCAAGCCAAATCCCCAAGATGCCGCCAATCGCGCTCCCAATGACAGAAGAGAACGAAAACATACCAGATCCCCAGAGGGCCGGTATATAGCCTCCGATTGCAGAACCGAAAAAGAGTCCAATCCAAATTAACTTCGACCTCTCACCAGCCACTTCTCGGTCTCCGATACAGCGGCACCCCGAGGGCGAACCCGCTGCTGAGCGTGCCACGATCGATCACTCGATGATCTCGTCCGCCCGAATAAGCAGCGATCGGCGGTCCTATACATGCAATCCGAGGCATGGTCTTGATCGGCTGTGCCCCGGCGATTCTCGGCAGCGCCATGCAGCCTGCAACGCTAAGAAACAAGCGCCGCGAGACCATTCACTTCAAACCGGTTCCGTGCGGCCCCAGACGACGGCCAGGACCGTCGCACCATTCTTCGTCGTCACACTGTGGACGCAACCGTTCGGTCGGTAGCTCACGTTGCCGGTGGCCACGACGCCCGATTCGTCGGCGTTGGCACCCTCGAGGATGAAGATCAGCTCGTCACCGACGTGACGATGTCGCGGGAGCGTGGCCCCGGGCTCGAAGCGTGCCAGCAGCGCGCGGCGCTCATTGAGCTTGTCCTCCCAGATCCTCTTCTGGCGGACGCCGGGGCGCGCCTCGATCCACGGGAGCTCACTCAGCGCGAAGATTTGCGAGGGCGGCGCGCTGCCTCGCTCGGTGACCGGCTCAATGCCGCCGGTGATGAACGCGAGAACCGTCGCTCCGTTCCGCGTCGATACGGTGTGAACACACCCGTCTGGCCGGTAGCCCACATTCCCGGCCGTCACGGTCCCGAACGCATCCGAGATGGCGCCTTCGATGACGAAAACCAGCTCGTCGCCGACGTGCCGATGGAGCGGAAGTTTCGCGTCGGGCTCGATGCGCGTCATGACGGCCCGTCGCTTGGTCTCCGGATGCTCCCAAATACTCTTCATCCGGACCCCGGGCTGCCGCTCCTGCCACGCGAGATCGGCGACCGAGATGATTTCGGACAACGGCGTTTTCGTGGTGCTCATGGCGCTCCCTCCTTCATCGCCGCTTCGGCTTGCTCCAGCCAGAAGCGCATGTCCATCTCGCGGTACATCGTCGTCGCTGAGGTGAGGTGCTCCTGGACTTGCTCGCGCTTCCCGGT
>WNEV01001164.1_pt1 | contig 10337 bp, 7 predicted proteins | sample 5399861 | NCBI WGS metagenome assembly WNEV01 (sample SAMN13153335, study PRJNA577476) | soil metagenome | isolation source: 40 cm grassland meadow soil 2 days after 3rd rain plot 2 | place: USA:California | collected 2015-11-11 | reverse complement strand
CCCCACGCGGCGCGTGCCGGCAAAAACCTGCCCCTCGCGGATGGCCAGCGCCGCGGTCGCCTCCAGCCCCTGTGCAATGCCGGCGCGGCGTACGCGCGCAAACAGGGCATCGCGCACCGCCCGGCACGCCAGCTGCACGGCCCCACCGGACATCATCGTCTGCCGGGAGGCGGAACTGGATCCGGCTGAGCCCACCGCCGTATCTACGGGATGCAGGACGATTTGCTCAATGCCCAATTCCTCCCGCGCAATCTGCACGAGGATCGTGTGCACGCCCTGCCCCACCTCCGCAGCGGCGCTGTGCACCTCGGCGATGGCGCCACCCGGTCCTCTGAACAGTTTCACGCGGCATTCCGCCGAATCGTCAAAACCTTCGCTGTAGGCGATGTTCTTGTAGCCGACGGCAAACCCGACGCCCCGCCGCAATCGCTCGCCGCGACTCACATTCCCGGCACCTCCGGGATAGGTCAGCGGATCACGTTCGGCCGGCACCGGGGGCAGGTCGATCGCCGCACAGCGGCGGATCACATCGCGGACCGGCGCGCTCCCGTGGATCGTCTGGCCGGTCGGCAGCACGGATCCGGTCGAGACGGCATTCCTCACGCGCAGTGCCACCGGATCCATGCGCAACGCGCGTGCCAGCTTGTCCATCTGGGCTTCGTGGGCCACACAGGCCTGCACCGCGCCGAACCCCCGCATCGCACCGCAGGGTGGGTTATGCGTGTACACGGCGGTGCCCTCGATCAACGCGTTGGGCACTTCGTAGGGACCGGTCGCAAAGGTGGATGCGTTGGCGATGACCGCGGTGGAGGACGACGCGTACGCGCCGCCGTCGATCACAATCCGGGCGGTCACGTTGGCCAGCCTGCCGTCGCGCGTCGCGCCGTGGCGCATCCAGATGCGGGCGGGGTGCCGGTGCACATGGCCATAGAAGGATTCCTCGCGTGAATAGACCATCTTCACCGGCTTTTGAGTGCGCAGCGCCAGGAGGCAGGCATGCAGGTGCATGCTGAGGTCTTCACGCGCGCCAAACGCTCCGCCGACGCCGGCGAGATGCAGCCGTACTTTGTCTGGGGGCAGGCCCAGGCACGGCGCTATCTGGTCGCGGTCCACATGCAGCCACTGGGTGGCCACATACAGGTCGACGCCTCCGTCCTCGGCGGGGATCGCCAGTCCGGACTCCGGGCCCAGCATGGCCTGATCCTGCATACCGGTCTCGTAGTATCCCTCTACCCACACCTCCGCGGCTGCGGCCGGATCTCCATGCGCGATGCGGACGTGGCGCAACACATTGCCGAAGTCATGGACCCTGGGCGCATTGTTGCGCAGCGCCTGCTCCATGTCGGTCACTGCCGGCAAGACCTCATAGGCAACCGTGATCTGCTCAGTGGCGCGGCGGGCCAGTTCGAGATCGTTGGCGGCGAGCACGGCGACCGGCTCGCCCTGATAGCGCACACGGTCGATGGCCAGCACCGGCTGGTCGGCAATTTCCAGCCCGTACGTCTTCCGGCCCGGGACATCGGCCGCGACGAGGACGGCGTGCACGCCGGTGGCGCGCAGCGCGCGGGAGATGTCGATGGAGGCAATGCGCGCATGCGGGTGTGGACTGCGCAGTGTGTATCCCCACAACATGTCCTCGGCCCACAGATCGCTGCTATAGAGGAACTGCCCTTTCACCTTGGGGGCACCATCCACCCGCCGGACGCTCTCTCCGACGCCGCCCCGCCTGCGTTCCACGACCTTCGTGCTCACGTCCCGCCCCTCCGTGCGTTTCGCGTTCCCCGTTCCCGCGCTCGGCCCCGAGCTAGCGAAGCTAGCGTGGGGGGTCCCGCGTTCCCGTCAGAATCCGTTGCTCCACGCGCCGCGCGTCGGCAGCAATCTCATCCTCGTCCACGTGCACCAGCCGGCCGTCCCGCACGACCAGACGGCCGTCCACCGTGAGATGGCGGACCCGCTGCGGGAAGCAGTACACTAGCGCGGCCACGGGATCAACCCGCGTCCCGGCCAGGGCGACGCCGTCTGTGGCAAACAGCGCCGCATCGCCGCGCCGCCCGGCGACAAGGGCACCCACATCATCCCGTCCCAGGCACCGGGCGCCTCCCCGCGTGGCGATGCGCAGCGCATCCCGCGCGCTCATCCATTTGGGACCGCCACGTGCGCGGGCGACCAGCATCGCCTGCCGCACCTCGGCCAGCATATGCCCCGCGTCGTTCGACGCCGAGCCATCCACCGCCAGTCCCAGCGCGACACCGGCCGCAAGGAGCTCTCTCGCCGGCGCAATGCCGGATCCCAGGCGCAGGTTGGACGTCGGGCACCACGCCACGGCAGTGCCGGTCCGGGCGACCCGCTGGATGTCATCGCTGTTGAGGTGCACGCAGTGGGCGAGCCAGACATCCGGCCCCAGCCACTCCAGAGTATCCAATAGTTGCAGCGGCCGGCACCCAAAGATCCGCTGGCAATACTCCTCTTCGTCAACTGTCTCGGCGATGTGCGTGTGCAGCCGCACGCCGGCGCGCCTGGCCAGTGCGGCCGATTCGCGCATCAGCCGTGGTGTGACGGAAAATGGCGAGCACGGCGCGACGGCCACACGCACCATGGCGCCCGGACGCGGATCGTGCCACCGCCGGATCGCGTCTTCGGTCTGCGTAAGGATGGCATCGGTGTCCTCCACGATCGAATCCGGCGGCAGCCCGCCCTTGCTGGCGCCGAGATCCATCGAGCCGCGGCACGGATGGAAGCGCATCCCGATCTGCCTGGCGACGTCGACCTCGGCGTCCAAAATCCCCCCGACGCCGTTGGGAAAGACGTAGTGGTGATCGGTGGTGGTGGAACATCCCGACAGGGCTAGCTCGGCCAGGCCCACGGCCGCGGCCGCCCGCATCCAGGAGATATCTACGCCGGCCCACACGGGATACAGCTGCTGCAGCCAGCCGAACAGCCTCTGGTCCTGTGCGCGTGCTCGGGTCATGGCCTGATAGAGATGGTGGTGGACGTTGATCAGTCCCGGAATGGCGATCAGTCCGCGTCCATCGAGAACTTCTCCCTCGCCGGCCCGCGGCGGATCTCCCGCGCCCACCCACGTGATCACACCGTCTTCAACCAGGATCGACCCGCCCGGCAGTTCTGTCCCAGCGTCGTCCATCGTGACGACGACGTCGCAGGAGCGGATCAAAAGTCTGCTCATGACGGTTCAGGACGAGCTCGGTCATCGCGAGGCCCGCAGGGCCGTGGCGATCTCCTCGTCTGAGGAGATTGCTTCGGGGCTCTGCCCTTCGCAATGACGATCATGGGTGCATCCGTTGTGCCGCGATCTTGACCGCATCAATGATCTTCTGATACCCCGTGCAGCGGCACAGGTTGCCCGCCAGCGCTTCGCGGATCGTCTCGTCGCCAGGCGTGGGGTCGCGTTGCAACAAATCGGCAGCCGCGACGATCAGCCCCGGCGTACAGAAACCACACTGCACCGCCCCGGCTTCGACGAACGCGTCCTGGACCGGATGAAGCCGGTCGCCCGGAGCGAGTGACTCCACGGTGCGCACGTCGCGCCCGCCGGCCTGAGCCGCCAGCACCAAACAGGCACAGACCAGCTCGCCGTCCAGCCACAGCGAACACGACCCGCACTCACCCTGCTCGCAGGCGTTCTTGGAACCGACCAGCCCCAGATGGTCGCGCAGCATCGAGAGCAGGCTCGTGCCCGGCCAGACGTCAGCCTCGCGCGACTCACCGTTCACCTTCACACGAACGAGCATGATTCTCTCCTTTATTGGAACTGCGGGATTCGCGTCATCTTTTGCCGTCATCGCGAGCGTAGCGAAGCGATCTCCTCACGTTGAGAGATTGCTTCGGGGTTTCGCCCCTCGCAATGACAGCCCACATCATCGCGTTCCCGTTAGTTTTCTATCATTGAGCGCCCAAGACAGCGCACGGCGCGCCAGCACGGCACACGCATGCCGGCGGTAGGCCGCACTCCCGCGCACGTCGTCAATCGGCCGCGCGGCCTGCCCCACGCGTCCGGCGAACTCCTCGACGACCGCCGGCGGTACCGCAGCGCGAGCGTCGTCCCACGCGCCGGCCTCCTGCAAGGCGCGGGCGAGGAACTGCTCGGCATCCACCGCGCGCAAAATGGTCGGCCCGACAGACCCCAGCGCCACACGCACCGTGCGGTTCTCTTCATCAAGGAGCAGGCACAGGCTGGCGACGGCGATCACCATGGCGTTTCGTGTGCCGACTTTCGAGAACGATCCGGGGCCGCGGACTATCTTCCACTGCGCGCCGAGAATCAGTTCGTCCGGACCGATCACCGTCTTCTTCGGTCCGACCATGAACTGATGCCACGGCAGCGTGCGTCGACCGCTGGCGTTGACCAGGACGACCTCGGCGTCGTATGCGGCCAGCACAGGGAGCGCGTCACCGGCCGGACTCGCCGTGCCGAGGTTCCCGCCGACGGTTCCCCGGTTGCGGATCTGTGGAGAGCCCACGGTCCGCGACGCCTGCACGAGCGCGGGAAACATCGTCAGGTGGTTGACGATCCGGGAATACGTGACCCCGGCGCCGAGAAAACACGTCCCATCCTGCTTTCGCCACATCCCCAACTCTGGGAGGCGGCTGATGTCCAGGAGCGCGGACGGCCGCCGCCGGTCGAAGTTCAGCTCGACCATAACGTCGGTCCCGCCGGCAATGGGCAAAGCGGCCGGGGCCGCCGCCTTCATCTCCAGCGCTTCCTCGAGCGTGCGGGGCAGCAGGACATCCATGACCGTGATGACGTTTTCACACAGGTTTCTTGCGGCTCCTGCAGCGAACCTTGCCATATGCATCCCGCATCTGCACCCTCGGCGTTGCCGTCGGTGCCGCCCAGCGCCCCCGTTCGCCTCGCCGTCAACGAAATCACCAAGACATTCCCCGGAGTCACCGCCAACGACCGCGTGACGATGGACGTCCGCGGGGGAGAAGTGCATGCCCTGCTGGGCGAGAACGGCGCCGGCAAGACCACACTCATGAACATCCTCTACGGCCTCTACCAGCCGGATGCGGGCGAGATCGTCATCGACGGCCGCGCGGTCCGCATCCGCTCGCCGCGCGACGCCATCGCTCACGGCATCGGCATGGTGCCGCAGCACTTCCTCCTCGTCCGCCGGCACACGGTAGCGGAGAACATCACACTGGGATTGGCGGGCACGCGGTTCTTCCTTCCAACGCGCGACGTGGAGAGGCAGATCAACGCCTTTGCGGAACGCTACGGTCTGCGCGTGGACCCACGCGCCGCGATCTGGCAGCTGTCCGTCAGTGAGCAGCAACGCGTGGAGATCCTGAAGGCACTGCTGCGGGGGGCCGGCATCCTGATTCTCGACGAACCGACCAGCGTCTTGACGCCACAGGAGGCCTCGCAGCTGTTCGCGGTCCTGCGGCGGATGAAAGAAGAGGGCAAGTCCGTCATCTTTATCACGCACAAGCTCGATGAAGTCATGGCGGTGGCGGACCGTGTCACGGTGATGCGCAAGGGCCGCGTGGTCGATACCGTGCCCGTGGCCATGACCAGCAAGAGCCAGTTGGCCCGGATGATGGTGGGGCATGACGTCGACTTCCGGCTCCCTGCCCGCCGGCCTGGCACCGGCGCGCCTGCCCTCATCGCGGAGGATCTGTGGGTCCAGAGTGACCGCGGGCTGCCGGCGGTGCGGGGGGTCTCAGTCGTGGTGCACCGGCAGGAGATCTTTGGCATCGCCGGGGTGGCGGGCAACGGGCAACGCGAGCTCGTCGAAGCGCTGACCGGACTTCGCCCGGTGGACCGCGGCCGCCTGACGCTGGGCGGCCGGGATGTCAGCCGCTGGTCTCCGCGAGCAATGTCGAAGCTGGGTGTGGCGCACATCCCCGAGGAGCGCGTGCGGATGGGCATCGTGCCGCCAATGACTGTGACCGAGAATGCCATCTTGCGGCGCTACGAAGAGCCTCCGTTCTCTCGCGGCCCGCTGATGGACTATGCCAGCGCCACGCGGTTTGCTCAGCAGTTGATCGTCGAGTACAGCATCCAGACCCCCAGCCCGCGCACGCCGGCGCGCCTGCTCTCCGGGGGCAACATTCAGAAACTCATCCTGGCGCGTGAGCTGGCCCACCGCCCCGACCTCATCATCGCCGCGCATCCGACGTACGGGCTCGACGTCAGCACCACCGACCGGATCCACCGGTTGCTCCTGGAGCGGCGGGACGAGGGCGCCGCGGTGCTGCTCGTGTCCGAAGATTTGGACGAGATTCGCATCCTGGCTGACCGGATTGGCGTCATGTACGGTGGCGAGCTGATCGCGGTGATGCCGGCGGGCACCGATCGGGGAACTATCGGGTTGCTGATGGCCGGGCAACGCCCGTGAAGCAGGTTGGGCCGTTCCGTCTCGACACTGGCGAGCCCTCGGGGGCGTGGACGCTCGTCGTATCTGCCGCGGCCATTCTCGCGGCCTTCGTCGCAGCCGGCGGCATCTTCTGGGCGTACGGCCTGAACCCGATCCACGCGTACGCCGTCATCGTCCACGACACCCTGCTGGCCCCCGGCGCGTTCCCGGAGATCTTCCGCCCGACCATCCCTCTGCTGCTGGCCGGCGTCGGGTTGGTGCTTGCGTTCCGCGCCCAGTTCTACAACATCGGCGCGGAAGGCCAGTTGCTGGCCGGCACCGTTGCGGCCACGGGCGTGGCTCTGTTCACGCCCATCCGGGGGCCTGCGACGTTACCAGCAATGTTCGCCGCGGGCTTTGTCGCCGGCGCGCTGTGGGGGTTGCTGCCCAGCGTGCTGAAACTCCGGCTGAACGTCAACGAAGTGATCACGACGCTGATGATGAATTACATCGCGCTTTACTTCGTGAGCTGGCTGGTGACCGGCCCCTGGAAGGGCCCCAGCGTGCGGGGGTTCGCCTACACCGACCAGTTCCCGGCATCCGCCTGGCTGCCGCTGATTCCCGGGACGCGCATTCACTGGCCGACGCTGGTGCTCGGCGTGGTGCTGGCCGCCGCATTCGCCGTGCTGCTGGCCCGCACCCGGCTCGGGTTTGCCATCCGCGTGCAGGGCGAAAATCCTGAGGCGGCGCGCTATGTCGGCATCGACGCACTCCGCACCACGCTGCTGGTCATGCTCCTCTCCGGCGGAGCGGCCGGACTGGCCGGTGTCGGCGAGGTGGCCGGCGTGCACCACAAGCTCCTGGACCCCAACCAGGTTTCGCTCGGGTACGGGTACACTGCGATCATCGTCGCCTGGCTGGCGCGCGGCAAGCCGCTGGCCACGCTAATCACAGCAACGCTGTTTGGACTGATCTATAGCAGCGGCGACGTGATGCAGGTCTCGCTGCAAATGCCGTTCCGGGTGACGAGCGTGTTCAACGGCCTGATTCTCTTCTTCCTGATCGGCAGCGAGCGGCTGCTGGCCTACCGAATCCGGTGGGCGCCCGCAGGGGCTCCGGCCAGTGCCCCGGCATCGGCCGTGGCCCCGAGTCCCCCGTCGGGGGAGGATCCGTGACGCGTTGAGCTGGCTCATCGATGTCCTGATCAGAGGTGTGGCATTCGGCACACCACTGCTGTGGGGGGCGCTGGGGGAGATCTATGCGGAGCGGGCCGGGATCGTGAATCTCGGTGTGGAAGGCATGATGATCCTGGGCGCGTTCTTCGCGTTCGCTGTGGCTCAGGTGAGCGGTCATCCGGTGCTCGGCCTGGCAGTCGCCGCCGTGATTGGCGGCAGCGCGGCGCTGCTGCATGCGTTTGTCTCCGTGACCCTGCGCGCCAACCAGTTCGTCTCTGGGCTGGCTCTGTCCATGCTCGGGCTGGGCCTGGCTGGACTGCTCGGACGAGGCTGGGAAGGCTCTCCGCTCCGCACTCCCCTGCCGGAGCTCTCGGTGCTTCCTCCGCTGGGCGCGCTGCTCGCGATCGTCTTGTGGATCCTGCTCTATCACGCGGTGGGGGATCATCCTGCGCACGACCGGAGAGTCGCCGGCCGCGGCGGATGCCATGGGGGTCAACGTTTCGCTGGTGCGGTACCTCGCCGTGATCTTCGGCGGGATGTTGGCGGGAGTGGCCGGCGGATTCCTCTCGGTCGCCTACCGGCCCTCGTGGACGGAGGGCATGACCGGCGGGATCGGCTGGATTGTGGTGGCGCTGGCTATCTTCGCCAGCTGGGATCCGCTGCGGGCAGTGGGTGCGGCACTGCTCTTCGGCACGCTGTTCCACCTCTCGTTTCGCTTGCAGGCCTGGATCCCCCCAGAACCGTTGCAGATGATGCCGTTCGCCTTCACGATTCTGGTGCTCGCCGTCACCGCGCGGTGGGGAGCCCGGAAGTGGCAGGCTCCAGAAGCGCTGGGCCTCCCGTATCTCCGCGGCGAACGCTGACAGCGCTCCGTCATCGCGAGGCCCGAAGGGGCCGTGCCGATTGACACCCCACTTGTCATTGCGAGCGGAGTCCTGCACCGTCTGGTGCAGGGCGCAGCGAAGCAATCTAGCGCAGGATTCGGAGATTGCTTCGGCACTTCGTGCCTCGCAATGACAGAAAGGAGCCCCCTGCGCGGCCACGGCGCTGACGCGCCTCGCAATGACGATTTGCAGGTGGATGTGGGGAATCGAGGCGAACTGTAGCCCAGAACCCTAGCACGTAGCTCACGAGGCCGGAGGTGCATGCCGCGATGAGGGGGAAAGTCAGCCGCTGGCTTACGGCAGTTGTATTGATTGCGGTGATGCTGGCGTTCATCCCAACCGGAAACGCGCAGCAGAAGCTCAAGGTGGGATTTATCTACGTCGGGCCGATCGGCGACTACGGGTGGACCAATGCCCATGACGTCGCCAGGCGGATGGTGGAGCAGCAACTTCCTGTCGAGACGCTCTACGTGGAGTCGGTGCCCGAGGGGAAGGTGGAACCGTTCATTGACCGGCTGGTGGGACAGGGCGCGAAGGTGATCTTCACCACCAGCTTTGGATTCATGGACGGCACCGTCGCCGCCGCGCAGCGATATCCGAACGTGGTCTTCGCGCACGCCAGCGGTTTCAAACGCGCGCGGAACCTGGCCACCTACATGGCCGACTTCTACCAGGTTTACTACCTGAACGGCCTGATGGCCGGCGCGCTGACGAAGACGAACAAGGTCGGATACGTCGGCGCCTTCCCGATCCCGGAAGTGAAGCGGCATCTCGACGCGTACGCGCTGGGTGTCCGGTACGTGAACCCGCAGGCCACCATCAACGTCCGCTGGCTGCAGGACTGGTTCAGCCCGCCGAAAGCCAAGGAAGCCACGCAGGCGTTGATCGCCGACGGGGTGGACGTCTTCGCCTTTACCGAGGACAGCCCCACTGTCATCCAGGAGTCGGCCAAGAAGAACCTGCTGAGCTTCGCCCACTACTCCCCGATGTACAAGTTCGCGCCCAAGCAGGTCGTCTCGGGCGAGCTGGTGCACTGGGAAACCATCTACCTGGACTTCCTGCGGAAAGTGCTCGCCGGAAAGTACACCGCCGACAACCTGCAGGACGTTGATTACTGGTGGCTGCTGGCTGAAAAAGCTGTGGAGGTGGGCGCGGAACCCGGGATGATGATCAACCCGCTGTTCGTGTCCAGACTCAAGTCGACCACGGTGAAGACGGTAGAGTTCGGCACGCTGTCTGTGTACGATCTCGTGCAGCGGCGGATCGCGCAAATGTCAAAGAATCCGGTCGTGTTTGATCCGTTCGCAGGCCCCATCCAGGACCGGAAGGGCGTCGTCCGGGTTCCGGCCGGCCACACGATGACGGTGGGCGAACTCACCAGCATGGAGTGGGCGGCCCCCGGCGTGACCGGCCCCTGGCCGGGCGAACCCTAATACAAAAGTCGGAAACGGGAAGCAGGAAACGGGGCGGAAATCTTGCATGTTCTCCGACTCCCGTTATTCGTTTCCCGTTTCCGGCGATGCTAGCTGCCGGTATCGATCCTCGGCAATCGCCACCAGCTCATCAATGGCGGTGGCCACTTCCTGGCCCCGGGTTCGTTCAAGCCGCGCCCGCAGCACAGACACGATCTGCGTACGGGGGCGCCGGTTGACGAACACCACGAACCGGAAGCCGAATTTCGCTTCGTAGGCGGAGTTGAGCCGGCTCAACTCCGCCAGGACGGATGGATCGTTCTCAGCCCCCTGTTCTGCTGCAGCAATCGCTGAGGCCGGCCGCTCACCGATTCTGGGATGGGCGTTCAGGGCCTCGCGAAATTCTTCGTCTGGCAGCGCGCGCAGCACCTCGCGCGCGTGCCGGAGCGGATCGTCCTGCTGCGCCAGCCGCTCCACGAACCGCGCGCGGCCGCCAAACAACCTCGCCAATTCGTCAACAGTCAGTTTCATCGCGATATTGCTGTCATT
>WNEV01001163.1_pt1 | contig 10343 bp, 10 predicted proteins | sample 5399861 | NCBI WGS metagenome assembly WNEV01 (sample SAMN13153335, study PRJNA577476) | soil metagenome | isolation source: 40 cm grassland meadow soil 2 days after 3rd rain plot 2 | place: USA:California | collected 2015-11-11 | reverse complement strand
GCCCACTCCTTTGTTGCGGAGATGTAGCCTAGTACTGCCTCCATCCAGACGTAGATCGTCTTGTCCTCCGCGCCTTTGAACGGTGCCGGGATGCCCCATGATAGGTCGCGGGTTAGTGAGCGGGGTTTTAGCCCGTCTCGTATCCAGCTTAGGCTGAAGTTTCGCGCGTTCTCGGGAAGGTTCGGGTTCTCCTCGACATACTTCTTGAGCTGGTCTGCTAGTTTGGGGAGGTCGAAGAACCAGCTCTTCGATTCTTTCATGACTGGTGTGGAGTGGTCGAGTACGCAGTATGGTTTGATCAGATCTTTCGGGTCTAGTACTCTTCCGCAGTTGTCGCACTGGTCTCCCCGGGCGGGGATGTAGTGGCAGTAGGGGCATTCGCCTTCGACAAACCGGTCTGGGAGGAAGCGGTGGTCGTTTTCGCAGTAGGGTAGGATGATGTTCTCTGAGTATACGTATCCGTTCTTGTCGAGTGTCCGGTAGAAGTCTTGGACGAACTCTTTGTGGACGGGGCTCTCTGTCCTCGTGTAATTGTCGAACTGGACGTTGAATTTTTCGAGGCTGTCGACGAAGACTTGGTGGTAGTGGTCGGTCAGCTGGCGGGGGCTTATTCCCCGTTTGAGTGCTTCTACTTCTATCGGGGCGCCGTGCTCGTCGCTGCCGCTTATCATTACAACGTCTTCGCCTTTGAGGCGGAGATAGCGGGTGTAGACGTCCGCGGATAGTAGGTGTGTGAAGGTTCCGAGATGGGGTCTATCGTTGACGTAGGGCCATGCGCTGCAGACTACCCATCTTCCCAGTCGTCTCTCATCCTCTTGAGACGGGTCTAGTCGTTCCGGGTTTTCATAAGCGTTTGTGGTTGCTGGGGGCTACTGTTGAAATAGGCCCGGGGATATTGTCTTCGTGTATGTCGTTGTCGATGGACGATTATGGCGGGTTGCTGGATCGGGCTTTATCGAAGATTACTCAGCCGGGGGGTTCGGGGGAGCGTTTCGAGCTGCCGGTCGCCATGGTCCAGGTTATTGGGGCGCGGACGATTGTGGTGAATTTTTCGGATGTGGTGGATCGGCTGAATCGTGATCCTCATCACGTGTTGAAGTATCTGGCGAAGGAGATGGCTACGGCGGGGTCTTATGAGGGTGGGCGGGGTTATTTCCAGGGGAAGTTTTCGCGTGAGACGATTAACCGTTTGATTGGGGTGTATTCTAACAGGTTTGTTATCTGTCCGGTGTGTCATCGTCCGGATACGAGGGTGGTCCGGGAGGGTCGGTTGTCGTTTCTTGTCTGTGAGGCGTGTGGGGCGCGTTCGTCGATCTTGACGACATAGGGAGTGTTTGTTGGATCTCGTCTACGCCGCCTCGTATAAGACGGAGAAGGGGTTGTTGGTGGCGTGCTGTGACGAGGATTGTATGGGCCGGGTCTTCCGGGAGGGCCGGTTGAAGTTGGCGCCGGAGGCGCGGTTCTACGGGAGCGCGGTGATGAAACTGTCGGAGGCGCTGATTATGATGAATGGCGCGGATATTCTGAACCTTGTCGGGCGGAGGATTGTGGACGCGGCTATTGCGAACGGATTGGTGCACCCGGATGCTGTGATTAGGATTGCGGGCGTGCCGCATGTTCAGGTCATGAAGGTCTAGTCTTTCTAGTCTTTCCGGAAACCGGAATCTGCGTCGCGAGACTAGTACGCATACCTAAAATTTTGCTAGAACCTTCATTTGTCGCTCGAAACTAGCAGGACTGCATCAATCCGGCTTATCGCATACTATCGTTAGCTGTTGGACCTTGCTATAGATTAGAGTAGCAGGCTGTTTTCAAGGCGTTTTGCTTGGGACTCTCGGGGAGCACGATAGCCTTAGATCTACGTCACGGGTAGGTAACCAGCGAAGGTAGGCTGCATTGATATTCATCAGAGACACGGTGATGAATTCCATGCAAAGCTAACCAGGTTTGCTCAAAGACTCTACCTTGGGGTCTGAGCTCTCGTCCGTATTGGTTGCGATCGAATTAAGGGTCCGAGCTGGTCGTATTCTCATTCACGGAACTGAGTGCGTCGGCTTCGATGCGGTTGCTCGAAATCCTTCCAAGTGACTATGTTATCAGTTAGTTGGATGGGGTTGCGTTCCTAAACCCTCCCGCTAACCCTCATTCGGGAATGGCAAACCCTCCCTTTTGGAACAGCCTTTTTACGGGGTTTGCCGGTTAGGCGCGCGGTGACATCATGGGCCAACTCATCGTCAGTGAAATGGTATCCCTGGACGGCGTCATGCAGGCGCCAGGCGGACCGGAAGAAGACACCGAGGGCGGCTTCAAGCACGGCGGCTGGCAGGCGCCATTACTCGACGAGGAGTCGTTGAGCCTCATCACCAGGGACATCGGGTGGATGGACGCCCTGCTCCTGGGTCGCAAGACCTACGACATCTTCGCCGCGTACTGGCCCAAAGCCGCGACCGGCAAGATCGCGGACAAACTCAACAACGCACCCAAGTATGTGGCCTCCCGCAGCCGCCGCAAGCTCGAATGGAACAATTCCACTCTCATCCAGGGAGACCTTTCCAAGGAGGTGGCCCGCATCAAGCAAGAACACGGCGAAGTCCACGTGATCGGAAGCGGCAACCTCGTCCAGACCCTACTGCGGCACGACCTAGTCGACCGGTTCAACCTATGGGTCTACCCGCTACTTCTCGGCACCGGCAAGAGACTCTTCGGTGAAGGGACCATGCCCGCGGGTCTGCGCCTTACCAGCTCTCAAGCGTTCCCCAAAGGCGCAATTCTCTTGGCGTACGAACACGCCGGGAAGCCCAAGCACGGCGACCTGTCCGTCAAGGCTGAGCAGACCACCTTCCTGTAAATTACCCTGAGAATAGAATGGAACAGAGCTTTCCCCGCATGCTTGTTAGCCTAGAACCGGAAATAGGAAAGGCAGTTCTGCGTCACGAGACTCGCAAGCATACCCTAATTTTCTAGAGGTTCTCTTGCTAACCAGATTTTAACATGGACCGCTCAACCTGTCCGTATCACCGATCCTAGATTTCCGCCGACCTTAGCATCGTCATGGACCCTCAGCCGTTCCCAAGGCGTTTCCTAGGCAATATCAGGTCGATGACAAGGATCATCTGCAATCAAGGGACACGGATCGAAAACGTCGAAGCTGCTCGCTTCGAGATCTTCCCAAACACGAGGTTTACGTCACGAGACTCAACTGCAATTGACATTACTTGGCTGGTAACGGGTTTGGTAACCGTAAGTGGTAACACAGACCCGTTTAGAGGGTTAGGTGAAGCCCGGGTCTCATGTTGTCAAGCTTAGGGGGAAATTGTCAAAGCTTCTCTTGGCTTGGAACCAGGACAGGGCTTTTGGTTCCATCAAAGCTTGAGTGGCTATACAAGGGTCCCACCGATAAACCCAGAATTGATAAAGCTAGTTTGCGTGGTGCAATGATCTCCCAGGAAGAACTAGTTGTCCTTTCAAGGTCCAATCATCTTTGTTGACGAATCTGGGGACCCTGGTCTAAATCTACAGAGATCACGCTGTAGGTATTTCACGATCGGTTTTGTGTACACTCCGTCGCCAGGAATCCTCAGGAAAAAACTGAGGAGAGTTCTGAAGCGAGCGCACCTAAGAGGTAAGTATCCACCTCAAACCGGGGAATTGAAATTCTATCTGCCCGAGACTGATCTCATCCAAAAGGGTCTCAGTAAGAAAGACATTGCTCGCTTTAGGGCCCAAATGCCGGATCTGAGGAAGAAATCCATAGACGCAATGATTAGCTCGCAAGCCCAGACATTCGTCGCGGTGGTTGACAAGTCGAAAGCGCAAGGCTGGAAATCGCAAGAGGAGCTATACAATTTCACATTTGCTCAGACTCTCCTTGTGAACGTGATGAATGTAATCTCCCCTCCAGTTATCCCACTAATCGTATACGACAAAGGAAGGCTTTCTCAGTTTGGAACCCACAAGTTTGCTCAATACTTGGTGAACAAGGATTCATATTTCGAATACCAAGGTCTCAAGCAATACAGAGGTTCGCTGGGAATACCTAATCACGTCCCATCGTACTCCGAAGCCGGCATCTGGGCTGCAGACATACTTGCAGGAGCATTCTACCACGAGTATGAGAACAAAGATCCAACATACTCACGACTATTCTCAAGCACGAAGGTTGGCGGCGGACTCCGTTCGTATTGGTAGGGTAAAGAAAAGGACGAACCCTTAGTAGTCCCGTTCGGGCAGGAACCCCTCTCGCCCAATCTGGGCATGGTTTCCTAAGGACTTACTCGTCCAGTCTAGATTAGGGGGAAGCTCTGTATTTAGGATTATAGCCGAGTGCAACTGGGGAACAAACCTGTGCCCCCTTAAATAGGGACCCCGAAAACCGCCAAGCAAACTACACGGAAAGTAATGATATCAACCGCCCCCGTCACCTTTCTAATAGTTCAAACCAGAATTTGTCCTACTCTCCCACTCATCTACTTCGAACACCATATCGGATCCCATGCAGAGCCTCGATTGCCAGGTCTTCTGTAGAATCTGTCAGGGACCAGCATACCGTGACATCCGATACCGATCCGACTACCAGTTCATCGGCAGACTACTAGTCTGCCAGAATTGTGGCGAGGCAATCTTCGAACCGGTCGGGTCCGGGACAGCGTGCCAAGACTGTTGATAAGCCTACAAGCAATGTGGCTACTAGATATACGAGAACGTTCTGATGAGCGCTAACGAAAGCACAAGCGAATCGTTCCGTTAGAATTGGCCTTGGAGCATAAGATTGCGGCTCAGAGACTCAGCGGCCGATGGTATTTTGCTGGACTACCCGACGCCTAGCGTCTATTGTCCGTGGAATCAGAATGTCTGGTCTGTCTTGGGTCTCTCTCCCGAGAGGATTCGATTCAATTCCCTTTTACAACATTCTCCTATCGGTAAGGGCTTGGAGGAGAAACGTCCCCATTTGAAATACAACTCGTTCTGACACTCTGCGCAGACCCCGATCGTTTTCTTGATTCCAGCCGGAAGTTTCATCGGTGATCAGTGCCGCCTGCCTATAGAAATCCTATAGGTTTACTTCTCGAAACCACGTTACATGTAATAGTGTTCTAGTCAGACTGGTGGAAGGGTTAGAACGACGTTTATTCATCGAACCCCCCCCCAGTTGGAACCATATTCGCCGTAATGCGGGTATCAGTCATGGAAAGGCTCAAACTAGGATGTCGGTAAGATGGTCTTGACGAAACGGGGAACGGTAGTATTGGCTTTTCTGTTCCTTGGCGTAGCAATTATTGGCTTTACGCTGGAGGTCTCAGTTCTGGTTGCTTTGGCTGGGGAAAATAGCGCCTCGTGTAGCGGGCCTTGCCAGGTAGGATGTTACAAGTACACCCCCTCGACGGGACAGCAGCGGGTAGATTGTATAGATCCATATCGACCATTCGTAATACTTCCACCGTTGCTTACTGCAACCACCGCCGTAGCTATTGCCGCGAATCGCACCGCGAACAGACGACTAGCCTTTCGGTTCCCCGGCATCGTACTGGCAACGGTGGGAATATTATTCCTCACTCTCGGAATAACTGGCCTTCAGAGTGATGCCATCCCCTGCGCACTCAACGGATGCCCCTCAATATTTTCATCCTACTATGCCCCGTACTGGGATGAGTTTTACGCCGGATTGGCAATGACGGCTTCGGGAATCGGCTTGCTACTTGTCTCGAGAACATCCCGATAGACGGGAAGGTGGCGTGACTGCATGCGCGTCTGGCCCGGCTTTCCTCCACGCACACACGAACATACGGTAGCGCAGCTATGTTGCTTTTTCCAGGATGAGTCTCTGGTCTTTCTGTTTGTCTTAGAATCTGGTGCTAGCTAGCCAACCGGGCGAGGCCGCTCCGGATTTCTTCGTGCAGCTCGTCCCTTTTCTTGTCGGAATAACTGTTGTAGCTTAGTTCGAGGACCCTGTATCCTCTCTTTCGTAAGAGTGATCGCAGCTCTTCGTCTTTCAACATCTGGGATTTTTCAAGATGGACCCGGCCGTCGACAAACACGAGCAAAGGCCTTGTGTCCAGCGGGAAGTAGAAGTCGGCTGTGGTTACTGGTATCTCGACCTGTGTTTGATAATGTATTCCATCTTCTTGTAGTTTGAATGCTAATTCTTGTTCCATTCGTGAAGGGCTGGCGTGTAAGCGTTCGTGCCAGCCGCTCCGCTGATCCGACATTTTTGACATTGAGCCATCGCTCGGTTATCGCTCACACACGAGAACGAAACTGCTGAGGTGTGATACGAAGGTACACCAGCGACACCAGAATGTTTAGAATCTTCCCAAGCTCCATCGGTGGACGTGGCCAATCCTCTCAACGAACAGATCGCAGAGCTACTGGCTGAAATCAGCAAGCTCGAAGCTGAGAGAGACAGGCAAAAACAGTTCTTCGTGGAACGGGGATTATTCCCGTTTTCAACGGTTCGTTCTGATGTGCTCGAACGGCTAAAAGGCAACATCGAAACCTTCGAGGACCTCAATCGGACAATCGACTCCAAGCGACAGAAGCTTGTCTCCTTGGAGCTTCTAATGCTTGACAACTCGATCAAATCGTTGCAATCGACGACGGGTCAGGTAGATGGCTCGGTGAAATCTCTCCAGACAACAGCCGACCAAACGCTTAGGTCCTCGATGGGATTAGAACGATCGACGAAAATCCTAATCTTCGCGACATTATTGCTTGCTGTAATTGCCGTCTTTACCATGTTCCTCGACCTCTACCGCGCTAATCCCCTGTTGGGAGGATTGGGTATACTCGGCTCATTCGTTGTGATAATCCTTGGTTTCCGGAAGACATTACCAATACTACGGAAAAAACCATGACAAGGGGCTTGGTCGCACAACTACTTCCAGAATCGTACGGAGAACGGAGCGAGAGACACGTGTCATTTGATAGAATCCATGCTAATTGTAGCCCATGAACCCCTTCTTATCTTGTAGCGATACGGCTTCTTGTTTAGGGGACCTGCGTCGGAGAGAAAGGTAACCCCGAAAATCAGAGGTTCTCCGCCCAGATTCTTCGTCCTATCGAATATGTCCTTGCCAGCGTTCAATTGCAAAGACTCGCCATCCGGTCTCTTGTAAGCGTCCCAGATGGTCAACCGTATCTGCTCCTCTGGGATGAGGTCTCTACTCAGAGTTGGAGGTTGAGTTTCTTCGACCTCTTCGCGAGAATACCACGACATGTATTGAGGCGACAGGAATTCAGGATGCTGATCGAGGACAAACTTGACTTTGCAGTTGTGAATTGGTCCACGCTTTGCCGTTAGAAGGAAAGCTTGTGATTTCACGTGTTGCGTCGGAGGGTTTCCGCCAGCCAGACCCATCTCTATCTCTAACAGAGGCGCAAGCAAGACCTGGAGCTTTGCGCGAAGAAAGAATCGCCTGTAAAGCCAAGCCGCAAAAGGCGTTATGGCTATGACCAAGAGTAGAAAATTCCCTATCGCTGTGTCTCGAAGAAATCCAACGATGTCCGTGTAACTAACCTACACTACGTATTGACATCGGGCTGCTTTCTATTTTATTCCTCCGCGTACCCTACCCTTCAAGAAAAAGGGGGAGCCTCTCTAGGACCCGAATCCACGATTTTCAACGTTAACGTAGCGAATCCGGGCGGGCCCACCCTGCCAGCATTGAACTAGCCTAGATTCAAGAGATTGGTCGTCCCGTTCAGACCCTCATTCGTTGTTCCGCAGATTGCTTGTTCGTCATGAGTCGCTTCTTCGAGACTTTCTTCAACCTAATATTCAAGAGAAAGACCTTGAAGAGTGAAAGCGATTGAGAGTATTCCGGCCACGATGAGGGAGGCTGGAGGCAGAGATTGTTAGACTCTGGCTCAGAAGATTATGAGAGACAAATACTGGAAGTCGCTAGTAGTCTCGGTCGCGACCTGGGCATCGAGTTGCACCCGAAACGGGTCGTTTGGTACGGCAGGTCAGTCGCGGCTCCCAACTTCATGAAGGGTTTAGGCTCTGACCAATGCGACTTCGATGGCGGCGACGTGAAACTTCCGAAAGCTTTGAAGGACAAGCTGACGTCATTAGAATGGAGACCTATTCTCGCGTCTCAGATGATCTATGAGCGTCGTTCGAAGCTATCGATACTAGCCAGGTGGCTCATTTCGGTCCCATTACTGATATTCCTCTGGGTCCCTACTGTAGCCATACTGGGTGCAAGTTATGGCGACAATGGAATGGCTCTCGCCGTATTCCTACTAATTCCGATAACGATTCTTGCGACTTGGTTCTTCTCCCACGAGCTGAGAAGTGTCCGACTGAAAGCCGATGAGAAGGCCGCATCCATTGTAGGTCCCCGAGAATTTCTGAACGTCCTAGAAAAAGTGGACTCGTACCATATCAAAGATGTTGAAATGCGGAAGAGAGGCGGTTTTCGCATAACGATATCATCGCACTTTCCCGCGATTGATGCACGGATGAGACGAATCAGAAGACTTACCGGACGGTGATCTGCCCGCTACGGCTACCCTAGCATCCAGTGGCTGATGGGCCCCTCAAAGGGATTGTTCTGTAGGATCTACTGGTGGGTGTGCTACGCTTCAAGGTCATCCTAGTTGGATTATCTCCTCTTGGGGCTTCGAGAGCTCTAGCACACATATATGGAATTATTGTAGCGATCTCGAGCCCTACAAGAGTTGCAGCTTGAACTCGTCAACAAGGCTCATAGCGATTCCCAAGTTCCTAAACACATCTTTGGGATGATGAGCATCTGAGCCGAGGCTGACCCGGCACCCAGCCTTTGAACAAGCAGTCGCGAGCATACGAACGAGTTGTGGAGCGAAGACGATATCATTTCCGTTCAGCTCTAATGTCTTCTGTCTTCTCCTAGCCGTCCTTGCGAGGTCTAACAAAAGCAGGTCGACTTCAGGAGGCACAAGTTCAATGCTCCTCGCCATCCTGACAGGGTGAGCGAGAACTTTGAAGGGGACAAAATCACTCTCAAGCGCCGTCTGCTCTGTCCGGAAATATTCTCGCCAGCGCTTATGAGCCGATTCTTGATCAAGCGGCTTCCCAACGTTTCTCTCAATGTCCGTCCCATCTTCAAACTCGTGTACAGAGCAGAGAAGAATATCCCAACTCTTCTGGTTGACAAAGTTCGCTACTTTGTTCTCGAAGCGTGGAGAGAAGTCGACCTCGAGACCTTGATTGATCTTCATGCCCGAAGCTTCTTTGTCAGCTTTCATCAACTCATCCTCGTATTCTCTTAAGCTGTCGAATATCCTGCCTTTGGAATGTACAGAACCGAATCTGATGGACTCTCTGAGTTCTCTAAACTGGGAGACGTGCTCGGTGATGGAATACTCAGCAATATTGTTCGCCTTCGCCGAGGCGACCATATCCACTATGTCCGCATTCAGAATGTGACTATGGTGATCGACTCTGCTCTTCGTGAGGATTAACTCCGAGGAACCGGTCGATCAGCCGACTTGGATTAGCTCGTCCTGGGGCTTTGAGAGTTCCTCGTAGCCTTTCGATGTGACGAGTACATCCTGTTCGAGGTTGCATGTGCCGAGTTTGCTGGTCACCGACGGCTCGATGGTGAAGACCATGTCCTTCTGCACAACCTTCTCTCCTTGTTTGCCATACCTGTTCGGCCATCTTGGACCCAGTAGCGGTCCAATCTCGTGAGTGCTCCGCCCCAGAACATGTCCAAGTGCGTGCTTGTACTCGGAGAAGCCTCTCCTCACGATCAACCGTCGTCCAGCTTCGTCAACCTTGTACCCTGGGACACCAGGCTTGAGAATCGAGAGGGCCGCGTCGTTTGCCTCTCTTGCTGTTCCGAACATGCGCTCCACTCCTTTTGGCACGATTCCGGGTCCGACGAAGTAGTTTCGCTGAATGTCGCTACAATATCCATCGTACTTGACGCCAAAGTCCAGCTTGACAAAATCTCCCCTCCTGATCCGAGCACCATAGTAGCCGACGTGGCCCATTGGATTATTGCCGACCAGCACGGAGGGACAGCGATCAATAGCCCAGGCAGGGCTGAGCTTCCTTTCCCTGAGAAGCTTGTGGGCAAACTCGTGGACCTCCCTGTCCTTCTTCCCGGGCTTGATCGCATCTTCCAGATCGTCGTAGATCTTCTCGCATTCTCGAATAGACTTCTTCACCAGCTCGACCTCGCCTGAGACCAGTCTAGCCCGCAAGGCGATAGCCAGATCCTCCGCCGAGACCAATCGTTTCGCGTAATCCTTCAATGCTACTCTGAGATACGTGTCCATGCCTGATGTCAAGCCATCAGCAGCACCCTCATCGTGACTCTTGTTCACAGCAATCTTCTGCGGCTTTCGCTTCTTGA
>WNEV01001153.1_pt1 | contig 10373 bp, 8 predicted proteins | sample 5399861 | NCBI WGS metagenome assembly WNEV01 (sample SAMN13153335, study PRJNA577476) | soil metagenome | isolation source: 40 cm grassland meadow soil 2 days after 3rd rain plot 2 | place: USA:California | collected 2015-11-11 | reverse complement strand
CGGGGAGACAGGCTTCCGACACACGGATATGCAGCCCGTCCACGCGTACCATGCGCCTTTCGGTGGAGTCCGTGCCCGACCCGAGCCATGTGCCTTGGAAGCTCGAAAGCGGTGCTCCCTGGGCGGGGGCCACAGGCGTCGGGAGGACGGCCGGCGGGACCACACCCGGCGCGACGACAGATCGCGGGTCGACCGGCCGAGCGACGGGGCGCTTGGTCACCGGCCGCTGCGCAGTGGCGAGCACCGCGAGCAGTAGAACGCGGGCGATCATGATCTGGGAGAAGCTGGCAGCTCCGCGGAGGTTGGCTATGACAAAATGTGCGCGCGGGGCGAGCTTATAATTGTGCTTCCCCTCCTCACTACTGCGTTGTGGCCCGCGACCGCCTACGACCGAGACCAGTTGCCAGAGCGCATGCTCCAGTTCGGCAGCGGCATGCTGCTACGTGCGCTCTGCGTCGCCGCGGTGGACTCGGCAAACCGCACACGCGCTCGCGCCGGCCGCATCGTCGTCGTGCAGAGCACGACGGAAGGAGCGTCGCGCACCAGCGCCCTGAAGAAACAGGACGGGTTGTTCACGCTGCTCGAGCGCGGCCTGTCGGGTGGCACACCGCTCGAACGGGTTGGCCTGATCGGCGCGATCTCGCGCGCACTCGCGGCGGACAGTCAGTGGAACGTCGTGCGCGACGTCGCGGCGAACCCTTCGATTCAGGTGATCGTCAGCAACGTCTCGGAAGCGGGGTTCCGGATCGACGCGCCCTTCCCGGCTCGGCTGACGGACGCGCTGCACGCGCGATTCACGCGCGCACACGATGCGCCGCCCGTGTTCGTCAGCCCGACCGAGCTGGTGCCAGATAACGGCCCACGCCTGGCGGCCATGGTTCACGAAGTGGCCAGGAAGTACGACAACAGCTTTCGCGATTGGCTCGAGGCGCGGGTGCGATTCTGCTCCTCGCTCGTCGATCGGATCGTCACCGCGCCGCCGCCCGATCAGCATGCCGCGCTCGAGGCGACACTCGGCTACCGCGACGCGCTGCTCACCGTGACCGAACCGTACGCCCTCTGGGCCATCGAGGCGGATCCCGCCGAGCTGCGCACCGTGTTTCCGATTGAAAGCGCGAGCGTCGTGTTCGCACCCGATATCGGGTTCTACAGGGAGCGCAAGCTGCGCCTGCTCAATGCGGTGCACACGGCGACCGCGCCGCTCGCGGCTCTAGCCGGCGTCCGCACCGTACGCGACGCCACCGCGCATCCGTTGCTCGGCCCCTTCATGAAACGGCTGCTGTTCGAGGAGATCATCCCCGCGACTGATCTGCCGGCGGACGACGCGCGCACGTTCGCAAACCAGGTGCTCGAGCGGTTCGCGAATCCCTGGCTCGAGCACGAGTGGCGGGTCATTGCAACGAATCAAGAGGAGAAGTTCCGGATTCGCGTGGTACCGCTCATCGTTCGCCGTTCTGCACCAGGATTGTCCCTCGCGGCGGCGGCCCACCTTACGTTCACGCGGGCGCCGCTCGAAGCGCTGGGCGAGGCGGCGCGCATTCCGGAGTTCGTCACCACGACTGAACGCTGGATGGCGATCCTCGCGCGGGACGGCGCCCTAGCCGCGGTCCGTGACTCAGTCCAGCGCCCACCTTAACGACAGCGTCGCCGAGACGTACCGCCACTGCGCCGTGGTCGCGACCTCGTTCGCGAATGCCGATTGCTCGCCGTCGATCTCGAGCCGGAGATCGCGCCCCACCGCGAGCGGCACGACGATGAGTGAGTACAGGCGCAACGCGCGGCCCCATGGGCCGATCGCTGCGCCCTGCTCGGCGACGCGCTGCACCCCCGCCCCGACGTCGAAGACCAACAGGATCCTCTGTGCGGTTTCGAACTCGAGGTACGATCCCGCCTGGGCGACTTGGACAAGACGGGGCGCGAAGTAACCGGCGGTCGTCGGGTGAGCGAAGCGAATGGTGTGGAACTGGGCTGACACCTCGACGCTCGGCGTCACGGGAACCGCCAGCATCCCGGCGAACGTCGTCCGATGGTTGACCTCAGCGGAGTCGCTCAGGGCCACCGTGCGACCAATCCCCCGCAGCTTGAAGACGCGGGCGACGGGCAGTTCGACCGTGGCGCCGAGCTCCGTTCGCAGCACACGGTTCGCCGCTAGCAGCGGGGTCGCGTCCAGGATGTCTCGCCGCGCTCTCAGGTCGACGATCGGTCCGCCCCCGGGAACTCGCCAGCGCGCCCGCAGCTGGCCGGTCGGCAGGATCCTCGCACTCCGTCCTAGGGCGGCGTCGAGCCGGCTCGCTCCACCGCTCGCTTGGACTTGCCACGCGGCCCCGGGCCGCCACGCCGCGCCCAAGGTGAGGTCTTGGCGGCCGGTGGTCGTTACGCCATCCGCGATCGCCGTCCGGCTCGCGGTCAGGCCGAGCCGCATCGGTCCCCAAGACGCGAGCTCACCCGTACCGCCCAGCCGGAGCGTGGTGTTGCCGTCCGAGTCGTGAGTGCCGCTCGCGAGAGGCGTGATCGCGGCCGCGGCTGCCGCTCGCGCCACGGCGAGTCGCCGGGCAACAGTCGGGTCCGGCGCAATCGCCTGAGCACGCTCGAATGCTAGGGCCGCATCGCGCTCCCGACCCTGTCGCAGCCGTTGGCGCGCCAGCTCGCCCCATGCCTCCGCGTCACTGGGGTTCGCGTCGAGCCAGTGCCGATAGTCAGCGACGGCAGCATCGGTGTGCCCCGCGCGAGCGAGGACCCGCGCCAAACCGATGACGGCGTCGCGCTCGCCGGGCGCGAGCCGGAGGGCATCATCGTACGAGCGCAACGCGTCACCGTAACTGCCAGACCGTGCGAGGGCGTCGCCCAGGGCCATGTAGCCCCATGGATCGGCCGGCTCCAGGGCGACGTAGCGGCGGAACAACTTGAGCGCACGGGGGGGGTCACGCCGCTTGCTCAGGTCGGCGAGACGATAGGTCGCGCGCGAGTTCTCGGGATCGACCGCCAGCGCCGCCGCGTACTCACGCGCGGCTGTTGTCGCATCTCCCGCCACAAAGGCGGCGTCCGCTCGGGCGAGACGGCGAGCGAGCGCGCTGGTGTCCTGTGCGGCCACGGTGTCCGTCCCGTCCGCCGCCAAGGCGAGCAGGACGAGTGCGGCCACCCTCCTGATCTGTTGCCTCGATCCCGCTTCCCCCGCCGTCGCCGCCCTCCCCGTCCCCCGATGGACCCAGAGGCGCAGCAGCTCGACGCCCAAGAGAACCGCTGCAAGGGTCGCGGCAGAGAGCACGAGCGCGGCAGTGCGCAATACGTTTCCCGGGTGCGCGCCCGCGAGCAGGCGGGGTGGAGCAATGAACGCCGCAGATGCGGTGATCGCGATCCCGACGAGCCACCCGGTCACCCATATGGCGGCGAGGATTCCGCCGGCCATGGCAGTCTGCCCGGCAACGATGCGCCACCCAGCCGACGGGCGACGTCGTAACGACCGATACGCCTGGCGGAGCGGCATGGCGAGCGCGCTGACCAAATAGAACATCCCGCCGATCCCGGTCCCCGGCACGCCGACTGTCATCTCAGTGCCCCTTCTCGTACACGTGCAGCGAACGACCGAACACCAGCTCGGCGCACACCGCTCGGAGGAAGAACACCGCGTTGACCGTGCGCAGCACGAAGAAGGCCGGAACGCTCGCCAGCGCCCGGAGCACTTCCCGGCGTCGCGTGGCGCCGACCAACACCGGCACCAGCACGACCGGTGCATCGATCAGATAGCCGAGCAGCACCCAGGGGCTCTTGAATGCGAGAGCGAGGAGGGGGAGCAGCACCAGATACAGCGCCGCCGCAATCGTCGCGTCCCAGAACGCCACCGCTACTGCGGAGCGGAGAAACGGAACGCGGAGCAAACCGCGCCAATGGAGCTTCACGTTCTGGACGAAGCCGTGCGACCAGCGGCGCAACTGCGTCCCCATAAGGCGGAAGGTGCGGGGCTCTATCGGATAGCACACCGCCTCTGGTACGAAATGCACCTCATGGCCGGCCTGGTAGAACCGCCAAGTCAAATCCATGTCCTCGGCGAGCGTTCGGTCGGACCACCCGTTCTGGGCCCGAAGCAGCGACGTCCGGTACATCGAGAAGCACCCCGAGGCGATCAGCGGCTTGCCGTAGCACTCCTGTACCTGCTTGTAGTACGTGAACGCGAACAGGTACTCGATGTACCGCCCGCGCTCCCAGATGCTGCGCACGCGGCGCGGCAAGACTAATCCGCACGCCGCCGCCACGCGCGGTCGGTCGAACACGGGCAGCAGGCGTTCGATGGCGTCGGGGGCGAGCACGGTATCGGCGTCGATGGCGACGGTGAGCAGAGTGCGCACGTACGTGAGCCCGAAGGTCTGGGCTCCCGCCTTGGAGCCGGTGTTGGTCGAAGGGCGGACGACGGTGACCCCCAGGGCACGGGCCACGTCGCCGGTTCCATCGGTGGAGCAGTCGTCCACGACGATGATCTCCCGAGGCGGCGCTGTCTGCGCCTGCAGGCTGCGGATCGTGTCAGCCACGCTCGCCGCCTCGTTGTAGGCGGGGACGATTACGGTTAGGTCGGCGGCCACCTGTGAAGAGTCCAGGCAGGCCGGTTGCGTAACGTGCCAACCACCGCACATTGCAACGACAGCCCTATGTACATGACCTTCCGCTGGTTCGGGCCAACGGACCCGATCCCACTGGCGCACATCCGCCAAATCCCCGGCGTGCAGGGTGTGGTGAGCGCGCTATACGACGTGCCGGTCGGTGACGCGTGGCCAAAGGGCCGGGTCGCGCGCCTGCGGGACGACATCGGGGAGGCAGGGCTGAAGCTCGCCGTCGTCGAGAGTATTCCGGTCCACGAAGACATCAAGCTCGGGCGGCCGACGCGGGACCGTCTGATCGCGAACTACTGCGAGAGCGTCCGCACCATGGGCGAGCTGGGCGTGCAGGTGCTGTGTTACAACTTCATGCCTGTGTTCGACTGGATGCGCACCGATCTCGCGATGCCGCTGCCCGATGGATCGACCGCGCTTGCCTACGACGACAGTGTGCTCGCCCGCATCGACGTGGGCCGGGGGACCGGGGATCTCCCCGGCTGGGCCGCGACCTATGATGCAAGCGAGCTACGCGGGCTGCGCGAGGCGTACCGCGCGGTGCACGCGGAACGGCTGTGGGATCATCTCGCCTACTTCCTCGAGCGCGTCGTCCCTGTCGCCGAGGAAGCGGGCGTGCGCATGGCGATCCACCCCGACGATCCACCGTGGCCCATCTTCGGGCTGCCGCGGATCATCTGCCGCGGCGCCGATCTCGAGCGACTCACGAAGCTTGTTGACCGCCCTGCCAACGGCGTGACGTTCTGCACGGGCTCGCTCGGCGCCCTCCCCAAGAACGACCTCCCCGCGATGGTGCGGCGGCTCGGCCCCCGTATCCACTTTGCGCACTGCCGCAATGTGCGTATTACCGGCGAGCGGAAGTTCCACGAGACGCCTCACCCCTCGGGCGATGTAAAACTCGCGGACGTACTGCGGGCATTGCGCGACACCGGCTTCACCGGACCGATGCGCCCAGACCACGGCCGGATGATCTGGGGCGAGCGCGGACGCGCAGGTTACGGGTTGTACGACCGCGCGCTGGGCGCGACCTATCTGCAGGGGTTGTGGGAAGGGCTGTCCACACTCTGAAGAGTGGGCCCAATGATGCACTGCGCTTCAAGCGCAGTGGTTTTCTGGGCTCACTCCTTGGAGTGTTGACCTCCATGCCGGAACTTGGGGACTGTGATGAAACTCATTCGATTCGGTGAACCGGGACGGGAACGGCCTGGCCTGATTGTGGACGGAGGGCGGCGCATCGACGTCTCGCGTTTCGGCGCCGACTACGACGAGGCTTTCTTCGGCTCAGGCGGCGTCGAGCGACTGGCGCGCTGGCTCGCGAAGGAAAGCCCACCCATCGTGCCGGACGGCGTGCGGCTGGGACCACCGGTGGCGCGCCCGAGCAAGATCGTGTGCGTCGGGCTCAACTATCGCGACCACGCGCGCGAAACGGGCCAGGCGATCCCCGCCGAGCCCGTGCTGTTCTTCAAGGCCACGACCGCGCTCGCCGGTCCGAACGACGACGTCGTCATCCCCAAGGGCAGCACCAAGACCGACTGGGAGGTGGAGCTTGCGGTTGTCATCGGGCGCCGCGCGAGCTACGTCGAGCGAGACGCCGCCCTGGCCCACGTGGCAGGCTACGTGCTGCACAACGACTACTCGGAGCGGGCCTTCCAGCTCGAGCGTGGGGGGCAATGGGTCAAGGGTAAGAGCTGCGACACATTCGCCCCCCTCGGCCCCTTTCTCGCGACGCCCGACGAGATCCCCGACGTCCACAACTTGCACCTGTGGCTCAAGGTGAACGGGGAGACCAAGCAGTCCGGCTCGACAAAGGACCTCGTCTTCGACGTGCCCACGCTCGTAAGCTACATCAGCCAGTTCATGACGCTCCTGCCCGGCGACGTCATCTCCACCGGCACTCCCGCCGGCGTCGGCCTCGGGCAGAAGCCGCCGCGCTTTCTCGTCGACGGGGACGTGGTCGAGCTGGGCATCGACGGGCTCGGCTCCGCCTGCCAACGGCTGCGCCGTTGGAATGATCAATGATCATTGATCAATGATCATTCGCCTCGCGCATCACGCAGATACTCACTAGCAACGGTAGCATATTGCGCGATGGCGACCTCCGGCTCCTCGATCTCCGAATGCCACCGCTTCTCCCACTCGAAGCTGTAAAACCCGCGATAGCCGATCTTCGCGAGCGCCGCGATCTGGCGCTTCACGGGCACGTCACCCGTGCCGGTGAGGACGTAGCGCCGGTCGTTGCCGGCGGCGACGGAGTCCTTGAGATGGGTGTGCCGGATGTAGCGTCCCAACTGCCGCACGGTGTCCTCGGGCTGCTCCTTGCCCGACACGAAGGTGTGATGCGCGTCCCAGAGCAGCGCCACGTTGGGTGAGTCGGCTTTCTGCAGGATTTCTAGCAGCGCGGGCGAGTCGGTGAAGTCGCCGTGCGATTCGATGATCACGGTGACGTCTTTGCCGCGCGCATAGTCGCCGAGCTCGTGGAGCGCGCCGCCGATGTGCGCGAGCATCTCGTCCCGCGGCACGCCGGCGACGTACTCGTTCCCGAACACGCGCACGTACGGCGCGCCGAGTGCGTGGGCGAGATCGATGAAGCGGCGTGCCTCGTCGAGCTGCGCGGCGTGCTTGACCGGGTCCATATCGTGCATTTGCGCCGAGGCGCCGAGGCAGGATACGGCGAGCCCGTGCGCCTTGAGCTGGCGTTTCGCCTCGCCGATGCGGTCGGGCGCAAGCTCGGGCACTTTCGTGAGATCCATGTTCGTGAGGATCCCCCGCAGCTCGATCGACGCGAACTGGTGCTCGGCGGCGAAGTCGAGAATCCTGGGCCAGGGCCAGCTGGGGCAGCCGAGGGTGGAGAAGCCCAGAGGCAGCTTTGGCGCCGATTGCCAGGGCACCAGCAATGCAGCAGTAGTTGCGACAAACTCTCGCCGAGTAGTCATGGCGTCGCTCCTGAAAGTAACTTTGAAGTCGCCGTGCCGCTCGACCAGTCCCGTCTTGCAGGACCACGGCGACGAAGTCTATTTCCGCAGTATCAAAGTGAGGCCACTATGAAACGCCGTCGCTTCGTGAAAACCGCTTCCAGCGCCGCGCTCGGACTCATCTCGGCACGTGCGCCGCTCTTCGCCAAGGGCTCGCCGAGCGAAAAGGTCGTCGTCTGCGTGATGGGCCTGAACGGTCGTGGGACAGTGCTGGCGAAAACGTTCGCCAAGACACCGCACGCCGAGGTCGCCAGTGTGTGCGACGTCGACTCCAAAGTGTTGGCCAAGGCCGCTGCCGCCGTTGGCGAGTCCCAAAGCCCGAGCCCCAAGGCCCTTGGTGACTTCCGGCGCGCGCTCGACGACAAGGCCGTCGACGCGCTCGTGATCGCGGCGCCCGACCACTGGCACGCCCCCGCCGCGATCCTGGCGATGTCCGCCGGCAAGCATGTCTACCTCGAGAAACCCTGCGGCCACAATGCGCGCGAAGGCGAGCTACTGGTCGACGCGCAGCGCAAGACCAAGCGCGTGGTCCAGATGGGCACGCAGCGCCGCTCGTCACCCCGAGCGATCGAGGCTGTGCAGGCGATCCGGGATGGGATCATCGGTCGTCCGTACTTCGCCCGCGCCTGGTATGCGAACCGCCGCGCGACCATCGGGCGGGGCAAGCCCGCGCAGGCACCGGGAGACCTCAATTACGAGCTGTGGCAGGGGCCGGCGCCGCGCACGCCCTACCGCGACAACGTGATTCACTACAACTGGCACTGGTTCCGCCGCTGGGGCACGGGCGAGATCTGCAACAACGGCACACATGAAATCGACGTCGCCCGCTGGGCCCTCGGCGTCGATCATCCGGTGCGCGTCACGTCGGCGGGCGGCCGCTACCACTTCGACGACGACTGGGAGTTCACCGACACGCAGGAAGCGGCGTTCGAATTCGACGGCGGCCGGTCGATCGCCTGGGAGGGCCGGAGCTGTAATGCATATCCGATCGAAGGCCGCGGCCGCGGGACGATGATACACGGTACCACAGGTTCGATGGTGCTCGATCAGGACGGGTACATCGTATACGACCTGGACAACAAGATCGTGAAGCAGAACGTCGCGCCCCCGCCGTCGGGAACCGACTCGCTCGCGCTGAGCGGCGACGATCAGCTCACGGCGCTACACATCGCAAACTTCGTCGAAGGCGTCCGGACGGGCGCTCCGATCAGCCAGCCGATCGAGGAAGGTGCGAAGACCGTGCTGCTGTGCCATCTGGGTAACATCGCGCAGTGGACGGGTCGCGCGCTGCGCGTCGATCCGGCGACGGGCCACATCCTGGGCGACGACGCGGCGATGGCCCACTGGCAGCGGGAGTACGCACCCGGGTGGGCTCCAACAGTCTGAACCCCGACCGCTTCTTTGACCCCGATCCCTCAATACGGCGCGCCGCGCGCGCGCTGTACGAGGAAACGCGCGCGCTTCCGATCGTCTCCCCCCACGGCCACGTGGATCCGCGCATTCTCGCCGAGGACGCGCCGTTCCCCGAGCCGGCGTCGCTGATCGTTCAGCCGGACCATTACATCCTGCGCCTGCTGTACGCCAATGGCGTGCCGCTCGAAGATTTGGTGAAGGGCGCACCGCGCCGCGTGTGGCAGCTCTTCGCCGAGCACTATTACCTCTTTCGCGGCACGCCGACGGGGGCGTGGCTCGACTACGAGCTGTATGAGGTATTCGGTATTCGAGATCCGCTATCCGGTGAGACCGCTGCGCGGATTTACGACAACATCGTCGAGAAGCTCGGCACTGCCGAGTTTCGGCCGCGCGCGCTGTTCGAGCGCTTCAACATCGAGGTGCTGGCGACGACGGACGCGGCGACCGACACGCTCGAGCATCATTGCGCGATCCGCGAATCCGGCTGGAAGGGCCGAGTGATCCCGACGTTTCGGCCCGACGCGCTCTTCAAGATTTCCTCGCCCGAGTTCGACGGCCTTGGGGCGCGCGATTACACGAGCTTCATCCGCGCGATCGCCGAGCGTCGAGCGTACTTCAAGCAGCTGGGCGCGACGGCGACCGATCACGCGGTGCTCGAGCCGTACACCGCCCTGCTGCCCGAGGAGGAAGCCGAGCGCCTGTTGCAGCGCGCGCGGCAGGGCGAAGCGACGGCTGAGGATGAGCGCCGCTTCACGGCTCATCTACTCATGGAAATGGCGCGCCTCTCTGTAGCCGACGGCCTGGTGATGCAGATCCACGCCGGCGCGCTGCGCGACCACAACACCCAAGTCTTCGAGCGCTTCGGTCCCAACATGGGCGGCGACATTCCGGTCGCGACGGAGTTCACGCGCAACCTGCAGCCGCTGCTCGATCGTTACGGCAACGATCCGCGGTTCACGCTGGTGCTCTTCACGCTGGACGAATCGACCTACAGCCGCGAGCTCGCGCCGCTCGCGGGCCACTACCCCGCGGTGCGCCTCGGCCCTCCGTGGTGGTTCCACGATTCAATGGAAGGCATGCGGCGCTTCCGCGAGCGGACGACCGAGACGGCGTCGATCTACAAGACGGCCGGGTTCAACGACGACACGCGCGCCTTCTGCTCGATCCCGGCGCGGCACGACCTGGCGCGCCGCATGGATGCGAATTTCTTGGGCGGTCTGGTGGCGCGACATGTGATCGACGAGAGCGACGCGCGGCGCATGGCGCGGGCGCTGGCGTACGATCTGGTGAAGACCACGTACCGCCTGCTTTGAAACACTCTTATCGAAAGCAGATCCTGACAGCCTCGCTCGCTTATTAAGGTGGGGAGCGCGATTGGCTCCCCGCC
>WNEV01001147.1_pt1 | contig 10418 bp, 4 predicted proteins | sample 5399861 | NCBI WGS metagenome assembly WNEV01 (sample SAMN13153335, study PRJNA577476) | soil metagenome | isolation source: 40 cm grassland meadow soil 2 days after 3rd rain plot 2 | place: USA:California | collected 2015-11-11 | reverse complement strand
GATCAAGGTCCTGCGCTTCTGGGGCGACGACGGGCCTGCCGACGTCACGAACCAGAGCGAACGCTTCCGGCGCGAGATGCGGCTCAGCGCCGGGCTCTCGCACCCGAACATCGTCCGTCTGTTCGACTCGGGCGAAACCGAGGACGGCCGGCTCTTCGCGGTCTTCGAGTACGTGCCGGGCTCGACGCTGAAGGAGGTCCTCGCCCGCGAGGGCAGCCTCGGCTGGGGCGAGACCGTGCACCTGATGACGCAGGTGCTCGACGCGCTCTCCTGCGCGCACGCGCGCGGCGTCGTCCACCGCGACTTGAAGCCCGAGAACATCATGGTGACGAAGACCGGCGCGCGGCGGAACGCGCTCGTGCTCGACTTCGGCCTGGGCGGCTTGTCGCGTGACGCCCGCGACTGGACGCTGCCGCGCCTCACCGCGACGTGCGAGCTCATGGGAACGCCGTGCTACGCGGCGCCCGAGCAGCTCCGCGGCGAGACGACGTCGCCCCGCTCGGATCTCTACTCGTGGGGGCTCATCTTCCTGGAGTGCCTGACGGGCGCCATGGCGATCGGCGGAGGCTCGGTGCACGAGATCATCCTGAAGCAGCTCGCTCCGGACCCGGTCCCGATTCCCGCGTGCGTCCGCGACCGCCGCCTCCGGCGGCTGCTGCAGACGGTCACGGCCAAGCAGGCCGAGCGGCGCGACGTGTCGATCGCGGCGCTCTTCCAGGCCCTCGGCGCGATCGAGCCGGAGCCGCCGGCGGCGACGCTGGAAGAGCGGGCCCCCGAGGGCGAGCGCCGCCAGCTGACGGTCGTGAGCTGCGGCCTCACCGTCAGCGCCACGGACGCCGCGCCCCCCGACCTCGAGGAGCTGGACCAGCTCCTGCACGCGCAGCACGCGCTCTGTGCACGGCTCGCGGCCCGCAGCGGCGGAGTGGCGGCCGCCGTCGGCGGCGGCTCCGTGCTGCTCGCCTTTGGCTACCCGCAGGCGCGCGAGGACGACGCCCGGCGCGCGTCGCACGCGGCGCTCCGGATCGCCGGCGAGGTCGAGCGCGCGAGCGCGCGGCTCGCGGCGGAGCGCCGGCTCAGGCTCGAGGTCCGGATCGGCATCCATACGGGTCTCGTGATCGCGCACGAGCCGCGGCCGGGGCTCCACGGCGAGGCGCTCGACCTGGTCGGCGTGACGCCGCAGGTGGCGACCCGGCTGCAGGAGCTCGCGCAGCCCGGCGAGATCCTCGCCAGCCAGGACACCCAGCGGCTCATCCGCGGTGCGCTCTCGGTCGAGCCGGCGGGCGAGCACCGCCTGCCCGAGCTCTCGCGCGCCCTGCCCGTGTTCCGGGTGACCGGCGAGCTGCGGCCCCGCGCTGGCCTCGACTCGATCCCGCTCGTGCGCGAGACGCCGCTCGTCGGGCGGCGCCAGCAACTCGCCCAGCTCCTCGACGCCTGGCGGCGGATGCAGGCGGGCCGCGGCGGGGCGGTGCTGGTCACCGGCGAGCCGGGGATCGGCAAGTCGCGCCTCGTGCGCGAGCTGCGGCGGCGCGTGCCGGCCGACGTCTGGTTCGAGGCCCGCTGCGTCGCGGAGCAGCAGGACAGCCCGCTCCGCCCGATCGCCGACATGATCGCGGCGATCGGTGAGCCGCTCGAGTCGATGCTCCGGCGCCGCGGGCTCGACCCGGCCGAGACCCTGCCCCCGCTCGCCGCCGCGCTCTCGCTGCCGCTCGACCCGCGCTGGCCGCGCCCCCAGCTCACACCCGAGCGCGAGAAGGAGCTCGCCTTCGACATCCTCCTCCGCCTGCTCGTCCGGAGAGCGGCGGACCGGCCGGTCGTGATGGCGTTCGAGGACGTCCACTGGGCCGACCCGACGACGCTCGAGCTGCTCTCGCTCATCGTGCGCGAGGTGGGGAGCGGCGACCTCGTCGGCGCCGACGCGCCCCGCATCCTGCTCGTGGCGACCGCGCGCCCGGAGTTCACCTCGCCGTGGCCGGTCGGCGAAGTCGCACCGATCCCGCTCGGACGCCTCGAGCGCGACGAGGTCGAGGCGATGGTGAACGCGGGCCTCGCGAGCGGACGGCCGCTGCCGCGCGCGGTGATCGCGGAGGTCATCCGGAGGACGGACGGGGTGCCGCTCTTCGTCGAGGAGGTGACGCGGGTGCTGATGGAGAGTGGCGTGGCCACGGGAGCCGCCGACGGGGCCGTGCTCGACGTGGCGAGCCTCGACATTCCCGGCACGCTCCGCGACCTGCTCAGCGCGCGTCTGGACGCGCTCTCGCCGACCGGGCGCGCGACCGCCCAGCTCGCCGCCGTGCTCGGCCGCGAGTTCCGCGGGGACATGCTGCGGGCCGCGGCGACCGAGGACGAGGCGATCCTGCGCGAGGACCTGCGCGAGCTGCTCGACGCCGGCATCGTCTATCACCGCCGCAGCGCGCCGAGCGAGAGCTACGTGTTCAGGCACGCGCTCGTGCGCGAAGCCGCGTACGAATCGATGATCCGCTCGGCCCGCCAGAGGCTCCACCTGCGGGTGGCAACGACCCTCCGGGAGCGCTTTCCAGAGGTCGAGCGGAATCAGCCCGACATCCTGGCGCTGCACTTCGAGCACGGCGGGGACCTCGACACGGCGGTCGCGTACTGGAATCGCGCCGGGGACCGGACGATGGTGCGCGGCGCCTACGTGGAGGCGATCCGGCTCTTCGAGCGCGGCCTGGCGCTGCTCGAGCGTCTGCCCGAGTCGCGCCAGCGGACGCAGCATGAACTGGGGTTCACCGAGTCGCTCGGCACGGCTCTGCTCCTCACGCGCGGTTTCGGAGCACCCGAGGTCGAGGAGAAGTTCACCCACGCCCTCCGGCTCTGTGAAGTCCTCGGCGGCGAAGACGTGCCCTTACGCGTCCTCGCGGGCGTCTGGAACGTTCAGATCGCGCGGAGCGATCGCCAGGCGACAGCAATTCTCGTCGAGAACATGCGGCAGCGGGCCGAGCGGTTCCGCGACCCGGTGACGATGCTCTCGCTGCACGGCTGGGCGGGGGTCCGGGCCTTCTACCTTGGCGATTTCGTCGAGGCGCGGGACGAGATGACGAAGGCCACCGAATGGTATCACACGGAAGGCTACCGGTCCTTCGTCGAGCAGTACGGATACGATGGCGGGATATTGGTCTACGCGATCCTCGCGTGGACGCTCTGGATCCTGGGCTACCCCGAGCGAGCGCGCGACACCTGCGACGCGATGCTGGCGATCGCGGAGCGGACGGCGAACCCCGGCGCGCTGGCGGCGGCGCTCGCGTACGCGGCGAACCTGGCGCGCGCGCGCCGTGAGCTCGGGCGAGTGCCCGAGCTCACGGCACGCTGCCTCGCGCTGTCCACTTCCTGGCTCGGAGCAGCTCTCTGCACGCAGGGATGGGCCGCGGTCCAGCAGGGCGATGTCGAGGCGGGGATCGCCAAGATGAAAAAGGGGCTGACCTTTTTCGAGAGAGCCGGCGTCCACGGCACGTACGACTACCATCGCTCGGCGCTCATCGAAGCGCACCTCACCCGGGGCGCGACGGACGAGGCCCTGCCGATCGTCCGCGACGCCCTCGCCCGCTGCCAGACGCTACTCGACTGCTTTCACCAGGCCGAGCTGCATCGGCTGGAGGGTGAGCTCCTGCGCCGGCGGGGGGACGAGGCCGGGGCCGAGACCGCGTTCCGCGCGGCACTCGACCTGGCCGGCCGGCAGAGCGCGCGGTCGTACGAGCTGCGCGCCGCGATGAGCTGGGCCCGGCTGCTGCGCGACCAGGGCAAGCGCGACGCTGCGCGCGACCTGCTCGCCCCGGTGTACGGCTGGTTCACCGAGGGCCACGACACGCACGACGTCCGCGAGGCGGCGGCGCTCCTCGCCGAGCTCCGCTAGTCGCCCGCGCTCACCGCCGCCCGCGCTCCAGCCCGAAGGCCCGGATCAGGTTGTAGATGTGCGAGCGCGCGAGATCCAGGCGACGAGCGGTGTCGACCACGTTCCAGCCCTGCGCCTCCAAGGCGTCGTGCAGCAAGCGCGCCTGGAAGCGCCGAGTCGCCTCCTGGAAGGTGGCCGCCGCGTCCGGCTCCGCCGCCGCGACGGAATCGGGGAAGAGGTGCACGCGCTCCACCTGCTTCGCGTGCTCGCCCGCCGCGCGGATGAGGGCCGCCTCGACCGCGTTCTCGAGCTGCCGGACGTTACCGGGCCACTCGGCCGACTCGGCCGCGCGCAGCGCGTTGGGTGAGAGCGCGAGCCGCGGGAGGCCATGCCGCCGGCACGCCTGCGCGCAGAAGAACGCGGCGAGGAGCGGGATGTCCTCGCGCCGCTCGGCGAGCGACGGGACGCGGACCGGGAGCACCTGCAGGCGGTAGAAGAGGTCCTCACGGAACCGGCCCTCCGCGACCGCCTGCTGCAGGTCGGTGTTGGTCGCGGCGATGAGCCGCACGTTCGCGCGCAGCGGCCTCGTGCCGCCGAGCGGGTAGTACTCCTTCGCGTGCAGGAGGTGGAGGAGCTTCGCCTGCGCGGCGGGTGACAGCTCGCCGATCTCGTCGAGGAAGAGCGTGCCGCGCTCGGCGCTCTCGACCTTGCCCTCGATGCGCCGCGTGGCGGTCGAGTGCGCGCCGGGGAGCGCCCCGAAGAGCTCGCTCTCGATGAGCGTCTCGGGCAGCGCTGCGCAGTTGAGCGTGACGAAGGGGTGGGCGGCGCGCGGCCCGTTGTCGTGGATCACGCGCGCGAGCTGGCTCTTCCCGGTGCCCGTCTCGCCGGTCAGGAGCACGTGCACGTCGAGGGGCGCCACCAGGGCCACGTGGTGGAGGGCCGTGGCCAGCGCCGCGCTGCGGCCGATCACGGCGGGCGCGCGCAGCGTGGCGCGCACCGGCACGGTCGCGTCCGTACCGGCGCGCTCGCGCTGGCGGGCGAGGACGCGGTCGACGAGCGGGGCCAGGTGGCGGGCGAAGGTCTCGGCGCACGCCCGGTCGTCCTCGGAGAAGAAGCCGTGTCCGACGCGATTCTGGAGGTAGAGGACGCCGCGTGGCGGATCGTCGCCGATGGGCGCGCACAGCACGGCCTCGATGTGGCCGATGCGCACGCTCTCCCGCTCGCGGAAGCGCTCGTCGAGCAGCGCCGACGGCGTGACGATCGTCTTCCCGGTCGCGAGCGCCTCGGCGATGATGCCGCGCGAGAGCGCGGCGCGCACGCTCGCGAGCTGCTCGGCCGTGAAGCCGTGCGCGAGCGACCAGCGCGGTGCCCCCGTGTGGTCGTCGTCGTGGAGCTCGACGTACCCCTGGCGGGCGCCGGTGACCTCGACGATCAGGCCGAGCGCCTCGCGCAGGAAGGGCTCGGGCTCGTCGTGGCGGCCGAGATCGAGCAGCCGGCGGTAGAGGTCCCGCTCGCGCTGGACCCGGGCGAGCTCGTCGGGGTCGTCGGCGGCCATCCCGACCGTCGTTACTAGACCAACCATCCTCTAGAATGCAAAGGCAAGAAGCGGGCCGGCCGGCCGTGCCCGCCGCCGTGGGCTACGGCTCGAGGGAGTCCAACCGGCTGGACGGCTCCCGCCTCCGGTGTCCACCCGGGCGGACGCCCGGGGGACAATGTTGCAGCAAGCCGTGCCTCACGTGTTGGCGCGGCGGTTGCTCACGCATCCGCGCATGACGACTCTCCCGCCCATCGGTCCTCTGGCGACGGCGGGCGCACCGCTCGCGTCCACGATCGTGGTGATCGACGTGCCGCTGTTCGTGGCCGCGGCGCGCGCGCCGCAGGCGGCGATGCCGTGCGCTGCGCTCGGAGCGGGACGATGACCACCCTCGCTCTCGTACCGGGTGGTCGTGGCGCTGGTTGGCGTGCTGGGGTTGACCGCGTGGCGGCTCAGGAGAGCGTGCAGGACCCCAAGGAGGGATCACCCATGACATCCGTCAGCACGGTACGCATCACCGGCATCGGCGTCGAGCTTCCCGCCGACGTCGTCACCACGGCCGAGGTCGAGGAGCGCGCCGGGCTCCGCGAGCGCTTCGGCCTCGAGCCGGGCTGGCTCGAGCACGTGACGGGAGTGCGGACGCGCCGCTGGGCCTCGGCGGAGGTGCAGCCGAGCGAGCTCGCCACGGCGGCGGGCAGGAAGGCCCTCGCGCGCGCGGGGCTGGACCCGCTCGAGGTCGACACGCTCATCTTCGCCGGCATCACGCGCGACTGCCTCGAGCCCGCCACGGCGAACCTCGTCGCCGATGCGCTGGGCGCGCGCAACGCGCGTGTCTTCGACCTGCTCAACGCCTGCAACAGCCTGGTCGACGCGATCGACGTGGGCGACTCGCTGATCCGCTGCGGGAAGGCCGAGCGGGTCCTGGTCGCGACCGGTGAGCGGGCGTCGCTCGCCATCGACTGGCAGGCGCGGACGATGGAGGAGCTGCTCCAGGCGGTCGCCGGCCTGGTCGTCGGCGACGGCGGCGGGGCGGTCGTGCTCGAGCCGAGCGACGACCCCGGCCGCGGGCTCCGCGCACGCGAGTTCCGGAGCGATGCCACCCAGTGGCGCCACGCGATCGGCGGCCGCTTCCGCCCCGGCACGCAGGCGTGCGAGCTGTGCGGCGGCCTCCTCGACCGCACCTTCCACTGCGACGGCCGCAACCTCTTCGCCGCCGCCTTCGGCCTCCTCTATCCCACCATGGAGACGGTGATGCAGCGCACCGGCTGGGGCTACGACGAGCTCGACGTCATCTTCTGCCACCAGCCGACGAAGCGCTTCGTCGAGAAGGCGATCCCGTTCCTCGGCGACCTCGGCCGGGCGGCCGACAAGCTCTGGGGCACCGCCGAGCGCTACGGGAACACGAGCACCACGAGCCTGGCGCTCGCCATGGCGGAGGCGGAGGCGGCCGGGACGCTGGCCGCGGGGGCGAAGGTCCTCGTGCTCGCCCCGTCTTCCGGCGTGAGCGCGGCCGCGATGACCATGGTGTGGTAGATGGCGTGGCTCCGCATGGCGCGACGCTTCACCCGGGGCAGCGCCGCCCGCCTCGCGCTCACGGTGCTCGCCGTGGCGTGGGGCGTGGCGCTGGTGGCGGGCGTCTGGCTGGCGAACCGTGCCGTGCTGCGCGCCTTCGTCGAGGTGATCGACACCATGGCCGGACGGGCGGCGCTCGAGGTGGTGGCGGGCGAGGGCGGGCTCTTCCCCGAGGGCGTCGCCGCCACGGTCGGTACGGTGCCGGGGATCGAGGCGGCGGTGCCCTCCGTGAAGGGGGCCGCCTACGCCGACGGCGGCGAGCTGCTCACGGTGTACGGCGTCGATCTGACGGGCGACGCACCCGAGCGCGTCTACGGGGCGCGGCTCGAGCTGGACGATCCGCTCGTCTTCCTCGCGCGCCCCGACTCGATCGCGCTCGCCCGCCCCTTCGCCGCCGCGCACGGGCTGGCGCTCGGCGACCGGATCGAGCTCGCGACCCCCGTGGGCCGGCGCGCCCTGACGCTCCGCGGGCTCCTCGACGCCGAGGGGGTGGCGCGGGCCTACGGCGGCAACGTGGCGGTGATGGACCTCTTCGCCGCCGAGGAGCTCTTCACCCGCCGGGGCTTCATCACCGGGGTCGACGTCGTCGTCGCACCCGACGCCGACGTGCGGGAGGTGGCGGAGGTGATCGTCGCGCTGCTCCCGGCCGGCCTCCGCGTCCAGGCGCCGGCGCAGCGGCAGGCGGACCTCCGCCGCGTGACCTACTCGCTGCGCGTCGCGCTCCAGGCGCTCGGCCTCTTCGGGCTGGTGGCGGCCTTCCTCATCACCTTCAACCGGCTCTAGACCGTGTTCGAGGAGCGGGCCTGGCAGCTCGGCGTGCTGCGCGCGGTCGGCCTGCGCACCGGCGCGGTGTGGCGCGCGCTCCTCGGCGAGAGCCTGCTCGTCGGGGCGGCGGGCGTGGCGCTCGGCATCCCCTTCGGGCTCGGGCTCGGGCGGCTCCTCGTGCCCGTGATCGCCACCGCGAGCGCGGTCGCCAACAAGCTGGTGGCGCCGCCGGCGGCGCTCGCGCCGGAGCCCGGCGTGCTCCTGGTCGCGGGTGCGCTCGGGCTCGTGACCGCGGTCCTCGCGGCCGTGCTCCCGGCGTGGCGCGCGGCGCGCGTGGCGGTCGCCGAGACGATGCGGAGCCGCGGCAGCGAGTCGCCCGGGGGGGGCGGCCGCGTGCTGTGGGTGCTCCGCGGCCTGGCGCTGGCCGCGGTCGGCGCCGGGCTCGCGGCGCAGGCGCGCCACCCCTCGGCGGCCTGCGGGCTCCTCGCGACCGCGCTGGTCGCGGCCGGTACGGCCCTCGCCGCGCGCCCGGCGGTGCACGCGGCCAGCTTCCTCCTGGGTGCCGGCTCCCGGCGGCTGGCGGGGCCGGTCGGGAGGCTCGCCGCCGCCAGCCTGCTCCACAATCCGCGCCGCACCGCGCTCACGGTGGCCACGCTCGGGGTGGGACTCGGGTGCGTGGTGTGGTTCTGGACGATGGCGCAGAGCTTCCGCACCTCGCTCGTCGACGCCCTCAGCGCGGCGGTGCGCGCCGACCTGGTGGTGACCTCGGCGCACGTGACGAGCGGCTACGTCGAGGCCCCGGTGAGCGAGGAGGTGGCGGCCCGGCTGGCCGCCGTGCCGGGCGTGGCGGCCGTGATCGGCTCGCGGGTCGTCGACTGGCCCCACGACGGCCGCCGCATTGCGATCGAGGCGTTCGACGCGCGCTACTTCGCGGACGCCGGGCTCGGCCGCTGGCCGCTGGCGCGGCAGCAGATCACCGACGTGTGGAACCGCGTGGCGGGCGGCGAGGCAGCGATCGTGTCGGCGAACTTCCTCGTGAACTTCGGGGCGCGCGTCGGCGACGCGGTCGTGCTCGAGACCCCGAGCGGCCCGCTCGCGCTGGTGATCGGCGGCGCGACCGCCGCCTTCGAGTCGCCGGCCGGAACCCTCCAGATGAGCCGCGAGGTGTTCACCCGCTACTGGCGGGACCGGCAGGTGAACCGTGTGGGCGTCTATCTGGCGCCCGGCGCCGACGTGGCCGCGGTGCGCGCGGCGATCGCCCGCGACCTGGCCCCGGCCTACGACCTCCGCATCCTGAGCGCGCGCGAGCTGATCGGGTACTACGCGGCGCAGGTCGGTCGCGCCTTCGCCCCCCTCCACGTGCTCTCGGCGACGGTGCTGCTGGTGACGCTCCTCGGCGTGGCCGACACCCTGCTGGCCGCCGTGCTCGGGCGCACGCGCGAGCTGGGCGCGGCGCGCGCCGTGGGCATCCGCCGCGCGGCGCTCGTGCGCATGGTCTTCCTCGAGGCGCTCCTGCTCGGCGGGCTCGGCCTCGCGCTCGCGGTGATCTCGGGCGTCGGCCTCGCCGCGCTGTGGGTGCACGAAACGCTGCCCTACCTCCTCGGCTGGGTGCTCGAGCTCCACCTCCCGTACCGGGAGTTGCCCGTGCTCGCCGCGCTCACCATCGCGGTCGCCGGAGCCGCGGCCATGCTTCCCGCCCGCCGGGCCGCGCGGCTCGAGCCCGGCCTGGCGCTCCGGGAGGCGTAGGACGATGGAAACGCCTATCGCGGTCGCTCTCGAAGCGGTGAGCAAGCGCTACGACGCCGGGCCCGAGCCGGTCGCCGCCCTGCGTGAGGTGAGCCTCCGCATCCCGGCGGGCGAGTTCGTCGCCATCCTGGGCCCGAGCGGCTCCGGCAAGAGCACGGTTCTCAACTTGATCGCGGGCCTGGATTCGCCGAGCGCCGGGCGGGTGCTGATCGGGGGGCGCGACCTCGCCCACCTGCGGGACAATGCCCGCAGCGACATCCGCCTGCGGGAGATCGGCTTCGTCTTCCAGAGCTTCAACCTGTTCCCCACCTTCACGGCGGAGGAGAACGTGGCCTGGCCGCTCGAGTTCCTCGGCGTCGGCTGGCGGGAGGCGCGCCGGCGCGCGCGCGAGGCCCTCGCCCGGGTGGCGCTCCCGCCGGCGGTCGCGCGCCGCCGCCCCGCCGAGCTCTCCGGCGGCGAGCAGCAGCGCGTCGCCATCGCGCGGGCGCTCGTGACCGAGCCGCGACTCGTCCTGGCCGACGAGCCGACCGGCAACCTCGACTCGGAGACGGGGCAGACGATCCTCGCGCTGCTGCGGGAGCTCAACGCCGAGCGGCACCTGACCGTCGTCCTGGTGACGCACAGCGCGCTCGCGGCGAGCCACGCGCAGCGGACGGTCGAGCTGCGCGACGGCCGGATCGTGCGCGAGGCGCGCGGCACGGTCACGATCATGTTCAGCGACATCGTGGGTTTCAGCGCCATGACCGAGCGGCTGGGGGACGAGCGCGTGCAGGAGATCCTCCACACCCACTGCGCCATCGTGCGCGAGCAGATCGCCGTCCACGGGGGCTTCGAAGTGAAGACGCAGGGGGACGGCTTCATGATCGCCTTCCCGAGCGCGCGGCGCGCGCTGCGCTGCGCGGTCAGGATCCAGCGGACCATGGCCGCGTACGACGAGCACGCGGAGGCGCCGGT
>WNEV01001463.1_pt1 | contig 10505 bp, 8 predicted proteins | sample 5399861 | NCBI WGS metagenome assembly WNEV01 (sample SAMN13153335, study PRJNA577476) | soil metagenome | isolation source: 40 cm grassland meadow soil 2 days after 3rd rain plot 2 | place: USA:California | collected 2015-11-11 | reverse complement strand
GAACTGATCGTCGTCATCACTGTTATCGTTATCCTGACGGGATTAGTTCTCAGCACAGTTGGCTACGCGCAGAAGAAGGGCGCCCGCGCCCGCGCCGAAACCGAAATCGCCGCGATCTCTGCGGCGTGCGAAAGTTACAAGGCGGATAATGGTGTTTACCCTCGGGACAATGCAACAAATCAATACACAGACATATTAGATGCGCGGCAGAACTTCGACGCCACACAGACGGTTTATCAGAATGCCAGCCGCTATCTCTACGACGCGCTGTTTGGTGCGACAAGTGGGAGTCGTACGCCAAATACGGGTGCGAGGTCTTACTTCGTCTTCAAGCCCAATATGCTCAATCCTGCCGATCAAGCTCAGAACGTACTATTCATTCAAGATCCGTTCGGGAACAGCTACGGCTACTCGACGGCATACCAAGCGTGGGCAGAGGGGGGTTCTTCAGGCCCTCAGAAGGGGTATAACCCAACCTTCGACCTGTGGAGCACCGCTAATTCGACTGACCCAAATCAGTGGATCAAGAATTGGTAGGCTAACCTGTAGCGGTAAAAATCTGTAGCTGTAGGGCGTTTCTGTGAAACGCCGATTCGACAAGGCGTCTGACACAGACGCCCTACAATTTCGAAATCGATAACTACCCTTCGCTCGTGTGCACCACGACTTCCACACGCCGATTGCCGCTTTGCTCTTCAATTGAGCCGCTTGGTGATGCTCGGAATTTCGTTGCGCCGTAACCATGCGTTTCAATTTGCGCCGGGTTAATGCGCATGACCTCGACAAGGTATCGCTTCACGCTCTCGGCCCGGCGCTGGCTCAGATCGAGATTGTATTCGAAGGTGCCGAACGAATCGGTGTAGCCTTCCACGGTAAATGTCGCTTTAGGATTGCGTTGGATGAGAGTGCCCAGCTTTTGCAGTTGACCAGCGGCGCTGGATTGCAGCATGTCGCTGTCGTACTCGAAAAGCTGATCGTCCGGCAGGCGTAATTTTGTGCCTGACCCGAGCGGACCTTTTTGCGCCAGCAGTTGATCCAAATCGCTAAATCCCGGAGAGCGCCCTTTGTTTGGACCAGCGCTATCGCCGGGCAGCTTACTCGTAAACGTGTTCGGCCGCTTGATCGCCGTACTCGTGGCAAGCTCCGTTCCGCTTAGAGCCGGCTGCGGACGGCCTGATGTCGAGCTGTTATTGAGCAAGGATTGTTCATGCAGCGCATTTGGGTCGTTAGAGAGAGTCTGGGCCGTGGAGCGTTCGATTTCATTCAGGACGGAATTCACTTCCGGCTGTTCCACTTTCGGTTGGTCAGGCAAAACGTCCCGCATGTCGTCCGGCAGAGCAGCGCTCGCCTGAATGTCCTGCAATAATTTGTCGAATGACTTCTTTTCATCCGGCAATTGCACGTCGGTGTTATCCGGGTTCGGTTTGGCGGCTGGATTTGTTTGATCGGCACTGCTCTTGTCGACGTTCGATTCGGTAATGCTCCTGACCTTGAACGTGGGCGTCTGCTCGCTCGGGACGAACGCGGCTTCCGCAGGCGCGAAACGCGTCCGGTAAAAGTAAGCGCATAGCGCGAAATGAATTGCCAAGGACACAATCAACCCGAACCAGATCCAGCTCCGTTCCTTGCTGCCCGCGAGCAGACCTTCAGTCTCGAATTGATCAACGTGATCGAAGTGTGAAACCCTCATCCGACCGCGAAGATATCACATTTCAACATGCGAGCGACTTGATCTCACGGTGACGCTCTTAGTAACACCGGGCTTCAGCCCGGTGATGCTCGGCTGAAAGCGCTAAGCCGTTTCAACTGCTAATGGCACTGATAAAGCCGTTAAAACGGCGAGCGTACTGGCCTGCACCTGCCTGGCTGAAGCCAGGCTCTAATGAAACAGGTCCCCGAAATAATAAGATGAATGTTAGACGTTCCCGCTAATGCGTGTTCGCTCGATGAAAGCTCGGGCAGCGCGCCGGATTTCTTCTGCCACGCGCGCCTCGGGTGACACAAACTTCGGCGTAAACCAGGGAAACAGTCCGATCAAGTCGTGCGTGACGAGAATTTGTCCGTCGCAATGCTCGCCTGAACCGATGCCAATGGTTGGAATGCTGATCGCATTTGTGATCTGCTTCGCGACGTCAGCGAGCACAATCTCCAACACCACAGAAAATGCGCCGGCTTCTTGTACCGCACGCGCGTCAGCCAGCAGCGCTTCGGCCTCGGATTGGGTGCGGCCCTTGATTCTATAGCCGCCTTCCTGCTTCACACTTTGGGGCAGCATTCCGATGTGAGCCATAAACGGAATGCCTGCTTGTGTGATCGCTTCGATCTGCGCGACATGACTCGCGCCGCCTTCGAGCTTTACCGCTTGGGCGCCGGCGTCGATAAATCGCCGCGCCGTAGCCAGTGCTTGCTCGCGCATGTCGTAAGTGTGAATCGGCATATCGGCGACGAGCAGCGCCTGTTTCACGCCGCGAGCCGCTGCGCGCGTATGATGCAACATTTCTTCCAGCGTTACGGGCGTCGTGTCTTCGTAACCAAGCACCACCATGCCCAACGAGTCCCCCACAAGGATGATGTCGATTCCGCTTTCATCAAGTAAGCGCGCCGTCGGATAGTCGTACGCGGTCAGCGCGGTGATTTTCTCACCGCGTTGCTTCATTTGACGAAAATCTTTCATCGCTCCTGCTCGCAAGATCAGCTGCTGATTCGCGAACGCAAGCTGCAGCTATTAGGCAGGCGTGCCGGATTGGCGTCTACCAATCATGCCTGAACCGAACGACGTTGGCGGATTCCTTCAGATCCGCGAGCAGCTCACCGACCGTTTTGATTTGACCCGGTAAAATCAGCTCTGGCCGGATATCGGCCAGCGGTTGGAGGACAAAGCTTCTCAGGTGCATCCGCGGATGTGGCAGTTGTAATCGCGCATCTTCGAGCTTGCGCTCGCCGCAGTAGAGCAGGTCGATGTCGATTGTCCTCGAAATATTCTTTGGATGATCGGATCTGCGGCCTAACTCTTCTTCGATTCGAATGATTTGCTCAAGCAAACTCCCGGGCTCCCCTTCGTAATCAAATTCCATGACTGCGTTCAAAAATTTCTCTGCTCCCGGTTCGCAATCGACCGGTTCGGTTTCGTAAATTGCCGAGGAAAGAATTGGCTGCTTCACATCTGGAAGAGCGAGAATCGCATCTCGTGCAACGCGCAAATTGCCGAAGCGATCACCGACATTCGATCCAAGCGCGACTGCGGTTCTCATGGAGCCGCATCTATGACCGATAGAAATCGTTGGGCGTTTGTGCCAGGCGCCATGGCGTTTCACAGAAACGCCCTACAGCTCTACAATCCCAACACATCGTGCATTGAGTAAAGGCCCGCCGGTTTTCCCACAATCCATTTCGCTGCGCGTACTGCTCCGCGCGCAAAAATCTCGCGATTCGCTGCACGATGCGTGAGCTCGAGGCGTTCGCCGGGCCCGCTGAAAATTACGGTGTGCTCGCCGACTACGTCACCTTCGCGAATCGATTGAATCGCTATCTCGTGTCCAGTTTTTTGCGCCGCTTTCAACGTCTCGGCGAGAGTTTTCGCTGTGCCGCTGGGCGCGTCTTTTTTCATCTTGTGATGCGTTTCGATAATCTCCGCGTCGAAATCACTGCCGAGCAATTCAACAGCTTTGCGCGTCAACCAGAAAAGCACATTGACACCGACGCTGAAATTCGATGCGAACACAATCGCCACCGACCGCGCTGCCTCTTCGACTGTTCGGCGTTGCTCTTGTGAATGTCCAGTCGTGCCAATGACAAGCGGCCTGCGATGGTGCAGCGCAGCGCGGCAGACTTCAGTAATGGCGTCCGCGTGACTGAAATCGATTGCAACGTCGCAATTTTCCATCGCTAACTCAATGGAGTCGCCCAAATCGCATTGCGCCACAATATCGATTTGTCGATCGTTCCTGGCGAGGGCGACAACCGTTTTCCCCATTCGTCCAGCCGCGCCGATGAGCAACACGCGCGCGGTCGAGTTCATTTGTTTTGCTCGAATTGTTCCAAGGTCTTGCGCAAGCGCGCCTGGTTTACTTCGATCATCTCACACAACGGCAAACGAACTTCACCGGACATTACTCCCCGCCAGCCCAGTGCTGTCTTCACGGGCACCGGATTTGGCTCAATGAACAAATCCTTAAACAGCGGCAACAATTTGCGATGTAATTGTGTCGCCGATTTGAAATCGCCTGATTCGCAGGCGCGGACAAGCCCACAGACTTGGGAGGGAAACAGATTGGATGCTACGCTTACCACCCCAGCTGCGCCTACCGCCATGAACGGCAGCGTGAGCGAGTCGTCGCCGCTCAAAACAGTAAACGATTCGGGCAAACGCCGGCGCAGATCGCTAACGCGCTCCACGCTGCCGCTCGCTTCTTTGATGGACACAATGTTGCGGCATTCTTTTGCCAAACGCACCACTGTTTCGGGCATGATATCCACACCACAGCGTCCGGGAATATTGTAGAGCATGATCGGCAATGATGTGACGGCAGCGATGGTCTTGAAATGGCGGAAGAGTCCTTCCTGACTTGGCTTGTTGTAATAGGGCGCGACGAGCAACGCGCCATCGACGCCGAGTTTCTCGGCCAACTTTGTGTCGACCACCGCGTGGTCGGTGGCATTTGAGCCGGTTCCCGCAAGAACAAGGCAACGTTTGTTTGCGGTTGCAACTGCGAGCCTTATCAGTTGTTCGCGTTCTTTGTGTGAGAGTGTCGGCGATTCGCCGGTCGTTCCAATCGCGACAATTCCGGTGATGCCCCCAGCGATTTGCGTTTCGATCAGTTTTTCAAAAGCAGAAACGTCAACGTCGCCGTTGCGAAATGGCGTGACTAATGCCGTGAACGTGCCGCGAAACATCTTGCCAAATTGTAGAGGTGCCATTCTTAAATGTCATGTCGTTCAGAAGAACAAGACACGGAGAGCCGCTAAAGTTAAACTTCAATCGACCCTTCAAACACGAACTCGGCCGGACCGGTGAGCGTGACGTTTCGAAATTGGCCTCCGATTCTGTCGAAACCGACCTGCAATTTGTTGCCGCCGCGAACCAGAACGCTGATCGAGCCGGAGAGATTTTCCATCGCGGCTAAAATCAACGCGCTCGCTACCACCCCGGTACCGCACGCCAGTGTTTCGTCTTCAACCCCGCGCTCGTAAGTGCGAATCGCGATTTCTTTCGGGCCACGTTTCTCCAGAAAATTCACGTTCGCACCTTTCGGCGAAAACATGTCATGCTGCCGGATCTTTTTTCCTCTGCTGCGAACATCGACAACATCAATCCGCGAAACATGGATGACTACATGCGGCACGCCAGTGTTGATGTAATGAACGAGAGCTTCCTCGTTTTCAATTTGCAGGCGCACGTTCATCTGCAAATCGGTTGGGTCGCCCATATTCAGTGTGACGAGGTCCCCGTGAAGCTGAGCGCCGATAATTCCAGCCGGGGTTTCGAATAAAATTTTGTCGCGCGAGCCGGTAACGGTTTTCGCAAAGCGCGCGAAGCAACGCGCGCCGTTGCCGCACATCTCCGCCTCTCCTCCATCGGCATTAAAGTAACGCATCCGAAAATCCGCGTGGTTCGATGGTTCTTCGAGGAGCAAAACTCCGTCCGCCCCGATACCGCGGTGGCGATCGCACAGACGCGCGATCTGGCCGCGATCCAGATGGATGTCCCCTGTCCTGTTGTCGATCAGGATGAAATCGTTTCCGGCGCCGTTCATCTTCGTAAAACGCAGCATGATCATGATTCTAGCGGCGGCCGTGCACGTTGTCACGTCGAGCGACTCGGCTGACTCGGCGGTCGCAGACCGCCGCTACACGAACTGCGGTCGGGCGTTGCCAGATCTGATTTCGGTGGTTACTTGTCCGGCGTGAAAAAGGTCGGCGCGTCATTAATTGTCGCCATTGTCGCGCTCTTCGCCCGCGCATCTTTTGCAAACGATTACGACAACCTCATCCTGGAGCAGGTTAAACAGATGCCGCAAGGCGGCCGGTATTCTGTTTCGCATTTCGCAAAGATCCGCCTGCAATCTTCGGCGCATTTCGAGTCCGGGAAATTTTTCATTTTGCCGTCGGGACCAAGTTTCTGCTCGGGCGCAACATATCTGGTCTTCATTAGAACGATTGAGGCTTTGCGTGCACGAGGCGACCTTCATCTCGATTACGCCACCCTGGAAAAGTTGATCATTCGCGATCAACGCGACGGTGAAGGAATTTGGGGCCGCTGGAATGCAAATGGGCCAGGCACGGCCCGTCTTTTTCACGAGCTGCAGCTGGGGTCCAATTTCGACAATTTCGATCAGGCCAAGCCCGGCGACTTCATGAAAATTTTCTGGTCGCGCCAGGTGGGAAAAAATGAGCACGGGCACTCCACAATTTTTCTCGGCATGGAGAATCGTGCGGATGGACAATACGTCCGTTATTGGTCAAGCAATATTCCGTCGGGCTACGGTGAGAAAGCGGTTCCGCGAAGCAAGATTGCCTATGCCATCTTTTCGCGCCTTCAGACGCCTGCGAATCTGGCGCGAATTAACAACGCACCTTTAGTCGACACGTATTTAGCATCTCTCCTTCGGACTCGTTCCAGTATCGCCGAAGCCAGCACAAAGTGCGGGCTTTGAGATTGACTGGCCGTGTTCGTTCGGCCACCGGCTCCTCGGCAGCCATCTCTTAAAACTGGCTTGCGTCACTGCAAATTGATCCTTAAAAGAATGCAATGCTTATCGAGACCTTAAAACGTCATTGGTGGGTTCCGGTGATAAGGGGTGTTGCTGCAATTATTTTCGGCATTATTGCCTTCGTGTATCCTGGGCTAACAATCGCGGTGTTAGTGCTGCTGTTTGGAGCTTGGGTACTGGTTGACGGTGTCTTTCGCGTTATCGGCGCGATCGGCCATCGTGCTTCCGACCCGGACTGGGGATTCCATCTGATCATCGGGATTCTCGGGATCATCATCGGCTTCCTCACATTCCATGCCCCCAGGATAACGGCTCTGGCGTTGGTCATCTACATTGCTGCGTGGGCGCTGATGATTGGCGCAACGGAGATTGCTCTGGCAGTGAGGCTGCGCCGGGAAATCAAGGGCGAATGGTTCCTCATCCTTATGGGCCTGGCTTCACTTGTCTTTGCGTTCCTGCTGTTGTGGAATCCGGTCGCCGGGGCGGCGGCAGTGATCTGGATTATCGCATGGTACGCAGTGATATTGGGCGTTTTGGGGATTATTTTTGGCTTCCGGTTGCGCAGCTTACCGACATTGCCTGTCCGCTAGTCAGCGGAAGATTCCCTCTTTCTTTCTCGCATCGGCATTCGACGCCGATCCAGTGATCTCGTCAAAAGGCTTACACGGGAGTTCTTTGGCTTCCGGCGGCACAACGTTACTCGCCGCTTCGTCGTTTCTTATTAGGGAATCTCTGCGACGGAGTGATTTTTTGCGCGACCAAAACGCGGTAACGGTGGTTTTGTTGAAAGAAAATGCGGCTTGGTGTGACGGATTCGGCGATTACTCTACGGCGCAGGAAATGAACCGTCTCGTATTTCGCGTCGAATTTGCCACGAAGGGAACTCCATTTTTCTAAGGCCCTATTCTATGAAGAAAACTCTGTCTACTAGAACTCGACCGCGGAAACGTTCGCAGCCTAACGGAAATGAATTTGATACGAGGCAATTGCTCGCGGCGTTAATGGCTTTCAAGCGCGGTGATTTTTCCGCGCGCCTCCCGGAGGACTGGACGGGTTTGTCGGGGAAGATCGCTGACACGTTTAACACAGTCATCGAAACCAACGAGCGCATGACGCAGGAATTAGAACGGATCGTGCATATGGTCGGGAAAGAAGGCCGAATCACACAGCGGGCATCGCTGAACAACGTGTCCAACTGTTGGGCCGATGCCATCGGGTGCGTCAACGTTTTGATAGAGGATCTGGTTCGTCCCACGAGTGAAATGGCGCGCGTGATCGGCGCTGTCGCAAAAGGGGATTTGTCCGAAACGATGGCCACCAAGATCGAAGGACAGCCGCTCAAGGGAGAGTTTTTGCGCACGGCAAAAATTGTAAACACCATGGTCGATCAGCTGGGCGCATTTGCGTCGGAAGTTACGCGGGTGGCGCGTGAAGTAGGCACGGAGGGAAAGCTCGGCGGCCAGGCCAAAGTAAAAGGCGTCGCCGGCACCTGGAAAGATCTTACCGAGAACGTCAATTTGATGGCCGGCAATCTCACGGCTCAAGTTCGCAACATCGCGACAGTCACGACTGCAGTGGCGAACGGGAACTTGACCAAGAAAATCACCGTCGATGTCAAAGGTGAGTTTCTCGAGCTGAAAGACACGGTCAACGTGATGGTGGATCAGCTTCGGTCGTTTGCCTCGGAGGTAACGCGCGTGGCGCGTGAAGTAGGTTCTGAGGGAATTCTAGGCGGACAAGCTCGCGTGGAAGGGGTGTCCGGTACGTGGAAGGATCTTACCGATTCGGTCAATTTCATGGCGCGCAATCTGACCGGACAGGTGCGCAATATTGCCGCAGTCACGACTGCTGTCGCGAGGGGGGATCTGTCGAAAAAGATCACAGTCGATGTGAAGGGTGAAATCCTCGAGCTGAAAAACACGATCAATACCATGGTTGATCAGCTCAGTTCGTTTGCATCGGAAGTGACACGCGTAGCGCGGGAGGTAGGCACCGAAGGAAAATTAGGTGGCCAGGCTGACGTCAAAGGAGTCGCAGGCACATGGAAGGATCTGACCGACAGCGTCAATTTCATGGCCGGCAATCTAACCGGCCAGGTAAGAAACATTGCTGAGGTAACGACCGCAGTCGCCAATGGCGATCTTTCAAAGAAGATCACAGTCGACGTAAAAGGCGAGATTTCAGAGTTAAAAAACACGATCAACACGATGGTGGATCAGCTCAGTTCGTTCGCGGCGGAGGTGACACGTGTGGCTCGTGAAGTCGGCACAGAAGGCAGGCTTGGCGGCCAGGCGGACGTGCGGGGCGTCGCCGGCACTTGGAAGGACCTTACTGATTCAGTGAACTCGATGGCCTCCAACCTAACCGCCCAAGTTCGCAACATTGCCGACGTCACAACCGCTGTGGCCAAGGGTGATTTGTCGAGAAAGATCACAGTGGACGTACGCGGCGAAATTCTCCAACTCAAGGACACGATCAACACCATGGTGGATCAACTCCGCTCGTTCGCTGCGGAAGTGACGCGCGTGGCGCGGGAGGTCGGAACAGAAGGAAAACTGGGTGGTCAGGCGCAGGTGCCAGGTGTCGGCGGCACCTGGAAAGATTTAACGGATTCAGTGAACTCGATGGCGTCGAATCTTACGGCACAAGTGCGTAACATCGCTGCAGTCACCACGGCCGTTGCCACAGGCGATCTCACCAAAAAGATCACCGTGGACGTACAAGGTGAGATTCTCGAGTTAAAGAACACCATTAATACGATGGTGGATCAGCTTTCGTCGTTCGCAGCGGAGGTGACGCGCGTCGCCCGCGAGGTCGGTACAGAAGGAAAACTCGGCGGCCAGGCTGACGTGCGCGGAGTGGCCGGGACGTGGAAAGATCTCACCGATTCTGTGAACTCAATGGCGTCTAACCTCACGTCGCAGGTGCGTAACATCGCTGCAGTGACCACAGCCGTCGCGACTGGTGACTTGTCCAAGAAAATCACCGTCGACGTGAAAGGCGAGATTCTGGAACTAAAGGACACGATCAATACGATGGTGGACCAACTTCGCTCGTTCGGGTCGGAGGTTACTCGGGTGGCGCGCGAAGTTGGTTCCGAAGGGAAATTGGGCGGACAAGCTGACGTGCGCGGGCTGGCAGGCGTATGGAAGGACCTCGGCGACAATGTCAACTTCATGGCCTCCAACCTCACGACACAAGTGCGCAACATCGCTGCCGTAACCACTGCTGTTGCCACTGGCGATCTGAGCAAGAAAATCACCGTCGATGTTAAGGGCGAAATTTTGGAATTGAAAAACACGGTCAATACGATGGTCGACCAACTGTCGTCATTCGCCGATGAAGTGACTCGCGTAGCACGCGAGGTGGGCATGGAAGGCAAGCTCGGCGGCCAAGCCGTAGTGAAAGGCGTTTCGGGAACTTGGAAGGATCTTACCGACAACGTAAATTTTATGGCGTCCAACTTGACTGATCAGGTGCGTGGCATTGCCAAGGTGGTGACGGCAGTCGCAAACGGCGATCTGAAACGGAAACTTTTCCTCGAAGCTAAGGGCGAAATTGCCGAGCTCGCCGAGACGATCAACAACATGATCGATACGCTCGCGACGTTCGCCGATCAGGTTACGACCGTGGCGCGCGAGGTGGGTGTCGAAGGGAAACTCGGCGGACAGGCCAACGTGCCCGGTGCCGCAGGCACATGGCGCGATTTGACTGATAACGTGAACCGAGTGGCGTCAAATCTGACCACCCAGCTTCGTGCTATCGCTGATGTCGCGACAGCAGTAACCAAGGGCG
>WNEV01001131.1_pt1 | contig 10506 bp, 9 predicted proteins | sample 5399861 | NCBI WGS metagenome assembly WNEV01 (sample SAMN13153335, study PRJNA577476) | soil metagenome | isolation source: 40 cm grassland meadow soil 2 days after 3rd rain plot 2 | place: USA:California | collected 2015-11-11 | reverse complement strand
TTCGAAACTCGAAATCTTTGTCTAACGCGACCGGGAGCGGCGTCACTTTTTCCACGATCCTTGGTTCCTCCCGAGCCCCTTGGCTGGAAACCCCAGCTGAGAGAAACATCAAAACGCAGGGTGCGATGGCAACTCTCATTTGGCTAATAAAGCCGGCTTTCGATTTGTGTGTCAACGAGCAAAGCACGGATTCCGTGCAGCGTACACCTGTCAGGGAACTGGTGGTTTTGCTCATGCCAATCCAAAAGTAAATTTCTTGTCAATGATTGAAGTTCATTACGACCGTGGGGTTCATCTGCCGGAACAGCACCTGTGGCTGGATCCCTGGGACGCAAAGCGCTTCGCTTTCATTTCGCACGCGCACAGCGACCACGTAGCGCCTCACGAGGAGATCATCATTTCGGAACGGACAGCCCGTTTGCTTCAAAGCCGGCTGCCGGGTAATCGCACCGAACATGTTCTGCCGTTTGGTGAAGAACGGAGGGTACGTGGCATCGATCTGATGTTACTGCCCGCGGGGCACATCTGCGGTTCGGCACAGTGTTTCATTTTTGCCGGTGACGAGACACTTCTTTACACGGGAGATTTCAAACTGCGTCCTGGAAAATCCGCTGAAGAGGCACAGTGGCGCCAGGCTGATACGCTCGTTATGGAGACGACATTTGGTCTGCCGCGTTATCGATTTCCATCAACGGATCAAGTTGTTGCGCAAATCGTCGCATTCTGTCGCGAAACAATTGAGGATGACCATGTGCCGGTGCTTCTGGGCTACTCGTTAGGCAAAGCACAGGAAATATTGTGTTCGCTTGATGGAGCCGGCTTGATACCCATGCTGCACGGCTCCGTCTACCAGATGACGCGGATCTACGAGCAGTTCGGTCAATCGTTTTGCAAGTACATGCGTTACAACCCGAACGATGTTACAGGAAAAGTCCTCATCTGCCCACCCAGCGCGAATCGTTCGCGCATGCTGGAAAGAATTCCAAACAAACGTGTAGCGATGATCAGTGGCTGGGCGGTCGATCCCAATGCTGTCTATCGCTACCAGGTTGATGCAGCGTTTCCTTTGTCGGATCACGCGGATTACGATGATTTGATCCGCTACGTCGAAATGGTGCAGCCACGGCGAGTACTCACGCTCCACGGTTTCGCTGCTGCGTTCGCTGACGATCTCCGCGCCCGCGGCATCGAAGCCTGGGCATTGAGCGAGGAAAACCAAATGGAATTGCACCTACTTGCCGTAGGTAACGCACCGCCTGTCCGTCCATCTGCGGGTGTCTCGCGTACTGCCGAATTAACCCAAGGTTCGTTTCGCCAAAACGCGTGCGATATTCAATCCAAATTTCTCGTGTTTGCGAATGTGGGTGAAGCGATCGCTGCGACGTCATCGAAGCTCGATAAAATTCGGCTGCTCGCCGATTACTTGCGCAATCTGACCAGCGATGAACTTCCGGTCGCGACCCTTTACTTCACCGGAAGAGTATTTGCCCAAAGCGATTTGCGCACGCTGCAGGTTGGATGGGCCTTAATCTTCCGGGCACTGCAAGCCGCCACCGGCATTGGGGATGCGAAACTTCGTCGCATCGCCAGCGTCCATGGAGATGCCGGCAAAAGTGCATTCGAAGTTCTCAATGGACGGACGGTGGCGCAGCCGTTCAGCATCCGTGAATCGCGCGAGCTGTTCGAAGATCTCCATCGTGCGCGCGGCCCGGGCGCGAAGGCGAAGTTGCTGGAAAATCGATTCTCAATCTTGTCACCGCGCGAAGGTAAGTACGTCGTTAAAATTTTGACCGGCGACCTGCGCCTCGGACTGCGCGAGGGTTTGGTCGAGGAAGCGATTGCAAAGGCATTTGAGGTTCCACTCGAGCAGGTAAGGCAGGCTAACATGTTGCTTGGCGACATCGGTCAGACGGCAGCACTCGCTTCGCGGAAAGAACTGCATCGCGCGGAGCTGTCGATTTTTCGTCCGATCAAATGCATGCTTGCTACTCCTCAGCCGACCGCTGAAGCCGCATGGGAACGGTTTGTTGGATCGGAAGACCCTGATAGAGACCCGACGCACGCCAGGGTTTACCTAGAGGACAAATTCGATGGTATCCGCGCGCAGCTTCATCGCAGTGCAGAGCGAGTTGAAATTTTCTCCCGCGATTTGCGGCGAATCACCGGGCAATTTCCGGAATTGGCAGATCAAGCCAGCAACTTCCAGGAAGAACTGATTATTGACGGTGAAATCATCGCCTTTGAGGAAGGTCGCAGGCTCACGTTCTTCGATCTGCAAAGGCGGCTAGGCCGCAAGAGCGACGGTGAAGATTTGTTCTCGCGCGCAGCAGCAGACGTGCCGGTCGCGTTTGTTGTGTTTGATCTTCTTTGGCTTAACGGGCGGTCGTTCCTAACAACCCCGTTGCGCGAACGGCGAAGACATCTCGGCCGCGTGCGATTGCCGCCGCAATTTCAAATTGCGAGAGTAACCTCAGCCCATTCTGCGGCTGAGATCGAACAAACATTTCAACAGGCTCGCCAGCGCTTAAATGAAGGTCTGATGATCAAAGACCCGGAGAGCCTTTATCTGCCTGGGACCCGCGGAATGTTTTGGTTTAAACTGAAGAAAGAGCTGGCAACGCTGGATGTCGTCGTTGTCGCGGCTGAGCTTGGCCATGGCAAGCGCAACAATGTCTTGAGCGATTACACATTTGCGGTGCGCGATGAAGCGACTGGCGAACTTTTGCCGATTGGCAAAGCTTACAGCGGATTGACCGACGTGGAGATTGCTGAATTAACCGAGCACTTCAAGCGAAACACGATCGCAGATCTCGGCCGCTATCGTAAGGTAAAACCGGATGTCGTGCTCGAGATCGCCTTCAATTCAATCCAGCCCAGCACGCGTCACGCCAGTGGGCTGGCATTACGTTTTCCAAGAATCAAGGCAATCCGGCGCGATAAGAACGTCGACTCGATCGACACCCTTCAATATGCTCGGGATCTAGCAGAACAACGCGCGAATTCGCCGGCCGGATCTTGATGAGGCGCGTAACTAGCGCCTTCGGGTTTACTGCGGCGTAGGCGACGGAGATGGCGAAGTAGCCTCCACCTGGGGAGATGCTGCCACCTCGGGGGATGCTGCCGCTTCAGGAGGTGCTACTGCGCCAGGTTTTGCTATGCCTCGGGACATCCTCATTCTTTGTAGTTCTTCGAGTCTACGCTGTCTTTGCGCGAGTCGCTCTTGTATTCTCCGGTCTCTTTCTTCTTTCCCAGCCGCCATCCGCGAGGGGTCGGCAATCAGGCCCTGAGCCTCGGGAGGAAGCTGTTGTAATCTCTTTTCTTTTTCAGCTTTCACCTGAGCAGGGTCCCGAACCGGGCGCTGAACGTCGGCTGGAATCTTGCGGATGTTCGTTGCCGCGTTCTCTCTTTCGGCCAATGCTTTTTCTCTTTCATCTAATGCTTTCTCGCGTGCATCCAGCTCCGCTTTCCGTTGAGCAAGTTGTTGTTCAGCGGCCAAATCTTGTTTTTGACAGGAGCAAATCATTGCAAAAGAGATGAGCATCGAAATGACGAAAAATTTTTTCATATCAGGTGTAAACTGCAATTAGTCGTTCCTTAGTCGGAAAAAGGAAACGAGACGTCAATAGTTAGTCAAACGAAACTTAATGCGGCTGCGGTGTTGGTGAACTTGCTAGTCTGACCTCGACTTTCTCAAGATCATCATGCCGAAAACGTTGCACATTGGCGAAGACAGCCAACAACGCCATGCTTCCGATGATGGCGAGCATCACTACAAGAGCGCTCTTTGAGATCGGGTAGGGCCGAGGCTTTTTAGGAGACGGATGTGATGAATTCACGTCTTATTATCGGTGGGGGGTTTCACGCGCGCAACGCAGCGATGGCGCTTCCCGAACTCTGAATCGCTCCAGAGGCCGGATGCAGTCGAGCGGCTGCCAATTGACTTGAATCACCGCACTCGGCGCCGGTCACTCCAAGCGAAGCGCCGCGATTGCAGCCATAACGCGCTCGCTCAATCGCTGGTAGAGATTTTTTCCCGCCGGGGCAAGATCGGCCACATTAAAAAAAATCGGTTCTCCGATTACGATCGTAATGGGCACAAAGTGCAAACCGTCACCGCCGCGCGGCAGCGCTTCGTGCGCGCCGAAGATTCGCATCGGTACGACCGGCGCGAGTGTTTTTGCAATTACCAAACCCAGACCGGGCTCGGCCGGCTGCAAGTTACCATCGAGGGTGCGCGAGCCTTCCGGGAAAACCAGCACGCCGTTGCCGGCCTTCAAAGCACGGATCAAAGCCTTAATGGCGCTGCGATCGACACCTTCTTGATTAACCGGGATAACGTTCAGCTTCGGCAACAGCCAGCCTAACAGCGGCGTGTCCAACAACGTTCGCCGGGCCAGAAAGTAAATCGCTCGATCGCACGTAGTTCCCGCAAGCAGCGGATCGAGATAACTCTCGTGGTTCATTGCGAGAATCGCCGGTCCCTTATGAATCATCCGCTCCCGGTGAATTACGCGAAACCGAAAGAATAATTGGCCGGCGAGACGAGAGAAGTGATAACCGAGCCAGTAATAAAAATTCATTTTAACACGGGACCAAGGGTCATGACTTGGCGATCGGTTTAGCGAAACTTGAATCGCCAGATTATTTGAGATCGTTTAAATCCAAAGACCCGTTTCTTTAAGTCGAGCGAGAATTTCGCAGACAACTTTTTCGACGGTTAAATGCGACGTGTCGATGACGTGTGCGTCTTTCGCGATGACAAGCGGTGAAACCGGCCGCGAAGAATCGGCATGATCGCGCAGGGCGATCTCGTCGCGTTCTCCCTGTGCAGCACGGCGCTGGAGACGCACCTCAGGGGAAGCATCAACATAAAATTTGTACGGAGTGTTGGGGAAAACGACCGAACCAATGTCCCGCCCTTCTACGACCAAATCGTCGCTACGGGCATTGTCATGAAGTTTTTTAGCGACAATTTCGCGAACTGCCGGCAACCTGCTAACCCGGGCTACGCTTTCGTTCACACGACTATCGCGCAAATGTTCTGCGGGATCGACATTATCGATTAGGATGCGCGCCTCGCCGCCCAGAAGACAGCTTGTAATCGATGCCGACTCGAGAGCTTGAACGACACCATCGAAATCTTCCGCAGTAATTCCTTTTTCTAGGAGGTGCCAGGTGATCGCTCGATAAATCGCGCCTGAGTTGGCGTAGACAAAGCCAAGCCGCCGGGCGAGTTCGCGCGCGACACTACTTTTTCCGGAGGCAGCCGGACCGTCAATCGCCACTACCCGATGAAAATCTCGCTGAGATGAGTGCATAGAACCAAGGCCCTCAGTTTAGTCGCGCATTGCCCGACAATGCAACGCGCCCCAATGGCAAGGCGCTCCCGACCTTTAGCTTTCCTCTGCGGGAGTGGGAGTAAGTGAGCCGATCACCGGGGTGCTGACCTGCATCCGTTTTGGATTTGTGAACTCTTCAAGTACTGCTTCAAATCCTGGGTAAGACTCACGAATACATTCAGCGTCTTGAACAATAGTCTCGCCATCAGCGAAAAGACCGGCTATGGCAAAAGCCATCGCGATGCGATGATCGCCGAAGCTCGCCACGCGCGCAGCATGCAGCGGCGCCGGGCCATGGATTTCGAGCCCATCGCTGAGCTCGGCCACGTGGGCGCCCATGCTGCGCAGATTGTGAGCGATTGCCGCGATGCGATCAGTTTCTTTTACGCGTAATTCTTCTGCATTCCGAACAATTGTCTTGCCGTTTGCCAAGGCGCCCGCAACAGACAAAATCGGTAATTCGTCAATTAGCTGCGGCACTTCCTTGCCCTGGATGACGGTTCCTCTAAGGGGAAAGCCAGTGACCTCGACAATGCCGCGCGGTTCAAGCTGTTCGACATCCTCAACAGCCTCGCGCACCTGTGCACCCATGCGGAGCAGAACAGCAAGCAATTTGGTTCGTGTGTCATTCAGGCCAACATCACGGATGAGCAGATGGCCTCTCCGTTGCGCCGCGGCGGCAACCAGCCAGAAGGCTGCTGACGAGATGTCGCCGGGAATGTCGAAGTCGCGTGACTCCGGAACCTGGTCGCCGAATACAGTGACACCGACATCGTCTTCAGCTGGCGTCCGCACCAGGAAATAATTGAAAATTTTTTCCATATGGTTTCGCGTTGGCGAGAGCTCTTCGACTGTAGTCTTGCCTCTGGCAAAAAGACCTGCCAACAGCAACGCCCCTTTCACCTGTGCGCTTGCCACAGGCGGGCGATAACTAATCCCGCGCAGCGAGCCGCCCCGAATGCGGAGCGGCGGTGTTTCGTCCGGCCCTTCGGCCACAATGCTGGCACCCATCTCAGAAAGGGGCGCGATGACACGATCCATTGGCCGTCGCGACAATCCGGCTTCCCCGACCAGCCGACTTTCAAATGTTTGTCCAGCCAGCAGACCGGTGAGCAGCCGCATGGTCGTCCCCGAATTGCCGCAATTGATTTCCTCTTTGGGAGCAGTTAGGACCCGCCTTTTCCCATGGACAATTAACGTCGTCGGCTCAGGGTGTTCGATCCTGATACCCAAGGCGCGCATTGCGTTCACCGTGTGCATGCAATCTTCGCTTGGAAGAAATCCCCGCAGCGTACATACGCCGTTCGACAACGCGGCGATGATGACCGCGCGATGCGAAATGCTTTTGTCGCCGGGCACAGCAATTTCGATGTCAATTCGAGGCGCCCTTTTTATCCGTAACTCCATAGAAAACGAAAGGAACCGATACTGGATACTTGATGCTCGATGAAAAAGCCCGACCTGCGCTAATCCAGCATCCGATATGTAGGATCCAACATTAGCGCGAGCGGATAAAGTATCGGGGCAGCACCGCTGTTACGGCACAAGAAAGATCTTGTCGGTATAAGGATCCTTGACTTCAGTGCCCGGAGGGAATCCTTCCACATCGATGTATTTGCCAGGGGAATAAGGGCTCTCCACCAGATGCGGCTTGCCGGGGACAGGAATTCCATAGGGATAATCTCCCTTCGCGACCTTTGTCGGCGCAGCTGCAGGAGGAGGTGATGGTGCAGTCTCCACTGGAGGCGTACTGCTGGGCTGAACTGGTCCATTTGGATTGAACGGCTGTTGCGGCGGCGGGTATTCCGCGGTCTCGGTGGCGGGATACTTCGCTGGTCCATGGCGGGTGGTTGGCGGTGGCGGTTCTTCAGAGCATGAGACGAGCAAGAAGGCCGCAAAGAGCGCGAGCGACAATGAAAACTTCATAAGTGTAAAGACTGTTGCAATCGTATCCGGAGTCCGATTCGTTGCCAATGATTAAATCACTTTTTTCTGCAGCCCTCCGGTCGCATGTCTTGAGAAACAGCCGGATAAATACAATGACGGGACGCGTCTCATCCGAATCGGAAGAGGAGAGATGTCGAACAATTCCCGTGCAGAAATTTTGGTCGTGGACGATGACGCTATCAGTCGCCAGGTCCTGGCGAAGTTGCTCACCGCTGCTGGTTACAAGTGTCACGTGTGCAAGGACGGTTCCGAAGCCCTAGAGGCGGTTCACGCCAAGCCGCCTTCACTCCTGCTACTTGATTTCGATATGCCGGGATTAAACGGCGCCGAGGTACTAACACGCCTGCGCAAGGATCGACATTCGGTAGTCGCGCAAATTCCCACCATTCTGTTGACTGCCCACGGAAGTGAAGAAAGCGAGGTATCTTGCCTGCAGGCTGGTGCGGATGATTTCGTGACAAAGCCAGTCAATGCCGCAGTGTTACGCGCTAGAATCGAGACCCAACTTCGCCTCCGCTCGATGCGACGCCAATTGGAACGGCAGAATGATGAATTGGAGAGATGGCGGCGCGATCTTGAGCGGGATTTGGCAGCTGCGCGTTTAACACAGCAGTCGTTGATTCCGCAAAAACCGCTGGCGCTGCCCGGTTGGCAGGTTGCAACGTGTTATCGCCCAGTCATCCAAGTGGGCGGCGATATCTATGGCTGGCTGCGAATGAAAGACGGCCGGATTTTGTTCTGGATCGCAGATGGCACCGGCCATGGGGCCGCTGCTGCGTTGCTTACCACGCTGGCGAAACTTCTCTTCCATCATGGCAATGTCGAGCAGGATACGCCGGCCAGCGTGATGGAAGCCGTAAATCATGATTTTCGCAGCATTTTCCGCGCACGCTCTTTCATGACGGCTATGTGTGTAGCGCTGGATCCGGCAACCGGCAGCGCCAGCCTTGTGGGCGCGGGTCATCCCCCTCTTTTGGTGGTACGCCACAACGGCACGACAGAATCGATCGCCTCAGTTGCGCCTCCGCTGGGCGTAATCGATCAACCAGAATTTGCCGAAACTGCGATCGATCTTCAGCCAGGGGATGCTTTTCTACTTTACACAGACGGCTTGTTCCGCTGGGCAAAAGACGAACGGCGTCGTTTGACTCCCCAGCAGATCGAGAAAATGCTGGGTCACTCCGCGCCGACGGCCGACGCATTGCTCGAGGCAGTTTTAGTGAACACAGCGCCGGAAACAGCCGTGAAGACTTCACCGGACGACATGACGGTCCTTGCCGTGCGCCGAATGGACGGACAATAAAAATTTTGGGGACGCCTAATTTTAGTCTTGCTCTCTTGCGAGCGAAACGTTAGTCAGCCTCCATGCCGAAAACCAAAAAGAAAACTTCCAAGCGCAAACCGAATCCCGCCTTCATGAGACCGGTCCAACCTGATGATAAGCTCGCTGCCGTCGTTGGGTCGCAGCCGCTACCTCGCTCCGAGCTGACAAAGAAGCTCTGGAACTACATCAAGAGGCATGGTCTCCAGGACAAGAAGAAAAGAACAATGATTAACGCCGACGACTCACTACGGCCGGTGTTTAATGGCAAGAGCCAGGTGAGCATGTTCGAGATGACAAAGCTCGTCTCGAAACATTTGCGTTAGATCTTCTTTATCCGTTGATAGCCCGGCGTTGTTGCGCCGGACTGTTTGCGGCTTGCTGAACGAGTGATTTTGGCGCACGGCGGTACACTGTAACCGCTCTTGCACTGGACTGTAATTAGATCGAGGATGGGGACGTGAAAACGTGTCGTCTGATTTTTTGCGTACTTACGGCCTCTATTTTCTTCTCTGGTCAAGTTGCTCGCGCCGAATCTGGCTGGCTGAATGACTACAAAAAGGCACAGGAAGAGGCTAAGGCGGGTAACAAAATCCTACTGCTCAATTTCACCGGCTCAGACTGGTGTGGTTGGTGTATTAAATTCGATCGAGATGTTCTGTCGCAACCGCAGTTCAAGGAATTTGCACGTAATAATCTCGTGCTGGTAGAACTCGATTTTCCTCGCGTGAAAACCCAGAGTGCCGAGCTGCAAAAGCAGAACCGGCAACTGGCGCAGCAGTACGAGGTTGTCGGGTTTCCCACCATTATCGCGCTCAACAGCGACGGACAGAAGCTCTGGGAGTACGACGGTTACTTCGCTGGCGGTCCGGAGGCATTCATCGCCGAACTGGAAAAACTGCGGAAAAGTTAACATGCGCATCGCCCCGAAGATGTCGGGTCGATTCGTGCCGTAGGGCAAAAATCACGCAGTTATTTTTCAGCCGTCCTGATTAGGTGGTCTTGCAGATCACTGACGGCCTGTGCTAGACACGCGCCTTCAATGTGCCACTTTTCGTGCTCATGTCTGTTTACCGTTTGTTGTTCGTCTGCTTTGCGTCAGTCATCGTCGCGGTTGGAGCAGGAGCTGACCCCACGCCGGCGACGCGCGATGCAGGGAAAAAAACCCAGGTCGCGGCGGAAGATCCGAGCATTACGTTTAATTCCGTGCACGTCGATGGCCCTTACATCGCCATGACGTTTGATGATGGGCCAAGCGCAACGCTCACCCCCAAGTTGCTTGATCTGTTGGCCGCGCATCACATCAAGGCAACGTTCTTCGTGATCGGCGAAAACGTCGCGGAACATTCCGAGATCGTCGCGCGGGCTGCCCGGGAAGGGCATGAAATTGCAAATCACAGTTGGTCACATCCTAATTTAGGCAAGATGTCGGGCGACAGTGTTCGCAGCCAGTTGCAGCGAACCGATGATGCAATCCAAAACGCCACGGGCAAGCGTCCTACTTTGATGCGACCGCCTTATGGATCGATTACAGCACGCGAAAAACGCTGGATACATGATGAATTCGGATATCAGATCATTCTTTGGGACGTTGATCCGTATGATTGGAAACGGCCCGGCCCAGCTGTAGTCCGCAATCGTATTCTTAAAGAGACGCAGCCAGGCTCAATCGTGTTGTCCCACGATATTCACCCGGGAACAATTGAAGCGATGCCCTCTACTTTTGACGCGCTCGAGGCTAAGGGCTTCAAATTTGTCACCGTATCGGAGCTGATTCGCATGGCGGTGCCGAAAGCTTCTCGTCCAAGCCCGCAGCCTGGCGAAAACGCGCCAACGAAAGCTGTTCCATCGCCCTCACTCGCTCCCTCTGCGCCATCTTCTCCCCGCGACTAGTTCAAG
>WNEV01001317.1_pt1 | contig 10538 bp, 10 predicted proteins | sample 5399861 | NCBI WGS metagenome assembly WNEV01 (sample SAMN13153335, study PRJNA577476) | soil metagenome | isolation source: 40 cm grassland meadow soil 2 days after 3rd rain plot 2 | place: USA:California | collected 2015-11-11 | reverse complement strand
ATTACGACCTGCTCCGTGAAGCTCCCGTGAGCAACAAGGACGTCATCACTCAATGCGTCTCGAGGGCATTCGATGCGACCAAGGGCTGTCTAGATACTGTGAAGATCACGACGACGTGGCTTCGCACGTTCGTCGGCGAGTTCCCGCCTTCCGAGCGGGCCCGCCGCTGCGCGAACTACGACCCGGACGCGGATTCGGACGTCGTGTCCGACGAGACGAAGCGTCGCGGCGCGGACGCGCGACTCTGGCAGTGCGTGGACCCCACGTCCGTGAATCGGCGGAGCGGGAGGTTCATCGTGCGGGTGCCCCGATTCGAGTTCGACCACTTCCGCCTGGCCGCCCATCCCGACAGTCTCACGCACGGCTTCATCGGCGGCAATGGGACGGACCATCGGATCGACATGGTCGGCCGCCGCAGTGACCTCATCATTGACTGACCCAGAGCGAGGAATGACAATGCTGCGAAACGTGGACTGGACCCGGAGCCCGGAGGGGCCGCGCTCCGTGCTGACCGTTCTCCTCGCGCTCTCCGGCCTCGTCTACTTCGGCGTCGTGACCCTCACCTCGGTGCTCGCGCCCTACCGCTTCGCGATTCCGTATGCCGTGCCCATCTTCGATACGCCGTTCGTCCTCGCGGCCATCGGCGTGGGGTATCTCTGCTGGGAGCGTCATCGAGTCCGGCAGGACGTCCGCTCGGCGTCGCTCGGGGGCGCGCTGTGGCTGGCCGGCCTGCTGGGCGTGGCGCACATCCTGGCGCAACCGGATTACTCGAGCACCCTCGGCGTCAACCCCGGCATCGCTCCGTACTTCTTCTTCCTGAGCTACCTGGCTGGCTTCGTCGGGGTCGCCCTCGCGGCTTCCCTTGCCGATCGGCCGCTCCCCCTGAGTGACCGGGCCCGCCTTCGGATCGCGGCCGCCGCCCTCGGCCTGAGCGTCGTCATCGTCGTCGCCGTGTGGTCGATCCGGCCGCTCTTGCCGTCACTCGTCATGAAGCCCGGCCGCCTCACCCCGTTTGCGATCCTGGCCGGCGCGCTCAGCGCCGGGCTCGCCGGCGTCTGGGCGCTGGCGGCCGGACGGAAGAGGGCTTCCGGGAAGGACGGAGACGTGCTTGCCGCGTACCTTCCGCTCGCCGCGTTTATCTGGCTCCTCGGACTCACCGGGTTTCTCCTCTGGCCGTTTCGCTACGGGCTGCCCTGGTACATCGCGGGCCTGGCGCGCCCGGTCGGCCTCGGCGTGATCCTCGTGGGCCTCATGCGCGAGCAGATCTGGCTCTACCGGGAGATCATCAGCAAAAACCGCGACCTCACAGCCCGGGAACTCATGGCTCGCGCCGAGGCCGCCGCCTCCGAGCGCCGATTCGCGGGTCTTGTGCAGGATCTCGACGCCGTCGTGTGGGAGGCGGACGCGACGTGGCGGTTCTCGTTCGTGAGCGACCGCGCCGAGGCCATCCTCGGCTACCCCGTCGCGCTCTGGCTCGCCGACCCCCAGCTCTTCGAACGACACATTCATTCGGACGATCGTGAGCAGACGCTGGCGCTGTTCCGAGAGGCCGCCGCGCAGGGCCGGAACTCCAGCTTCGAGTATCGGGCCGTCGCGGCCGACGCCCGCACGGTCTGGCTGCGGGCGATCGTTCACGTCGTCCAAGACGCGCATGGAAGAGTAGAGAAGCTCCGCGGCTTGATGGTGGACGTTTCCGAGCGCCGGCAACTCGAGGATGAATTGCGGCAGGCGCAAAAGATGGAGGCGGTCGGCCGCCTGGCCGGCGGCATCGCCCACGACTTCAACAACCTCCTGACCGTGATCATGGGGCAGACGCAGCTGCTGCGGCTGCGCGGTGAGCGTCCCACACCTCCGGACGGCGAAGTCGCGCTGATCGAGAAAGCCGCGGAACGCGCCGCGGAGCTGACCCGCCAGCTCGTGGCGTTCAGCCGGAAGCAGGTGCTCCAGCCCAAGGTCATCGATCTCAACGCCGTCGTGAACCACATGGGTGCGATGCTCCGGCGGGTCATCGGTGAACGCATCGAGCTGGTCATGAGCCTGAAGCCGCGGCTCTGGCGCGTGAAGGCCGATCCTGGGCAGGTCGAGCAAGTCATCATGAACCTCGCGCTCAATGCCCGCGACGCAATGCCGGCCGGCGGCCGGCTCACGATGACGACCACGAACGTGACGGTCGAGGCGACCAGTCAACGCCAACGTGCCTTGGCGCCACCGGGCGCCTACGTCGCCCTGACCGTGAGCGACACGGGCTGCGGCATGGACGCGCAGACCCAGTCGCGCGTCTTCGAGCCGTTCTTCACGACCAAAGAGATCGGCCGGGGGGTCGGTCTGGGGCTCTCGACGGTCTACGGCATCGTGAATCAGAGCGGGGGCGCCATCCGGGTGGACAGCGAGCCGGGCGGCGGCAGCACCTTCACGATCTACCTGGCTCGCGTCGACGACCCGATTCCACCCCTCGAGCCCCGCAGGCCGGCGATCGAGGCGTTGCGGGGCTCCGAGACGATCCTGGTGGTGGAGGACGAAGACGAGGTTCGCGACGTCGTGCTCCAGGCGCTCGGGATCAACGGCTACTCCGTGCTGCAGGCCCGTGATGGTCGCGAGGCCCTGGCGATCGCCGATCGGCAACCAGGGCCCATCCATCTGCTCGTGACCGACGTCGTCATGCCGCACATGAATGGTCGCGAGCTCGCCGAGCAGCTCTCTCCACGCCGCCCTGAGATGAAGGTCCTGTACATGTCCGGCTACACGAACGATTTCGTTCGTTCCCCGTCCGCCGGTGATCAGCAAACGGCGTTCTTACAGAAACCCTTCAGCTGCGAGACGCTCGGACAAAAGGTTCGAGGCGTTCTCGACGCGGGTGCGCCGGCCGCCTTGGTTCACGTCCACGAGTAACCACGGCCTCCGGAGGGATCGTCGTGAGGAGGAGCACGTCCGCCAGGCCTGCGATCTGATGACGACGCTGGTCGGCTTCCTCGGAGCCGCGGAATCGCCCGAGTTCAGCAGTGAGCGCCGAGCGCAGCTCACGGCGATAGCCACCCGTCAGGCGACTGCCCTGCGGAACCTGCTCAAGGGCCGGCTCATGGTCATCGTCGCCCATGACCGCTCGGAGCGATACGAACCGCTGAAGCGGGCGTTTGTCCTCGATTCGGAGGTCGAGGTCATTCTGGATCGCCGGCTCGGACGCGGGGCCGGGTCCGACGCCGAATCGTCTCTCGAGCGCCGCCCACCAGACCGACGGCGTCAGATGATCGACGATGATCTCCGTCGCGCGGGCGTTGCACTGGTCCGTCCCGCCTCTGAACTGAACTCCGACGGTCGCTCCTTCTTCACGTCGTCTCCGCCCGTGGCAGCCCGTCGCGTCTCGAATGAAAACGACCCGCACGGGGCGCCGGGCGACGAATCTTCAGCCACACGCATCCTGATCGTCGACGATGACCCCGGAGTGATCGGAGTCCTGAGCGCCTTTCTTCAGCTGGATGAAGGGGAGTACATCGTCGAGACTGCGTCGAGCGGAGAGAGCGGACTTGCGGCCGTCCAGCGCCGCCGTCCAGACCTCGTCCTTCTCGACATCAACATGCCGGGCCTCAACGGTCTGGAGCTGCTCAAGCACATTCGACGCATCGACCGAGGGATCCCGGTCATCATGGTGAGTGGGAGCACTGACCTGGCCGACTTTGTCGACGCCTCGCAGAACGGCGCGCTGGCCTACATCCCCAAGCCCTTCAAGTTCGGGTACATCAAGCTCTTGATCTCCACGGCGCTCGAGCAGCGGTCTGCGCGTGCCAGACCTCGAGCCTCCATGATGACGACCGAGAGCGCACGGTTCAGCGGGCGGCCGTCCGCCACGCATCGATGACAGACCACAACGACACCGCGAGCAGGGCGCACAGCGGAACGACCAGTGCGGCCCCCGGTCGAGTGAGCGCGTCCGCATCGGTCGGAGCGGCGCGGCTGACGAGCCAGCTCAGAACGATGCCGAGCGCCAGGAAGACCATCGCCTTGATGGGCTGACGGTTGTAGAACTGGCCGAGCCCCGGGAAGATTCCCGAGAGGATGAGCGCGACCGTTTTCCGGCGGCGCGCGCTGGGCCCCGTCATGGAGGGGTCAGGGCGACCCCGCCCTTGATCACCTGCTTGATGCGTCGCGCGTCTTGCAGCACGCGGATATCGCGCAGCGGATCGCCCTCGACGACGACGAGGTCCGCCCACTTGCCCTTCTCGATCGTCCCGATCTCCTGCTCGAGCCCGAGGCACTCGGCCGCCAGGCGCGTGGCCGCTTGAAGGGCCTGCATCGGGGTCATGCCGGCCGCGACCAGGTGTTCGAGCTCCAGCGCGTTGTTTGGATGACCGTGCCCCCCGGCATCGGTCCCGGCCACCACCTTGACTCCCGCCGCCAACGCCCGGTTCACGCTTTCGATGTGATGCGAGCGCAGGGCCCGGGCGCGCTCGCGGACGTGCGGGGCGGTCGACTCGCGATGGTACTCATAGACGGTCAGGGTCGGGACGAAGAAGATGCCGCGCTCCGCCATCATCGGGATCAGGTCGGGGTCCTCGTCGAGGTAGCAGCCGTGCTCGATGGAATCGACCCGGGCCTCGATCGCCACACGCAAGCCAGGACCGCCGACCGCGTGACACATGACCCGTCGCCCGAGGGCGTGGGCCTCGTCCACCAGCGCATTCATCTCGTCCAGGCTGAACGCGCGATCCTTCGGGCCGTGACCGGCTCGCGAGCTGGCGCCTCCCGTCGTGGCGCACTTGATCACGTCCGCGCCCGCGCGGACCATCGTGCGGACTCTTGTCCGCACGCCCTCGATGCCGTCGGCGACGCTCGGGGGGAGGCTCGGGTCGTGAAGAAACGGCGATTCGTGACCGGACGGGCTGATGCGATCGCCGATCCCTCCGATCGGCGAGATGATCGCGAGCGACAGGACGAGGCGCGGTCCCGTGATCAACCCCTCCTGGATCGCGAGCCGGAAGCCGGCGTCGAGCCCGCCACCGTCCCGTACCGCCGTGTAGCCCGACGCCAGGACCTGGCTCACCACCCGCGCCGTCCGGAGCTGCCGGGTGCTCTGCGGCTCGTCGAGCCCCCAGCGTCTCACGAGCTCGTAGCCGTGGAACGCGAGGTGGTCGTGACAGTCGATGAGGCCGGGCAGTACGGTGAAGCGCGAGGCGTCGATCACCTCGGCGTCCGGTGGCCGGCCGGCACTCGGGCCGGCCGTGGTCACCGCCTCGATCCGTCCGTTGTCGATCAGCACGGCGGCGTCGCGCACGGGTGGAGCCCCTGTGCCATCGATGAGCGTGCCGGCGCGAAGAATCTTCATAGCGTCCCTCCCGGGCTGGCGGTGCCCACCAAGACGTTTGATTTAACTCGTCGAGGGTGCTAGCGTTTGAAATCGTAGATGCCACACGGCGCACCCGCTGCTCCTCACCACCATCATCATCATCGATGGTGGCGCCGGAAGCTCCGGCTCCTGGCCACCTTCGATTTATGGCTCGGTGTCGCGATCGCGGTCGTCGCCGTTGTCGGCCTCATCACCCTCTTCTTGACGATCGCCCGCAACGTCGCGATCTGCGTCGCCGGGGTGAACTGCTGACCGAGCCGGCCCGCCGACGCGTCCTTCCCCTGACTGACCGGCCTTCCTGACGGCTCAGACTGTACCGCGATTCGTGCCCCTTGACATGCCGGCCGTTCGGTCTAGGCTCTGAGGTCGACTCGAGATGAGTGGCCCGCAGGGCCGCTCGAAAGGGGGTCGACGATGCCGCACTATCTGAGCGACGAGGAGCTCAGGCGAACGGCGCCCGCGGAGGTGGCGTCATTCAAGTCACCCGTTCCCACCCAGATCGTCTCGAACGGCGAGTTCAACCCGCTGCCCCAGACCCGCGAGCAGCAGCGCGTGGAGGCCCGCATCAAGGAGCTGGCCGACGACTTCGGCCGCCGGCACGGGATGAACCGGCGCCAGTTCCTCGCCTCGAGCGCGGGCATGGCGGCGGCGTTCCTCGCCATGAACGAGGTGTTCGGGCCGATCTTCGACGTCAGCCGGGCTGAGGCGGCGGACCCCGGGGTGGCCGCCCAGCGGGCAGGCATGCTGTCCGGACAATTCATTTTTGACGTTCAGACCCACTTCGTCCGCGACGACTTCAAGCAGGACGGGTTGCTGGGTCTGGCCCAGTACGCCAAGCAGCACTGGAACCCCAACCTCTGGGGGGAGAAGACCCTTGCGCGCTTCAAGCTCGAGAACTACCTGAAGGAGGTGTTCGTCGACAGCGACACGAAGGTCGCCCTGCTCTCCGGCGCGCCGTTCGACGACCAGACGTGGGACCTCCTGTCGAACGACCAGATCGCGATGGCGCGCGCCGCGATCAACAAGATCGCGGACTCCCGTCGCCTCCTGGGGCACGCGGTCTTCACGCCGAAGCGCCAGGGCTGGATGAACGAGGTCGATCGCGCGATCAGCACGCTCAAGCCCGACAGCTGGAAGGGCTACACGATCGGCGACCCGCTCTTCCCCTCGAAGATGGGGTCCTACTGGTGGCTCGACGACGAGAAGCTCATGTACTCGTTCTACGAGAAGATCGTCAAGTCCGGCATCACCACGGTGTGCATCCACAAGGGTATCCTGCCGGTGGACTACGAGAAGTCCTGGCCGGGCGTGTGGGAGTACGCCACCGTCCGCGACCTCGGTAAGGCGGCGAAGGATTGGCCGCAGATCAACTTCGTCATCTACCATGGGGCGCTGCGAGCGTTCCTCGAGACGCCCGACGCGTCGCTGGCGGAGTTCGAACAGACCGGCCGCATCAAGTGGGCGACTGATCTCGCCGAGATCCCAGCTAAGTACGGTGTGACGAACGTCTATGGGGAGATCGGGACCGCCTTCGCCAACTCGGCGGTGGCGAACCCGCGCTTCGCGGCCGCGTTCATCGGCACCCTGGTCCGGGGCCTCGGCGCCGACCACGTCGTCTGGGGCAGCGACTCGGTGTGGTACGGGTCGCCTCAGTGGCAGATCGAGGCGCTGCGCCGCCTGGAGATCCCCGAGGACATGCAGAAGAAGCACGGCTTCGCCCCGCTCGGTCCGGCCGACGGGATCGTCAAGACCGCGATCTTCGGCGGCAACTCCGCGCGCCTGTACAAGCTCGACGTGCGCTCGGCGCAAGGCGGGATCACGCGCGACAAGATCGCGGCGATCAAGGCCGAGTACGTGGCGATGGGAGGCATGCGCAGCAACACCCGGTACGGGTACGTCCACCAGGCGACCGCCTGAGCGGTTGAGCGTGTCGTGAGGTCGAGGGCCCGCGCCTTCGACCTCACGCCCGCGCTCGACCTCCGTCCTTCCCAGAGAACTCGAGGAACGCGGTAGCGATTTGCTCCGCGACCTCGGCCCCGGCCCGACGCCTGCCACGCAGGAGATCGTGGCCGGCGCCGTCCACCGCGAGCAGCGCCGTCCGCGCGGGGATGAGCCCTCGCGCCGACTCGAGCTCGTCGAGCGAGCCGAACGGGTCCACCGAGCCCTGGACAAAGAGCGCCGGAGTCCTCAGATTGCCGAAGTGCGCGGTGCGGAGCTGGGCGGCCCGGCCGGGCGGGTGGAGGGGATAGGAGAGCAGGAGGATCGCGTCGGCGAGCCCGGGCTGGTCCGCCGCGAGGATCGACGCCTGGCGACCGCCGTACGAGTGGCCGCCGAGGAACACGCGCCCGGACACCAGGGCGCGCATGGACTGGACGGCGCCCCTCAGTCCCTCGCGGTCGCGCGCCGCGCCGCCCGGCGAGGGCGGACCGGTCGGGCGCGCCTGGCGGAAGGGCAGGTCGTAGCGGAACACGGTCAGCCCCTTCGCGCTGAAGGCTTCGGCGAGCGCGACGAGGAGCGGCGCGCGGGCGTTCGAGCTCGCGCCGTGCGTCAGGACGACGCCGTCGGGTCCGGGCTCCACGGCCTCACGAGATTCGCCGGTAGAGGACGTGGCGGCGGTTCTTCGTGTGCGGGCGCACCTGGCCTGGCCAGCGCCCCTGGTCCACCGCCTTCGCCCACGCGTCGCTCGTGAGCACTTCGGGGCTCTCGATCTCGTAGAGGGCGTTGTAGAGGGGCTCGTGCTCGACGACGATCGTCTTGCGCTCGCCGCCGATCACCATTGTCAGCTCCTGCCGCTTGAAGCGCGCCGCGGCGACCACGCCCGGCACCTTCAGGATCAGCGGCACGTGCTCTCCGTCGTAGATCTCGTTGAAGAGCGCCTCTCTGGTGGGCTCGACGTCCATCGCGGCGGTGAAGAGGTAGCGGGTCTGGATGGGCATGACGGTCTCTCCTTTTCGGTCCGGCTATTCAGACGAACGTCACTGTACCCGCGACCGGCAGTAGGCGTACAGCGCGTCGTAAACCGGGAACTGGCGCGCCATGTTTTCGTGGTCGTCCTTGGAGGTCTCCCTGAAGCCGGACGCCACGGCGTAGAGGCCCGGGGACTCCGGCGCGAGGTGCCGCGCGCTGGTGTCCGCACCGCGCACGATCAGTGCGAGCGCGCGGAGCGGCGGATCCTCGAGCCGGTACTTGTCCAGGAACGCGTCGAACGAGCAGCGGTCGCCATGGTGACCGAGCTCGACCCCCGGCACGTCGTAGGGGGTCGCTTTCTCGCGCTCGGCAACGCGCATGACCTCGGCGTCCGGCACGAACAGGAAGGTTGCGTCCCGATCGATGAAGCGACTGATCAGCCACGGGCACGCGATCCGATCGACCCGGGCCTTCTCACGAGTGACCCATTTCATGAGCACGACTCCTTTCTCACTTCACGCGTCTCACTTGGCGCTGTTGGTCTGATCCAGGGCGGCCCGCAGTCCTCGCGCGAGCTTCACGGCGTCGTCGTTCGCCCAGAAGTGCATATAGAACAGTCGAGGCGAGTCTGCGAGCGCGTGGTTGTGGAGGGCCGTCACCTCGATGCCGTGCGCGCGCAACGTGCGTGCCACGGGGTTGACCTCGCCGGCGATCAACACGAAGTCGCCGGTGATGGCCGCTTGGCCGTTGCCCGTCGGCTGGAAGTTGATCGCCGTGGCGACGCCCATCGCCGGCAGCAACTCCATGCCACCGTCCGTGATGCGCTCCGCCCGCGGAACGCCCACCTGGAGAATGCCGTTGTTGATCCTGCCGCTCCGCCCGAGCGCGGCTTCGACCTGTGCTTGATCAATGGCGGGCCCGGCGGCGCTGGCGCTCGCCGCGGACTCACCGAAGGGCGTGCCGCTCGCGCCGAGCGCCGTTCGGATCGACTTCGCGAGCTTCACGACATCACCGCGACCGCTGTAGTGCATGTACATCACGTGTGGTGACATCTCATTGAGGTGGTTGTGCAACGCCGTCACGCTGAGCCCCTGCGCCAGGAGCTCGGACATCACCATGGCTTCCTTGCTCGTCTTTCGGAACGCCGCGTATGAGCCCAGTGCGAAGCCGGCCTTCACGTCCACCCCTTGCACCTTGACCTTCAGGTCCGTTCGCGGCAGGCCGACACGGTAGACGTCGCCGGGCTGCACGGCTCCCTTGCGGCCAAGCGCCTCTTCAACCGCCTTCCACTCGTCCCCGCCCGACATCTGCTCGGCCCCGCCCGGGATCGGCTGACGCGAAACCAGTGCGACCGTGATCACGAGGCCAACGACCGCTATCCCGATGTTCGAGCGCTTCATGCCAGAGACCTCCCGCTGAGCTCGCTCCGCCCAGGTACCCCACGGATCACGAGATCGTCGAAGGCGGTGACGGAATCGGCTTTCGTCCACAGGCCCACCTGCCCAGATCGAAAGCGACCATCGCGATGATCGAGGAGGAGCGCGCCGTTCAGATGGCCCTGGATCCTGTCGCCGACGGCGACCACACGGATCGTATGCCATTGGCCGAGGGCCGGAGGCTCGACCGTCGCACTCGCCAGCTGATGCCGCCCACGGTCGTAGTAGTACAGCCTGAAGTTGTTTTCGAGCGCGTTGGCTCGAATGACGTAGTACCGCCCATCCGAGAAGCGGAACACGATGCCGCCGGACGCGTCCTCCCGTCCGGAGATCGGTTTGAAGCGTACGGAAACGTCAGCGTCGGCGTAGGGCCCGCCCGCGGCGACGATCACGTTGAAGGCGTTTTGCGTGGCTCGCTGGATGAGGACCCGCTTGCCACTGGGCGCGCCCGCCATCTCCTCGAGCGTCCAGCGTCCATCGACGACTCGCCACCCCTCGATGCCCCTCGTCTCGAAATCGAACCGCTCGACCGGCAGATCGGCCGGCAATTTGAGCTCGGTCGCGGCGGCTCGAGCGGCGTTTGCTCGGCGTATGCCGAGCCAAGCGCCGAGCGCGGCCACGATCGCTTTGAATAGTCCACGACGCGACGAATGGTTCTGCATCGTCGGCTCCCCGATCATTCCAGCTTCTCGGAGACGGTCGTCCATTCGTCGCCCTTGACCAGCGTGACGTCGGCGACGGGATGGCCGTCCTTGAGCGCGGGCATGACGCTGACCGCGCGGAATCCCTGGTTGTCCTTCACCGCCTTCTCGGTGGCTGCCGCCAGTGATCGCGTCGCCTTCGCCATGACGCCATTC
>WNEV01001118.1_pt1 | contig 10539 bp, 10 predicted proteins | sample 5399861 | NCBI WGS metagenome assembly WNEV01 (sample SAMN13153335, study PRJNA577476) | soil metagenome | isolation source: 40 cm grassland meadow soil 2 days after 3rd rain plot 2 | place: USA:California | collected 2015-11-11 | reverse complement strand
CTGGTCGTCGGGGCCGGAGCGCTGATCAGCGGCTTCATCATCAGCCTGAAGAAACCGGCCGCGCAGCCCGCCCGCGCCAACCTTCTCTACAACCGTCTGCTGCGCGAACAGCTGGCCCGCCGCAACGCCGACATCGCGCGCGAGAACCAGACCCGGCGCCAGCAGGTACGTCTCACGGTGACGCCGCTTCCCAAGACGGGGGGAACCCGATGAGCCGCCTCGTTCGCAATACCGCGTTCCTGCTCCTCGCCCTCGCCGGCGGGGCTGCGGCCCAGCAGCGCTTCACCGTGGGCCTCCAGGGCGTGTACGCGGATTACCGCGAGACGTCGTCGTCCCTGAAGTTCACGGGTGGCGGGCTGGGCGCGAGCTTCGCGTTCGCCCTCCACAAACTCGGCGCCGACGTGTCGTTCGCGTCGATCAAGCTCACGCCGGTGGACAGCACCTTGACCTCGGGTCAGGAGTTCACGGCCAAGGTGTTCGACGCCAACGTGAGGTGGCGGGTGCTCGGCCAGGTGAGCGCCGAGGTGGGCGTCACCAGCCGCAAGATGGATCCCGAATTCGCCGCGCAGGGGTTCGGCGCGGTGCGCATCGGCGGTCGTGGGGCTGTGAACCTCGGCGCCGGCGCCGACCTCACCGTGCGCGCGCACTACCTCGCCGGCGCCAAGTTCTCGGGCGGCGGGACCGCGTCCTTCCCGATCGACCTGGGCCTCGCCTTCTCGCTCGGCCGCGCCGACGGGCGGCTCCGCGTGACGGGGGACTACGAGTTCCAGAGCATCAACCGCAAGACCACGGCGAAGGCGCCGGTGCAGCAGGCGCTGCTCCGCGTCGGCGCGTCGCTGGGGTTCTGATCAGGAAAGGACCTTCGTGAGAATTCACTTTCGTTCGCTCATCGTCGCGCTCGTCGCCACCGCCGCGTGCAAGGGTACGGAGCCGTTGCTCCCGGCCCCGACCACGATCACGATCAGCCCCGCCGCGGTGCTGTTCGGGTCGGTGAACTCCACCCGGCAGCTCACGGCCCAGGTCCTCGACCAGCACGGCGACCCCTTCCCCGGCGCGCAGCTCACGTGGTCCACGGGCAACGCGGCGGTCGCCACCGTCAGCGCCGCGGGTGTAGTGACGTCGGCCGGAGGCGGCAGCACGCAGATCACCGCGACCGTCGGTCATGCCTCCTCGTCGATCACGGTCAACGTCACGCAGGTGCCGGCGTCCATCGCGAAGTCCGCCGGCGACGGGCAGACGGGTCTCGTGAACTTCGCCGTGAACATTCCGCCGGCCGTGATCGTGCGGGATTCGGGTGGGGTCCCGATTGCGGGCGTGCAGGTCACGTTCAACGTCACGGGCGGGGGTGGCGGCGTCACCGGGGGGACGCCGCTCACCGGCGCGAACGGCGTGGCCACGGTGGGGAGCTGGACGGTGCAGTCGGGTGCCAATACGCTCGGCGCCTCGGTGGCGGCGAGCGGCGTGACCAACAACCCGCTGAGCTTCGGGGCGACGGGGGTGGCGGGGACGTACAACATCGAGATCCGCCCGCTGACGACGATATCGGCGGCTCGCCTGGCGGTGTTCGACAGCGCCGCCGCGCGGTGGGGACGGTTGATCTACGGTGATGTGCCCGACGTCCCCTTGAACGTCGGGCCGGGGACGTGCACGTCGCGGGCGTCGGCGATCAACGAGACGATCGACGACATCGTGATCTTCGCGATCCTCGACTCGATCGACGGGCCCGGGCAGATTCTGGGCCAGGCGGGCCCGTGCTGGATCCGGAGCGTCGGGTTTCAGACGATAGTGGGCGTGATGTTCTTCGACACGGCGGACGTCGCGACGTACGAAGGCAGAAACCAGTTCGACGAAATCGTGATGCACGAGATGGGGCACGTCTTGGGGTACGGGACCATCTGGGGCTCGTCGTACCTCAACCTGCTCGTGGGTCCCGCGTCGCAGGGTGGGACCGATCCTCATTTCGTCGGCACCCAGGCCATCGCGGCGTTCAACCAGATCGGCGGGACCGGCTACACGGCCGGCGCCAAAGTGCCGGTTGAGAACACCGGGGGGGCGGGAACGCGTGATTCGCACTGGCGTGAGTCGGTGTTCGGCGACGAGCTGATGACGGGGTTCCTGGGTGCACCGGGGTCCAAGCCCTTGAGCCTAGTGACGGTCGGCTCGATGGGGGATGAAGGCTACCAGGTGAACTACGCAGGGGCCGAGGCCTTCTCGCTGACCTTCCCGGCGGCGGCGCTGCGCGCACAGGCGCCCGGGATCGAACTGAAGGACGACATCCTGAAGCTGCCGATTCGCATCGTGAACCGGCAGGGGCAGTTGATGCGGGTGGTGATGCCTCAGTAGGACCGTCGGACGGTCGGACTGTCTGACAGTTAGGCGCCTAACAGTCCGACTGTCCGACCGTCCGTCTGTCCGACTGGGATGCGCCAGGCGGGATTCGAACCCACGACCTTCGGCTCCGGAGGCCGACGCTCTATCCAACTGAGCTACTGGCGCGTATCGATAGCGCAGATGCGACAAAATATAAGCATTCGCGCGAAGTCTGGGCATCGGTGCCGTGGCTCATGTGCGATCCCCGCGATCTGGCGCTCGAGTGCGGACACGAAGTGCCGCCGTGCCTCCCGCCAGCAGCGAGCCAACGAGGACGAGAAACAGGCCGGGACCGAGTCGTGGCACGAGCATCGGATTGGCGCGCAGCTCGTGGTACGTGATGAGGAGTTGCACGGTCAGCCAGATCCCGAATCCGGTGAGCGCCCCCCCGAGCGCGGCTACCGCCCGCTCAAGCGTTGGCGCGGGCCGCCGCCAGTAGGTCACCCCGGCCACCAGGCAGAGCGCTCCCCCCGCCGCGAGCACGCGCCCGTACAACCCGAGGACGCCTCGCAGCGGGTGGAGTCCCGCGAACAGCGACAGCCAGGGCAGGAACGCCCCGATCGTGATCAACGCGCCGCCAACGGCCGCGGCCGAGGCGACGAGACGTTCCTCACGGCTTCGCAGCACCGGGCCGCACGTCAAAGAAGAGGTAGACGTTGGTCGGGATGTCGCCAGTGATCTTCGTGCCGGTCGGATCAGCGGCTTGCAACGCGCGCACCGTGGCGAGGCTCTTCCCCGCCACGATCTGGTCCCAGGTCGCGGGGTCCTTCACTCCGATGACGTCGAGCTCCCACCAGTTTCCTTCGACCTCGTCGACGATGTGACTGTGGGCTGGGAGTGGAGCGTTCTCGGTCCCGGGGCCGAAGACCCGGGACACGTCGATCGTGGACGGATGGTTGATGCAATGGCCGACCGCCGGGCACTGCAGCGTCGCGTCGGCGGGGCGGAAGCCGATCGGGGTCATCACGAACAGCGTCGGAATGCTCCCGGGCCGCGGATCGGCGGTGCCGTCGGAGCCGACCTCGCACTCGGTGCTCGAGCCGACAGGATTCCCGTCCTCGACCGGCGTGCGGCAGAAGAACGGCTTGTGATAGAAGAACTGGACCGTGTTCCCCTGGAACCAGCCTGCTGTGAACCCGACCTCGGCACCATCAACCTGGTTCTGGGTTTGCTGGAACGCGGGTTCGAGATTGAGCTGGGTCGGCGCGCCGTGGTCTGAACACCCAGCCACGAGGGCTGCCAGCGTGAACGGTGCAAAGTTGCGCGGGCGCATAGAGAACCTCCGAATGCTGAGGGAAGAGCATACGTCGGTCTACAGCGACTTCAGGTATGCCACGAGATCCCCTTTCTGTTGCTCGGAGAGGTGGAGCCCGAACACCCGGTCGTAGTGCTCGACGACGTCCAGCAGCGTCGCGGCGCTGCCATCGTGGAAGTACGGCGGGTGCTGCCACAGCGCCCGCAGCGGCGTGGTGCGGTACTGGTGGTTCTTGAGCCGGCTCGCCCGCACGGGGTCCATGCCCGTCGCGTCGGGATCGTGCAGGATGCCGAGATTGACGTCCGTAAAGGCGAGAGACGGCATGTGGCAGCTCGCGCACCGGCCGGTCGTGTTGAACACCACCTGCCCGCGCGTGGCCATGTCCGGGTCGAAGCTTCCGGGCGGCGGCGGTGGGGTGTTCAAGCTCAGCTGGTAGGCGCGCAGCACCGGGAGGACCGGCGTCACGCGATCGGGCGTCTGTTGGATGTCGATGCCGAGCACCGGATCGGAGAACGAGCCGTGGCCATGCATCTGCGTGACGGCCACGTAGTCGTTCCAGTACGAGACCGGCCCCTCGCCGGTGTAGGTCTCGAGCGCGACGCCGCGCAGGCCGAAAGCCGGTGGGATCACGACCGGATCGTTGATGCCGTCCCGGTTGAACTCCGCGTCGTACTTTCCCCGGCCCCACGAATTGAACACGGCCTTCACGGGGTCCGGGAGCGCGGGCGAGAGCGCGACGATCGCGCCGACGTTGAGATCCCGGTTCGGCCAGCCGTCCAGCCGCCGGCCGACCCCGACGGTCACGGAGTTGTCGACTGTCGAGTGACACAGGGCGCAGGTAATCCCCAGGCTCTTGACGTGCCGGTCCGCCGTGACCACGGCCTCGACGCCGACGACGGCGTCCCGGCGGAGCAGCTCCACGGTTGTGGCGGGCGTGTTGAGATCAGCGGTCGTCAGGAATCCGGGCGGCAGCCGCTCCGCGTCCACCTTGAGTCCGACGGCGAGCGCTGTGGCCGGCGAAACGGCCGTCTCGACCACTTCGTTCAGACGCAGCGTGTCGGTCCAGAAGGGCTCGTCGCCGAACGTCCAGTGCCGAAAGATGTACTGGCCTTGGGCGGGGATGCTCAGCGGCGCTCCCGCGAGCAGGCCCTCGGGCGGTGGAACGGCGAGGCGCGCCGGAGCGGTTGGGCTCCCGTGCTCGGTGCAGGCCGCAAGCATCGCGGCCAGCCAGACAAGGGAGAGCCTCGGCAATGAGTGGAGTGGCCGCAGAGGCGGGCGGTGAGGGCGCACGGACGCAACGCGCATGGTGACCTCCTTGCAGGGGATCGGGCACCCAGCACATCTATAGTATATATACGTGTGTTTTAGAACGCTTGGATTGCTGCGGGACCCTTGACGGCACCCCGCGCCGGCGGTATTGCAGGACTCAGCAACAGTTGCGCTTCGAACCGTGCTGCCCGGGGGAGGGAACGATGATCCGTGCCTGCCACCTCACGCTCGCCGTGAGTTTTGTCGCCGTCGCGTGTCACGAGCTTCCGGAGGCGACCCCGCCCTCGCAGCCCCTCGCGGCCGTGCAGTCGAGGAGCAGCCCACGCGCCCCAGCCTGGTGGAACAAGTACCTGTACCTCGCGGCAAACGGACCGCTGGGCGGCGGCGCTCGCACCGCGTCGACAACCGCCTGCAACGTGGACGTCTCGAATGAGTGCGGCCCGCAGAGCGAGACGTACGTCACCTTGAATCCCACCGGCCCCCGCCAACTCACTGCCGGCTCGAATGAGATCTTCCGGTTGCCGATGCGCGCCTACTTCTCCGGCGACGGCGGCACGAGCTGGGGGGGCGTCGACGTGCCGCTGCCCCCACCGCTGTCGGGGACGAACGACACACGCTTCGGCTCCGACCCGACGCTCGCCTTCGATACGCAGGGAAATGTCTTCTATGGGTTCATCGTCGTGTTCTTCAGTGCAACGTTCAACACGCCGAGCAACGGGGTCGGCATCAAGGGCACCGAACTCGCGGTTGCCCGCTCGGCCGACGGCGGGAGCAGCTGGCCGCTGCTGACCGAGTTCTCGTTCGAGACGGGGGAAAACCACTTCAACGACAAGCCGATGATCACCGTGGATGCGAATGAGGCCAGCCCGTTCCGCGACAATGTCTACGTGGCCTGGGACGCGGCCTTCGGCGGATCGACGGGCGGCGGCATCCGGGTCGGCCGCTCGACCGACCACGGGGCGACATTTTCGGTCAATCGGGCGGACAACCCCAGCGGACCTGGCACCTCCATCGGCGCGGTGCCTTTCGTAGGCCCCGAGGGCACGCTCTACGTGGCCTGGAACGATTTCTCTGCCAACGTGATCGCCTTCAACCGCTCCCTCAACGGCGGCGTGACCTGGGACGCACAGCGGACGATCGCGGCCAAGGTGATCCCGTTCGATATCGGCATTCCCGCCGAGGCGGTCCGCCGTGCCCTGGTGTACCCCGCCTGCGACACCGACCGCTCGCGCGGCCCCCACCGCGGGCGCCTGTACTGCTCATGGATGGACCTGAACGCCACCGGCAACACCGGCATCCTACTCTCGTTCTCCGACGACGCCGGCTCGAGCTGGTCGGCGCCAGCCTCCATTGGACACCAGGTGTCGGGGACGGACCGCTTCAATCATTGGCTTTCCGTCGATCCGGTCACCGGCGACGTCACTGCCTCTTACTACGACACGCAGAACGACGCGACCGGCGAGCGTTTCATGACCGATATTTACCTGTCTCGTTCCACTGATGGCGGCGCCAGCTGGGGGCCCGACGTGCGCGTCACGACGCAGAGTTCCAACGAGCACGACTGCGACGGCCTCTTTCCCTGCCCCTCGATCAACTACGGCAACCAGCAAGGTGACTACGAGGGCTTGGTCACGTTCCGCGGCGTGTCGCACCCGATTTGGACCGATAGCCGGCGGAACACCGAACGGGCCGGAGATCCGACCTGCGGGCGCGGGCGTGGCATCATGGAGGAAGTCTTCAGCGCGACCGTGAAGAACTAAGCGGATTCACGCACGTCGCGCCGTGCAGCTCGGGCACGGGCATAGCCCGCGCAGATAATCGTAGGGGTACACGCCGGTCGCGTGCCCGTCGCTCCACTCGAACTGGATCCCGTACCCGCCGATCGCCTCGATCGCCACCGGATGGACGTCCCCGTCGAGTTGGCCGGCGTCGGTCCCCTGGCACACGACGCAGCAACAGTGCTGCCGCAGGTAGCCGGCGGCGTACACGGCCTCGTGCCCGTCGCTCCACCGGATCCGCACGTCCCACTGGTTGGCGCGCGTAATCGCGACGGGCACCGGGTTCCCGCGCATCGTTTACCCGCCCTCCGCCGCCGCCGCACGCCGGCCCAGCTGCGCGCTGGCCCACAGCCCCGCCTGCACGGACGTCTCCGCCGTCGGTCCTTCGAAGCGATTGACGAGGATCACGGGCCGACCGCCGCGGCTCGCCGCGACCAGGTGCAGAATCGAGATCGTTCCTTCGGCCGGCGCGTACTTGAGACGCAGCTGCGCGCCCCCCGCCTCTCCACCGGAATCGAGCGGGATCGTCGGCCGAGCGCGTTCGTTGTAGCGATCGAGCCACGCCTCCAGCACGTCCATGCCGTCTTTCTGGGGCCCAGGCTCCGACATGGCTAACCTCCTGGCTGCCACTGTTCGAGGATCAACGCCGCCTTTCCTGCTTCGAGCAGCCGGCTGCGGACCTGGCCGGCGTCGTCGCGATCGACCACCTGCGCCAGATACGCCGGCAGCCACGCGGGGTAGTGCCCGGATGGGCCCCAGCCGCTGGCATCGAACACGCTGTGACCGTCGACGACCCGCAACAGCCCGACTCCACCCTCCCGCCCAGCCGCCAGCGCATCCGGCGTGAACTCGACCGTGCTGAACACCAGGGCCACTTCAGCGGCCGCGTCCTTCAACCGCGCCTTCAGGGAATCCACGACGTCCCGCGCGATGGGGGCTTCCTGCCGGCGGCACGCAATGAGGACCTGCCTGGTCCACGGCGGCCGGCTGAGCAAGGCGAGCAGCTCCAGGACGAAGCCGCGGTCCGGCTCGGGGACCTCTGCGCGCCGGTGAATGCGGACCGCCCCCACGTCGAAGCCGACTTTGCGGAGCTCGCGCACGACGAGGATCTCGAAGTAGTCCGGCGTGACCGTCGGCAGGTCGGCCATACGCCGTAATCCTAACCCCTCCGGGGTAGCCTTGCGGCGAGCAGGGGGGCTCCTTATATCATCGGCATGACTCGTCAGGGGACGGGTCGTACTCTTTTGCTGCAGTGCTCGCCTCCGTCGGATCGATGGGCGCGACTGGTGCGCGTCGTGCCCGGGTCGTGCGGGTTCCCTTCGCAACATTCCGAAGTGTAGGTCTTCACCCCAGACTCGAGGGGGAGAGTCCTATGCAGGTCAGTCGACGCGATTTCCTCAGAGTGACCGCCGGAGCGGGGGCGGGGACGGCGATCGGCGGGCTGGTCGGGCTCGGGGCGACGCTCGCGCCGGCGCGGGCGGCGGCTCAAGAGCTGCGGATCAAGGACGCCAAATCGGTGCCGAGCATCTGTCCCTTCTGCTCGGTCGGATGCGCCACCCTCATCCAGGTGAAAGACGGCCGCATCGTCAACATCGAGGGCGATCCGCGCAGCCCGCACAACGAGGGCACCCTCTGCCCCAAGGGCGCGGCGATCTACCAGCTGCACGTGAACCCGAATCGGGCGACGAAGGTCCTGCACCGCAAACCCGGCGCCAAGGACTGGGAGGTCGTCGAGCTCGAGTGGGCGATGGACCGGGTTGCCGAGCTCACGAAGAAGACACGCGACGAGACGTTCATCGAGACGCTCCCTAACGGCAAGGTCGTCAACATGACGCCGGCGATCTTCGCCCTGGGAGGCGCCACCCTCGACAACGAGTTCAATCACGTGTGTCAGAAGTTCTGGCGCGGGCTCGGGGTCGTGGCCATCGAAAACCAGGCGCGAATATGACACAGCTCTAGCGTCCCCGGTCTGGGGACACGGTTCGGTCGGGGCGCGGCGACCCTGTATCCGCGCAACCTCGAGCACACCGACTGCTTCGTGATCATGGGCTCGAACATGGCGGAGTGCCACCCCGTGGCGTTCCGCTGGCCCCTGAAGGCGAAGCTGAACGGCGCGAAGCTGATCCACGTCGATCCCCGCTTCACGCGCACCAGCGCCGTCGCGGACCTGCACGTGCCGATCCGCGCGGGCTCGGACATCGCGTTCCTCGGCGGGCTCATCAATTACGTCATCCACAGCCAGCGGTGGAACTCGGACCCCTTCTTCAAGGAGTTCGTGGTCAACTACACCAACGCCGCCACGATCATCAACAAGGACTTCAAGGACACCGAGGAGCTGGAGGGCGTCTTCTCCGGCCTGGCCGGGTTCACCGAGCCCGGGTTCTGGCCATACAACGGGAACCAGGGACGCTACGACCCCGCCTCGTGGCAGTACGAGCGGGAGCCCAAGCCGCCCGGCCCGGCCACCCAGGACCTGATTACCCGGCGGGCGGGCCCCCCGTTCGACGACCTCGTGCGATCGCTCAAGCCGGGGAAGGCCCACAAAGACCCGACGCTCCAGGATCCGCACTGCGTGTTCCAGATTCTGAAGCGGCACTTCAGCCGCTACACCCCCGAAATGGTGGAGCAGGTGTGCGGCTCGCCGAAGGAGAAGTTCATCCAGGTGGCGGAAGCGCTGCTCGCCAACTCCGGGCGTGACCGCACCAGCGCGTTCGCCTACGCGGTCGCCTGGACCCAGCACACCTACGGCGTGCAGATGATCAGCTGTTGCGCGCTGCTGCAGCTGCTGCTCGGCAACATCGGCCGGCCCGGCGCCGGGGTCATGGCGCTGCGCGGCCACGCCGCCATTCAAGGCTCGACCGACGTGCCGACGCTGTACCACAGCATCCACGGGTACCTGAACGCGCCCTCGGCGCTGCGCCCGCACGAGTCGCTGCGGGCGTATATGGCGGCCGAGACGACGCCGACCAGCTACTACGGCAACCTGCCCAAGTTTCTCGTGTCGTACCTCAAGTCGATGTACGGCGACGCCGCGACGGCGGCGAACGACTTCGGCTACGACTGGCACCCGAAGATCCTCGGCGACCACTCCCACATCGCCTGCTTCGCGGCGATGGCCGAGGGCAAGATCAAGGGCATGGTGGTCGTGGGGCAGAATCCCGCCACGTCGCTGAACGGCACCGCGACCCGCCGGGCGCTGCGCCAGCTCGACTGGCTGGTCGTGAAGGACAACTGGCTCACCGAAACGGCCACCCACTGGTACCTCGCGCCGGAAGTGAAGAACGGCGAGGTGAACATCGCGGACATCAAGACCGAGATCTTCTTCTTCCCCTCCACCCAGATCGCGGAGTACGACGGCAGCTTCACCAACACGCAGCGCATGCTGCAGTGGCACAGCTACGCGGCCAAGGCGCCGGGCGACTGCCGCACCGACAGCTGGTTCTACCACAACCTGGCGAAGCGGCTGAAGAAGGCGTACGCCGCCTCTACGCTGGCGCGCGACCAGGGGTGGAAAAACACCACCTGGGACTTCGATCCGGATCCGGGCGAGGCGCCGCTCTACCCCGGTGAGATCAGCGCGCGCAAGGTGCTGCGGGAAATCAACGGGTACATGACCGGGAATCCCGCGCAGCACCTGAAGGGGTTCGGCGAGCTCAAGGACGACGGCTCGACGACGTGCGCGTCGTGGATTTATTGCGGTTGCTATCCGGCCTGGGACCAGAACCTCACGGCGCGGCGCGAGCCCGACCCGCCCGGCGTACCGGGGGCGCATCTCAAGTGGGGCTGGGCCTGGCCGGCCAACCGCCGCGTCATGTACAACCGCGCCTCCGCCGACCTGCGCGGCAATCCGTGGAGCGAGCGCAAGCG
>WNEV01001108.1_pt1 | contig 10558 bp, 10 predicted proteins | sample 5399861 | NCBI WGS metagenome assembly WNEV01 (sample SAMN13153335, study PRJNA577476) | soil metagenome | isolation source: 40 cm grassland meadow soil 2 days after 3rd rain plot 2 | place: USA:California | collected 2015-11-11 | reverse complement strand
TCGACGATGCGCTGCGCGAGACCTTCAACGATGGCCGTTTTTCCCACGCCAGGATCGCCGATCAGGACCGGGTTGTTTTTCGTCCTCCGGCAGAGGATTTGAATGACGCGATCAATCTCCGCATCACGGCCGACAAGCGGGTCCAGAATACCATCCATCGCGGCTTGCGTGAGATCTCGGGAAAATTCGCTAAGTAGCGGGGTTTCCTTCGGCTTGATAAGCGTTTGGCGGTCAACGACGGAGCGCGCCAGTTCCTCTCGAATGGCGTTAAGCCGAAGCCCCCTCTCGTGAAGAATCTCCGCAGCGACGCATTTTTCTTCACGAAGGATGCCGAGCAATAAATGTTCTGTGCCGATGTGCCGGTGATTAAGCCGCTCCGCCTCTTCGGCAGCGTAGGCAAGGATGCGTTTACATTCGTTCGAAAGAGGAAGATCGATCGACGTCGAGACTTTCTCGCGAATCGTGGTTCGACCTTCGATCTCCTTCCGAATGCTTTCGATAGAAGAATGATTTCGAAGGAAACGATTAGTCAGATTCTTATCTTCGCGGATCAATCCGAGAAGCAGATGCTCGGTTTCGATCGTCGTGCTCCCGAACTGGCTAGCTTCGTAGCGGGCGAAGAATATGACCCGTCGTGCTCTCTCGGTATATCGTTCGAACATAGTCTTTTGATTCTCTCATGTAGCCGTCACCTGACAACCCGGGCTCCACTGCGCCTAGTACCTTGGTCGACACGTAGACTTCGCGGCTGTCTTGATTCTAAACGATGCGCGTAAGTCTCACAACCTTGAAATTTTATCCCTTTCTTTCAAACGCGCCCGCGTCGAGTTCCCAGACCTCGTTACATTGGACGGCGATCCGCTCATTATGAGTGACGATGACTGAAGTAAGCCCCCGCTCCCGATGAAGCTCGCGAATCATTTGAAAAATAGCGTCACCGGTCCGGTGGTCGAGATTGCCGGTGGGCTCATCGGCCAATAACAATTCGGGCTGACCAATCAAGGCCCGCGCTATCGCGATCCGCTGTTGTTCCCCCCCGGAAACCTCACCCACTTTGTGGTCGAGCCGCTGGGCCAGGCCTACCCGATCAAGAATTTGACGTGCCGTTGCTTCGGTGCTGCTGCGGTCGTCACCCCGAATGAGCTTCGGCATCATCGTATTCTCGAGCGCGGTGAATTCCGGCAGAAGATGATGAAATTGAAAGACGAAACCCACATGACGATTTCTGAACTGAGCCAGCTGTGAAGCTTGCCATTGGAAAATACTCTGATTCTTGAACAGCACGTCACCTCGGGTCGGCCGGTCCAGCCCGCCAAGAAGGTGAAGTAAGGTGCTCTTCCCAGCACCCGAAGGACCAATTATCGCGAAAAGGCTGCCGGCCTGGACCTCGAAATTCAGATCTTCGAAAACCACTACTTGAGAGGCGGGGCTTTTATAAATCTTCGTGAGATTTTGCGCCTGGATCATTCGTATCGCAGCGCTTCGACAGGTTGGAGTTTCGAAGCCGCGGCCGAAGGGTAAAGCGTTGCAACAAAGCTAATCAAAACGGCCAAACCCGCAACAATTGCCGAATCCAGCGCCGCCGCTTTGAATGGGACGTAAGCGATCGAATACACGTCGGGCGCGAGGCTGATGAGATGATATTTGTCCGCGACGCGGCATGCTATCTGTCCAACAACGACGCCGAATGCCGTTCCAATCACACCGATAATGACACCTTGCAAGATAAAAATACGGCGAATGTTGTCCTTCGTTGCCCCCATCGACATAAGGATCGCGATATCACGTGTTTTCTCCAACACCATCATGATGAGCGTCGCGACGATGTTCAGCGCAGCGACCAGAACGATCAGACCGATCGTAATGAGCGTCACGATACGCTCGAGGCGAAGCGCCTGAAAGATGGATTGGTTCATGGTCATCCAGTCCGTAAAATCGAAATCCGCGCCGATACGGTCGATAATCTTCCGGCCTATCGCTTTTGCCTGGTAGATATCGTTCACCTTCACTTCGATTGTCGACGCGACATCTCCCAGGCCGAAGAGCCGTTGAGCCGCAGTCAGTGGAATGTAAACCCACGTGCTATCCAACTCGTAAAGTCCAGATTCGAATAACCCGCTCACTGTGAAGGTCCGGTTGCGAGGGATGGCCCCTAGCGGAGTCAGCGACGTCTCGATACTGACAATCTTCACGCGATCGCCATGGAAAGTGCCGAGCGTTTTCGATAGCTCCTTTCCGAGAATCACAGAGTCATCGCGGAAATCTTTCAGACTCCCGTCGACCATGTTGGCCGAAAGGGCCGATAACGGACTCTCCATCTCCGGAAGAATCCCTTTGACAATGATGCCGGCCGCCTGCGATCCGCTGTATATCAAGCCCTTCTGATAGAAGGCCGGAGCAGCAAACACAACACCGGGAACCTGCTCAATCTCTTTCGTGATCCTCAGGTAATCGGAAATGCCTGTAGCCCGGTCCTTGCGCAACACCGAAACGTGCGCCTGCGCGCCGAGCAATCTCCTCTGCAGGTCATCACGAAAACCCGCATTGATGGCAAGAGCAATAATCAGAGCGGCGACACCGGCCCCAACGCCGATGATGGAGATGAGAGTGATGAGCGAGATGACGGCTTGTTTGCGCTTGGCCTTGAGATAGCGAACGGCTACGATTACTTCGAATTTCATAGAATAAAGCCCTCATTCTGCCCTCAAATGCGGAAACAGAATCACATCTCTGATCGACGTTGAATTCGTCAACAGCATCGTTAGCCGGTCCACGCCAATGCCTTCACCCGCCGTCGGAGGCATGCCGTAGCTCAGGGCGCGGATGTAATCTTCGTCCATCTGATGCGCTTCCTCATCGCCGCGTTCCCGCTCGCGCAACTGCGAAAGGAATCGCTCGCGTTGATCCATGGGATCGTTCAACTCGGAATAGCCATTGGCGATTTCCATCCCTCCGATATACAGCTCGAAGCGCTCAACCAGACTCGGGTCGCTTGCTTTTCGTTTTGACAGGGGCGACAGTTCGACCGGGTAGTCGTAAATGAAGGTGGGTTGCACGAGATGCTGTTCGGCTACAGTCTCAAACAAAATTCCAATGAGATTGCCGAGCGGCAATTTAGGATCGAACTCAGCCTGCAAGTGTTTCAATAACGCTTCGACCGCCGCGTGATCACTCAGCCTGTCTTCATCGATTTTCTCCGCTGAAAACTTGAGGATCGCCTCTTTCATGGAGAGTCGCGTCCATTTCCGAAAATCGATCTGCAGGTCGTCGTATGTGATCACCTTCGAACCGCAAACTTTCTCGGCGATGCCGGTCAGCATCTCTTCAGTGAGATCCATCAGGTCGGTGTAATTGCTGTAGGCCTGGTAGAACTCGAGCATCGTGAATTCGGGATTGTGGCGCGTGGAGATACCTTCGTTGCGGAAGATTCGATTCAAGTCATAAACCCGATTCAACCCGCCGACGATGAGACGTTTCAGATACAACTCGGGAGCGATGCGCAGATATAGAGACATGTCGAGCGCGTTGTGATGCGTCTTGAACGGCTTGGCGAGCGCTCCTCCGGCGATCGGGTGGAGGATCGGTGTTTCGACTTCGAGATAGTCACGATCGTCGAGAAACTTCCGCAACTCGCGAATAATGACGCCGCGCTTGACAAACACTTCGCGGACTTCGCGATTCACAACAAGATCGATGTAGCGCTGGCGGTAACGGATTTCAATGTCCCTCAGTCCATGCCACTTCTCCGGCAGCGGCAGGAAACACTTGGCTAAAAATGTCAGCTCGCCCGCAAGCACAGTCAGCTCGCCCGTTTTCGTGCGAAACAGCGTTCCCTCGACGCCGATGAAGTCGCCGATATCGAGCAATTTGTACAATTGAAAATCGCGTTCGGGCAGGCGATCTTTCTTCACGTACACTTGAAGCTGGCCTTCGCCGTCGGATAAGGTGAGAAAGCCGGCCTTTCCAAATGGGCGGTTCGTCAGAATCCTGCCGGCGATTCGAACTCGATGGTGGCTCTCGTCCAATTCCTCGACGGTTTTGACCGAGAATTGTTTCACCACTTCACCGAGCGTATGCGTATAGCGGTGGTACGTCGGGTACGGGTCAACTCCGAGATCCTTGATCTGCTGCAGCTTTTGAATGCGAATCTGTTCGAGTGGCTCCACTTAGCTTTCCAGCTCCCTCTTGATGCTGTCCAGAATGCCATTGATGAACTGAGGCGACTCCTGAGTGCTGAAGCGACGCGCGATCTCAATCGCTTCGTTGATGACCACGGTCTTGGGAGTTTCTTTGTCGAACAGAAATTCCTGGCTTGCCAGACGAAGCAAATTACGGTCTACAGTGGCCATGCGGTCCAGCCGCCAGTGCTCGGCATGACGCTGGATCAACGCGTCGATCTCTTCCACGTGCTCCACGGTCTGTATCACGAGCTGGCGTGCGAAAGCAATGACACCGGGTTCTTCATCCTGGCCATTAAAAAAAGTCGCGGCAATCTGATCGATGCTGTCGCGGGTGATATCCCACTGAAACAGCATTTGCAGGGCGTATTCTCTGGCTTTGCGCCGTGGTCCCATCAGATCTCGCCGAGCACTTTAATCATCTGGAAAGCGGCCATGGCCGCTTCAAACCCTTTGTTGCCCGAATCGCCGGAACGCTCCATCGCTTGCTCTACCGTATCCACCGTCAAGACTCCAAAACCCACCGGAATACCCGCTTCTAAGGCCACGCGTTGTAATCCGTTGCTGACGGCGCGGCTGATGTATTCGAAATGGGGTGTCTCGCCGCGCAGCACACATCCCAGCGCCACAACCGCATCATATTTCTTCGACAGAGCGGCGCGCTTCGCCGCCAGCGGGATTTCGAACGACCCCGGAACCCGTATCAAATTCACTTGCTCCTGATCTTTCAGCGCGCGCCGTGCACCGGCAATGAGCCGATCCACGATGACGGAATTGTATTCGCTGGCAACGATGGCGAATCGGTACATAACTGTAGCGATGCTACTGTAGCGGCGCTCTGTTCCTTGAGGCTGCGCGCTATCGCGCTTGCGCTTCGCGGAGCGCGGATATCCGGCGGTAATAGACCGCCGCTACAGCGACCGCCGCTACAGTTTAATACAACGGTTTTGGATTGGCGGGGTCCGAGTAGTCGTAAAACCCGCGGCCGGTTTTTTTTCCGTGATGACCGGCCAACACAAGACGTTTGAGCAGCGGGGGCGGAGCGAACCGTTTCTCGCGGAATTCTTCGAACATGATATTGGCGATGTAGTACGTCGTCTCCAGGCCCACGAAGTCGAGGAGCGTAAATGGCCCCATCGGGTAGCCGCATCCCAGCCTCATGCCTTTATCGATGTCCTCGACACTGCCCACGCCTTCTTCCAGGGCCCGGATTGCGTCGAGCAGGTAAGGCACGAGCAATCGATTCACGACAAATCCGGATCGATCCGAGGTCCGGATTGGAACCTTGCCCAGACTTGCGGCAAACTTCATCGCTTCATCGAGAATCTCCTTCGATGTCGTAATGGTCCCAACGACTTCTACCAGTTTCATCAGCGGCACCGGATTGAAGAAATGCATGCCGATAAAGCGGTCGACGCGTTTCGTCGCTGTCATCATTTCCGTGATCACGAGCGACGAAGTATTGCTGGCAAAAATCGCCAGGGGTTTGACGATCTTGTCGATGGTTGCGTAAGTTTCGCGCTTAAGCTGAAGATTTTCTGTGATGGCCTCGATGACGATGTCGCAATCTCCGAGGTCTTCAAACTTCGTGGTGCCTTTTAAACGTCCCAGCGTCTCGGCGCGTTGGTCCGGTGTGATAGTGCCCTTCTCAACAAATTTTCCCAATGATTTTTCAATCGACGACAATCCTTTCTTCAGGAAATCGTCGGCGATTTCCTTCACGACCGTAGAGTAACCAGCCCCGGCCGACACCTGCGCAATACCGGATCCCATCAATCCACAACCCAAAACGCCGACCTTTTTGATGACCATCAGATTGCCTCCACAATCATCGCGATTCCCTGCCCCCCGCCGATACATGCGGCGGCAAGTCCATACCTTTTGTTGCGGCGGCGCAATTCATAGAGGACGGTCATCACCAATCGCGTGCCTGTTGCGCCTAGCGGATGGCCGAGCGCGATAGCACCGCCATTCACGTTCACCTTATCTCGATCCAATTCGAGGAGCTTTTCCACCGCGAGATACTGCGCCGCAAATGCTTCGTTGATCTCGACGAGATCGATGTCGGATAGCTTTAATTTTGCTTTCTCCAACGCCATCCTCGCCGCTGGTACCGGACCAATTCCCATGAGTTCCGGCGGCACACCGGCAATTCCCCAACCAACGATGCGTCCAAGAGGTTTAGTCTTCGCGCGTTCGGGTGTGGTAACGACAACGGCTGCGCCGCCATCGACGATTCCACTGGCATTTCCCGCCGTGACGAATCCTTCCTTCCCAAAGGCCGGCTTCAATTTCGCCAGTCCTTCAAGAGTCGTGTCCGGTCGCATGTGATCGTCACGCGTGACGAGTTCGATGAAAGTGATCTCCTCTTGGAACCGTCCGGCGCTCCATGCCGCTGCCGCGAGGTTTTGGCTGCGCAGTGCAAACTCATCCTGCGCTTCTCGCGTGATTCCGTGCTTGCGCGCGAGGTTCTCAGCCGTCGTTGCCATATAACAACCGCAATATGTATCCATCAGTGCGACCATCAAGGAATCTTCCAATTTGCCTTGACCTAATTTGAGACCCCAGCGCGCGCCGCGTATAACGTGAGGCGCCTGGCTCATGGATTCCATTCCCCCCGCAAGAACCGTGTCGGCTTCGCCAAGTTCAATGAGTTGCGCCGCCGAAATGATGGATTGAATGCCCGAACCGCACAACCGATTTACGGTAAGCGCCGGTACTTCGATGGGAAGGCCTGCCTTCAGCGCCACATGGCGCGCGCCGTACAGTGCGTCGCCGCTGGTTTGCAGCGCATTACCAAAGATGGCGTGATCGAATTCGCGCGGCTCGAATTTGCATTGCCCGATAGCCGCTCTCGCGGCGATCGCACCGAGTTCCAACGCGCTGCACTCGCGAAGCGCACCGCCGTATTCCGCCATCGGCGTCCGTTTGCCTGAAACGATGACAATGTCCTTCATTCCAAAATTATATCTAAGTCCCGTACCGGATTACGTGGCCGCGGGGACAGCCTTGCCAATTCGAGATCATCCACAGCGGGACTTATATTAGACTTTTCTGCTATGCAGGACCTCTTGACTCGGCTGGAGAATCATGTGCTCGTCTGCGATGGGGCGATGGGCACGATGCTCTACAGTAAAGGCGTGTTCATCAGCCGCTGCTTCGACGAACTGAATATTTCAAACCCAGAGCTGGTGCGGGAGGTTCATCTCGATTACATCAAGGCCGGCGCCGATATTATTGAAACGAACACGTTCGGGGCGAACCGGACAAAGCTGATGACTCATGGTCTTGCCGACCAGATCCGTCACATCAACATTCAAGGCGCCCGGATCGCCTGCGACATCGCCGGCGATAATGTCCTTGTGGCGGGAGCTATCGGCCCGCTGGGAATTCGCATCGAACCGTGGGGCAAGACGGCGATTGAAGAAGCACAGGTCACTTTTCGAGAACAGGCAAAGGCGCTCGTCGACGGCGGCGTCCATGCACTTATTCTGGAAACGTTTTTCGATTTGAATGAAGTTTACGCGGCCATTCGCGGCGTACGGGATGTGACGGACCAGCCTTTGATCGTGCAGATGTCCATTGAAGAAGACGGCAACAGCCTGGAAGGCACGCCACCGGAAGTGTTCGCAAAGCGCTTGGAAGAATGGGGAGCCGATGTACTTGGCCTGAACTGCAGCGTTGGGCCCCAAATCATGCTGGATGCCATCGAACGCATCGCGAATGTGACGTCGAAAAAGCTCTCTGTGCAGCCAAACGCGGGTAAACCAAGGAGTGTCGAAGGCAGAAATATTTATCTGGGCTCGCCGGAATACATGGCGTCATACGCGAAGAAATTTGTTCAATACGGAGTCCGGATTGTCGGCGGCTGCTGCGGAACGACTCCGCAGCATATCAAGGCGATTCGAGCCGCGGTGAAATCGGTGGGTGTTGCGGTGCTCGGACCCTCACCCGGCGCTTCGCGCCGCCCTCTCCCAGCGGGAGAGGGCACTGAGGGTGAGAGTTCAATCCCGCTGGAATCTAGATCCCGCCTCGGACGGAAACTGGCCACAAAAGAATTCATCAAGATCGTGGAGATGATCCCGCCGATTGGCCACGATTTCGCGAAAGCGATCGAGAAGGCCAAATATCTTCAGGCGCAGGACGTCGACGCGATCAACGTTCCTGATGCTCCGCCATCCAGCGCGCGCATGAGCGCGATTTCTCTGGCAGTGCTGTTGGAGAAGTCGACGGAAATCGAAAGTCTGGCCCACTACACGTGCCGCGACAAAAATCTTCTGGGCATGCAGTCCGACTTGCTCGGGGCTTATGCTCTGGGTCTCCGAAATCTTCTTCTCATAACGGGCGATCCGCATCAGATCGGCGAGCACAGCGATGCGACTGCCATCTACGAAGTCGATTCCATCGGTCTCACGAATATGGTCAGCCGGTTGAATGGCGGCGTGGATGTGGGCGGTAAATCGATCGGAAAACCGACCGGGTTTGTCATTGGCGTCGGTGCAAATCCAGGCGCCATGAGCGATCTGGAATTGAAGCGATTCTTTTATAAGGTCGAAGCCGGAGCAGAATTTGTTCTGACGCAGCCGGTCTTTGACGCCACTGTACTGGAACGCTTTCTCGATCGCGCCGGCAATTCGAAGATCCCCGTGATCGCCGCCATCGTGCCGCTACCAAATTATAAAACTGCGGAATTTCTAAACTACGAGATACCTGGCTGCTCGATCCCCGACAGCATTCTGGAACGTATGCGTGAAGCTCAATCGAAGAGTCCCGAGCATGCGCGTAATGAAGGCATACTCATTGCTCAAGAAATTCTTGAACGTATCCACGGCACGGTCCAAGGCGTTCAGATTCGGGGTCCCTTCGATCGTTATGAAACGCCGGTCGAAGTATTGTCTGTCCCGATGAAAGGGGCCACCCGATGAAAGGGGCCACCCGATGAAAAAAGTTTGGCTTTTTGTCGTGCTCGCTGCTGTCCCCGCCGCATACGGTCAAGCGAATTTGAAGAATCCATCGGCTCTCAAGGAACGTGCGCCGGCAGTATATAAAGTGAAATTCGATACCAGCGCCGGAGTCTTTGAGATGGAAGTGCATGCGGATTGGGCGTCGAACGGTGCCGATGGTTTCTACAATCTTGTAAAGAATGGTTACTATGACGGCTGCCGCTTTTTCCGCGTCGTCCCCGGCTTCATGGTGCAATTTGGAATCAACGGAGATCCGGCAACTCAGCGCAATTGGGTCGACGCCACCATTCCCGATGAACCAGTCAAACAAGGCAACGCTCGCGGCTTCATCTTCGCGAAAAGCGCGGCGCCGAACAGCCGCACGACTCAGGTCTTCATCAATTTCAAAGACAATTCATTTTTGAATCGTCAAGGATTCTCCCCATTCGGCAGGATCATCGGTGGAATGGAGGTCGTGGATAAGATCTACAGCGGATACGGTGAGCAACCAGAACAAGGCCGGCTTCAGGCCGAAGGCAACGCATATCTTGCGAAAGCGTTTCCAAAACTCGATTACATCAAGAAAGCGACGATTGAACCATGAAGCCCGGCACTTACGCCCGTTTTGAAACGTCGATGGGGAATTTCACTATCGAACTTTTCGATCAACAAGCCCCCAACGCCGTGGCGAATTTCGTCAAGCTGACGGAAAAGAACTTTTACAACGGTGTCGTCTTCCATCGCGTGATCGACCGCTTCATGATTCAGGGCGGCGATCCCACAGGCACCGGCCGCGGAGGTCCCGGTTATACCTTTGCCGACGAAATCCATCCGCAGCTCAAACACAACTCCGAAGGCATCCTCTCTATGGCCAACGCCGGCCCGAATACGAACGGCAGCCAATTTTTCATTACGCTGGCGCCCACGCCTCATCTCGACGGACACCACACCGTGTTCGGAAAGGTCAGCGAAGGCATGGACGTCGTGAGGAACATCGGGAAGACCAAAACGTCGAAGCCCGGCGACCGGCCTGTCGTGGAAGTAGTGATGAACAAAGTAACGATCGAACGAGTGTAGCGTGAACATTCCCCTCCTCGCAGAGGAGGGGAGGCTGCGCCGAGCGCAGCGAGGCGCAGATGGGGTGGTCAGAGCGGCCGAAATCTCTCGCCGAACTTCTATTGAGGCTTCGCCCTATCGGGCTCGCGCTTCGCGCCACCCCGGTGCGTCAGCCTGCGGCTGTCGCGCCACCCCTGCTATGCGAGGAGGGGAATAGGAACTTCACGAAATCGCGCGCATCGTAGCCGGAGGGGATGATTGGGACGCCGACTTCCCTTTCAACATCCTTGATCGTCAGATCATCTAGGAAAAGATAATCGTCCCCTATCATCGATTCGGACGGCAACACGGCGAAATCGCCGTAAACATTTCCTTTTAACG
>WNEV01001102.1_pt1 | contig 10591 bp, 9 predicted proteins | sample 5399861 | NCBI WGS metagenome assembly WNEV01 (sample SAMN13153335, study PRJNA577476) | soil metagenome | isolation source: 40 cm grassland meadow soil 2 days after 3rd rain plot 2 | place: USA:California | collected 2015-11-11 | reverse complement strand
TGGCGACGGCGTATGGCGAAATTGGATTTGGGGGCATGTCCTCGTGCTTGGGGAGTGTGGGCGTGTCGCCGTATACGGAAGACGATGCGGCATACACAACGCGCTTGACTTTGGCATCGCGAGCGGCGACCAGCAGGTTCACCGTGGCATCCACATTCGCGCGATTGCTGCTGAGAGGATCAAGCACGGATTTTGGCACCGATGGAATCGCAGCCTGGTGTAGAACGTAATCCGTTCCGATGCAGGCCGACTGTACCGCCTTCATGTCGAGCAAGTCCGCTTCACGAAAATCTATCCGGTTCAGAATTTCTGCGATGTTCTCCGCCTTTCCGGTAGAAAGATTGTCAATTCCGCGTACCTGGTCTCCCTGCGCCAGAACAGCGCGCGCCAGCGCCGATCCAATAAAGCCCGCAATGCCCGTAATAAAGTATGTGGCCATAAGCAATTCATAATAACGGATCGAAGCAGGTGCCGCGTGCCGCGGTGATGATCTCAGATAATGATTACAACGGTGATGATCGTTGCGCAAGGTTGTCCGGGATTGAAATTGGCGCGCACGGTTTGGTTCAGAGGAAAGAGGCTGGTTTGATCGCCGCAAAAGCCCATCGTGGACGAGGTGCCGTTTTGCAGGAATGTCACAAACGTGACCTGGACCGTACCTGTTCCGCCTGCCACGCTACTGATTTGCACGATGCTTACCGAGCCGGTGATGGTGGATCCGGTCTGGATGGCGCCACGAAAGAATACATTGCCGCAGCCGCCACAAAACGCGAGCAAGGAAACTGTCAGGGCGAGCGAAAGGAGGCGTTTCACTGGGCACCTCCCCGACTGGGAGCTTAAATGAAAGTGTACACCTTTTAGAGATGTGTCTAAGCCTGGTGTAGCTCGCGATAGCCTTCCACCGCGGAGCGGATCGCCTGCCAAAGGTCGTCCCGGCCCGCCCCAGTTCTCGCCGAGAATGGGATCACGCTTGTGCCTGCATATTCCTGAATCATGCTCTGGATTGAATTCCGCAACTGATTGCCGGACAGCCGGTCGCTCTTGGTGGCAACAACCAGAAAAGGGCGTCCGCTCGCGTTCAGGAATTCCAGCAACTGGCGGTCGCTCGCTTGCGGCGGAACGTTGATGTCAACCAGCGCAAGAGAAAGTACAAGGGAGGGGCGCTCTCGCAAATAGGGCTCAATGAAACCCGGCCATTGCTGCGACACTTGTTGAGGAACACGCGCGTAGCCGTAACCAGGTAGATCAGTGAAAACGACTTCTGGGCGAGGCTTTCCGGGCCATCGGACTTCAAAGAAATTAATGGACCGGGTGCGCCCAGGCGTGGAACTGGTACGAGCGATCTTGCTGCCGAGCAGGGAATTGATCACACTTGATTTGCCGACATTCGATCTTCCCAGGAACGCCACTTCTGGCAGGCTCGGAGGCGGGAATTGATTTGGGTCGGTAGCTGCGGTTACGAATTGGGCCAAGACTCTCACGGTAAGAAACACGTAATCCGAGTGGATCTAGCCAACAGTTGCAGACAATCATCCCAAGCCGAGCGGGTGCTTGTGGTCCACGTCCGCTTCCTTCACCGGCTTGAACTTATGCCAGAGATATAAGATGGCCGCGACGACGATCCCGATACCCACACTGATCAGAAAGAACCATCGGTAAGCAGGTAGCGCGATCAATAGAACTGAAACTACTCCCACTGCAACCAGCAGGCCGGCAGCACCGCGAAAATGGCTTCTCGGCTCGGACTGGGAATTCGCGTCCATCGTGAGTGTCCCAAAATCATTTTAGGCTGCCGTTGGACTTTGGACCATACGAAAAGGCCCGCGCCCGCCTTGGATGAGAGCGCTAACGATGAGGACTAAACCGCATTACTGGTGCGTGGCGGGACTTTCACCCGGCTGAGGCGGTGCAATCGCTGCGATTGGCTGCGCCGTAGCTTCCGGAATCTCCGGCAACGGCTGCTCCAGAGCCAGCGCCAGCACGTGGTCCATAGTTTCAACGAAGTGCAGCTTCATGGCATTGCGCAGGTTCTCGGGAACTTCAGCGACATCTTTTTCATTGTCCTTGGGTAGGATCGCTTCAAAGAGCCCGGCGCGATGCGCGGCGAGCAGTTTTTCCTTCAATCCGCCGATCGCAAGCACCTTGCCGCGGAGCGTAATTTCGCCAGTCATGGCTAAATCGCGGCGAACCGGGATTTTGCTGAGTGCGCTGGCAATGGCTGTCGCAATGGTAATGCCGGCAGAGGGTCCGTCTTTCGGAATCGCGCCTTCAGGCACGTGGACGTGAATGTCAAGGTTGCGGTAGAAATCGCGCGTGAGGCCGAGGCGGTGAGCGCGCGAACGCACGTAAGACATGGCCGCTTGTGCTGATTCCTGCATCACATCGCCCAGCTTGCCAGTGAGCGTAAGCTTGCCTTTGCCGTCAACCACCGTGGCTTCCGTGCTGAGGATGGAGCCGCCAACCTCAGTCCAGGCGAGTCCAGTGACCAGGCCGATTTCACTTTTTTCGTGCGCCAGCGTATCGCGGAATTTGATTACACCAAGGAAGTCGTTGACGTTTTCGGCGCCTATTGCGACGTTATAGCTTTCGCCTTCCTTCACTACCTTGCGGGCGATTTTGCGGCAGACGTTTCCGATCTCCCGTTCCAGATTGCGCACGCCGGCTTCGCGCGTGTACGAGCGGATCAAGGACGTGATCGCATCGTCCGTGAACTTCACGTTCTTCTCGGTAAGCCCGGCTTGCAGCATCTGTTTCTTGACCAAGAATTGCTTGGCAATTTCGACCTTTTCCTGCTCGGTATAACCATGCAGGCGCAATACCTCCATGCGGTCCGTGAGTGCGGGAGGAATGGTGTGCATCACGTTTGCGGTGGCGATGAAGAAGACTTGCGAGAGGTCGTATTCGACATCGAGGTAGTGATCCACGAACATGTAATTCTGTTCGGGATCGAGAACTTCGAGAAGTGCGGCAGACGGGTCGCCGCGAAAGTCCATCGACATTTTGTCCACTTCATCCAGCATGAAGACCGGGTTCTTAGTCCCCGCTTTCTTCATCATCTGAATGATTTGGCCGGGGAGAGCGCCAATGTACGTCCGGCGATGGCCGCGAATCTCGGCTTCGTCTCGCACGCCGCCGAGCGACATGCGGACAAATTTTCGGCCGGTGGCCTTCGCAATGGACATTCCGAGAGATGTTTTGCCGACTCCGGGAGGCCCGACAAAGCAGAGGATTGAGCCTTTGGGGTTTTTTACGAGCTGGCGCACCGCCAGGAATTCCAAAATGCGGTCCTTTATCTTCTCCAGCCCATAATGATCTTCATTGAGAACCTTCTCAGCGCGAGAGATGTTGCGAATTTCCTTCGACCGCTTTTTCCAGGGCACGGCCAGCAGCCAATCGAGATAATTGCGGGAGACAGTCGACTCAGCCGACATCGGCGGCATGGCTTCGAGCTTCTTCAGCTCCTGCATGGCCTTATCACGCACGTCTTTGGACATGCCCGCAGCTTCTATCTTTTTCTTCAGCTCATCGAATTCGCTCTTTTCGCCGCGTCCGAGTTCCTTCTGAATGGCTTTGATCTTTTCGTTGAGGTAATACTCTTTTTGGGCCCGCTCCATTTGCCGCTTGACCCGCGACTGGATGGTGCGATCCATGTTCAGTTTTTCAATCTCGACATCGAGAACATCACCAATGCGGCTCAGGCGCTCGGCAGGATCGAAGATTTCCAGCAGTTCCTGCTTTTCCTCGATTGAGAGCTGGAGATTGGCCGCGATGGTATCCGTGAGCTTCGCCGGATCTTCCATGCGCACAGCCGCAATCATGGTTTCGTAATTCAGCGACTGGCAGAGCTTCACGTACTGCTCAAAGAGGCCGGTAACCCGCTGCATGCCGGTTTCGATCTGTGCGTTTGTCTCTGTCGCGTAACGAGCGACACGCACCGAAACCTGCATGTAACCGTCGCTCTCACTAATTTGCAGAACCTTGCCGCGCTCAATGCCCTCGACTAAAACCTTGATATTGCCGTCGGGCAGCTTCAGGCTCTGCACGATGTTGACGATCGTGCCCACCTGGTAAATTTCGTTCGGCTTGGGCTCATCGACGCTGGCATCGTGCTGCGTGGCCAGAAAGATCTTCTTATCCGAGGTCAGCGCTTCTTCGAGGGCGCGCACGCTGGATTCCCGTCCTACCACGAACGGGGTCATCATGTAGGGGAAGATGACCACGTCCCGGATGGGCATCATGGGCAGCTTCTTGGTTTCGAATTTTTCCTTTGCAGTGGTCACTTCTTCTCCGAACGTCAGCTCTCAACTAACAGCTTTTAGCTCTTAACGCCTGCGCTTGCTATCTAAGTTTAGCAAGTCGTCGGCCGTGGCGCGCGAAAAACCAAGAGCTAACGGCTAAGGGCTAAAAGCTGTCTATCCCGCCTTCTCCATCATAGCCAGTGAGACCGCGCGTTTCTCCACCATTTCGCGGGTAACCTCGAATTCCTTGACTTTCTTCTGGCTTGGCAAATGGTACATCAAATCCAGCATGAGCTCTTCCAGAATCATGCGCAAGCCACGTGCGCCAACTTTTCGGGCCATGGCTTGGCGAGAAATCGCCCGCAGAGCATCTTCGCTGAACTTCAGGCGCACGTTCTCAAATTCGAATAGCCGCTGGTATTGCTTAACGATCGCATTCTTTGGCCGGGTCAGGATTTCGATGAGAGCCGCCTCATCCAAGTCTTCCAGCACACCTACTACAGGCAGACGGCCCACGAACTCGGGAATCAACCCGAATTTGATGAGGTCTTCCGGTTGTACGTCACTCAGGAGCTCGAAATTGCGCTTGCGGTTGGCTGCGGGCGCCTCTTCCTGTTCGCCATTATCGCCCGCCTTGAAACCCAGCGATTTCTTCCCCACGCGCCGGCCAATGATCTTTTCCAACCCTACGAAGGCACCGCCGCAGATGAAAAGAATATTGGTGGTATCAACCGGCGTGAATTCCTGGTGCGGATGCTTGCGCCCGCCTTGGGGAGGAACATTCGCGATCGTCCCCTCCAGAATTTTCAGCAGAGCCTGCTGTACGCCTTCACCGGATACATCTCGGGTTATCGAAGGGTTTTCATCCTTGCGGCCGATCTTGTCGACTTCGTCGATGTAAATAATCCCGGTCTGTGTCCGGCCCACATCGCCATCGGCAGATTGCAACAGCTTCAGGATGATGTTCTCCACATCCTCGCCGACGTAACCCGCTTCCGTCAGGGTAGTGGCGTCCACGATGGCAAACGGCACGTCCAGCATGCGAGCCAAGGTCTGAGCCAGAAGCGTCTTGCCGGTGCCAGTCGGCCCGATCAGCATAATGTTCGACTTGGTGAGTTCAATGCCATCGCCGGTGCGCTGCCGGTTCATGTAGATTCGCTTGTAGTGGTTATAAACCGCGACGGCGAGCTTCTTTTTGGTCTGCTCTTGGCCGATTACGTACTCGTCAAGAAACGTCTTGACTTCATGGGGTTTGGGAAGCTGGTTGGGAGCGGTGCTGGGAGGAGTAGCAGCCTTGTCGTCTTCCAGGATGGAGTTGCAGACGGCCACGCACTCATCGCAGATGTAGGCCCGGGGATAGTCGCTGGGGGATGAAATCAACTTCGCGACTGCGTCCTGCGACTTGTGGCAGAACGAACAGCGCAGCATCTCTTCGGTACCGCTTCGGTTTTTCACCCCTTTTTGACTCCTGTCTTAGCGACCGGCGAAAGCCGATCATACCCTTATCTCGTCTTATAGATGATATCGTCTATGATTCCGTATTCTTTGGCCTGCTGCGCGTTCATAATGAAGTCGCGCTCCACGTCTTTTTCCACTTTGTCCAATTTCTGCCCGCTGTGCTTGGCGAGTAACTGGTTCGTAATCTCTCGCATACGAAGAATCTCTCGGGCGTGGATATCAATATCTGTCGCCTGGCCGGATAAGCCTCCCATCGAAGGCTGATGTATTAGAATCCTCGAATTTGGTAGCGCTAAACGCTTCTTGGGCTCCCCTGCGGCGAGTAGCAGTGCCGCCATGCTCGCCGCCTGCCCGATGCAAATTGTAGTCACATCGTTCTTCACATACTGCATGGTGTCGTAAATTGCCATACCGGCGGTAATCGAGCCACCGGGAGAATTTACATAGAGCTGGATGTCCTTTTCCGGGTCTTCCTGCGCCAGAAACAGCATCTGGGCGATGACCAGGTTGGCAATGTTGTCATCGATCGGCGTGCCAATAAAAATGATGTTGTCCCGCAGCAGCCGCGAGTAAATGTCGTAGGCCCGCTCACCCCGGCCGGTCTGCTCGATGACCATGGGCACCAGCATCATTTTTGGATCGTTCACGTTCACCCCACACTCCTGCCCCGAATGTCCGTCAGCTTTTCGAGGGAGGATTCGAAAGCGTCCGCATCATGCGGACTGATGGTACAGAAAATCGAGGGTCTTCTCGTTGCGGATTCTATTTCGGATTCTATCCAGCGCTCCATCACGTGTCAAACGCGCGCGGATCGCTTCCGCCGTTTGTTTTGACTGCGTTGCAAGTGCCTCAATCTCGCGGTCAATTTCCGCATCGCTGACCTCAATTTTTTCCTCCTCGGCGATCTTATCCAGCAGCAGCGAAGCCTTGACTTCGTGCAGAGCCTGGTCGCGCTGGCCTGCTCGCAAGCGATTCAAATCCATCTTTTTCATGTCTTCGGCTTTCATGCCCTGCGCAGCCAGCGCGCGCAGCCCGCGCTCCAGACGAACATCAATTTGCCGTTCGACCAGGGCTTCCGGAACCTCTAGATCGTTGCGTTTCACCAGTTCAGAAACCAGTTTGTCTTTGGCCTCGCGTTCGGCAGCGTGAGTACGCTCAGCTTCCGTTTGCTCGCGAATTCGTTTGCGTACGTCATCTACATTTGCGAAATCTCCCACTTCCTTCGCGAACTGATCGTTCAACTCCGGCAAGCTTTTCTGCTTGATGGACTGAATCTTAACGGTGTAGGTAAAAGTTTGTCCGGCAAGCCGTTTATCGGAGTAGTCATCGGGATAATGGACGTCGAACGTGCGTTCGTCGCCGGCAGATACGCCACGCAGATTTTCCGTGAATTCCGCCATCGTGCTTTTGCCGCCGATCTCCACGAGAATATCGTCCATGTGCACCGGCTTGCCCTCGCCGGTTTTAGGCTGGCCGTCGAGAGAGACCTGGGCAAAATCGCCTTCCGCCAATGGCCGGCCTTCGACCGCCGAAAAGGTTGCGTGCTGCTCGCGCAGGTCGGAAAGCGCTTGCTCCACTTCTTCATCAGTAACGGAAATGGAGGGCTTATCGGCGCGAAGCTCTCTGTAGCCTTCGACCTTGATCTCTGGCATGATCTCGAAACTGGCTTTGAACCGCAGCGGTTCACCTTCATGCAGGTGCAAGTCGGTGACCCGTGGCTGCGAGACCGGGATCAGACCCTGCTTTTCCGTTTCTTTGCGAAAGTAGCGAGGGACCAGGGCTTCCACGACATCGCTCTTCAGGTCCTCGGCGAAACGCTGGCGAATGATGGAGGCGGGCACGTGTCCTCGGCGAAAACCAGGCAAACGGGCAAGCTTCTGATACTTCTGAATCAGCGTATCGGTTTCACGAGTGACTTCAGCAGCGGGAATTTCAATCTGGATTTCCCGTTTTGTGTTGCTGGCAGTTTCTGTGGGGCTCACATTCACCTTTCGCGACAGGCCAGACTCTGGCGACCCGCTCCTCGCTAATTTGAGTGTAAAGAGAGAGGGAAGGAGCGTCAATGACCCGAAAGTTCTCCTATCCCATAAAATTAGATCACCACTATTTTCTGGTTGGGAACTGAGAGCTGAGAGCTGAGGACTGAGAACTGGAAGCTGTTTTTCCCCACAAAGAAGATGCCACGCACCGTGTAAATTTATGGTGACTGCTAATGAATCGATGACAGCCCATTGGCTAAGGATCTTGAATGAAGAAATCGTGTCCTGCACTCGCTGCCCACGCCTCGTCGCGTATCGGGAGCAGGTCGCTCGTGAGAAGCGCCGCGCGTACCATGATTGGGAATACTGGGGCAAGCCGGTGCCTGGTTTTGGTGATCCCAATGCCCGCGTAGTTGTGCTCGGTCTCGCTCCCGGTGCTCATGGATCTAACCGTACTGGACGGCCGTTTACGGGAGATGCTTCAGGGAAATTCATGTACCCGGTTTTATACGAAGCTGGATTTTCCAATCAGCCGAATGCTACGGACCGCAATGATGGGTTAAAGCTTCGCGATCTCTACATTACTGCTGCTGTGCGCTGCGCTCCCCCAGATAACAAACCGCTGCCGGAAGAACTCGTCAATTGCGCTCCGTTTCTGGGTCGCGAAATGGAAGGTCTAAGAAGTGCGAAGGTCATTGTCGCTCTCGGGAGGATCGGGTTTGATGCTTACCTCAATTACTTGAAACGGCGCGGCGAACTGGAGCGTCGGAAGCCTTACGTCTTTCAGCATGGCGCGAAATATGAGATGAAAAACGGCAAGGTGCTCCTGGCCTCGTATCACCCTTCCAATCAAAATACCCAGACGGGAAAACTGACGCGCCAAATGTTCATGCAAATCTTTAAAGAAGCGGCGCAGTTGGCCGATAAATAAGGAGAGCGGCCGCCGCTGGAGCCGGATCGCTTTACCCACCCCATTGTGGGGAAACAATCATCAGGGTCGCGAACCGGGGCGGCGCCGCCCTTGAAAATCAGTTGCCATTCCGCACTCTTCAGTCTTCTGCGAAACCTCCAAAATTAAAATCCGACAAAGACAGGCTCCGGTTGTAAGCAGATTCCCCAGATTTCCTGCACCCGGTGCTGAATGTGTTCTTTCAAAGCTACGACATCTGCCGCCGTCGCCCCACCTCGATTGACAATCGCCAACGCGTGTTTGCTCGAAATCGCCACATGCCCGCTGTCGTACCCTTTGCTGAAACCCGAATGTTCAACCAGCCAGGCGGCGGAGATTTTGTGTTGTGCGTCTAGCGCGGGATAGCTGGGAATTTGGAGCCCTCTGGCTGCGGCTCTGCGGCTCAGATCCTCGTGCTGTTCGCTTGAAAGCACTGGATTCTTGAAGAACGATCCGACGCTGCGAGCATCCGCATCTCCCGGAGTAATCAGCATGGCCTTGCTAGCGCGAATGCGGCGCACAGCCTCTCGCGTGTCGGCCAGAGTGGGAATCTGTTGCCAACCCGAAAAATGTCTCTTCAGGTCAGCATAATCGATTCGCGGCTGACCCCCAGGCGTCAGCCCATACGTTACACGCAGGATGATGTAACATCCCCGCTCGCTGGTATTAAAAATGCTGGTCCGGTAGCTGAACCCGCAGGCTTCGCCACATAGCTCCCGTATCTGATCATCTCGCAGATCGAGCGTGAGCACCGACTCGATCGTTTCGGCTGCTTCCTGTCCATAGGCGCCGACGTTCTGCACCGGCGTCCCACCCACGCTTCCAGGGATGCCACTCAGGCATTCCACTCCCGCGCAGTTTCGTGCTACAGCGCGAGCGGCAAACTTGTCCCATTCTTCTCCGGCGCCGACGTCGAAAATCGCTTTGCCATTTTCATTTCGCTCATCGATTCCCGTAATCCCAACTTTCAGGACAAGGCCTGGCCAGCCCGCATCGGAGACGACCAGATTGCTTCCGCCTCCCAGTACAAACAGCGGCAGGTTTCGCGAGCGCCCGAACGCAACGGCACCTTGCACTTCGGCAATGGTCTTGTTCTCGACGAAATACCGCGCCGGGCCGCCAACCTTCATCGTCGTCAGCGGCGCCAAAGACACGTTTTCCTGCACGTTCATGAGAGTTGGTCCAACTATATATGACGGGACAAAAAAGGGCAGAGCTGCGATCTCCGGTTATGATTCAGTTAAAAACGACGAGGATTACGAGTGTTTCTTGGAAGCAGCTAGGGCAATTGCCCGCCTCACATGCCCGTTGGCTTGTTTCAGCGCTCTTTCCGCCGCGCGACGGTTTACGTTCGCAGCCAGCATGACCAGCGCTACAGGAACCCGGTTGCCGGCTGAGTTCAAAGCTTCGCGTGCGCGGCTGTTACTTACACCGGCGGCCTGCTCGAGAATGTTGACCCCGCGCTGCACCAGCTTTTCGTTCTTCAGATGGACATTGACCATTAGGTTTCCGTACACGTATCCGAGGCGCGTCATGGCGCCACTAGAAAGCATGTTCAGGATCATTTTCTGGGCGGTTCCGGCTTTCATTCGGGTGGAACCAGAGATTACCTCCGGGCCGACTTCAGCGACAATCGCGAGATCGGCGGCTTTCTCCAGAGGTGAATTGCGTTTGCAGGTGACGGCAATTGTTTTGGCTCCCCGGCGTCGAGCGTATTCGAGCGCAGCTACAGTGAACGGGGTGCGGCCACTGGCCGCAATTCCTACAACCACGTCATGTTTTTGGAGCTTTCGTTTAGTGATTTCCCGCTCACCCAACCTCCGGGAGTCTTCGTTGGCTTCGACCGCTGTGGCAAGAGCCTTGGGTCCACCAGCCATTACAAACTGAACTGTTTCAGGGGCCACGTTGAAAGTGGGCGGGCACTCTGCGGCGTCGAGCGCAGCGATTCTTCCGCTAGTGCCTGCGCC
>WNEV01001101.1_pt1 | contig 10593 bp, 7 predicted proteins | sample 5399861 | NCBI WGS metagenome assembly WNEV01 (sample SAMN13153335, study PRJNA577476) | soil metagenome | isolation source: 40 cm grassland meadow soil 2 days after 3rd rain plot 2 | place: USA:California | collected 2015-11-11 | reverse complement strand
CTGAGTCCCCCGAGAGGTCTTCGAACCCCGTGACGACCACGCGCCTCGGGTCGAGCGGTGGAGCGCGGTTCCCGAGGAGCAGCACGCCAGCGGTGCCGAGGGCGGCGACCGTTGCGCCACCCAGCACGACCTTCCGGCTTATCCGCGGCAGCCGCATGCCCAGCACTGGTCCCCGGCCTACCACGTCCCGGAGGCTGGCCGCGAACTCGTCCACGGATGCGAAGCGGTCGTCGGGCTCGGGCGCGAGCGCGCGACCGATGGTCTGCCTCATCAGGCGCTCGCTCCGGTGGCTCACACGCTGGGCTCGCAGCACCGTGTCGAGGGCCGCGCTGCCGCGCGACGTCCGCGTCGCGAGCCCCACCAACGGCGGCTCGCCTACCAGCATCTCATGCAACACCCCTCCCAGGCTGTACACGTCGGTACGTGCATCGATGGCGCGGCTGCCCATCAGTTGCTCGGGGCTCATGTAGGCCAGCGAGCCTACGGGTTGGCCCCGCGTGAGCGTGTGGCCGCCCGCGGCGCTGATCGCGCGGGCGATGCCGAAGTCCGCCACCCAGGCGTGATCTCCCGACAGGAGGATGTTTTCGGGCTTGATGTCGCGATGGATGATGCCCTGCGCGTGTGCGTAGGACAGGGCATCGCCGACTTCGAGCGCGATGCGCAGCGCCTCCTCGAGCGGCAGGCGTTGCTCCCGCTCCAGGCGAGCCCGCAACGACTCGCCTTCGATGTACGGCATCACGTAGTAGCACAGCCCGTCGGGCCCGTCCGGCACGAAGAGGCATTCGTCGGCGGCGAGAATCGGCACGATGTGCGGGTGGCTGAGCCGGGACGTGAGCTCGACCTCCCGGATGAAGCGCTCGCGGAACTCGGAGCTCGAGACGTCGGGGTTCATCACTTTCACCGCCACTTTGCGCGGCGGATGGCGTTCGACCGCCAGGAAGACGCGCGCCATGCCGCCGGCGCCGATCTCCCGCTCGACGGTGTAATGGGGCGCGAGCCCTTCGCGCAGGGCGGTTAGGACGTCGACCATGGAGCGCAAAGTATCGCGGCGATGGTGATACCGCGACGTCGCGGCTCAGGCGCCATCGGTCCACTTTTGGAGCGGGTACCCCGCCTGATGCCAGGCGCGAATGCCGCCGAGCAGCACGGCGACGTTGCTCTCATCGTATCCCGCCGCGATCAGCCGTCGCGCCGCCCGGGCGCTTGTGCGCTCATCCACTCACGCGCAGTACAGGACGATCTTGCGATCGGGCGGCAGCAGGCCCGCGGGCGCATGCCCCTGGGCGGCTTCGATGCTGGCGAGCGGCAGTGACAGCGCGCCCGCGGCGTGCGCGTTGTCGAACAGCCGCCGATCGCGGGTGTCGACCAGCACGCCCCGGCCGGCCGCTACCAGCTCGTGCGCCTGTGCGGCGGTCAGCCCCGACACCGGGCGCCCGTCGTCCGGCGTGAGGCTCTCCGAGTCGGGTGCCGATGGTGACGTCATGCGTCGCTCCTCTCCACGGTCCGAGAATCATTCATAAATGAACCAATGATTCGGCCGGCCGGGAAGTTCCCCGGAACTTTCCCTGGACATAGTTCATTCATGAACTGTCTAGCGTGGTATTCCACTTTCGACCCATTGGAGGAACTTATGTCGCGGCGTTTCGTCTCAAACCTCATCGTGGCTCTGGGCGTGGCGGTGACCGCGCCCCTCGCGCTCCGCGCCCAGGCCCGCACCCCGTCCCCGGAACCGGTCAGCGCCTGGCCCGATCGCTTCACCCTGGGCGGCGCGTTCGGCGGCCTCTCCGGGGCGGCCAACCTGAACACTGCCGGTACTGCCGACTGGCGACTGGGCTGGATCGGCTCGATCGACGGGACCGTGTGGCTGCAGCGCAATGTCGGCATCCGCGCCAGCGGTAGCTGGGCGCAGGACAGCCTCCGTGGCGCCGCGCTGCCGGGCCGAGGGAGGTTCAACAAGTTCAGCTACGATGCAGCCCTCGTGTTGCGCTATCCCATCCAAGCCGGCTCCGCGACCCTCAGTCCCTATGTCCTGGGTGGGGCGGGCGCCATCAGCGTGCATCAACTCGGCGCCAGCGACACCTGGACCAAGTTCGCCGGTAACTTCGGCGCCGGCCTCGAGTACCGGTTCGGGCGCATCGGGCTCCGCGCGGAGGGTCGCGACTTCGTCTATAAGTTCGACCGCTTCGGCTTCGACAAGACCCAGCACGACATCGCGTGGCAGGGCGGACTCACGCTGACGTTCTGACCCAGTGTCGTTGGCCGGCGCGCGGTTTCGGCGCCGGCCAACGTCGGCGTGCGCTCGCTGGACGCGCTCACCCGGTCAAACCGGAAGCCCCTTAATTCGGGTGGTGCGATCCCACCCAAACGGGGGACGCCCAGCCTCGCCGGACCAACCCGCGGGAACCTTTCGCGCTACATAGTTCATTCCTGCACTATCGATACGGTCGTCATCACTCTCACCACTGGGTGTTCGTATGAAGCGTTTGATCAAGCCAGTCGCGTGGACCGCTGGCGTCGCGCTCGCACTCGTTCTCGTCGGTGCGGCGGCGGCTCGCCGGCTGGCGCCCGTTGCGAGCGCCGCTCCCCCGGCCCCCGAAGTCTCGGTCCTCACCGTGGTCCCCGAGACCGTTACCGCACGGTTCGAGTACGTGGGACAAGCGGCGGCCTCGCGCTCGGTCGAGGTGCGCTCGCAGGTCACGGGCGTGATCGTCGCACGGCCGTACGCCGAAGGCACTGATGTCGCGAAGGGGACGCTGCTGTTCCGGATCGATCCCACGACGTACGAAGCCGCGTACCGCAGTGCCCAGGCCCGGCTCGCCAACGCGGACCGCACGCTGGCGCGGCTCAAGCCGCTGCTCGCCGAGCGCGCCGTCGCCCAGAAGGACGTGGACGACGCGCAACAGGCGTATGACCAGGCGCAGGCGGCCGTCGATCAGACGAGGAAAGACTACGAGGACACGTTCGTGCGGGCCGAGATAACGGGGCGCGCCGGGCGCGCCGCGTTGGAGCTCGGCGCACGGGTGACCGGTCCGAGTGACCTGCTCACGACGGTCGAGCAGGTGGACCCCATCTACGTGAACTTCAGCCCGTCCGACGAGGACCTGCTGCGCCTGCGGCGCGACATCGCGGACGGCCGGCTGGTCATGCCGCCCGCGCCCCACGCCCTCGCCGTGCAGGTGACGCTGGCTGACGGCAGTCTCTTTCCGGCCACGGGCGAGCTGAACTTCGCCGATCTGGCGCTGCAGCCCGCGACCGGCACTCAGCAGCTGCGGGCGCAGCTCAGAAACCCGCAACACGTCCTGCTTCCCGGCCAGTTCGTGCGGGTTCGGCTGCTCGGTCTCAAGCGGCCGAGCGCCATCCTCGTCCCGCAGCGGGCGGTGCAGCAGAGCCTGAACGGGGCGTTCGTGTACGTGCTGGGTGACAGCAACAAAGTGGTGGCGCGGAACGTGGTGGCCACCTCCTGGGACGGCGGATCGTGGCGCATCGAGCAGGGCCTCGAGGCGGGCGACCGGGTGATCGTGGACGGGGTGCAGAAGGTGGCCCCCGGACAACCGGCGAGGCCGGTGGCCTATCGGCCGGTCCTCGACAGCGGCGCTGCCGGGCCGCAGGATAGTACGCTGATCGCTCCTCCAGCCGTACCCCTTCGGATCAGGAGCGGCCCGTGAGCGACGCACCGCAGATCCGCAATCTGTTCATCCGGCGGCCGGTTTTCTCGGCCGTCATCTCGATCGTGATCGTGCTGCTCGGCCTGTTCTCCCTCTCCCGGCTCGCGGTCGAGAGCTATCCGCCTCTCACGCCGCCCGAGATCCAGGTACAGGCCGTGTACCCTGGCGCCACCGCGCAGGACGTGGCCGATGCCGTGGCCGCCCCGATCGAGCAGCAGCTGTCGGGCATGCAAGGACTGCTGTACTTCAAGTCGGCGAACTCGAGCGACGGGGTCATGAACCTGTCGGTCTTCTTCGATGTCTCGCGGAATCCTGATTTGGCGGCGGTGGACGTACAAAACCAGATCGCCCGCGCCCAGCCGCAGCTGCCCCAGGAGGTGGTACGCAACGGCATTACGGTCCAGAAGCGTCAGACGGCCTTCCTGGTCGTACTGGCCCTTTCCTCCGACGACCCGCGGTACGACACCGAGTATTTGAACAACTACGCAAAGATCTATATCGACGACGAGCTCAAGCGCCTCCCCGGCGTCGGTGATGCGAGCACGTTTGGCCAGCTCGACTTCTCCATGCTTTTGAGTCTCGATCCGGACCGGATGGCGCAGCTCGGCCTCACCGTGTCGGACGTCGCCGCCGCCGTCCAGGAGCAGAACGCCACCAATCCGGCGGGCCGCATCGGCAGGGAACCCGCTCCGCGCGGCACGCAGCTCACGATTCCCGTGATCACGAGCGGGCGACTCAAGGACCCGAGCGACTTCGAGCGCATCATCGTGCGGGGCCGGCCCGACGGCTCGCTGGTGCACCTCGCCGACATCGGTGAGGCGCACCTGGGTTCGCGGAACTACGACCTCGCCGGCCGGTTCGACGGTACGCCCACGGCCCTGACCCCGGTCTTCCTACGTCCCGGAGCCAATGCCCTCGAGGTGAAGCGCGAGGTCGTGGCCCGCATGACCGAGCTCGCCAAGAGCTTTCCGCAGGGCGTCCGCTGGACGATCGCGTTCGACACGACGCCCTATGTCACGGAGTCGATCAAGGAGGTCGTGAAGACGCTGTTCGAGGCGATGCTGCTCGTGACGCTGGTGGTGTTTGTCTTCCTGCAGAGCTGGCGGGCCACCCTCATCCCCGTCCTCGCCGTGCCGGTCTCCGTCATCGGCGCCTTCTTCGGCATGCAGGTGCTCGGCTTCTCGATCAACCTGCTCACGCTGTTCGGCCTGGTGCTCGCGATCGGGATCGTCGTGGACGATGCGATCGTGGTGATCGAGAACGTGGAGCGCATCATGGCTCAGGACCGGGTGTCGCCCGCGGTGGCCGCGGACCGCGCGATGCGCCAGGTGAGCCGGGCCCTGATCTCCATCGTGCTCGTACTGTGCTCCGTGTTCATCCCGGTGGCATTCCTCGGGGGCATCACCGGCCTCATGTACAAGCAGTTCGCGATCACCATCGCGGTCTCGGTGGTGCTGTCGGGCATCGTCGCGCTCACGCTGACCCCGGCGCTGTGCGCCGTGCTGCTCAAGCCCACTGACCCCGGACGCAAGTCCGGGGCGATGCTAAGCCCGTTGTTCGATCGCTTCAATCGCGGCTTTCGCGCAGTGACCGAGCGCTACCTCGGGGCCGCCGGCCGCGTGATCGACCGCCCCCGCACGTTCTTTGCCGCCTTCGCGGTGGCGGTCGCGCTGTTGTTCGTTCTCGTGCGGTCCGTTCCGACCGGGTTCATCCCCAGCGAGGACAAAGGGTTCTTCGGCATGCTGATCGAGCTCCCCGACAACGCGTCGCGTCAGCGTACCGAGGCGGTCGTGAAGCAGGTGGAAGCCTTCCTCCTGAAACAGCCGGCGATCAATCATGTCGTGGCGCTGGTCGGCCTCAACTTCATCCAGAACGCGAACCAGACCAACGCGGCCATCATGTTCGTGATGCTGAAGCCGTGGCACGAGCGGACCGCCGCGCGCGACCAGTTCCCCGCCGTGCTCGGCGCCGTGAACGGCTTCCTCTTCCAGCTGCAGCAGACGCGCGGCTTCGCGTTCAACCTCCCCGAGATCATCGGCCTGGGCACGACCGCGGGCCTCGAGCTGAATCTCCAGGACCGCGGAGTGAACGACGTGACGCGGTTCGCCGGGCTGGCAGGCGAGTTCGCGGCTGACGCCAACGCGCTGCCCCAGCTGCGTGGCGTGTACCCGACCATCCGGGTGAACACGCCACAGCTGTTCGTGCAGGTGGACCGGGAGAAGGTGAAGGCGCTCGGGATCTCGCTCTCCGAGCTGTTCCAGACGCTGCAGGCATCCCTGTCGACGCTGTACATCAACGACTTCAACCGGTACGGGAAGACCTATCGGGTGCAGGCCGAGGCGCAGGCCCGGTTCCGCCAGACGCCCGAGGACATCGGCCGGCTCTACGTCCGGGGGCCGAATCAACAGATGGTGCCCGTGTCGGCGCTCACCCGGACGGAATTCCGGGCCGGGCCGAGCGTGATCACCCGGTTCAACGGGTTCACGTCGGCGCTGGTGGTCGGGGCCCCGGCGCCGGGGAAAAGCTCCGGGGACATGCTCGACGCAGTGGAACGGCTCGCCCAGGACAAGTATGCCACCCGCGGCGTGGGCTACGCCTTCAGCGGTCAGTCGTATCAGGAGCGCGCCTCAGGCGGCCAGGGCAGCCTGGTGTTCGCCCTCGGACTCATCATGGTGTTCCTGGTGCTCGCGGCGCAGTACGAGAGCTGGTCGATCCCGTTCGCGGTGCTGCTCGGTGTGCCGTTCGGCACGTTGGGCGCGCTGCTCGGCGTGTGGCTGCGCGGCATGGCGAACGACGTGTACGTGCAGATCGGATTGATCGTGGTGATCGGGCTCGCGGCCAAGAACGCGATCCTGATCGTCGAGTTCGCCAACGAGCTGCGCGCCCAGGGGCGCTCGATTCGCGAGGCGGCCCTCGAGGCCGGGCGCGAGCGGCTGCGGCCGATCCTCATGACCTCGTTTGCCTTCATTCTGGGTGTGGCCCCGTTGTTGACGTCGAGCGGGGCCGGTGCGGCGAGCCGGCACTCGATCGGCACGGGCGTGTTCTTCGGGATGCTCGTGGCGACGCTGGTCGGCGTGTTCTTTATCCCGCTGTTCTTCGCGGCCATCCGGACCTTGAGCGAGCGCGGCCTGTTCCGCCGCAGCGCGGATGCCGCCGCGCCGGCGGCCGTGCCCGTGGCGGTGGAGGGCGACTGACATGCGACGTCTCCTGTTGCTCGCGTTCTTCGCGCTGATCGCTCTCACGGCGGCGTGCGCGGTGGGACCGGGATATCGCCGGTCCTCGCTCGGCATGCCGGATGGCTGGCGGCCGCGCGCGGCGTCCGAAGACTCGCTCCGGCGGTTCTACGACTCGTTGCGCACCAGCCGGGACACGCTGCTGCCGGCCGGCGCCGACACGGCGCGCCTGCCGTTTTCGTACGACACCACATCACACGGGCCGCGCGTGGACTCGACGGCCGCGCTGCGGTGGCTCGACCTGATTCAGGACTCCGTGCTCCGACAGCTCGTGGACACCAGCCTCCGGGCAAACCGCGACATGCGCACCGCCCTCGCCGTGATCGACGAGTTCCGCGCTCAGTACCGCGCCACCCGGGGCGCGCTCCTGCCCGCGGTGACCGCCAACGGTCAGGCCGGCCGCAACCAGACGGTGTTAGGCACGTTCGGGTCGTTCACCTACAACCAGTACCGGGCGACGGCCGACCTGAGCTGGGAGCTCGATGTCTGGGGCCGGCTGCGTCGCAGCACGAGCGCCGCGCGCTCGGATCTCGTCGTCCGCCAAGAGGATCGCCGCGCGTTGCAATTGTCGCTCATCGGCGACGTGGCGACGGCCTACTTCGACCTGCGCGCGGCCGACTTGAACCTGGCCATCTCGCGCCGCACGCTCGACTCGCGGCGGCAAACGCTGGCGCTCGCCCGCCGGCGCCTCGACCAGGGCCTGATCTCGGAGCTCGACGTGCGGCAATTCGAAGCCGAGGTGGCGAGTCCGGCCGCGAGCGTCGCCGATTTCGAGCGTCAGGTGGCCCAGCAGGAGAACGCCCTGAGCGTGCTGGTGGGCCACAACCCCGGCGCGATCGCGCGGGGCCGCGCGCTCACCGAGATGGCGGGCTTGATTCCGGTCCCCGCCGGCGTCCCGTCCGCCCTGCTCGGCAACCGGCCGGACGTCCGGAGCGCCGAAGCGACGCTCCGCGCCGCCACAGCCCGGATCGGCGTGGCGCAGGCCGCCTTCCTGCCGACCTTCACCATCACCGGACAGTACGGCACCCAGAGCACCGAGTGGTCCAAGTGGTTCGGGTCGGGAACCAACATCTGGCAGGCGTTCGCCGGAGTCTCGATCCCGGTGTTCAAAGAGGGTCGGCCGGGGGTGGGGGAGCAGGTCAACATCGCCCGGGCGCGCGCCTCGCAGGCGCGGTCGCGCTACGAGCAGACGGTGCTCGTGGCGCTGCGCGAAGTGGAAGACGCGCTCGTGGGGCTGCGGACCGCCCAGGATCGGAGCGGCGCGCAGGAGCGGCAGGTGATCGCGCTGCGCCGGGCGCTCGAGCTCGCGGACATGCGCTACCGGAACGGTGTGTCGAGCTACCTCGACGTGCTGGACGCGCAGCGCGGCCTGTTCGGGGCCGAGCTGGGACTCACCCAGGCGGAGCGGGACCAGCTCGTCGCCGCCGTACAGCTGTATCGCGCCGTGGGGGCTGGGTGGCCGACCGTCCAGGAGTGAGTCATAATGAAGGCGTGCGCAAGCGTTCCCGAAAGGGCGCGCGCCGCCCGACGGCCGAGTCTATCGTGTTCTCGTTCCTGAGCGCGGCGGACGCGATGGAGGCGCGCCTCGAAGCGGCCCTGAGCCCGACCGGGTTGTCCCTGGCGAAGCTCGCGGTGTTGCACTTCCTGGCGGAGGCGGAGGAGCCGTTACCCCTGTCCGACCTGGCCGCGCGCCAGCACTGCGTGCGCTCCAACATCACCCAGCTGATGGATCGCCTCGAGAAAGACGGCCTGGTACGCCGCCGGGCCGATCCCGACGACCGCCGCAGCGTCCTGGCCGAGCTCACACCCGTAGGCACACAGGCGCATGCCAAGGGCGTGCGTGCGCTCGCCGACGCGCAACGTGCCATCGTGAGCGCGCTCAAGGCGAGCGAAGCGGCGAGTCTGCAGAACGCGCTCAGCGCGCTGACGTCCTGATTCGTTCTCCTACCATCGAAAGGGGATTCCCGTGCTCTACCTCGTCCCACTAGGTCGATTCCTCTATTCCGCGATCTTCCTGATGACGGTGATGGGGCACTTCTCGGCGGGATACATCGGATACGCCGCCCAGGCTGGAGTGCCGGCCCCTGGGCTCTTGGTTCCGCTGTCGGGTGTGATCGCCATACTGGGAGGCCTGAGCATCACGCTCGGCTACAAAGCTAAAATCGGCGCCTGGCTGATCGTGCTCTTCCTGGTGCCGGTCACGCTCAAGATGCACAACTTCTGGGCGGTGACCGACCCGATGATGCGCGGCGTTCAGATGGCGTTGTTCATGAAGAACGTGTCCATGCTGGGCGCCGCGCTCTTGATCACGCACTTCGGCTCGGGCCCCCTGAGTCTCGACGCGCGGCGGGCGTCCTCCCCGCCCGCGTAAGTCTCAGCGCCGCGGGCGGCGGCGCTCCATGTGCCGGGCCATGATCCGCATGAGCTCGGCATTGGTCCACGGCTGCCAGCCGTGCGGTTTCATGGGACGTCCGTAGGCGAACTCGGCCTCGGCGGGAGGCCGAGCCCGTGTGAGGAACTCCTCCAGCCGGTACACGGCGAGGTTCAGGTAGAACGTGTCCATGTCGCCGGTGAACACATGGATCTGGCCCCTGAGCTTGGGCCCGAGCCTCGCCCAGTTCCGCTCCAGATAATCGCGCAGGTCGTAGTCGTGCGCCCGGAAGTACTCGGCCACGTTGCGGTCGATCGTGCCCGTGCTCAAGTCCCACAGCTCGGCCGGGTAGCCGTCCGACGCCACCGGACCGTAGGTCGCTTCCCAGATCGCGAACTGCTCGCCCGAGCGGGCGCGGCTGCCCAGCACCGCCTCGAATTGGCTCTCCTGCCGGATGCTGATGCGCGGCTGGCCGGTGACCTCCTGTTCAGCCGGCACGTCCGCGGTCATCCATTCCGCCACCTGATGTACGAAAGCGTTGGTGTCGCTGTAGATGTCGGGGATCTCGTAGTTCCGGAAGTCCACCGGGTCGGGATACAAGACCCATGTCCCACCGAAGAAGTCCGGATGGTACACCTGCAGCGCGAGGGCTTCCCAGCCGCCGGTCGAGCCGCCCGTCAGCCCGCGCGCCCACGGCTCGCGGATCATGCGGAAGTGCTCCTCGAGATAAGGAATGAGCTCCTGTAGCAAGGCATCTCCGTACGGACCGTTGTTTGCCGAATTCACGGCATACGAGTCGTCGAAGTACGGCGTCGGATGCTGGAACGTCACCGCGATCAGGCGGGGGAAATTGGGAGCGCTCCACGCCCGATAAAACTCGAACCCGGGCTCGCGCGCCGAGCGTGCCAGCCGCGCGGCCCGTTGCTCAGGCGTCTCGGGGCTCGAGTCGGTCGAGAACCCGAACGGCGGATTGAGGGTGAAGTGCCCCTGCTGGTACACGGTCGGATAGCGACGGCCGGTGTCGGCGTCGTAGCCGCGCGGTAGCAACACCGTCGCGCCGAGATAGATCGGCCGTCCCCACCAGGCGGTGAGCAGTTTGCTCTGGATTTTGACGTGTTTCACCCACTTGGTGTCCGGCGGCAGCTCGATCGGAGGGAGCACGCGCGCGAGCTCGAGCCGGATCGTGTCCGGTCGGGCCGGATCGAGATGCACCTTGCGCACCGCGCTCACCAGGTTTCCCGGCGCCTTGTTGAACTGCTGGCCCTCCCACTGGTCGTCGTGCAGCCACAGGGTATGCCCGTCGGAGCGGTGGAACTCCGAGTAC
>WNEV01002761.1_pt1 | contig 10609 bp, 5 predicted proteins | sample 5399861 | NCBI WGS metagenome assembly WNEV01 (sample SAMN13153335, study PRJNA577476) | soil metagenome | isolation source: 40 cm grassland meadow soil 2 days after 3rd rain plot 2 | place: USA:California | collected 2015-11-11 | reverse complement strand
ATCCGCAGGCCGCGGTGAAGAGTAGCAGGAACGGCAGTGGGCGCATGATCGCGCGGGGTGGCATGGCTCCCTCCCTCCCTCAAAAAAAATCCGGCCGCGTGGGTGTCCCCACTCAGCCGGTCTCGCGATTGGCTCCCCTCGAGGCATGGGCGATCCGCACAACATCGCGCCCCGGGGTTCATAGCATCTGAGTCGCCTTCGAATATGCGGCCCAGTGCCCGGCTCGCAAGAAGGCGGTCGCCTGGCGCGCCACTCCATCTGACGAAGGCGCGCATCGTCGCGGGTCACGTCGCGCATTCCACAGCATGAGGCTTATCGAACGTCAGCAGCGGGTGACACCAGCTCGTGGTGAGTACTGCAAGTTGCTGGAACTCAGCTGGTTACGGAGCCCCCTCTGGATCAGGAGGCCCTGGTTGGAGCCCAAGAGGGGCGACCTTCAGCGGCGGGCTGCACGCCCGCCGTTCTTGGTTTGTAGCTCTCGGCCCCGCTCGGAATGGGCGACACGCTCGACGCGACGCGCGCCACCGTGCTGCAGGCCGGCAGGTTCGGCACCGTGGGGACGAACATGCACCACTACGCCATCGCCCGGGGCACACCGTGGTTCAGGTTCACGCGATGGGGCCGTTCGTGTTGACCTACGTCCGTCCTGAAGACGATCCGCAGAGCGGGCGAGCATCGCGCTGAGCGCGTGAAGCGGGCGCACGGGGACCACGGGTGACGTGACTGACCCCGGGCGCAAGCCCGGGGATCAGAGAAGGTAAATGGGGTCTCGAGCCCGGGCTCCGCTGCCTACTCGGTAAACCGCGGAGTCAAGTACCTCAGGGCGAACCGCGCAGTACCGTGCCCTGGTCGCCCACCACGATCACCTGGGTTCCCGAGTTGCCCCAGACTGCAACAAGGCCGCCCAGTGTCCCGCTCGCCTGCGTGGTCCAGCTCGTGCCGTTGTAGTGCAGGATCGTGCCGCCCCCGCCCACTGTGAACACGTCGCTCCCGGAAATGCCCCAGACATCATTGAGATCGTTCGCGGTCCCGGCTGGCTGCGCGGTCCAGCTGGTGCCGTTGTAATGCAGCAGCGTGCCGCCCTTGCCGACCGCGAATACGTCGCTCCCCGAGCTGCCCCAAACACCATTGAGATCGGTCGTCGTCCCACTTGGCTGCGCGGTCCAGGTCGTGCCGTTGTAATGCAGGATCGTGCCGCCCACGCCGACCGCGAACACATCGCTCCCCGAGCTGCCCCAGACGCTATTGAGATAGGTCGTGGTGGGGCTCGTCTGCGCGTTCCAGCTCGTGCCGTCGTAGTGCAGGATCGTGCTGAAGGTGCCCGCGAAGGCGCCGGGGCCGACCGCGAACACGTCGCTCGCCGAGCTGCCCCACACGCCATTGAACAAACCGATGGTACCCAGCTGCACGGTCCAGCTCGTTCCGTCGTAATGCAGGATGGCGCCGAAACCACCCACGACGCCCCCCACGAACACGTCGCTCGCCGAGCTGCCCCAGACGCTGGACAGCGGGTAGACAGTCCCGCTCGCCTGCCTCGTCCAGTTCGTGCCGTTGTAGTGCAGGATGGTGCCCCCGCCACCGACCACAAATACGTCGCTTGCCGAGCCGCCCCAGACGCCGGCGAGGTTGCCGTCGAACCCACTCACCTGCGTGGCCCAGCTCGTACCGTTGTAATGCACGATGGCGCCGCCGTCGCCGACCGCGAACACATCGCTCCCCGAACCGCCCCAGACAGCGAAGAGACCGTCACTGCCGGGCGTGGGTGGGCTAACCTGCGCCGTCCAGGTCGTGCCGTTGTAGTGCACGATCAGGCCGCCATCGCCGACCGCGAACACGTCACCCCCGCCACTGCCCCAGACGCTACTTAGATCGCTTCCGGTCCCGCTCGGCTGCGCGGCCCAGCTCGTGCCGTCGTAGTGCAGGAGCGTACCGCTCGAGCCGACCGCGAAGACGTCGCTCCCCGAACTGCCCCACACGCCCTGGAGAACGACGTTTACCGTCCCGCTCGGCTGTTCGGTCCAGGTGGTACCGTCGTAGTGCAGGATCGTGCTAAAGCGCCCGGTTATGAGGCCGCCGCCGACCACGAACACGTCGCTGCCCGAACTGCCCCACACGCTACTGAGAATGTTCTCCGGTATGTTCGGCGTCCCGCTCGGCTGCGCGGTCCAGCTCGTGCCGTCGTAATGCAGGATCGTGCCGCCTCGTCCGACCGCGAACACGTCGCTCGCCGAGCTGCCCCACACGCCAAAGAGATCGTTAGCGGTCCCGCTCGGCTGCGTCGTCCAGCTCGTGCCGTCGTAGTGCAGGATCGTGCCGCTCGTGCCGACCGCGAACACGTCGCTCCCCGAGCTGCCCCACACGCCCCGGAGCGCACTCGGCGTTCCGCTCGGCTGCGCCGCCCAGCTCGTGCCGTTGTAGTGCAGGATTTTCCCACCGCCTCCCACGACGAAGACATCGCTGGCCGTAGCACCCCAGACGGCAAAGTCAGGAGAGCCGTCAGCGCCGGCGTCGCGTAGCCAGCGAAGCGACACCGCTCCGAGAGCCCCCTGCTCGATGCGGAAGGCGATGACGTACGGCCGCCTCAGCACGAGCAGCGAGTAATTCTGAGGGTCGACCCGGGGTGGATTCGCGCAAGGTCCGGGGGCGCACCCGGCGGGTGGGCGAATCGTGAGGTCAGCAGAGCCCAGCACGACCCGCGCGCCGGCCGCGTTTTGGGCATACACGTACAGACGGTACGAATCGGTCGGATTGAGATTGCACGGGTCACTCCACACAGCGATGTAAGCCTGCCGCGCCGGATCCACCGTGAGGGGCCCGCCGGCGCACGCGCCTGTGAAGCCGGTGCTGGTGAACACCGCGAGAGCAGCGCTGGGGTCGCAGGGGACCGTGCCCTGGCACACCAGCGCGGTCGCGTTCACGGTCGCGTCAAACGTTCCGGAGAACGTTTGCGGACCGGTAGGGATCACCGTCGGCGGCAGGAAGAAAAAATGATTCCCGCCGCCGTGCGCGCCGTCCGAGATGGCGAACGACGGGTTCTCACGACTTGTGGGCGCTGTGACTCGGTCCTCGTGGCAGGCGAGTAGGAGGGCGGCCACACTGGAAGCCAGGCACAGATGAATGACCTTCTCGGCGCGGGCAGTCGCGCGTACATGGCGGCGCATGGGTCCAACCTCCTGATCGGAGCAAAAAAAATCCGGCCGTGCGAGTGTCTCGCTCAGCCGGTTTCGCGATTTGCTCCCCTCGAGGCATAGGCGAGCCGCGCGATATCGCGCCTCGGGGTTCATGGCTTCTGAGTTGCGTTCCAATATGCGCCCCGGACGGTACGCTGCAAGGCCGTGAACAATGTGCAGTTCGGGGAACAATGTGCAGTTCGGGTTGGGTATCGCCTCGTGTATGCCCGGGCGCGGCTTAACGCCATCGAAACAAGAGAGCTGAGCGGGTTGCACCCGCCGGCATCGGGCAGCAATTTAACAGCGATCCGTTGGGCCGACGCACTAACCCAGGAGGCACCCTGGCAGCCAAGGTCAGGAAGGCGCTCGATGTGGCTTGCCCCAATCTGATGTTCTGTGCGTGGCCATTCCCTGGCGGGGCACGAACCCGTGCCCTGATCGTCGCCTTAGCCTCCGGTGGGGCGCTGAGTGCCTGCGACAACACCGTCAAGCTGCCGCAGACGGACACGACTCCCCCAAGCGCCACCCTCACCGCGTTTCAAGGCAACATTGGCTCAGTGTTTGGATCCAACGTCCATCTGCAAGAGACCGGCCAAAACGTCTCTCGCAAGGTCGGGTTGAAGGACACAGTCGAGTTTCTCGGAGTGGGAGAGGACAACGACGGCGGAGTCAGGCGCGTGGTCATCAGCGAGGGTGGGGACTTCTCCTGTGACTTGGGGAATGGCAAGTTTGGGACTATCAACCAAATCGATGGTATTATCGGAAAGAACGAAGACCCATCCAACCCGACCCCGGGGACGAGCGTTCCGCGGTCACGCTCTGCAGGGGCCTCCATCGCAATCGACCATGGCTGCTCCCCGCAACACGTGGGGACCTTCACGGCAGAGGTCTCCGTCCAAGTCGAGAACTACTATGGACTGAAGGCCACAACAAAGATCCTCACTCTGAGCTTTCCGTGACGCCCGTCGCGCCGGAAGCCGTCGAACCAGTCAGTCGGGGATGAGTAGGATAATGCGAATTTCCGTACTCCCGCTGACGCCTTGCGTCACCGGCGGTCCTTCAGCCCAATCGGGCGCGGAGCGTTCTACGCGCCGCGAGTGATGGCCTGGGTTCTTCGTTTACATCCACGGCGACCGGGATTGAGCTGCATCCGGCGCATCGACGTCGCGTTTCACTCAGGCGTCAAGCGCCATCCTTCCTCGATCCCAACAATGTGCGAAATCGGTGGAAGAGCGCACTGAAGAGAGCAGGTCTACCTGCGAACGTGCGGCTTTACGATACCCGCCACGGTCACGCCACTGCGCTGCTCAACGCTGGCAACGTAAACCTCGCGTGGGTCAGCGCGCGCCTGGGTCACACAAGCGTGCAGACGACAGAGTCCGTATACGCTCGCGTTTTGCCCGAGGCGCATCGCGAGATGGCAGATGTGATGGAAAACGTTTGGGAGTGTGCAATACAGCAGAGTAGGGCGGGGACGTGCTGATCGCGTATCAGGAGAGTCGTCGCGTCACTTCAGTCCAGGCCTCGTCTTGCCACGGAGCTGACGACGATCGGCGCGATCGTCGAGAGCCGCTCGGAAGACCTACCGTTTATCGGATGGGACGGCGACCCCGCCGCGGTTGTCTCGCTCACGATGCGTTGAAACCGCGGGTTGCTGCGCAGCGGATCGAATAGCGGATCGACCCGGAGCCAGGGCACCGAGAGCAACGCGGGGATGGAGAGCAGATATTCGATCTCGTCGAGCGCGGCGTTATACTCGCCTACCATCACGAGAATGGTCGTCCGATAGACGTGCATATGGGTCCCAAGGAGCGCATCTCGGGAGAGTGGCAGCAGTTCGACCGCCCGCTGTCCTTCCCTGAGGGCGTCGGCTCTCCGGCCGAGGCCCGCGTAGGCTATCCCCAAGAGGGCATGGAACTCCGCTAGGTCCGGCCGACCGCGCAGGCGCTGCTCGAGGAGGACCCGTGTCGAGTCATAGTAGGCACGCGCGAGCGTGGCCTCCGCGCGTCGAGCGTGCAGCGTCGCTTTGAGCCAGTAGTACCCGACAGAATCGACGCCCGGTGCGGTGACCCTCAGGCGCCCGACCGCGCGGTCGAATTGTTGGTCAAAGCCGGACAGGGTCACAAACGGCCACAAGCCGTTCGTCGTGGTGGCGACCGCCGGCTCGCCGAACCGTTCGACAAAGTCACCCAGGGCGTGGCGGACGGCCTCCCGGTTGCCGGTCGATAAGATCACGAATCCGAGTCTCACGAAGTGTGCCAGCGTCCAATCGGGCGCCGTGGCGATGAGCCGGTCGATGGTCTTGGCCGCTTCGGGGTAGCGCCGCTGGTAGAGATAGGTCAATGCGAGTTGGTACCAGGCGTCCGGCGAGTGTGGGTCGAGCGCGACCTCTTGCTCTCCCTCGGCCACGGCTTCCCCCCACTTCCCCTGGCGCCGGTGGATACTCATGGACATTTCTACGACGGAGGGATCGTTCGGAAGCGCCTTGCGCGCGATGCCAAGCTCAGCGAGCGCCTGGTCGTAAGCCCGCAGCCCCCAGTAGTAGTATTGCGCGAGCGCGACGTGCGTCTGGGGCAGGTCTGGCTCCAGCGCAAGAGCGCGGTCCACGGCGCCCTTGGCGAGCGCGAGCCGCCGTTCGGTCCCGTTCCAGAAGTAGATCAGGAGATGCGCGTTGGCGAGCCCGCAATAGGCCAGCGCGTAGTTGGAGTCGAGAGCGACCGCCCGCTCGTACGCCTGGATGGCCAGGCGGAGGTTCCCTGGTTCCTGCGGTCGGTCGAAGTAGCTATTGCCCCGCAGGAACTGGTCGTACGCCTCGAGGTTAGCGGTGCCCGGCACCGCCACGGCTTTACGCTCCCCAGCCCCGAGAGTGACGCCTAAGGCCCTCGCCACTTTGCTCGCGATCTCCCCCTGGACTTGGAAGATGTCGGCCAGCACCGCGTCGTAGCGATCCGTCCAGAGGTGAGTATCGTCGGAGACGCGGATGAGCTGTGGCGTGACCCGAACCGTCGTGAGGGGTAGACTCGTGTTCTTGTAGTGCAGGGCGGTCGTGCGCGAGATCACGCCGAGGCGCGAGATCTGTCCCAGGCGGCTCGTGATCTCCTCAGTGACTCCGTCCGCGAAGTATTGATCCTGTGCGGCGCCGACGTTCTGGAACGGAAGAACGAGGATCTTCGGCCGCCCGTCTTCACGCACGCGCGTATGGGAGAACCCGCCGCGCACGAGCGCGATGCCACCGATCACGAGCGCGACAAACACCACCCCGACCGCTGGGATAAAGCGGCGCAGCGGCGCCCTCACGGCCTGCGCCTCGCTCGGCGGAGCGGCGCCTTCAAGCGCGGTCAAGACACGCGCCAGATCGGCAGCGCTCGCGAAGCGGTCCGCCGGAAGCTTCGCCATAGCGTTGATCACCACCTGATCCAGAGCGTCGGACACGGTCTCGCGCCATCGCGAAGCGTGAGGAGCCGGCTCGGTAAGGCGCTTCGCGATTACCGCCTGAGGTGAGGCGCCGCTAAAGGGCGGTTCACCAACGAGCATCTCGTACAGCACGCAGCCCAACGAATACACATCCGTGCGCCCGTCGAGATCCCGCGCGCCGCTCGCCTGCTCCGGACTCATATAGGCGGGCGTGCCGATGATGACCCCCGTTGCGGTCCGCTGTTCGCCCCCGGCCGCGTCGATCGCCCGCGCGATCCCGAAGTCGGCCACGACCGCCTGGCCCTCCTCGAGGAGGATGTTCTCGGGCTTGATGTCGCGATGGACGATTCCGTGCCGATGTGCCGCGTCCAGGGCGTCCGCCACTTCCCGCGCAATCCGCACCGCCTCCCCGACGGGCAGTTGGTGTTCGCGCGTCAGCCGCTCGCGCAGCGACTCGCCCGCGACGTAGGGCATGACGTAGTACAGAAATTCGCGCGCCTGGCCCGAGTCAAAAACGGGTAGAATGTGGGGGTGGGCGAGTCCGGCTGCGACCTGGATCTCGTCGAGGAACCGCTGCGGGCCGAGTGCCGCCGCGACCTCCGGCCGCAGGACTTTGAGCGCGACCTGCCGCCTATGCCTCACATCTTGCGCGAGGTATACCGTGGCCATCCCCCCGCGACCGAGTTCGTGCTCGATGGTGTACCGAGCGGCCAGAGCGGCGCGGAGCTGTTGGAAGGTGTCGACCATGCAAGTCGGAGTCTCAAGACGGTTCTAAGGTATCGCAACGGGAATGAGCAAGCCAGCAAATGCGAAGCCGGGGCCCGCCCATGCCGGCGCTTCGCATGAACGTTCCTAGCAGCTTGATGGCCGCTGCCAGAGGCTTTGAGCCGGCTTTGGGCGAGCGCGTGAAGAGCTTCGCAACCGCGCTGCCCAGGTAGTGCGATGGAGCTGGTGGTGGCGCCCCTGACTACGGACGTGAGGACCGCGTGGCGCGCCCGGTCGGCTGCGCCCTTTGCGCCTTGCCTCGCTAGTAAGGCACTCTCCTGAAGTCATGATCAGCCGACTGCATCAAGCCGCCCTTGGATGGCAAGGGGCTACTGGGCGGTGGCTCTCCTTGCTGCGTTCGCGACGGCCTGTTCCATCGTCTCAGCCATCTTCTGGTCCGTTTCGGGGAGCAGGAAGGCGTAGTGTGACAGCGTCGTCTGGATGCTCTTGGGTCCGAGCCGCTTCGAGACGAGGGCGATGTCCACGCCGTTGTTGAGCAGGGTGGTTGCGTGACTGTGCCGGGTGTCGTAGAACCGGGCTTTGATCGTGACTCCTGCCTTTCTCAGCGCCGTCTTCCAGCGCTGCGCCACGTTGGTTCGGTCCAGGATGCGCCCTAAGCGGGTTGCGAAGACGAAATCCTGCCGGTCGTATCCCTGGCCAGCGAGCATCATTTCTTCAGCTTGATGCTGGCGGTGGCTCTGGAGCACTTCCCACGTCGATTTGGCCACGCTCACGGTGCGTTTCGAGCCCTCGGTCTTGGTGGCGTCCTGAACAGAGAAGTGCCCGTATCCATCGCTCACCACGGTACGGACGATTGTGGCCTGAACGCCGTTCTTCGTAGGCTCGAAGTCGCTCCACTTCAGCGCGAGCGCCTCCTGAGGACGCAACCCCGTGTGCAAGAGGAGGTGCCACAATGGGCGCAGCCGGTCGCCTCGCGTCCTCTCCAAGACCGCGGCGATCTGCTCAGCGGAGAGGAACGTCGGGGGCCGCTTGACCTTCTTCGGCAGCTTGAGACGTGCCGTCGGATTGGTCGCCAGGAGCCTTGCCGGCTCGACCGCCCACTCGAACGCTTGATGCAGGACGGCGTGCGTGTAGCGGATGGTCCGCGGTGACAGCCCCTTGGTCTCCTTCAAGTCGCTGTAGAAGGCCTGCACGACCTGCGGGGTGATCTCCTGCAGTCTCCGCGCACCGAAGGCTGGCACCGCATGGTGCTCCATCAGGTACTTGTAGCCGTTCAGCGTCTGCTCCGTCACGTCGATCTTCGTCTTGTATCAGTCCAGCAGGTACCCAGAGAACGTCTGCGTTGACCGCCGCACCAACGTCTTGGTGTCAGCGTCGCGCAGCATCTTCGTGAGTTCCCGCCGCGCCTCGTTGGCGTTGCCCTCGACGGTCTTCGCAGAGTACTGGCGCTGGCCCTCCTGGTCGCGTCCGAGGTAAACGCGGGCGAGCCACTTCTTCTCTCCGCGAGGGATCAACTGTCCGCGCGTGGCCACGATGCCTCCGTATGATCGGGGTCCCGTGCCGTTCCCTCATCTCCCTCGACGGTGCGGCCGGTGTGCCGCTTGGTGCGCCAGCTTCAGTGGGTCAATCGTGTGTCGCGCTCCCTGATGGCTGCATAGTTCGTTGTGATGCAAGCGTTTATCGCGGACGTACGCGACTCGCGCTGAGCGCACACCAAAGCGGCACACTAAACCGCGCACCGCCGCGTGAGATGCTGGTACGACACGACTTAGGTCGTGGCGTAATACTGACTCCGGATCAGGTAAACCAGGTTCGAATCCTGAAAGGGCAACTGCCGACGATTCGCTACGTAAGAGGAATGGTCACCGCGCGTCGAACCTCCACCACGCGAAGCCGAGGCGATTCGCGGACGGGTTTTGGATGGGGCTAACTACTCCCAAGCCGCCGTCTTGGAGGAAGGTCAAACCGAGATACTCGCCGCCAGTCCCGTGGTACAGCGAGTCTCTTTGCGCAGCCCGTGGTATCCAGACCTCGATCGGGAGCGGCGATGATTGGATCACGCGTGGCGCGGCGCTGTCATCTCGAACTTGCAGTCGCGCCACATGCCACTCGAGGTCGTTTCCAACACCTGAAAACCAGGTCGCGGCCAGCTCGCCGTGTCCGCGGGCGACGAGATATGGGTAGTAGGACACGACGCGGCTCGTAACGACCCGCCAGCTCGTCCACCTCCCTCCCCCATCGGCTGAGCGCGCTAGCCACACGCCCGTCGTATCAGTCCACAGGGCGTAAAGCCTACCCTCACCGTCCCAGGCGAGCGGCTCGACCCAGCGTGGGACGACGCCACTCGAGTCCAGGGGGGCCCAATCGCGCTGACCCGGCGGAGGACGCTTCTGCCACGTTGTGCCGCCGTCAATGCTCACGGCGATGAGCTCGACGCCCGGGTCGAATTTGTTGCCGGAGGCTGACAACGGCACAATACGCACGGCTACCTCACCGCGTGGTCCAACGGCGAGGTGGCTGGAACCGCCCTGAGTGTGGATGCGAGCGCCCCTACTCCAGGTTACGCCGCGGTCGCGGCTCGATGCGTGCGAAACGCCGTTGCCGTCATTCCAGATCACATGTACCATGCCATCCGGCGCCACTGCCACCCACGGGCGATCATCGAAGCGCATCTTCGACAGGGTGGTCCATGACCACGTCGCACCGGCGTCGCGGCTAACGCCAATCGCGATCTGCCTACCCTCGTTCGCCGCGCGGTCGTAGAGCATGCTGACGAAGTAGAGCGTGCCGTCCCGGCTGACGGCGATGTCGACGTCGGAGTTGCCAATCGCGCCGTGGGCTTCGCTCCCGACGTCGACGCGCGTCCACGTCACGCCACGATCGTGGCTCTTCCATAACGTCGGCCGCGGCTCGCCGTATCCGGCAACGAATAGGCTGCCGTCCGGATGCTCGACGAGCATCGGTTCGCGGCCCACGACGTCGAGATGGTCGACGTGCTGAGCGACCGCTAACATCCCGTCGGGCGTCGTGCCCAAAGCCGCGGATCCGCGACTATGGGTGCAGCCGCCGTTCATCGTGAGGGCGCAGAGGAGCACCATACCGATTAGAGCCTTGGTCATATCTGCCCCTATACGTCGGACGATCGCTAATCTAGTCCCGTGCGCTGATGGTCGGCGACGATCCCAGGAAGGGCTGGCCCTGCCCTACGAGCCGAACACCTCGCGAAACAGCTTTAGCATCGCCGCCCACGACTGTCGGTCCGCGGCGGCGTCATAGGCGAGCTGGGGCATGCCGTACTT
>WNEV01004869.1_pt1 | contig 10726 bp, 10 predicted proteins | sample 5399861 | NCBI WGS metagenome assembly WNEV01 (sample SAMN13153335, study PRJNA577476) | soil metagenome | isolation source: 40 cm grassland meadow soil 2 days after 3rd rain plot 2 | place: USA:California | collected 2015-11-11 | reverse complement strand
TCGCTTGCCGCGCTTGGCGCGGCGCTGTTCGTCTGGTTCACGATCGCACTCGCGTTCATCGACCAGGAAACCGGTTTCCTGCCCGATGCGCTGACGCTATTGCTGGTCTGGATCGGGCTGGTCCTGAACGTCGCAGGGGCCTTCGTCCCGCTGCCCGAGGCGGTGATCGGCGCCGCGGCCGGCTATCTGTCTTTGTGGCTGGTCTACTGGGGCTACAAGCTGGTCACCGGCAAGGAAGGCATGGGATACGGCGACTTCAAGATGAACGCCGCGGTGGGAGCGTTTCTGGGCTGGAAGATGCTGCCGCTGGTGATCCTGCTTTCCTCGCTCGTCGGCCTCGCCTTCGGCGCGCTGCAAATGTTCGCGGCGCGCGGCCGCTGGGACGCCGGGTTCCGCTTTCATTTCGGACCGTATCTCGCGATCGCAGGCGTGGTCGCGCTCTACTGGGGCGATCCCATCGTGCGGTGGTACGTGCAGAGGCTGTGAGCTTTGTGATCGGTCTGACCGGAGGCATCGGCAGCGGCAAGAGCGCGGCGGCCGAGGAGTTCGCCCGCCTCGGCGCCAGCGTCGTCGACACCGACGCCATCGCGCGCGAGCTCACCGAGCGCGGGGGCGCGGCGTTGCCGCAGCTTGAAAGGCTGTTCGGCGCGGAGTTCATCGCCGCATCCGGCGCCATGGACCGGAAGAAGATGCGCGAGCGCGTCTTCTCCGACCCCGCGGCCAAGAGGGCGCTCGAGGCTCTGCTGCATCCGCTGATCCGAGAAGAATCGCAGCGGCGCATCGCCGCGGCGGGTGGGCCCTATGTCGTGCATGTGGTGCCGCTGCTCGTTGAATCCCCGGATTACCGGCAGCGCGTGGACCGCGTGCTGGTGGTCGACGCCCCGGAGGAAACGCAGGTCGCGCGCGTGCACGCGCGCAGCCAGCTTTCGGAAAGCGAGATACGGGCGATCCTGCGCTCGCAGGCGTCGCGCGCCGAGCGCCTCGCGGCGGCCGATGACGTCATCGACAACAGCGGCACGCTTGATGCGCTGCGGAAACAGGTCGCCGCACTGCATGCCCGCTACGAGAAAATGACCCGCAACGTCAAAGGCTAAGTTGTGCTGCGAGCGCAAATCGCTCAGAATCCGCCCAACTTTTTGATCCTGCCGAGCGGTGCCGCCTCCGTGATCACGTACGAATATCCTCTGAACGAGCGTATCCGCACGCTGCTGCGCCTGGAGGACCTGTTCGAGCGTTCCCGGCACTTCATCGCGCGCACCGATCCGCACGACCACCACATGGCGCTGCTGACGCTGTTCGAGATCATGGAAGTCTCGAGCCGCGCCGATTTGAAGTCCGACCTGCTGCAGGAGCTCGAACGCCAGAAGCAGGTGCTGCTGTCGTTCAGGAACAACCCGGAGATCGCGGAAGAGGCGTTGGCGAGCGTGCTGCGCGACATCGAGCAGGCGTCGGCGGCGCTGTTCTCCATGACCGGCAAGATCGGCCAGTACCTGCGCGAGAACGACTGGCTGATGTCGATCAAGCAGCGCACCGTCATCCCGGGCGGCGCCTGCGAATTCGACCTGCCTTCCTATCATTACTGGCTGCACCGGCAGGCGGAGGAGCGGACCGGCCAGCTCGCCGCATGGACCGGACCGCTCCACCCGCTGCGTGACGGCACCGCGATCGTCCTGCGCATCCTGCGGGAATCGGGCAAGCCGCAGGCGCACAACGCGGCGCTCGGCACCTACCAGCAGATGCTCGGCGGCAAGACGGCGCAGATGCTGCGCGTGCGCCTCGATGCCGAAACGCCCTGCGTGCCGGAAATCAGCGCCAACAAGTACGTCCTCAATATCCGCTTCCTCGCGCAGAACGGCGACGATCCGCGGCCGCGCATTGCCGACTGGGACGTCGGCTTCGAGCTCACGTTTTGCAATCTGTAAGGAAGCTGCCTTGCCCGCGCTGCGGCGCGCCGGCGCTCTTCGGCCCCCAGAACGAGTGGCGGCCGTTCTGCAGCGAGCGCTGCAAGATGATCGACCTCGGCCTCTGGGCCTCGGAGAGCTACCGGGTCCCCGAGCAGGAGCCCGCCCCGGAGGAGAATCCCGGCTCCGATCCCGACTCTCCTTCTAGGTCCAGCTCCCGCTGATCATCGCCAGGCCGTGCGCGCCGGCGCGCCAGGCTGCCTCGAGATCCGCACGCTTCAGGCCGCCGATCGCGTAAACCGGCAGGCTCGCGCCGCGAGCGATCGTCGCAAAATCCTTCCATCCAAGAACCGGCTGGGCTGCGTGCGAGGCAGTGCGCTTCACCGGCCCGAGGACCGCGAAATCGAGCTCCAGCTGCATCGCGCGCTGCAGCTCTTCGCGGCTGTGACATGAGGCTGCGGCGAGGACCTGCGTCGGCCGTGCCTGCAGGCGCATCAGCTCGGCCGCGGTGAAGTGCACGCCGTCGGCCCCAGGAAACAGCGACTTGACGAGCACCCTGCAGCCATAACGATGCGCCAGATCGAGCGCCTGCCGCGTGAACAGGCGCCGCTCCTCGCTCGCCAATCCGGGCTCGCGCACCTGAAGCAGCTTCAAGCCCTGCTCGAGGCGTCGCTCCAGCCGCGCCAGCATCTGCCGCGTACCGAATTGCGCCGCATCGGTGACCGCGTATTCCGCCGGAAGCGCGAGAGACGCCAGCACCGGAGCGTTCGCTGGCAGCATCGGCTCCGCCAGCGGCGCGGCCAACGCCTGCCACGCGATCGCCTGGTCTTCCTTCGGACGCGGCTCGCCGTCCCATTCGGTGACGCGAAAGAAGTTGAGGCGCACGGTGGCGTGCGGATAGGCAAAAACGCGCGTGAGCCACGGATAGGCGCGCCGCACCTCGATGCCGAGCTCCTCGTGGAGCTCCCGCGCGAGCGCCCCGACGGCCGGCTCGCCGGGCTCGAACTTGCCACCGGGGAATTCCCAGTAGCCGGCATAGACCTTTCCCGCGGGCCGCTGCGCCAGCAGGAACGCGCCGTCCGCGCGCTGGATCACGGCCGCAGCAACTTCGACGAGTTCAGCGTTTCTTGGAATGCCGGCCCGCCCAATCCCTCGCGAACTGGTAAGCCACGCGGCCGCTTCTCGAGCCGCGCTGCAGCGCCCATTGGAGCCCCTCTTCGCGCGCCGCGTCCATCTCCCTCGCGCCGCAGCCGAACGTCTTCAGCCAATGCGCAACGATGTCGAGGTACTCGTCCTGGTCGAAGGGATAGAACGTGACCCACAGTCCGAAGCGCTCGGAGAGCGAAATCTTCTCCTCTACCGTCTCGCCCGGATGGATTTCCTCGCCGACATACTTGGTCTCGAGGTTTTCCCCCATGTACTCGGGCATCAGGTGGCGGCGGTTCGACGTCGCATAGATGAGCAGGTTCTCCGAGGTGGTCGAGATCGAGCCGTCGAGCGCCACCTTCAGCGCGATGTACCCGTCCTCGGCGCCGTGGAAGCTCAGATCGTCGCAGAACAGGAGGAAACGCTCGACGCGGGAGGCGATGCGATCGACGATATGCGGCAGGTCGACGAGGTCGTTTTTCTCCACCTCGATGAGGCGCAGGCCCTGCTTGCTGTACTTGTCGAGCAGGCCTTTCACGATCGACGACTTGCCGGTGCCGCGCGCGCCGGTCAGAAGCACGTTGTTGGCGGGCTTGCCGTCGATAAACTGCCGCGTGTTCTGCTCGACGCGCTCGATCTGCCGGTCGATGCCGCGCAGGTCGGCGAGCCGGATCCGGTGCACGTGCCGCACCGGCTGCAGCCAGCCGGGCGCGCCGCGCCGGCCGCTCGAGCGCCAGCGATACGCGACGCTCGCCGCCCAATCGGTCGGCGCGGGAGGCGGGGACAGGAGCTGCTCGAGGCGCTCGAGAATCTTCTCTAGGTCGCTGCTCACGTGATCGGGGTCAGGTCCGGTATTCGGCGTTGATTTTCACGTAGTCGAAGGAAAGGTCGCAAGTCCAGAGCGTGGCGGCCGCCTTGCCGCGATTCAGCACCGCGCGCACCTTGAATTCCGGTTTTCTCATTGCCGCCACGCCCTGCTCCTCGCGATATGCGGGATGGCGGCTGCCCCCCGCGGCAACCAGCACGTCGTCGAGATAAAGATCTATTTTGTCGGCCTCGATCGGCACACCTGAATTTCCGATCGCCGCCAGGATGCGGCCCAGGTTCGGATCCGAGGCGAAAAATGCCGTTTTCACGAGCGGGGAATGCGCAATCGTGTACGCCACGCGCCGGCATTCCTCGGCGCTGCGGCCGCGGTCGATCTGTATCGTGACGAACTTGGTCGCGCCTTCTGCGTCGCGCACGATGGCCTGCGCAAGTTGCTGCGCAACCGCTGTGATCGCGATCTGCAGCTCCAGCAAGTCGCGCCCGGAGGACGCCTGGGGCCCTTGCCCCGTCGCCGCCACGACGAAAGAATCGTTCGTCGACGTGTCGCCGTCGACGGTCACGCAATTGAAGGATTGCTCCGCTGCCACAGTGACGACGCGCTCGAGCGCCTTGCGCGGCACGCCGGCGTCGGTGCATACGAAGGCGAGCAGCGTCGCCATGTCCGGGCGTATCCGTCGAAAGGCGCAGCTTGCGGGAAAAAGCCTTCGGCAGGGTATCGGTCGTCATGATCGCCTCGGCGGCCGACAGCCAGTCACCTTTGTCGAGCAGCGCCTTCGGCAGCGCCGCGGTGATCCGCTCCGCCGGCAATGGCTCCATGATGACACCGGTGGAAAACGGCAGGATCTCCCGCGGCTCGCAGCCGAGATGGTGCGCAAGCGCCTCGCAGACCTGCAGCGCGCGCTGCAATCCCTCGGGTCCGGTCCCGGCATTGGCGTTGCCGGTGTTGACCACCAGGGCGCGCACCGCGTTGCGCAGGTGCCTCTTGGCGATGACGACTGGCGCCGCGCAAAAGCGGTTCTGCGTGAACACGGCCGCTACGGCCGAACCGGCTGCCAGCCGAATCACCAGCAGGTCCTTGCGATTCGGCTTGCGCACCCCGGCCATCGCAACGCCGAGCTCGACGCCGCGAACGGGATGAAGCGACGCCGGGTCGGGCGGCGCTAGATTGACCGCCATTAGGTCAGTTTGCCGTGGCAGTGCTTGTATTTCTTGCCCGAACCGCAGGGGCAGGGATCGTTGCGGCCGATCTTCTGCGTGTGGCGCACGATCGGCTGCGCCTTCTTCTTGGTCGCCGCCTCGGCGAGCGCCACGTCGCCGTTGCTGCCGTATTCCGGTTCGGGTTCTTCCATCCCCCCGCCGGACGTGGGATGAATCGGTCGCACGTTTTCGATGTGCGACTGGTCGTCGGGTTTGATGTCGTCTTGCGTCCGGATCTCGACTGCGGTCAGGGTCTTCGTCACCTCGAGCTTCACCGCCTCGACCATCGCGCCGAACAGCTCGAACGCCTCGCGCTTGTACTCCTGCTTGGGGTTCTTCTGCGCGTACCCGCGCAAGTGAATCCCCTGGCGCAGATGGTCGAGCGCGGCGAGGTGCTCGCGCCAGTGCGCATCGATAATCTGCAGCGTCACGTAACGCTCGTACTGGCGAAATGACTCCTCGGCGCCGACCGGGACCTTGGCCTGGTAGGCCTCGTGCGCCTTTTCGGTAATGCGCTCGAGCAGCCCCTCGTCATCTAGCTCCGGCTCCGCCTCCAGCCAGCCGCGCAGCGGCAGCTCGAGATGGAGCTCGGCCTTGAGCGCTGTCTCCAGGCCCGCCATGTCCCACTGCTCCTCGACGGATTCTTCGGGCACGAACTGCCGGAAAATGTCCGTGATGACGCCGGCGCGCAGCCTCGTCACCAGGGCGGAAACGTCCTTTGCATCAAGAATCTCGTTGCGTTGCGCGTAGATTTCCTTGCGCTGGTCGTTGGCGACATCGTCGTACTCGAGGAGCTGCTTGCGGATGTCGAAGTTCCTCGCCTCGACCTTCCTCTGCGCGCTCTCGATCGAGCGGGTCACCATGGCATGCTCGATCGCCTCGCCCTCGGGCATCTTCAGCATCACCATGATCCGGTTGATGCGGTCGCCGGCGAAGATCCTGAGCAGCGGATCCTCGAGCGCCATGTAGAAGCGGGAGCTGCCGGGATCGCCCTGGCGGCCCGAGCGGCCGCGCAGCTGATTGTCGATGCGCCGCGACTCGTGGCGCTCGGTGCCGATGATGTGCAGGCCGCCCGCCTTGACCACCTGGTTGTGCAGCGCCTGCCACTCGCCGCGCAGCTTGTCGGCGCGCAGCTTCTTTTCCTCCGGTGGCAGGTTCTCGATGGCTTCGATCAGCTCGCACTGCTTCTCGACGCTGCCGCCGAGCACGATGTCGGTGCCGCGGCCCGCCATGTTAGTGGCGATGGTGATCATCTTCGGCCGCCCGGCCTGGGCGACGATCTCGGCTTCGCGCGCGTGCTGCTTGGCGTTGAGCACCTGGTGGGGAAGCTTGTCCTTGCCGAGCAGCCCCGAAAGCAGCTCCGAGTTCTCGATCGAAGTGGTGCCCACCAGGACCGGCTGGCCGCGCTCGTAGCAGCCCTTGATGTCGCGGATCACGGCGTGGTATTTCTCCTTGGCCGTGCGGTACACCTGGTCCTGCCGATCCTCCCGGATCATGTCCATGTGCGTCGGGATCACCACCGTTTCGAGGCCGTAGATCTGCTGGAACTCGTAGGCCTCGGTGTCCGCAGTGCCGGTCATGCCGGCGAGCTTGCGGTACATGCGGAAATAGTTCTGGAAGGTGATCGAGGCGAGCGTCTGGTTCTCGTTCTGGATCGCCACGCTCTCCTTCGCCTCCACCGCCTGGTGCAGGCCGTCCGACCAGCGCCTTCCCTGCATCAGCCGGCCGGTGAACTCGTCGACGATGACCACCTGGCCGTCCTGCACCACGTAATGCTGGTCGCGATGGAACAGGTGGTGCGCGCGCAGCGCCGCATACAGCTGGTGCACCAGGTTGATGTACGCCGGCTCGTACAGGCTCGCGCCTTCCGGCAGCAGGCCGATACGGGCGAGGATCTGCTCCGCTTTCTCGTGTCCAGCCTCCGAGAGGACAATCTGGTGGTTCTTCTCGTCGACGAAGAAATCGCCGGGCGCCTCGGGTTCCCCCTGCTTTCGCTCTTCCTTCTGGCGCGTGAGCAGCGGCGGCACCTCGTTCATGCGGAAATAGATCTCGGTGCGGTCCTCGGCCTGGCCGGAGATGATGAGCGGCGTGCGCGCCTCGTCGATCAGGATCGAATCGACCTCGTCGACGATGGCGTAATGCAGCCCGCGCTGGAAGCGCTCGTCGACGTGCATCGCCATGTTGTCGCGCAGATAGTCGAAGCCGAACTCGTTGTTGGTCCCGTAGGTGATGTCCGCCGCGTAGGCCTTCCTCTTGTCCGTCGGCTCCATGTGCGGCAGGTTCACGCCGACGCTCAGGCCCAGGAAGCGATAGATCTTGCCCATCCAGTCAGCGTCGCGGCTCGCAAGATAGTCGTTCACCGTGACGATGTGGACGCCGGCGCCGGTAAGCGCGTTGAGATACGCGGGCAGCGTCGCCACCAGTGTCTTGCCCTCGCCGGTCTTCATCTCGGCGATCTTGCCGTCGTGCAGCACCATGCCGCCGACCAACTGCACGTCGAAGTGGCGCATGCGCAGCGTGCGCTTCGCCGCCTCTCGCACTACCGCGAAAGCCTCGGGCAGCAGCTGCTCCAGGGTCGCGCCCTCCGAGTAGCGCTTTTTCAGCTCACCGGTCTTCAGCTTGGCGATTTCAGGCTCCAGCGCATTGATTTGTGCGACGGCACCCGAATAATGCTTGAGCAGGCGCTCGTTACGGCTGCCGAACAGCCGCGTCGGGACGCTCCAGAGAACCTCGAGGAGCTTGCGGAGGAAGTCGATGATCTTCATGAACTCGGGGGCGAGGCGTTACAACCCCCGAAAAATGCGCAATTTTATCACGCCCCGGAGCGGACCCCGAGGGCAGCGCCGCTACTGCGTGTGCGCTACGGCGTTGGAAAGAACGAGAAACTTCGCAGGGTTCTGCGCCGCGCCGCGGAAGCGGACTTCGAAATGCAGGTGCGGACCGGTCGAGCGGCCGGTGTTGCCCGTGAGGGCGATGCGGCGGCCGCGCTGCAGGACGTCGCCTTCCTTCACGAACAGCTTGGACAGGTGCGCATACCGCGTCACCAGATCGTTGCCGTGATCGATGTCGATGACGTAGCCGTACTGCGGGTGGAAGCCTGCAAACTGCACCACGCCCGCCGCGGCGTTGACGACGGGCGAGCCGGCGTCGGCGAGGAAGTCGATGCCCTCGTGCATCGTCCACTGCCCGTTGAAAGGATCGATCCGCTTGCCGAATCCGGAAGCGTTGTACGGAGCGGCCACGGGCAGCATGGTCGGCATGAGTTTCTTCTTCACCGCCTGCTCGAAGAGTTGCGCTTCCAGCACGCCAAGCATGTCATTGCGGCTTTCCACCTCCCGCGAGAGCGTAAGCAGCTTCTCGTTGAAGTCGGCGAGCGAAAGGTTCTGCGGCGGCATGAGCGTGGGGGCGGCGCCGCCGAGTCCGGGAGCCTCGGAGAGGCGGAACTCTTGCGGCCGCATCCCCGCGAGCGAGGAAAGACGCTCCCCGAGAGCATCGAGCCGCGTGAGCTGGGCCTGCATTTCTCCGAGCTTGACTGCCATCGCGTTCAGGTTTTGCTGCACGAAGCTGCGCGCCCGCTCCGCCTCGGATTCCTGGGCGGCGAGCACCAGTTGTTGCAGCACCGGAATGCGCAGCTCCGCCGCGTAGCGCAGCGAGATCCAGTAAAGCGCGGCGGTCCCGGCGACGAGCAAAGCGACGGCGAGGAGCGCGCTGCCCACCAGGTGGCGCAGCGAAAGCGTCACTGACCGTGCCTTGGCCAGACGGTCAGAGATCAGGATAATCTGCACGACTCTCCCTTCCGAGCACGCTACTCCCGTGCGACTTCCCAGACTCGACCGCATTCTTGCGGCCGAGGGTGAATTGCAACCCGTCCTCGCGAAAGCGCGAGACATTCGCGCGCTCGCCGGGCTCGTTACCGACTTCCTCCCGTTGGACCTGGCGCGCCAGGCCCGCGCAGCCAACTTCAGGGACGGAGAGGTGATCCTCGTCGCCGCAAATTCCGCGGCTGCGGCCAAGCTCAGATTGCTGGCTCCATCCCTGTGCCGCTACTTGTCCGAGCGGCGCTGGCAGGTTAATTCAGTTTCAGTGAGGGTGCAACCAAACAGGACAACTAAGGACGGTGTTGCGTCGCAAAAAAGTGCGCATTTATCCACACGTACGCTCGATTCCTTGCGGAATCTCTACGAAAGCATGACAGATTCCCCAGCGCGCGAAGCGCTGCGGACGCTTCTGCAGCGGCGCGGAGCAACCCGCCCTACACCCCCTGCAGGAGCCGCTCCCCAAGAAAGAGCAGCAGGATCAGCAACACTACGGAAACCGCGACCCTGAAAATCCCCCAGGCCAGGGTCAGCCATTTGCGCTCGCCGGTCATCAGCCACAGCAGCACCGAGGTGCTGAGCGCGATCGCGGTCAGCAATCCGATGATGCGGACCAGCAGCACCTAGGCGAATTGGGCGACGAGCCGGGCGACGCCGGCGGGCGCTTCCTCTGCGCGCTCGAAGGTTACCGTTTCCAGCGCGGCACCGTCCGCGAGCAGCGCGCGCAGCAGCCTGTTATTGAGCGAGTGGCCCGACTTGTGCGCGCTGAAGGCGCCAAGCAGCGGCCGACCGAGGAGGTACAGATCGCCAATCGCATCGAGCAGCTTGTGGCGGATGAATTCGTCGGCGAAGCGCAGGCCGTCGCTGTTGAGGACCCGGTATTCGTCCAACACCAGCGCGTTGTCAAGGCCGCCGCCCAGCGCGAGCCCGCTTTCGCGCAGGTCTTCGACTTCGTGCATGAAGCCGAAAGTGCGCGCCCGCGCGATCTCTTTCAGGTACGACGTCTCGGCGAAGTCCACGGCAACCGACTGCGTCGAGCGCTCGATCACCGGGTGCTTGAACTCGATCGAGAACGCGAGCTTGTAGCCGTCGTACGGCTCGAGCCGCGCCCATTTGTCGCCATCCTTGACCTCAACCCGCCGCGTGACGCGCAAAAAGCGCTTCGGCGCCCCCTGCTCCGTGATGCCGGCCTGCTGCACCAGAAGGACGAACGGCGCGGCGCTGCCGTCCATGATCGGCACCTCGGGCGCGTCCAGGTCGACATAGGCATTGTCGACGCCGAGGCCGCCAAGCGCGGACATCAGGTGCTCGACGGTGTAGATCTTGACTCCTTCGCGCACCAGGCACGAGGAAAGCCTAGTTTCGCCCACCAGGTCTGCTCGTGCCGGAATGTCGACCGGCGACGTCAGGTCGACGCGCCGGAAAACAATGCCGCTGTCGGGCGGCGCCTGCCGCAGCGTCATGCGCACCTTCTGGCCGGTGTGGAGCCCGACGCCGGAGGCGCTGACGAGGGATTTCAGAGTGCGTTGGCGAAACATGCGAGCAGCGGATTGTAACGGAACCGACAAGCAGGAAGGCCTAGTCGGCCTGCTTGCGCAAAAAAGCCGGGATGTCGTACTTGTCGACGCCCGACTGCTGCAGCGCTTCGACCGTCGAAGCGCGGTTGCGGCGGATGACCGCCGGCACCTGGTCCAGCCGACTGTAGTCCACCGCGCCGCCGACCGGCATGTTGTCAGTTCCGGTCTTTTGCGAGTGCACGAGCTGGGGCTTGGGCTGGCGCGCTGCCGCAGTCAGTCCGAGGCCGGTGGCAACCACCGTGACGCGCAGGTTGTCGGCCAG
>WNEV01001069.1_pt1 | contig 10761 bp, 13 predicted proteins | sample 5399861 | NCBI WGS metagenome assembly WNEV01 (sample SAMN13153335, study PRJNA577476) | soil metagenome | isolation source: 40 cm grassland meadow soil 2 days after 3rd rain plot 2 | place: USA:California | collected 2015-11-11 | reverse complement strand
ATGAATTCCCCGAAATGAATGCCAGCGTCGAAGCCCGCGGCGACGAGGTCGATGCGACTCTCGTCGGTCGTCACATCGAGCACGACGTCCGGGTAGTCGCGCGCAAATTGTCCCAGCTTCGGTGCGAGGACCGTCGTCGCGGCAATGGGCGACACTACTAAACGCACGCGTCCCGACGGCCGGTCCCGCAGGCCGGAAATCAGGTCCAGCGCTCCCCGAATGTCGCCGAGCGCCGGGCGCAGACGCGCGAGGAGCTGCTCTCCGGCATGTGTCGGGGCGACGCTGCGCGTCGTTCGCGCCAGCAGGCGCACGCCAAATCGTTCCTCCAACCCCCGAATGGCGTGGCTTAATGCGGAGGTAGACACCCCAAGACGCGTCGCCGCGCGCGTAAAGCTCCGTTCCTCGGCGACGGTCAGAAACGCGGAGAGAACGCTCAACTGGTCGCGCACCATTTGTGAATAATACTCACAAACCCTTCTCGATTTTCCCGGCTACACAGGCGTGCGCGGTCCCGCTACGATTGGCCGCATGGATATCAAGCGAGGTGGCTCACAGCCCTCCGGCAGAGGACCTGCTGAGTGGTTCACCGGCACTGTACGTGTCGACCCGTTGTTCCAGGCCCCTGATCCGGCGCGCGTGGCGGGCGCCAGCGTCACGTTCGAGCCCGGTGCCCGGACGGCATGGCACACGCACCCACTCGGCCAGACGCTGATCGTGACGGCGGGCTGTGGCCGCGCGCAGCGTTGGGGAGGCCCGATCGAGGAGATTCGGCCCGGTGACGTGATCTGGATTCCGCCGGGTGAGAAGCATTGGCACGGCGCCGCGGCAACCACCGCCATGACGCACATCGCCATTCAGGAACAGCTCAATGGCAAGGCCGTGGAATGGATGGAAAAGGTCAGCGACGAGCAATACAGGAGCGAATAATGCCTCACGTCATCGTGAAGCTCTGGCCCGGAAAATCCGAACAGCAGAAGCGGCGACTCACGGAAGCCATCGTCAAAGACGTCATGAATGTCTTGAACTACGGAGACGAGTCCGTCTCGGTCGCTATCGAAGAAGTCTCCGCAAGGGAGTGGGCTGAGAAGGTCTACAGACCCGACATCGTCGAGACCTCGGCGAAGCTGTACAAGAAGCCGGGTTACACGATGTGAATGACATCTAGGAAGGAATGAGCTACCATGGTTAACAAGAAGACCTGGTTCATTACTGGAGCCGCCCGTGGCATGGGCGTCGATTTCGCCAAAGCCGCCCTGGCCGCAGGCCACACGGTCGTGGCCACCGGCCGAGACAGCGACGCCGTGGCCAAGGCCGTGGGAAGGTCGGACAACCTGCTGGTCCTCAAGCTGGACGTCACCAACCGCGCCGACGCTGCGGCGGCGGTGCAGGCCGCCGTCGACCAGTTCGGCCGCATCGACGTGCTGGTCAACAATGCCGGCAACTTCTTCGCCGGCTACTTCGAGGAGCTGACGCCGGAGCAGATCGAACGGCAGCTCGGGACGCTCCTCATCGGCGCGATGAACGTCACCCGCGCCGTCCTGCCGGTCATGCGCACGCAGCGCTCTGGGCACCTTATCTCGATCTCGTCAACGGCGGGCATCGTCGGGTTTGCGTTCTGCTCGGCATACGCTGCGGCGAAGTTCGGCCTCGAGGGCTGGATGGAGTCGTTGCAGCAAGAGGTCGCGCCGTTTGGCATCACCACCACCATCGTCAACCCGGGGTTCTTCCGCACCGAGCTCCTGGAGCCGGCGTCCGTGACCTACGGTGAGCCGTCCATCGAGGACTACGCCGACCGCACGGCGGAGCAGCTGAAGTGGTGGCAGGCACAGAGCGGCCAGCAAGGCGGAGACCCGGCGAAGCTCGCGCGGGCGCTGGTCGCGATCGCCAGCGAGCAGCCGCCGCCGCGCCGCTTCATCGCCGGCGCCGATGCCATCGGCCTCGCTGAGCAGAAGATCGCTGACCTCCAGGCGCAGATCGCGGCCTACCGCGAGCTCTCGACCTCTCTCGCCTTCGACATGGCCTCGCTCAAGGAGCCCGCATGAAACTCCTCACGGCAGCGGCAGGGTCGCTTTTCGTGCTCGCTTCGCCATCCGCCCGCCCAGAGGCGGCCACCGCCGAATTAACGCAAGGTTCCCAGACAATGATCATCACGCGAAGTGGCTCGCAGCCTTCCAGCACGGGATCAGCTCAATACTTCACGGGCTCGGTACGCATCGACCCCCTGTTCCAGGCGAAAGACCCGTCACGCGCGTCTGGCGCCCACGTGACCTTCGAGCCCGGCGCACGAACGGCATGGCACACCCACCCACTGGGCCAGACCCTCATCGTCACGGCCGGATCCGGATGGGTGCAGCAATGGGGTGGTCAAGTCGAAGAAATCCGGCCGGGCGATGTTGTCTGGATCCCGCCGGGTCAGAAGCACTGGCATGGAGCCACAGCAGCCACAGGCGTGACCCATATCGCCATTCAGGAACAGCTCGACGGGAAGGTCGTCGAGTGGCTGGAACAGGTCAGCGACGAACAATATCGGGGGCGCTGAAAATGCCTCACGTCATCGTGAAGCTGTGGCCGGGAAAATCCGAACAGCAGAAGAGGCGACTCGCCGAGGCAATCACGCAAGACGTCATGAAGGTCTTGAATTACGGAGACGAGTCCGTCTCGGTCGCATTCGAAGAGGTCTCGGCCGCGGACTGGGCCGAGAGGGTCTATAAACCCGACATCGTTGAGACCTCGGCGAAGCTGTATAAGAAGCCGGGGTACACGATGTGAATACGAAGAGGTAAATCCCGATGCGCGCAACTGTGCTGTACGGCGCCGGAGACGTCCGCGTCGAGAACGTCCCCGACGCCCGCCTGATCGAGCCCACAGACGCGCTCGTCGCCGTCAGCCGTGCCTGCATCTGCGGCAGCGATCTCTGGCCGTACAAGCTGATGAAGCCGGGCGAGCCGCCGCGGCGCATGGGCCACGAGGCGATCGGCGTCGTCGAGGCCGTCGGCTCGGGCGTCCGCACCCTGAAGGTCGGCGACGTCGTCGTGATGCCGTTCGCCTACTCCGACGGCACCTGCGCGTTCTGCCACGAGGGCCTGCACACGTCGTGCGTCCACGGGGGGTTCTTCGGCACGGTCGAGCTCCCCGGAGCACAGGCCGAAGCGCTGCGCATCCCGCTGGCGGATGGGACGCTCTTCGCCCTGCCCGTCAGGGCGGACGATGCGCTGATGGCGTCGCTGCTCACCCTCTCAGATGTGATGGGAACGGGCCATCATGCGGCCCGCGCCGCCAAGGTCGGCCGCGGCAAGACCGCGGCCGTCATCGGTGACGGCGCCGTCGGCCTCTGCGCCGTGATCGCCGCCCGGCGTCTCGGCGCCGAGCGGATCACCATCCTGGCCCGCCATCCCGACCGGATCGCCCTGGCGAAAGAGTTCGGCGCAACAGACGTGGTAAGCGAGCGCGGCGAGAGCGCGATCGAGCGCGTGCGTGAGCTGACCGGCGGCTTGGGCGTCCACTCCGTCCTCGAGTGCGTCGGCACCGACGAAGCGATGCGTACCGCGATTGGGATTGCCCGTGCCGGTGGCGCCGTCGGCCGCGTCGGCGTCCCGCACTACGAGGCGATCCCCGGCTCGGAGCCGGCGTTCTACAACAATCTCACGATCGGCGGCGGGCCGGCCCCGGTACGAGCGTACATGCAAGAGCTGCTTCCCGATGTGCTCGAGGGCAAGATCGAGCCTGGCCGGGTGTTCGATCGGGTCATCGGACTGGATGAGGTTCCCGATGGCTACCGCGCCATGAACGAGCGCGACGCAATCAAGGTGATGGTGAAGCCCTAAGGAGACAACATGCAGAAACGCAAATTGGGAACGCGTGGTCTGGAAGTCTCGGCCCTCGGGCTCGGCTGCATGGGGATGAGCCAGAGCTACGGTGTCCCGCCCGACAAGCAGGCGATGATCTCGTTCATCCGCACGGCCGTTGAACGCGGCGTCACATTCTTCGATACGGCCGAAATCTACGGTCCGTACACCAACGAAGAGCTCGTTGGCGAAGCGTTGGCGCCGGTGCGCGCTCAGGTGGTGATCGCCACGAAGTTCGGGGTCGGACGTGATGCCGGCGGGCAGCAGGTCCAGGACAGCCGCCCAGAGCGCATCAAGCAGAGCATCGAGGGTTCGCTGAAACGACTCCGGACCGACGTCATCGATCTGTATTATCAGCACCGTGTCGACCCGAACGTCCCGATCGAGGACGTGGCGGGCACGGTCAAGGAATTGATTGCGCAAGGCAAGGTGAAGCACTTCGGCATGTCCGAAGCCGGCGTGGGCACGATCCGCCGCGCCCACGCCGTCCAGCAGGTCACCGCGGTCCAGAGCGAGTACTCCCTGTGGTGGCGGCGCCCTGAAGAAGAGCTGCTGCCAACCCTCGAGGAGCTCGGCATCGGATTCGTGCCATTCAGTCCCCTCGGCAAGGGCTTCCTGACCGGCACGATCGACGAGAAGACGACGTTTGTGAGCTCCGACTTCCGGAACATCGTGCCGCGCTTCACGCCCGAGGCTCGCAAAGCGAATCAGGCCATCGTAGATGTCCTGCGGAGGATTGCGGAAAAGAAACGGGCGACACCGGCGCAGATCGCCCTCGCGTGGCTGCTGGCCCAGAAGCCGTGGATGGTCCCCATCCCGGGTACCACCAAACTGGCACGCCTGGAAGAGAACATCGGCGCCGCGGCAATCCGGCTGACGCCCGATGATCGCCGCGAAATCGAAACGGCCGCCTCGCAGATCACCATCCAGGGCGCGCGCTACCCCGAGGCACTGGAGAAACGGACGGGTCTCTGAAATGCGAGTCGGCATCCTGGGTTCAGGATTGATGGGCGGCAAGCTCGGAACGATCTGGGCGCGAGCCGGACATGAGGTGGTATTCAGCTACGCGCGAAGTGAGCAGAAGCTGGCGAAGCTCGCGCGGGAGGCTAAAGGGAAAGCGCGGGCGGGCACGCCGGGTGAAGCCGCCCGCGAAACAGACGCGCTCTTGCTTGCCGTGCACTGGTCCCGAGTCGACGCCGTCCTGAAACAGGCAGGCGACGTGTCGGGCAAGGTCATCGTCACCTGCTCGCTCCCGATGAATGCCGACGATACCGACCTCGTGATCGCTCACACCTCATCGGGCGCCGAGGCATTGGCCAAGAAGGTTCCGAAGGCTCGGGTCGTCTCCGCCTTCGGTACTGTGCCGAGCGAAGTGCTGTTTGGCGTGTTCGCAGCCAAGCGCAAGGCCAGCCGACCGAGTCTGGTATACTGCGGTGACAACGAGAGCTCCAAAGCCGTGGCGGCCGAGCTGATCCGAGACGTGGGCTTCGATCCGGTGGACGCCGGGCCCTTGCGGATCGCCCGTTACACGGAGCCGTTCACGCTCCTAATCGCACGACTCGCGTACGAGGGGGATGAAGGGCCGGAGCTCGCCTACCGCTTCGAGCGGTTCGGGAGGAAGTAGGTGGCTGAAGGCTCAGAAAGCGAGTACTATCCGCGCTCGTCCCCACTCCCGAGGAGCCGGCCATGGCGGGCGCGTCGCTCAAGAACCAGCAGCGGATCATCGCCAACCAAAACACGATTGTTCGCAATCAGGGCAAGATTCTGCGCGATCTCCAGGCCATGCTGAAGAACCAGAAGAAGATCCTGACGAATCAGAGTAGGATCCTCGCGAAATAGCTTTTCTCCGCAGCGACATCGAGCGCGGCAAGGAGCACGGGCGCGGATTGGCGGGTACGCCGTGCGATTTGCCCAACAAGACGGGGCGAACTAGTTTCCGGTCCTCATGGCAAGCACCGCTTTCACCCACCCGCAAGCCCAGCCTCGGGGAGCCCACTCGTTCTTCGGGAAGCTCAATGGCCCGTGGCACAAGCGGGCCCTGCAGACGTTCATGATCATCGTCATCGCGCATTGGGCCGAGCATCTGGTGCAGGCGTATCAGGTGTACGTGCTGAAGTGGCCGGTGCACCAGGCGCGCGGTGTCCTGGGTCAGGCGTTCCCCTGGCTCGTACACTCCGAGGTGCTGCACTACAGCTACGCCCTGATCATGCTGGTCGGCATTTGGACGTTGTTGCCGGGCTTTGTGGGGCGGTCGCGAGCGTGGTGGCTCGCGGCGCTCGTGATCCAGTTCTGGCATCACATCGAGCACGCGCTGCTGCAGGGTCAGGTGATCGCCGGCCGGGCGCTGTTCGGGTCCCCGGCTCCCACGAGCATCGTGCAGCTGTGGTTTCCGCGGCTCGAGCTGCACCTGTTCTACAACACGGTGGTGTTCATCCCGATGATGGTGGCGATGTACTGCCACGTGTTCCCAGGCGCCCCCGACGCCGCGCGGATGCGGTGCAGCTGCGCGCTCCATCCGCACGCGGCGGCGAGCTGACTACGCCCTTCAAGCGGCCTCCGTAACACGGACAGGAAGGACCATCGCGTTCACCCGCTGGAAGATCAGACGACGTGTCGATACCGACCCCGCTCGCTCGTCGTGTAGGAGAGCCGGGCAGGAGCCCGGCACCAAACCCGAAACCAAGAGGGAACGAGCCATGCGATTCCTTTCAATAGTGAAAGCGGCCGAGAACCAGGGGTCTCCGCCCCAGGCGCTCCTGGACGCCATCGCCAGGCTCACCGAGGACTCCCTCAGGGATGGCTCGCTGGTCCAGACCGGAGGACTCGGGGCGACGACGACCGGCGCACGCGTCCGCATCGCCGGGGGGAAGATCACCGTGACCGATGGACCCTTCGCCGAGGCCAAGGAGGTCGTGGGCGGCTATGCCGTGCTCGAGGCCAAGTCGCGAGACGAGGCGCTCGCCGCCGCCCGGACCTTTATGCGCCTGCACCAGCAGCACTGGCCGGGGTGGCAAGGCGAGTGCGAGATTCGAGAGCTGTGTTTCCTCGCGCCGTGAAGGGATTTACGGGGGTGAGGCCGCGGGGAGCACCAGCGCCGCACAGAAGGCGCTGAACACCGCCTCCGACCAGTGCCCGCGGCAGCGGTCGATCTGCGCGAACGCCGCCGGCCGCGAGAACGCCGGGCGGTAGGGGCGCGTGGTGGTGAGAGCGTCGTACACGTCCACGATGCCCACGATCTGCGCCGACACCGGGATCTCGTCGCCGCGCAGGCGGTCGGGATAGCCGGTCCCGTCGTAGCGCTCGTGGTGCCAGCGGATGACGGGCTTGATATCCCACGGGAACTCGACCTTCGCGAGCAGCTCGATCCCCCAGATCGGATGCATCTGGACCACCTCGAGCTCGTCGCGTGTCAGCGGGCCGGGCTTGCTCAGGATCTCGTGCGGGACGCGGACCTTCCCGAGATCGTGCAGATAGGCGCCTAACCGGACCGTCGTCTGCGCGTGCCCGTCCAGCCCCAGCGCGCGTGCGACGGCTACGCCCAGCCGCGCCACGCGCTCGCAGTGGCCGAAGGTGTAGGTGTCGGCGGACTCGAGGGACTGGCCCCACTCGCGCACCACCGCGAGATAGGTGGCCTCGAGGTCAGCCATCTTGCCGGCAACGTGGACCAGGTGGGTGCGAGCATCGAGCCGCCCAAACAGGCGGTGCGCGGCGTTCAGCAGGCTGAGCGCCTCCTGGTTCCGGCCCATCGCCTGATACAGCAGGGCGAGTTCGCGCGACGCTTCCGCCTCGTTCAACACCGACCCCGCACCCACCGCCAGCTCGATCGCCGATTTGAGCCGCGACTCAGCGAGCCCCGGCCGGCCCGTTTCGCGGTAGATCATCCCGAGGACGCGATACGCGTCGGCCTTGGCGCTACCCACGCCCAATTGATCGAACACGGCTAGCGCGGCCTCGGCATCGTGCCGGGCATCCTCGTAGCGCTCACGGGCGACGTGCACCTTGGCATGGTTCACCAGGCACAGGCCCCCGAGGTAGGCGTCGCCCGCGCGCTCGGCGATCTCGTGGCTCCGCCGGAAGTAGTGTTCCGCTTCGTCGAACCGCTCGCGGTCCGCGCTCGCCATGCCGAGGTTGTGGTAGGCGATCGCGCGCCCGTGCTCGTCGTTCGACTCGCGGTAGGCCTGCAGGGAGCGCCCGTAGCGCGCCAGCGCTTCGTCGAGGTCGCCCTGAATGTTCGCGAGGATACCGAGGTTCTGCTCGGCGCGGGCGCAGAGCCCGCGGCTATGCCCGCCCAGCTCCAGCGCGCGCAGGAAATGGCGGCGCGCGTCGGCGACGGCGTCGGTCTCCAGGTCGATCCCGCCGAGCGTGTTGAGCGCTTCCGCCGCCAGCAGGTCGTTCCCGGTGGCGTGCGCCACGGTGTAACTGGCGTGGCAGAGGCGGCGCGCCTCGTCCGACTCGTTGCGATGGTGGCGGATCACCGCGAGGCGGCGCAGCGCTTCGGCGAGCACCGCGGGCTCCCCCGCGCCCTCGGCCGCCGCGATCGCCGCCTCGTACGACGCGATGGCGTCCGAGATGCGAGCGGCGCGCTCCAGCGCGCGGGCGTCGTGGAGCAGCTCCGCCGCGGGGTGCACCGGCGTGCGGCGACCGGCTTGCATCGGACTGGAATGCAGCGTCGCGGTCATCCTGACGTCACCAGGCGATGGCGTAGTTGGAGAAGTGGTTCAGCTTCCCGGTGACGTTTTTTGCGAAGAGGTTATCCAGCGACAGCAGGTAGCTCAGAATGTTCAGCGCGTCGTCGGTGTACGCGATCCGTTTCGGCAGGATCTTGCCCAAAAGGCCGCAATTCGCGTAGCTCATCGTGAGGGTGGCGGACCGCTGGAACACGAGGCCCTCGGGCTGGAACCGCACGCGGTTCACCTTGTCCGACGGGGCCGTCGCCGTGATGGTGACCGGCGCGGCGAGCGCGCCTGCCGGGATCGCCAGCGCGTGCGGGCCTATTCTGATCACCCCGCCAGCCGGGCCGACCGTTTGCGTGGCCGTCGCCGTCGGCATCGGTGTGCAGCCGAGCAGGCCTGTGGCCTGCAGGAGCGAGCCGATCAGGCTGGCTTGCGGCGGCGGGACGGGGCCGAGCGGGGGCTCACCGCAGCCCAGCAGCGCGGCCGCGGCGATGACCAGCGCGGCCCGCTTGAGACGTGTGACGTTCATGGCTGTGCTCTCCAGGATGAAGGAACCATCGTGCGACTCACCAGGCGATGGCGTAGTTCGAGAAGTGGAAGATCTGCCCCGTTACCTGCTGCGCGCTCGTGTTGTCCGACGAGGGCACGTAGTACAGGATCGCGAGCGAGTCGGTCGTGTAGGCAACCGCCCTCGAGGCGCTCGAACCGGCCGTGGTGCAGTTCGCATAGCTGAGCACCAGGTAGACGGGCTTCAGGAAGACCAGTCCCACGGGCTTGAAGTCGACGGCGTTCCCGGGTCCGCCCGCGGTCTTGCCGCTGATCGTCACGGGTTGCGCGAGCGCGCCGGAGGGAACAAGGAGCAGCTGCGGGCCGATCCGCATCGCGCCGCCCGTGGAGCCGATCGTCTGCTTCACGGACGTCGAGGGCAGCTTGCTGCATTGCAGCAAGCCGCTTGCCGACGGTTGCGTCGTCAAGGCGGCGCTGATCCCGGTCGGCGGCGACCCGTCGGACGCGCACCTCACGGAGAGGAGCCCGATACCCAACAGGGTGATCACGGAGACGACGCGAGCGTGGCGAACCATCGGTAGACCCTCCCGTGAGCTCCGTTAGCGCCGTGCGACCTGCAACGTCGCTTCTAACGCGTCCAGCTTCTCGACCTCTGCCTTCGCGCCGAGCCGGTCGAACGTCGCACGGGCCGCCCGGGCCGTCGCTGTTGCCGCGGCACGATCGCCTATGCGGTGCAGGACGCCTGCGAGATCGCGCTGGGCGGTCGCCGCGAGCAGCGGCCGGTCGTTCTCCGTCGCGCGTGCGATGACGGCGCGGAGCATCTCTTCGGCGTCGCGCATCCTCCCCGCGAGGCCCAGCGCCACGGCGAGGATTCGCAAGTCCTCCGTCTCGAGGACGCCGTCGTTCCGCGCACGGTGGATCGCCAACGCTTCCTGCGCTTCCCGGATGGCGAGCTCGGGCTCGGCCTGGGCGAGGCGGATCTCGGCCCGGCCCGCCAGCGCCTGGGCCTTGAACCCCCGGTCGTTCAGCCACTCGGCGTCCCGCACCGCCGCGTCGGCGGCCTCGAGCGCGTGGTCCAGCCGCCCCTGCTCCCGGTAGGTGATCCCAAGATTGTGCCGCGACTCGGCGATCCCCCGGTGAAAGCCGGCCTGCTCATACGCCGCGATCGCGCGGGTGTAGGCGCCGACCGCCCGGGCGTAGTCCCCCTGCATGTTGGCGATGATGCCGAGGTTGTTGGCGCACCGGCCCACGGTGGCCATGTCGTTGTCCTGCATCGCCTGCTCCTGCGCGCGCGTGAAGAAATACGAGGCCTCATCGATGCCGCCCCGCTCCAGGGCGACCGCGCCGGAGACGTTGAGCGCCCGCACTTCCAGGGTCCGATCTCCCAGCATGCGCGCCCGCAGCTGCGCGACCATGGCCCACTGCTGGCCCAGGTCCAACCGGCCCAGCCGGCTGTGCGCGATGCCGCACAACAGCGTGAGCATGGGCGACTGCTCGAGCTCCTCCTGCGAGCGGGCGCTCAGGTAGGTGAGCAGTTCGCCGTAGCGCCCCGCATCGGCCAATTCCTGCGCCACATGGAGCGGAGCGAGCGAGCCGCGCAACTCGGTGGCGAAGGCTTCGTCCCAGCTTTGCCGGGCCAGATTGCGGAGTTCGCCTTCCGCGCCCAGCCGGGTGAAGATGGCCCTCGCCATCCGAGCCGCCGTCTGCGCTTCGGCGTGGCGGCCCGTCCCGCGGAG
>WNEV01001067.1_pt1 | contig 10778 bp, 10 predicted proteins | sample 5399861 | NCBI WGS metagenome assembly WNEV01 (sample SAMN13153335, study PRJNA577476) | soil metagenome | isolation source: 40 cm grassland meadow soil 2 days after 3rd rain plot 2 | place: USA:California | collected 2015-11-11 | reverse complement strand
GAGCGCCTGAAGAAGCTGCTGGAGATGATCCGAGAGGTCGGAGAAAAGGTCCTGGATCGGACGCCGCAGAAGAAGGCGCCGGTCAAGACCTGGTTCGAGCCCGGGGGGGCCGCCCGATGAAGAGACTGCTCCTGCTTCTCCTCCTCGGCTTCACGACCGCCCTGCCGGGCCCCGCCCTCGCGCAGAAGGGAAGCGTGACTCTGAAGATCAACGTGACAAACCCGTCCCAGAAGGAGTCGCAGACGGTTCCCGTGAAGGTCTACCTTCCCCGGGAGGCGAACCCGAAAAATATCAAAGACCTGGGAGACCTCCAGATCGCCTACGACCCGGAGACGGGGACGTACTACGTGCACGGCGAGGCGACGCTCGAAGCAGGACAATCCCTCACGAAGATGGTGAACATGGAAGATGTCTGGGTGTTCACGGAGAAGGAGCTCGTCGACCTCGCGAACCAGGCCAAAGAGAAGGCCAGCAAGCTCACCGGGCCCGCGTCTGCGCAAGAAGGGGCGGCCATCGTCCACCGGGTCGAGGAGAAGGTCCAGGAGATTCTGAAGCAACAGAAGGAGACCGACGGCAAGCCCGCGGAGCGGATTCAGTCCTACCGGCAGGGGCTCGGGGTCATCACGACCATCGAGCAGGACCTGGGCGCGCTGGAAAAACTGACAGAGGGCCCCCCCGGGCGAGACGGGAAAGGCGCTTCCAAGGAGAAGGATCCGCGCATCGCACTCCTGGATGGCTCGGCGGACACTCCCTCGGAGGAAGGGGCCCCCCTCGGCCGGTCCATCTCCATGACCACTGCCTGGCAGATTATCTTCGCAATTCTGGCCTTTTTGGGGGCCTTGAGCGCCGTCTTTTTTCTGACCTGGCACCGTCTCCTGCGGGTTACCGTGGGAAGAGAGCAAGAGGCCGCGCCTCTGGTCCAGGGTGACTCCGGCGGGTGACCGGCATTTTCAAGGTTTCGATCTTCGATCAGGGACGAAAGCTCTATGACGCGGTAGCGTCTCAGGTCACTCTCCCCGGCGTGGAGGGAGAGCTGGCGGTGCTCGACTTTCATGGACCGATGATCAGTCTGTTGAAAGCCGGACGCATCTCGGTCGATGGGAAGTACCTCCCCATCCGACAGGGCGTGGCCCTGGTAGACCGGAACGAGCTGCTTGTTCTGGTGGAGCGTTGAAAACCCTCACGATCATCCTCATTCTGATGATTAGCACGCTCGGGCCTTCCTTTGTGATCGCGGTCATCGGGTACTCCAGCATTCAGGCCTTGGCGCGAAATCCGTCCGCCTCTCCAAAGATCCAGACCTCGATGATCCTCGCCTTCGTCTTCGCCGAATCGATCGCGGTGATCTCCCTCATCGTCATCTTTCATCTGTTCGTTCGGTAACGACCGTGCTTCTCTGGCAGCTCATTCTCATTCAGGTCATCACGTTCGTGGTCCTGGCCGTCCTCCTCCATCAATTTCTCTACCGGCAGGTCACCCGATCCCTGGGACGCTTACAGCGGCTCTATCAGGAAAATCGTGAGCGGGAGGAGGAGCTGAAGCGGAGACGCGAGGAGACGGAGCAGGAGCTTCGGACAACGACGGCCCGGCATCACGAGGAGTCCGGAAGGCTCAGGGCCGAGGCGGAAGCGGCCACCCAGAAGATGCAGGAAGAGCGCCTCGCTCAGGCCAAGGAGGAGGGCCGGAAGATCGTGGCCGAGGCCGAAGCCAAGAGGGAGCGGATGCGGGCGAGTCTCGTATCAGAAATGAGAGAACAGGCGGTGGGCTTGGCGTCGGACATCCTCGGCCGCGTCCTGACAGCCCAGGTGGCGCAGGGAATCCATCAGCATCTGATCGATGAGCTCATCGAGGAGATCGGGAAGTCCGACGGGCCACGACCAGAGCTTGATGCTGATAAAGTCGAAGTCGTCGTTCCGTTTCCTCTCACCCAGACGCAGCAAGAACGGCTGAGCACGATCTTTTCCTCGCGCATGGGCCGGCCGGTCAGCATCCACGAAACCATCGATGCGGAGATCGTGGCGGGCATGGTGGTCCGGTTGGACAACGTGGTCCTGGACGGGAGCCTCAAAACCAAGGTGAAGGGAATGCTGGCCTATGTTCGAGAAAATCTCTCTCGATAAGTTCCGACCCCAGACCTTCGAGACCCGCGAGATCGGGACGGTCATCGAGGTCAAGAAGGCCATCGCCACCATCGTTGGGCTTCCGTTCTGCCTCTACGGACAAATGGTCCATTTCCCCAACGATCTGGCGGGCATGGTCGTCGGCTTCGACGAGGAGAAGGTGATGGCCCTGGTGCTGGGCGACGAGACCCAGCTCAAGTCCGGCGACGAAGTCATCGGCAAGGCCGAGCCTTTTCAGGTTCCGGTCGGTGAGCGGTTCGTGGGCCGGATCGTCGATGCCTTGGGGAACGCGTGCGATGGACGGGGCAAGGTGGAGGCAGCAGAGCTGTACCAGGCCTTTCGCGTCGCCCCGGGCGTGATGGAGCGGGTCCGCCTTTCGGACCAGTTGTACACGGGGACCAAGATCATCGATGCGATCATTCCCATCGCCAAGGGCCAGCGCGAGCTGATCGTGGGAGACCGGATGACCGGCAAGACGGTCCTGGCCGTCGATGCCATCCTGAACCAGCGGGGCAAGGACGTCATCTGTATCTACTGCTGTGTGGGACGCAGCGAAGCCTCGCTGTCCAAGGTCGTCCAGCTCCTGAAGGAACGCGGGGCGATGGAGTACACCATCGTCGCGGCGGCGACGGCCGCACGTCCCCCGGGAGAGCAATTCCTGATCCCCTACACCGCCTGTACGCTCGGCGAGTACTTCATGGGTCACGGGCGCGACGTGCTGGTGGTGTTCGACGACTTGACCAAGCACGCCTGGGTCCATCGTCAGATCTCCCTCCTCCTGGAGCGCTCTCCGGGACGCGAGGCCTATCCCGGGGACGTCTTCTATATCCATTCCCAACTCTTGGAGCGGGCCGGAAGGCTCCGGGCCGAGATCGGGGGTGGGACCATGACGTTTCTGCCTATCGTGGAAACCCAGCAAGGGGACGTCACCGGCCACATCCCGAGCAACCTCATCTCCATCACCGACGGCCAGATCTACATGAGCGCGAGCCTCTTTACCGAGGGCTTCAGGCCCGCCATCGATTTCGGCCTCTCGGTGTCCCGAATCGGAAACAAGATTCAGTGTGAGGCAATGAAAGAGCTCAGCCGGAAACTGAGACTCGAGTACGTCCAGTACAAGTCCCTCCAGCGCTTGACCAATGTGCAGTCGACCCTCTCGGCGGAGGCGGAGGCCCGCCTGAAAAGTGGCGAGGCGATGACCCACATCCTGACCCAAGACAAGAACCGCCCGGCCTCGGTCGAGGAACAGATCGTCCTCCTCTATGCGCTGAAGAGTCCGGCCTTTGCCGGCCTGGATGCACGCGGATGGAAGCAGGTGAAGGTCGGGATCGTTCCCTTCTTGCTCGACACGCGATCGGCGCTGATCCGCGACATCGCCGCCGAGCTACGGCTCACCCCTCGCACCAAAGAGCGACTCGAGGAGGGCCTGGCAGAATTCCTCAAGTCTCCCCGTGCCCAGGAGGACGAGGCGTGAGCAAGAGCCTCGTCACCCGCTTCAAGAGCGAGCTGCGAACGACGACCGACCTCATGGAGTTGGTCGACGTTCTCAAGCGGGTGGCGCTCTCGCAGTTTCACACGCTCGATACCACGCGACAGCGTCAGGGTTGGACGAGGTCCGAGACCCCCACCGGCGGCAACAGTCTCATCGCCGACCCGTCTCACCTGGCGTCGGACGGGCCGACGACCCTGGCCCGCCCCGACTCCAAAGGCCCGGCCCTTTCGCTGAGCGTCGTCTTGGAACAGTTCTTCCGCCTGATCCCGCCCCAGCAATGTCGGCACCCCTTCCTGGAAAGGCCGGCGCCGCCGCTCGGCATCGTCATCATCACCTCGGACGAGGGATTTCTCGGGGGGCTGAACTCGGCCGTCATTCAACGAGCGCTGGCCGCCCGTGAGGGCCAGTCCGCGGAGCTCATGGTGCTCGGTGGGCGGGGGAAAAACTACTTCACGGACCACCGGCAGCCGTTCACGCAGTTTCCCGGAATCGGGGAGCACATCGTCTCCCAGCGGGTGGAAGCGTTGCGGGACCACATCGTGGCGCAGTTTCTGCACCGGAAGGTTGCCAGGGTGCTGGTCGTCTACCCACGACCCCTCTCGTTCACTCAGCAGGAGGTGTGCTCCGAGCAGCTCCTCCCTTATGAGCGGCCACCACGGGGCTCGGGCGTCGGCCCCCCGGAACCCACGGAGACGATTCTGGAGCCCTCCGCCTATTCGATCATCGAGTATCTGATCAAGCTCTGGCTCACCCGAAGGATTCACGAAGTCTTCTGGCAGAGTCGGCTCGCGGAGTTAGGGGCCCGGGCCATGCACCTGGAGGCGAGCTTCCTGGAGCTGGCCCAAGCGAAAAAGAAACAGACCTTGCAATATTTCCGGGGCCTGCACGAGGTCACCGACACCAGTATTCGGGAAACGTACGCCGGCGTCGTCGCTCGACGACGCGACGCCGTGGACCCTCCCCGGTGAGCCAGGTCGGAAAGGTCGTGTCCATTCAGGGGCCCATCGTGGAGGTGAAGTTCGAGCCTTCGAGTGGACTTCCCGCCATCCACGAGATCGTCGAAACCCACACGTACGACGGGCAGCGGGTCGTCCTCGAGGTCGAGGAGCACATGGGGAACCACGTCGCCAAGTGTATCGCCCTCGCCTCCACCAACAATGTCCCCCGGAATGCTCGGGCCACCGCGCTGGGGTCCTCGATCGAGGTGCCGGTGGGAAAGGAGATGTTCGGCCGCGTCGTCAATGTGGCGGGAGAACCCATCGATCGGAAGGGCGAGATTCAGGCCGCGCTGAAGCTGCCCATCCGGCAGCGGGCGGCGCCGCTCCACCTGAACCCCGACGAAATGCACCGAGGCGGCTACGAGATTCTGGAGACCGGCATCAAGATCATCGACCTCTTGTATCCGATGGTCAAAGGCAGCAAGTCGGGCATTCTCGGCGGCGCCGCATTGGGCAAGAGCCTCCTGACCCTGGAGCTCATCCACAATGTCGTCGAGCGACATCAGGGAGCGTGCATCTTCACCGGCGTCGGCGAGCGGATTCGTGAAGGGAACGAGCTGTACCACGAACTGGAGCAGACCGGGCTCCTGGACAAGGTGAGCCTGGTCTTCGGCCAGATGAACGAGCCACCCGGCGCGCGGTTCGAGGTCGTGCTGACCGGCATCACGCTGGCCGAGCATCTCCAGGCACAGAAGCTCGACGTCCTCTTTTTCGTGGATAACATCTACCGGTTTGCCCAGGCCGGGGCGGAGCTGTCAACCCTTCTGGGACGGATTCCCTCGGAGACGGGCTATCAACCGACTCTCTTCTCCGAGATGGGCGAGTTTCAAGAGCGCATCCGGTCCCGCCCGGACGGGTCCATCACGGCCATCGAGGCCGCGTTCATGCCCGGAGACGATCCAACCGATCCGGCGGTGGTGTGCATCTTCAGCTACCTGGACTCCATCATGGTGCTCTCGCGCGAGCGGGTCCAGGCGGGTCTCTACCCCGCCATCGACCCCCTGAGCTCGTCGAGCGTCCATCTGGATCCCGACGTCGTCGGCAAGCGGCACTTCGCGATTGCCCAGCAGGTCCTGAAGGTCCTGCACAAATACGAGGAGCTCAAGCGCATCGTGACGGTCATCGGCGTCGAAGAGCTGTCGAAGGTCGACCGCCTGACGTTCGAGCGCGCCCGGAAATTGCAGAACTTCCTGACCCAGCCCTTCTTCACGGCGGAGGCCTACACGGGAAAGAAGGGTGAGTACGTCCCGATCGCGGGGACGCTCGAGGGGTGCGAGAGGATCCTCGCCGGCGATCTCGACGACCGTTCCGAGGATGCCCTGTACCTGATCGGGGCCCTGGAGCCCTTCCATCGGCCCGAGCCCTCGACGCATCCACGGCTGGGGGAACTCCTCGTCGCGAAGAAACTCATCACCCCAGAGCAGTTGGAGAAAGCGCTTCGCCGCCAGCGAGAGACCGGCGAACCGCTCGGCTCGACGCTTGTCAAGCTGGAGTTTCTCAGTGAGAAAAAGCTCCTGCGCGCCCTCTCGGAGCAGCTGGATCGCTCCCCCACAGAAGTGTAGACGTCAGACGACGAGAAGCGGAACATGGCCAAACAGATCGGCGACATCCTAGTCGAGAAAAAGCTGGTGACCCCGGAGGAGCTGCAGCGGGCCCTTGCCGAGCAGGAAAAGACCGGCGAGTTCCTGGGCTCGATCCTCATCAGGATGGGCTGCATCTCTGAAGAGCAGTTGCTCCAGTCCCTGTCCGAGCAGTTGAACATCCCCTTCGTGAACCTCAAGGATCTGACGATTGACCAGGCCGTGATCCAGAGGGTGCCGGCCCGATTGGTCGAGCACTACAAGGTCATGCCCGTACGGTGGGAACGCGACGTCCTCACGATCGCGCTCTCCAACCTCCATCGCTACACGTGGGCGCTGGAGGATATCGGGTTGCATCTCGGGTGCGAAGTCCAAGCCGTGCTGGCCTCTCGCGACCAGGTCAATGAGGCGATCAGGAAGTACTACGGGGTGGGTGCCGATACCATCGAGCGGATCCTGGCCCAGAAACAGGGCGCCGAGGAGCCCGCCGTCGGGCTCGAGGAGAAGACCGAAGACATCGAGAGGCGCGCGGAAGACGCGTCGGTCATCAAGCTGGTGGATCAGATCCTCCAAGAGGCGATCCAGCAGCGGGCGACCGATATCCATATCGAGCCTGATCGCGATGAGCTGGCGGTCCGCTACCGGGTGGACGGGGTCCTCTACGACACGCGGGTGTCTCCCGACATCAAGTACCTCTACTCCGCGATCGTCTCCCGCATCAAGATCATGGCCCACCTCGATATTGCAGAGCGGCGCGTGCCGCAGGACGGACGGATCAAGATCAGGGTCGGCCAGAGAGAGCTGGACCTGCGAATTTCCATTCTCCCTTCCGCATACGGGGAGCACGTGGTCATCCGCATTCTCCCGACCGAGATGCTCTACAGTCTGGAGCTGTTGGGGCTCCTCCCGGAGGATCTGGAGATCCTCCAGCGAATCATTCGGGAACCTCACGGAATGATTTTGGTGACCGGGCCCACGGGCAGCGGGAAGACAACCACGCTCTACGCGTCCCTGAGCAAGTTAAATACCCGCCAGCGGAAGATCATTACCGTCGAGGACCCCATCGAATACGAGCCCAGGGGCATTACCCAGATCCAGGTGAATCCCAAGGTCAACGTCACGTTCGCCAACGCCTTGCGGAGCATGTTGCGTCATGACCCGGACATCATGATGGTGGGAGAGATCAGAGATCTCGAAACCGCCGAGGTGGCCGTCCAAGCTGCCTTGACGGGCCACCTCGTCTTCAGCACCTTGCACACCAATGACGCGGCGGGCGGGGTCTCACGGCTGATGCATATGGGGATCCCACCGTATCTCATCACTTCGGCTGCCACGGCCTTCATCGCGCAACGGCTGGTGCGCCTCATCTGTACGCAGTGCCGGCACGAGGTGTCCGACCCGGCGATGGCGCGCGTCCTCGTGGGCGGAGGACCGATCGCCTCCTATCGCGGGAAGGGGTGCGAGGCGTGCCGCTTTACCGGATACCAAGGCAGAACCGGCATCTATGAAATCTTGACGGTCAATGACCGCATCAGGGAGCTGATCCTGGAGAAAGCCTCCTCCGATATCCTCAAGAAAGAGGCGATCCGTCTCGGCATGAAGACCTTGTACCAGGATGGCTTGAAAAAGATCGCGGCAGGGCTGACGACCTCGGAAGAGGTGCTGATGACCACCCAAGCAGACGGATAGGTGGCGATGGGCAACCCGGCGCGCATCTTCCTTCGACCGTTCCAGTCGAGGCGCCAACGGACCACCACCGCACTGGAGTTGAGCGGTGAGTGGCTGAAACTGGCTCAGGTCGAGGTCGGTGCCAAGGGCAAGCGACTGCTCAGACTCATCGCCAGACCGGTCGCGCCCCAAGAAGAGCTGTCACAGACCCTCGTGGATCTTTTCAAGACGGGTATGAGTTCCGCGGATTCGATCGTCATCTCGATTCCTCGGAATCTGGTCACCGTCCGTAACCTCCAGCTTCCCACCGCCGATCCGCATGAGCTCAAAGAAATGATCGATCTGCAGGCGGCGAAGCAGACGCCGTATGCCAAAGAAGAGATCATTGCGGATTTTCAAGTCGTCAGGCGCAGTCCAGAAGGCTATACGGACGTCGTGCTGATCACCACCCATCGCAGCGTATCGAACAGATGCCTCAAGATCCTGGACGATTTCCACCTCAAAGCGGCCGGGATTCGACTGAGCTCGCACGGGGTTCTCAGTAGCTGGCAGCTGATGCGCGGCGCCACGCGGGATGAGGAGCGTGGGCCGACCGCCGTGCTGGATATCGATTCCAACTTTTCTGACTTCCTCGTGACTCGGAGTGGCGCGGTGACGTTTACGAAGGCGCTCTCCATCGGGTCCGCGAAGCTGGCGGAGGAGGAGAACGAGATCGAGAAGCTGGCGGAGGAGATTCAGAGGGCGGTCGATATCTACGAGAGCGAACGGGTCGGCCAGGGAATCACGAAACTCGTGGTGACCGGGGCGGAGGTCGATCTCGCACGCCTGATTCCGAGCCTCACGGCAAAACTTCGTCTTCCGGTTCAGAGAGTGTCCCTCGTCGAGCGGCTCCCTGGAGCACGCGAGGCGATGGATCTTCCAGAGGCACAGCGGGGATCCGTATCCTTCGCCGCTGTGCTTGGGCTGGCCTGGAACGCAGAGCGCGCCGGGATCGATTTGACTCCTCAGGAGGTCCGCCTCAGGGAGGCCCTCGAGCACAAAGGCAGAGCGATCATGGTCACGGGGATCCTCGGCGTCTCGATTCTCACGGCCCTCACGGCTCTCGTCTCCCAGCACGTGTATTTCAAGAAGCAATATCTCGAGCAGTTAGATGGGGAGATTTCTCGGACTCAGCAGGCGGCGAACGACGTGGAAGCGTTGAAGAAGAAGCTGAAGATCATCAGAGCGGCCGAACGGCTCGAGAACTCCTCCTTAGAAATCCTGTCTGTCCTTCACCGGAGCACTCCCCCGGAGATCTATCTCAGGACCATCGCTTTTGAAGAGCAATCACAGGTCGTCCTCAAAGGAATGACTCAGAAGATGTCAACGGTCTTCGAATTCGTGTCCACGCTGGAGAAACTACCGAATTTTCGTCAAGTCAAAACCAAAAACGCGACGCGGTCGGGAAGCAAGGACGGAAGTGACGAGATCGAGTTCGAAATCACCTGTCCCCTCGCCAAGAAGAATGAAACTTAACCAAGTCTTGTCCCGGCTGTCGAAACGACAGCGCACATTGCTCTACGTCACCGTGGGGATCGTGGGTCTGGCCTTGTTGGAGCGGTTTGTCGGCGCTCCCCTCGGGGGTCGGCTGTACGAGCTCGACGAGGAGATCGTAGTGAAGGAGAACCAGCTGAAGAGGAACCTGAAAACCCTCGACGCGCGCGAGGCGGTTCGCGACGCCTATGCGCCGTACGCGGCCTACGTGTCAACGACGGCATCTGACGAAGAGACGATCGGTGGTCTGCTCAAGGAGATCGAAGAGCTGGCAAGGAAATCGGGACTCACCCTGCTCAATGTGAGGCCCAAGCCGGCGACCAACATCGATGCCGGCAAACGTTATCCCGTTGAGGTCGAGTTGGAAACCGAAATGGGCCCATTGATCAGGTTTATCCACGGCCTACACGCCTCGAAGTACCCCCTCCGAGTGAACCAATTGAGGCTGGACACCAAGGGAGGCCGAAGCCCTCAGGTGAAAGTGTATCTGCTAATCAACAAGAGTGTGCTCCAGTAGAGTGAAACGCCATCGTTCGGCGCGTTAGGAACTCTGGAGATGCAAAAATTTCTCTACAAGGCGCGTGACCGCGGCAGGCGGATGGTGGAAGGACGTCTCGAGGCCGAGACCGAGCAGGAGGCGCTGGCGAAGCTGGGCGAGATGGGCTGCTTTCCGCTCGCGATCGAACGAGAAGAACCGCTTGCACACGGGAAGCCGCTTCCGCGCTCCTCCGGGCTACTCACGACGATTCGGCGTCGGGACCTCACCCTCTTTACGAGACAGTTGGCGGATCTGCTGGAATCGGGCCTGACGCTGATGCGAGCCCTGGACGTTCTACGAGAACAGACGGAACACCCGCGTGTGCGCGAGGTCCTGGCCGAAGTGGCCTCTCGCGTCAGAGATGGTAGAAGTTTTTCGGAATCCCTCGCCATCTATCCAAGGATCTTCTCACCCCTCTACGTCAGCATGGTGAGGTCCGGGGAGGTGGCAGGGATGCTCGCGGGCGTCCTCGCCAGGCTGGCGGACTTCACGGAGAAGGAAGAAGAGGTATATGGCAAGGTGCGGTCCGCCCTGGTCTATCCAGCGCTCATTCTCTTGGTGGGAATGGGGACCGTCGCCGTCCTCCTGATCTTCGTCATCCCGAAGCTGGTTTCCCTCTTCCAGGAGGTGGGGCAGACCCTGCCCCTTCCCACCCGAATCCTGATCGAGGTGAGCCGGTGGCTCGCGAGCTATTGGTGGCTGGTCGTGCTGGTGGTCGCGGGCGGAGCCTTCTTGGTGAGACGGGGGACGCGCTCGCCGGGGGGGCGGTTGGCCATCGATCGCACCACACTACGCCTCCCGCTCTGGGGGGCCCTGATCAAGAAAGTCGAAATTGCGAGATTCGCGCGG
>WNEV01001064.1_pt1 | contig 10795 bp, 9 predicted proteins | sample 5399861 | NCBI WGS metagenome assembly WNEV01 (sample SAMN13153335, study PRJNA577476) | soil metagenome | isolation source: 40 cm grassland meadow soil 2 days after 3rd rain plot 2 | place: USA:California | collected 2015-11-11 | reverse complement strand
TGGTCGTCGCCACCCCGGCCGAGCTCGAGGCCGCTCTCGTCGTCAGGCGCCAACACTCCGCCATCGAGATCGTGACGCTCACTGAATCGGAGACGCTTTCGGCAGCTGGCGAGGTCGTCTACGCCGCGCTGGCTCCCACTCTGCCGATCGCTGTCATCACGCAAGCGCTCGCCAATGCCTACGCGCACGCGCAGCTCCGGGAAGAGCAGGAGCGCACGAAGAACCACCTGGCGCGGCTGACCACGGAGTTCCAGGATCTCAACGCCATCGGTATCCGGCTGTCGGCGGAGCGCGATACCGCCAAGCTCCTCGATCTCATCGTGGCGAAGGCTCGTGAGATCACCTACGCGGACGCGGGCTCGCTCTACCTCGTCGAGCCCGGGGACACCGGCGAGCCGGTGCTGCGGTTCACCATCGTCCAGAACGACAGCATCCCGACGCCCTTCAAGGGGTACGGGATAGAGGTCAGCTCCAGCAGCATCGCGGGCCACGTCGCCCTCAGCGGTCAGCCGCTCAATCTCGACGACGTCTACGCGCTGCCGCCGGGGTCGCCGTTCGCCCCCGACCGCACCCACGACCGCCAGATCGGGTATCGGACGAAGTCGATGCTGGTCGTGCCACTCAAGACGCCCGACGCACGCGTGATCGGCGTGCTCCAGCTCATCAACTGCAAGCGCGACCGCGTGCAGCACTTCACCAGCCGCGACGAGATCGAGCGTGACGTGCGATCGTTCCCGGCCCGCTTCGAGGACCTCGCGTGCTCGCTGGCGTCCCAGGCCGCCGTGGCGGTCGAGAACAACCGGCTCTACAGCGAGCTGCAAGCCGCGATGGCTCGGCTGGAGGCGTCCCAGCACAGCACCATCCAGGCCGAGCGCCTGCGCGCGCTGGGTGAGATGGCCGGCGGGCTCGCCAACGACTTCAACAACACGCTGGCCGCGATCCTCGGCCGCGCCCAGCTCCTGCTCGCCCAGAGCGCCGACTCCGAGGTCCAGCGACAGCTGCGCGTCATCGAGCAGGCGGCCCTGGACGGCGCCCGCACCATGCGGCGCATGCTGGAGTTCAGCCGCACGCGCGGGCGCCGGCCGTTCCAGCCGGTGGACTTCAACCAGGTCGTGACCGACGCGATGGAGCTGACCCGGGGCCAGTGGCGTGAGGACGCCCAAGCCCGCGGCATCGCCTACGACGTCCGCATCGAAAAGGCGCCGGCCGCAGCGGTCGTGGGAGACCGCTACGAGCTCGGCGAGGCTCTGACGAACGTGATCGTCAACGCGCTCGACGCGATGCCGTCGGGGGGACGCCTGACGGTCCGGACCACGATCGACGCCAACCACGTCGTGGCGTCGGTGATCGACTCCGGCTTCGGGATGACCGAGGCCACGCGCGCCAAGATCTTCGAGCCCTTCTTCACCACCAAGACGGACAAGGGCAGCGGCCTCGGACTGAGCGTCACGTATGGCATCGTGTCGCGTCACGGGGGAACCGTGGACGTGGAAAGCACGGCGGGCGAGGGCACGAGCGTCACGATCTGTCTGCCGATCGCGCCCGAGCCGCCGGCGCCGGCGAAGACCACGGGGGTGGGATCACGGATCCTCCTCATCGGCGAAGATCCCACCGACGAAGTGCACGTCGGCGGGCTGCTGGCCGACGCGCTCTCCGCCGAGGGTCACCACGTGGTCGAGTGCGCCGACGGCGATCGTGCCCTGGCCGTCTTCGACGAGCAGGGCTTCGACCTCGTCATCACCGAGCTCGAGACGCCCGGTGTCTCGGGCTGGGACGTGGCGAGAATCGTCAAGACCGCGCGCCCGGAAACGTCCGTCGTGCTCGTGACGGGCTGGGGGGACCGTGTCGATATCGACGCGGCCAAGCGGCGCGGCGTCGACCTCGTGGTGACGAAGCCGTTCGCCGTCGACGAGATGGTCGCGATCACCCGTCGCGCGCTGTCCGCCCGCCGCCAGTCACCTTCGCGCTGACCCACTCCCGCAGGCGCTCACCGAACGATCGGACGTCGCAGGGCAGCCGGTGGCGGAACTTTGCCGCGAACCTGGCGTTGGCGGCGCGCCGATCGGCGAGGTCGCGCCGCTCGACGTCGCGGCGCCGCGCGAAGTCGGTGGTGCGTGTCCCGCCGCCGCGGTGGTGGAAGGGCGCGTGCACGACGTAGCAGCGGCGCCCACGCTCCCGCACGGCCAGCGAAAGATCCTTGTCGTAGCAGTGGTAGAACCCGTACGCCTCGTCGATGCCACCGATCGCCTCCATCAGGGCTCGCGGCAGCAGCATGCAGACGCCGTCCACCACGGCGACTTCCTCGGCCGGCGCCCGGACCGTCGGAGCGTCGGCCAGGCTGTGGACGATCGTGCGGCCGACGTAGGTCCCGTCGCGGCGAACGCGCTTGACCCCGTAGAGGCCGGTGAGGCCGGTGTCCGCCGCGCCGAAGGGCGCGAGCAGTCGCTCGAGCCAGCCCGGCTCGAGCATCTCCGTGTCGTTGTGGAGCAGGCAGATGAACTCGGTGTCGGCCAGGCGCCAGGCGCGATTGTACGTGGCCAGGACCGACTGGTTGGCCGCATTGCGCTCGAAGCGCAGCGGGTACGGATAAGGGAAGCGCGCGAAGAACTCGGCCGTTCCGTCGGTGGAGCCGTTGTCGATCACGACCAGACGAAACGGCTCGCGGCTGGCGCGCAGGCTCTCGAAGCACGCGCGGGTCAAGGCGAGCTGATTGAAGACGGACATGACCAGCGTGACGCGCACGGCGTCAGCGCGCGAAGAACGCCGCAAACACTTCCAGAATGTAGTCGAGCATGGCCGGCGTAAGCCCGGGGTAGACCCCGAGGAAGAAGGTCTCGTTCATCACGGTGTCGGAGGTGGTGAGCTCCCCCACGACCCGGTGACGGATGTCACGGAACCCGGGCTGGCGCAGCACGTTGCCGGAGAACACGAGGCGTGTCTCGACGCGCCGTGACTCGAGGAACCGCACGAGCTCGAGTCGCGACACCCCACCGCGCACGGTGACCGGGAAGCCGAACCAGGCGGGATCGGCCGCCGGCAGCCAGCGCGGCAGCAGCAGGCGGTCCTCGAAGCGTCGCAGGCCCTCGTACAGATGCCGGAAGTTCGCCCGGCGGCGCGCGCAGAAGTCGGGCACCTTCTCGAGCTGGGCCAGCCCGATGGCGGCCTGCATGTCGGTGACCTTCAGGTTGTAGCCGAGATTGGAGTAGATGTACTTGTGATCGTAGCCGGCGGGCAGGTCGCCGAGCTGCCACTCGAAGCGCTTCCCGCACGTGTTCGATTGCCCGGGGGCGCACCAGCAGTCGCGTCCCCAGTCCCGCATCGACTGAGCCGCGCGGTTGAGCCCGCTGCGGTTGACGATCACGCCGCCGCCTTCTCCCATCGTCATGTGGTGGGCCGGGAAGAACGAGAGCGACGCCATGTGGCCGAACGTCCCGCAGAGGCGCCCGTCCCACGTCGAGCCGAGGGCGTCGCAGCAGTCCTCGAGGAGAACGAGGCCGTGGCGCTCGGCCAGGGGCGCCAGGCGGCCGAGGTCGAACGGATTGCCCAGCGTGTGGGGCAGCATCAGCACGCGGGTACGCGGCCCGATGGCGGCCTCGACCGCCGCGGGATCGACGTTGTACGTCCCCAGCTCGCAATCGACGAACACCGGGACGAGCCCGTTCTGGACGATCGGCGTCAGCGTCGTCGGGAAGGTGACGGCCGGCGTGATGACTTCGTCGCCGGGCTCCAGTCGGCCCGCCACCATGGGCGACGTGAGCGCGGACACCATCACGAGGTTGGCCGACGAGCCGGAGTTCACGAGCAGGAAGTCGGCGGCGCCGAAGAACTTCCGCATCTCCTTCTCGAAGCTCTGCCCGTAGGGCCCGGCGGTCAGCCAGAAGTCGAGCGCCGACTCGACCAGGTTGGTCAGCTCACGGTCGTCGTAGACTCGGCCAGCGTAGTTGATCTTCGTCGTTCCCGGCACGAACGGCGCCGGCGCGTGAGCGACGGCGCAGTACTCGCGGACGAGATCGAGGATCTGGCGGCGCAGCGCCTCCGCGCGCTCCATCAGCCGTGGCGGAGGTCCCAGCGATACGGGATCGCCGGCGTGGCCGGGTCGAGCCGCTCGATCTCGCCGGGATCGTGGGGCTCGGTGGCGCAGTTGGCCACGATCGCCGGGACCGTGCCCACGCCCTTGAAGCCGTTCCAGATGCCGGGCGGGATCGTGACGAGCGCATAGTTGCTCTCGCCCATGAACAGCTCCATGACCGCGCCGCGCGTGGCCGAGTCACCGCGCTCGTCGTAGAGGGCGAGCTTCACGGTCCCGACGACCACCGCGTAGTTGAGCGTCATGCGCCGGTGCAGGTGCCAGCCCTTCACGACCCCGGGATAGACCATCGAGAAGTAGATCTCGCCGAACTTCTCGAAGTGCGGGTCGTCGGCGCGCAGCATGTGCATGATCATGCCGCGCTCGTCGGGGATGCGCCGCAGCGGGCGCACGCTGACACCGGCGATGGCCGGCCGTTCGGTCACCGTCCCTCCGCCAGGAACGCGCGATACCACTCGATCGTCCGGGCGAGGCCCGCGTCGAGGGCGATGCGCGGCGTCCACCCGAGCAGCTTCCGGGCGCGACTCGCGTTCAGGTACTGGTCGCGGATCTCGCCCGCCGCCTCGTTGCGGATATCGGGCCGCAGGTCGGTGCGGCCGAGCCGACGCAGGAGGCGCTCGACGATCTCGAGCACGGTCTGCGGCTGCTCATACGAGACGTTGATGCCTTCGCCGGCCACGTGGTCGCCTTCGGCCAGCGCTTCCGCCACCAGCAGGTAGGCGTCGACCGCGTCCTCGACGTAGAGATAGTCGCGGATGAGCCGGCCGTCGGAGCGGATCACCGGCCGCTCACCGGCCAACGCGGACCGGATCGTTCCCGGCACGATCCGGTTCCAGTTGAGATCCCCGCCCCCGAAGAGATTGCCGCACCGGGTGACCGCGACCCGCAGCCCGAACGTGTGCCAGTAGGACTGGGCGATCAGGTCCGCCGCGCTCTTGGAGACGTCGTAGGGGTGGCGGCCGAGGAGCGGCGCCGTCTCGTCGTAGGGCAGCGTGTCGTGGTCACCGTACGCCTTGTCGCTCGACGCGACGACGACCTGCTGCACGGTCGGCACCCGTCGCGCCGCCTCCAGGACGTTCCACGTCCCTCTGACGTTCGTCTCGAACGTGGAGAGCGGCGCGCGGTTGGCGATGCCGACGATCGTCTGCGCCGCCAGGTGGAACACGCATTCGATCTCGTATTCGGCCAGCACGCGCTCGACGAACACGTAATCGGCCACGTCGCCCGAGGCGACGTCCACGCGCTCGACGATCCGCTCGCGGATGAGCCGGCTGCGCGGCACGCCGTCGCGGACGATGGCGACGACGTGGGCACTCCGCGCGAGCAGGCTCTCGACGAGCCACCCACCGAGGAGTCCCGTCGCCCCGGTGACGAGGACGCGACGATGGCGCCAGAGCTCAGGCGCCATCCGCCCACACCTTCCACGGGGGCCGGGGCCTCTGCCAGGACTCGGCCAGGTGCTGGAGGTCGCGCGGCGTGTCCATGCACTGCCAGTAGCCGTCGTGCGGATACATCTCGAGCTGACCGTCCTTGGCCAACCGCTCGAGGGGGTCGCGCTCGAGCACGCACCCGTCGTCGGCCGAGAGGTACTCGAAGAACTCGCGCTCGAAGATGAAGAACCCGCCGTTGATGAAGCCGTTCGAGACGGACGGCTTCTCGCTGAACTCGACCACGCGCGTGCCGCTCGACACCAGCTCGCCGAAGCGCGAGGGCGGCCGCACGCCGGTGACCGTGCCGATGCGGCCGTGCCGCTCGTGGAACGCCAGCAGCTTGCCGAGGTCGATGTCGGCGACGCCGTCACCGTACGTCAGCATGAATCGCGGACCGTCCACGTAGCGCTCGACCCGCTTGACGCGGGCGCCGGTCAGCGCGGAGGCGCCGGTGTCCGCCAGCGTGACCGTCCAGGGCTCGACCGCGCGGCCCCCGTGCAGCGTGACCTGGGACGGCGCGCCGAGCCGGACCGTCACGTCGCGGTCATCGCTTCGTAGTTCAAGAAGTACTGGCGGATCGACTCGCCCTTGTAGCCGAGCGCGAGCACGAACTCGTTGAACCCGTAGTGCGCGTAGATCTTCATGATGTGCCAGAGGAGCGGGCGGCCACCGACCTCGATCATCGGCTTGGGGCGGAACTCCGTCTCGTCGCGCAGCCGTGTGCCGAGACCACCGCACAAGACGACGACTTTCATGCGCTCGAAGATAGCACAGGGCCTTGGCCGGCCCGGCTTCCTACCCCCCGAGGTAGAGGCGCTTGACCTCGGGGTCGGCGAGCAGGCGCGGGCCGGCGCCTTCGAAGCGGTTGCGTCCGAGCTCGAGGACGTAGCCGCGGTCGGCGATGGCGAGCGCGCGCGCGGCGTTCTGCTCGACGAGCATGAGCGTGAACCCGGCGTCCTTCATCTCGACGAGCTTCTCGAAGATCATCGTCACGAACTTCGGCGACAGGCCCAGCGACGGCTCGTCGAGCAGGATCAGCGTGGGCGACGTCATGAGCGCCCGGCCGATCGCCACCATCTGCTGCTCGCCGCCCGACATCGTCCCGGCCTTCTGGCGCCGGCGCTCGCGGAGGATCGGGAACAACGCGTAGACCTGCTCCAGGGCCTGGGTCACTCGCGCCCGGTCGCGCTCGATGTACGCGCCCATCTCGAGGTTCTCGAGCACGGTCATCTGCGGAAACACGATGCGCCCCTGGGGCACGTAGGCGAGGCCGCGGCGGAGCACGAGATCGGGCCGTAGCCCGGTGATGTCCTCGCCGTTGAAGCGGATGGTGCCGCCGCGCGGATGCAGGAAGCCGACGATGGTCTTGAACGCGGTGGACTTGCCGGCGCCGTTGGGCCCGATGATGCTCACGATCTCGCCGGCGTCGACGTAGAGCGAGATGCCGTGGAGGATGTCGATCTTGCCGTAGCCGGCGGTCACCCCGTCGGCGACGAGCAGCTTGGCGCCCGGCATCAGACGGCTTCCCCGATGTACAGCACGTGCGGGTACGGCAACACGTCCACCATGAGGTGGCGGCGCACGCGGAACCCGCTCGCCTCCAGCGCACCGGCGAGCCGCGCGGCGCTCCAGTAATGCACCGGCGTGCGAGGCGCCATCGCCTTGTCGAGCGCCCACGTGAACCAGCGCTTGCTCGCCGGGCGCGTGTCCACGTCCTTCACGAGGAGCACGCCGCCCGGCGCCAGCGCGCGGCGAAGCTGGGCGAGCAGCGGCGCCACGGTCTCGGGCGGCACGTGGTGGACGATGTCGAGCATGTAGGCGGCTCCGACTTCGCCGTCGCCCTTGAAGTGTCGCGCGTCGGCCACCTCGTAGGCGACGTTGTCGATCCCGAGCCGGGCTGCGGCCCGGCGTGCCAGCGCGATGCGCCGGGCATTCACGTCGATGCCGCGCAAGAACCGGCGGGGGCCCGTCGCCGCATAGTAGAGCGAGAAGAGTCCGAACCCGCAGCCCAGATCGAGCACGGCGCCCTCGGCCGGCAGGTACTGGCCGATCTCGTCGAGGAAGCGCTGGCGTAAAATCCAGAAACGCGCCCAGCAATAGGCGCGGACGAGCGGATCATCGTAGGCGCGGATGATCTTACGAACCGTCGCGCTTCGCATGGATCACGTAGCCGTCGCCGGTGACGTCGGGGCGATAGGCACGGTCGAGCAGCTGCCGCAGCTCCGGGAATGCGTCGACACGCTCGGCGCCGCCGTCGGGCCATCCCCGCTCGAAGACGACGATGAACCGCGGCGGGCGCGCGTTCAGCGCATTGACGAGCTCGGCGCGGAGCCCGCGGACGACCGGCGTGGTCACGTCGTGGAAGAAGTGGAAGTCGTAGAGGAAGCGCGACGGCTCCCTCACGCCGAGGCGGAGCAGTGCGTGGATCCCCCCCTCGGTGGTGTCCAGCACCTGGACCGTATCACCGGGGCCGAGTCGTGGCCGCAGGTCGGCGACGACGGCGTTCACGCGCCGGGCCTTGTCGCTGATCCATCCGCCTTCGGCGGCCGCCGCCGCCTCGGCGCCCTTGGTCTCCAGCATCACGGCGGCGATGAGCAACGCCAGAGCGACCGGCGCCGCCGTCGTCCATCGACGCATCGACAACGCAGACGCGAGCTCGGCGAAGACGAGCACCGAGGCGAACGCCGCCAACGGATACACGTGGTACTCCCACCCCTTGCCCTGAGCGATGTAGTGCACGAGGCCATAGACGACGCCGAGGCCGACGACGAGGTGCCGCGTCGAGAACCGTCGCGTCGCGATCGGGCCGATCAGGCTCAACACGACCGCGGCGCCCAGGGGGATCCAGACGTGCCAGCGATGAAACCCCCACACGGGCGGACGACCGAGCTTCGAGTAGAGCGGCAGCAGGTAATCGAGCACGATGGCGCGCCAGGCCGGGAGCGCACCGACCGTCGCAAGCCAGAGCAGGATCACCACGGGCGCGACCGCCACGGCGCTTGGAAATACCACGCCGGCGAGCGCGGAGGCGCTCGACCGCCAGACCTGGACAGCGACGACGATGGTGAGGAAGCCCGCGAACACGAGCGCGTGAGGCTTGACCGTCACCCCGGCGCCGAGAGCGAGGCCACCCCACGCGAGATCCACGATGCGACGCCGCTCCAGCCAGCGCGCGACGCCGAGAGCGCCCGCGAGCAGGAACGGACACAGCAGGAAGTCGCGCTGACCGGCTTGCCAGGCACCTCCCGCCAGGTGATACGCGGCGAACACCAGGGCGCCCCCGACGGCCGCCACCGCGCCCCAGGGCGCCGCGAGCGCGGCGATCAATGCCCCGCCGAGGGCGAGCCAACCGAGATCGAAGAGGCGCCAGGCACTGTCACCGGCGCCGAGGCCGCGCAGCACGGCTCCGTGCAACACGTACACGCCGGGAACGTTCATGTCGAACACGTCACGGTAGGGCGCGGCACCGCCCGCAATGCGCCAGGCGATGTAGTGCATGATGGGCGCGTCGTGGATCAGCGGCCAGCCCCGCGAGCGCCACGCCAGCATCGCCACCACGACGGCGAACGCGACCACGGGGACTCCGGCGAGCTTACCGGCCGAAGTACGCTTCAATGACGCGCTCGTCGGCCTGGATGACGCCGGGCGGGCCTTCGGCGATCTTGTCGCCGTGGTCGAGGACGAACACGACCTCGCACAGCCCCATGACGACCTTCATGTCGTGCTCGACCAGCAGCACGGTCTTGCCCTCGTCGCGCAGACGGCGCACGGCGTCGAGCAAGTCGTTCAGGAGGGTGCGGTTGACGCCGGCCGCCGGCTCGTCGAGCAGGATCAACGAGGGGTCGCGCATGAGCACCCGCACGAACTCGACGAGCTTCTGCTGGCCATAGGACAGGTTGCCGGCGTACTCGCCGGCCAGCTTCTCGAGCTTCACGAAGGTCAGCAGCTCGCGGCCTCGACGCTCGGCGGTGGCCCGGTCACCGCGGGTCACGACCAGGAGATTTTCGAGCGCCGAGAGCTCGGGAAACACGCGGGTCACCTGAAAGGTGCGGCCCACGCCCTTCACCGCGATCTGCCACGGTTTCAGGCCGTCGATGCGCTCACCCTGGAAGAGGATCCGGCCGGCGTCACGGCGCTCGACGCCGGTGACGCAGTTGAACAGCGTCGTCTTTCCGGAGCCGTTCGGGCCGATGAGGCCGTAGATCCGTCCGGGCTCGAGGCGCAGCGAGACCCCGTTGACCGCCGTGACACCGCCGAAGCTCTTCTTGACGGCATCGATCTCGAGCGCGGCCGTCATCTAGACAGTCCGTGGGAGCCGATACTTGATCTGGAGGATCCCCAAAACCCCGCGCGGCATGAGGAGCACGACGGCCACGATGATGGCGCCGAACAACAGCTGGTGGACGTAGGGAAAGCGTGCCCACACGATTTCCTGCGAGACGAACAGGACGACGGCGCCGAGCACGGGTCCCCACACGGTGCCCTTTCCGCCGAACAGGACCATCACGATCATGGTGATCGTCGTGGCCAGCGGAAACACGCTGATCGGTTCGATGTACCCCTGGTCGCGCGCGGCGAGCCCGCCCACGATGCCGGGACCGACGGCGGACAGCAGGAACGCGTAGAGCTTGTGGCGGGCGGTGTCGATGCCCATCGCCTCGGCCGCCACTTCGTCCTCGCGGATCGTCATGAGCCGGAGCCCGAAGCGCGAGGTGATGATGACGTACGTCAACGCGGTCACGGCGGCCGCGCACACGCCCATCACGTAGTAGATCGGCACGCTGGCCTGGAGCGTGGGAAGCGACAGCCCGGAGCCACCACCAGTCAGGCCCTCGAAGTACGACACCAGCGCCCGCAGCACCTCGTTGAGGCCGAGCATGGCGATGGCGAAGTACGGGCCCTTCAGACGCAGGCACGGGTAGCCGATCAGCAGGGCCAGCCCGCACGCGGCGACGCCGGCCACGATGCAGGCGAGCGGCCACGACCAGCCGGCGTTCGTGATGAGAATCGCTGCCGTGTAGGCCCCGATGCCGAAGAACGCGACGTGGCCGAACGACACGTACCCGGTCAGCCCCGAGATGAGGTTCCACGAGCCGGCCAGCGCGATCCACATGAAGAGCTGGAGGAGCGCCCGCACCCCGTACCCCGTGCCGAAGACCGGATACACGGCGAGCGCCACGGCGATCACCACGAGCCCGCCCTGGAACAGCCGCGTCGGACTCACGTCGAGCGGCCGCCCAGGATGCCGGTGGGACGGACGAACAGGACGAGGACGAGG
>WNEV01001730.1_pt1 | contig 10840 bp, 10 predicted proteins | sample 5399861 | NCBI WGS metagenome assembly WNEV01 (sample SAMN13153335, study PRJNA577476) | soil metagenome | isolation source: 40 cm grassland meadow soil 2 days after 3rd rain plot 2 | place: USA:California | collected 2015-11-11 | reverse complement strand
CTCGTTGCTGAGCCCTTGATGGTTCCGCTCCCCATGGTAGTGCGCCACGAACTCGTCGACGGCGCGGAGCAGCCGACGTTCCCCGAAGAAGATCAGGCGGTCGAGACATTCCGCCCGGATCGAGCGCACGAAGTGCTCCGCGTAGGCGTTGGCATTGGGCGCCTGGATGGGCGTCAGCACGATCCGTACCCGCGCGCTTTGGACGATACGGCGGAATCCGTCCGTCCACTTGCTGTCACGATCGCAGATGAGCACCTGGTGGCGCGCCAGGAACCGGTCGACCGCATCGGTGAGTCGCCGCGCCGCCTGCGCCATGAACCACCCATCCGGGGTCGGTGTCGAGCCCGCCACGTGAACCCGTCGGCTCCGGAGATCGATCACGAACAGCGTGTAGTACGTGATCAGCTCTCGAGGGGTCCAGACTTCGCTGGTGAAGAAGTCGGCCCCCGCGATCGCGCCCCAGTGGGCCCGCAAGAACGTCCGCCAAGATGACGGCCGCTCCGGCGCGGGCACGATCCCGTTGTCTTTCAGGACCTTGGCGATCGTACTCCGGGCCACGCCATGGCCCAGGTTCTTTAGCGCCCCCTGGATGCGCGTGTAGCCCCACCCCGGATTCTCCGTGGCCATCCGCAGAATGAGGGACGAGATCTCCCTCATGATCCCAGGACGGCCTGGCCGCCCCGGCGTGAAGGTCCACTTCCGGGCGATCAGGCGGCGGTGCCATCGGAGGATCGTGTCGGGCGTCACGATGGTCGCGACCTGCCGCAAGACCCGTCGGCCGAGTCGGCGTCCCCTCGCCGCGAGGCGCCGGCGCTGGTCATCGGTCAGCCGGAGGCGGCGCCCCTTCAGCTGCTCCTCCAGGACGCGGTTCTCCTCTACCAGGTACTCGATAACGTGTTGCTGGTGACGATGACCCATCCCGCGAGGGTCAGGAGCAACACCTGCAAAGGAGAGAAAGTGGCCTTCATTGGTCGATCTTACCCGGAGTGGGGAACGAGCAAGGACCCGGCTGAGTTTTCGGACACTACGACGCCAGGTGATGGACGCGTTTCCCTATGAATCGGCGCCCACGTACGTGCTCCGCGATCGGGACGCGACCTATGGTGACGAGTTCACGCGCCGAATCGCAGACATGGGTATTCGCGAGGTCCTCATCGCCCGGCGCGCCCCATGGCAGAATCCTTTCGCCGAACGCCTGATCGGCTCGATCCGCCGGGAATGCTTGGACCACGTCATCGTGCTCAATGAGCGCCATCTCCGCCGCCTGCTGCGCGCGTACCTCGCCTACTACGACACCGTCCGTCCCCATCAGGCCTTGAACAACACCAGCCCTCTTCCCCGGAACGTCCAGCCGCCGACGCGGGGGCCCATCGTGGCCATCCCGCAGGTCGGTGGCCTGCATCACCGCTACCAGAGCGCCGCCTAAGCGCGCCGTCCGAGCCCCGGATCCTCCTTCACTCAGCCGTGACGTCTGCCGCTGGTCCTCTACCGACAGACAGTTCTCCCCGCTATCAAGCCTTCCGCGGGGCCGCCGAGACGGCGGCCCCGCTAGATCGTCAGATCAGTGCCGTCAAGCAAGTCGTCTGTGGGTGCGCTGAAGGTATTTTCGACCGGGACAAGAGCGCTCTTGGCGGGAGTATCTCTGGGCCGGAGGGTCGCCGAGGGCAAATCTTCGGAAAATGGGCCGTCAGCCTCCCGGGGCGACGCGGGAACGGCCCGTGTGACGCATTCCGAACGGCAGAACGGGCTTCTGGCACGTCACGTCGTGCATTCAGAAACGCGAGGGAACGAGAACTTGGTCCAAATCGAAAATCCCGGCGAAGAGCACTGGGCGCTAGCTAGGTACGGCCGATGCCGACTCGACTGCTGCCCCTTTTTCACCTGGGAGTGTCGATGCTGCTGACCGACCGCTGCTCTTGCCGCTACTACAAGGAGATGCACTCCGATCGAACCCGCGTGTGTTCCTCGCCTTCAATGCCGCGCGGGACCCCTGGTGACACCAACTGGCGAACTATATTCGAGACACTGACAAAAACCAAATCGCTCTTCCCGAGCGTTGAGAATTGCAGGTTGATCGTCAGACTGTTTCCGTTCTGATTGCCGGACGGTATTGGAGAGTCCCCCCAAATGTCCTTTGTCGCCAGATAATGCGTGGTCGACGGTGGCACGACGGTGATGTCCAGGGGCTCCCCGGAGATCGAGAAGTCCCTGTTCGGCGGGAACGGCGTCGAGGTTGCAGGTCCACCATCAAAAACGGTCGCACCGAACGCATCACGAATCGTAATTCGCTGGATCGTGACAGACTCGAGAGTATTGTGATTCCGGACGGCGATACTCGTATAAAACATTTCGGACAACCCTATGCTGGGATTGGAGCGCACCGCGTGAACCCCGCCACACCCGACCTCTCCACTGCGAACACCAGCCGCTCCGACGCTGACCAACGTCAAGACCCCAGCCATCACCATTCCAATGGTGAGCAGCCCCTTCATGTTCGCCTCCTCACTCGTAAGTACGGTTAGGGGATGAAGCAATGCAACGAGAACAGAATAATGCAACGGCCAAACTCGTCGTGGACCACCGCCAACCTCTTCAAGGCGCGATTGGGAACTCAGAGAGTTCTGCGGCTCGCGTTGCCGAAGATAAGAGCCACGCTACATGCGTTTGGGCGGCATGTCGCAGAGGCACAGTGAGATTCCACGGAGTGCAATGCTGAGAGACCACGAGCGCCAAGGTGGCTCGCCGCTCGTGAGGGGTCCCTTACACACGGATACGCCGATCGGCCGCGGAACCTATCCCACTGACGGAACTTGGCTTTCACTCCAGCCGATAGTGCCCCTTAAATTTCGAATAACCCTGGTACGTGCCGTCGGCGGAAGGGCGCAGGTTTGTATACGCGTACTCTCCCTCACCCCTGACCCCCGCGAACTTCCCGGTTCCACCCAGGTACTTGACCGTCCCATGTTGGGTGGCCGCTCCGAGCTTTTGCGCCGGCGCCTCGAACTCGAGAAGCCATTGGTCTCCGGCTCGGTCCAGGTAGACGCAGTGCCCTTGATTCCGGCCTACACCCTTCACATAAAGCACCTGGCTCATGCACCGGCCCGAGAGGTCATTGAACGGCCCTGCGCCGGAATCCGAGACGATGAGGCCCAGATTCTCGCTAGTGACAAGAAGAAGGTCGTCGCCTATTTTCGTCGCCTTGAACGTCCCGCTGAAGGAATGTGTCCCCGAGAGGTCGCCTTCCTTCGCCATCTGGGCTTTCTCCTGAGCCAAGCTCGGCTTCGGAGCGAGCAGGATCAACCCTGCGATAAAAGACAATGCGAGCGCGGTGGTGAACCACTTGCGATTAGTACGCATCATGGTCGTCGTCCCTCCCCATCCCGTGGCGCCAAGGGTCGTCATTTCCTTCGCCCGGGCGCTAAAAGGTGAACCTCACTCTACGAGACGGTCCGCTTTCGCACGCAGAGATGCTGGGATCGTCAGGCCGAGCGCCTTCGCGGTCGCCAGATTGATTGCGAACTCGTATTTAGTGGGCAGCTCGACGGCGAGCTCCGCCGGATTGGCGCCCTTCAGGATCTTGTCCACGTGTCCGGCTGACCGTCGGAAGATGTCGGCCAAGTCGGTCCCATACGAGATCAAGCCGCCCGCATTGACATACTCCTTCTGGGGGTACATCGCCGGGAGGCGATTCTTGCTGGCGAGGCTCACGATTCGTGCCCGAGAAGAGAACATCAGAGCATCGCCGACGACCACGAGCGTGTCGGCGCGAGCCCTCGCCATATCGGCGAACGCCTCTTCGAACCCGTCGGGCTTGTCTACCTCGAACGGTCGGGCTTCGATGCCGGCCGCGCTGGCGACGACCTGCCAGTCCTTGACGGAACGAACCGCCCCGGCATCGCCTGGATTTGCCAGGACGGCGAGACGAGACATAGTCGGAACGGCCTCCTTGATCAGTTCTAACAGTCTCGTCTTTGCTACTGCGCTTCCGGCCAGTCCAGTGATATTGCCGCCGGGCCGCTCGAGGCTGGCGATAAAGCCGGTGCCGACCGGGTCACCTACGCCCGCGATAACGATCGGGATGGTATTCGTGGCGTCCTTTGCGGCCCGGAGAGGTGCCGTCGCCCCGACGAGGATGACGTCAACTTTGCTACGGACCAAGTCGGCCGCGAGGCCAGGGAGTCGGTCGAACCTGCCCTCCGCAGCTCGGATCTCGATAACAAAGTCGTGCCCGTCGATATAACCGCGCTCTCGCATGCCTTGTCGAAAGGCTTCGATGAGGTGTTGGAAGGCTGGCGGGGAGCCGCCGGCAAGAAAGCCGACCCGAGGCACGGTCGATTGTTGGGCATCAGCGACGAAGGAACCGAGGCACAACACCAGCATGAGAACGAGCACCGGCGCGATAAGGAACGCTGTCGTCAGTTTGTCCTTCATCACCTGCCTCCGGTCATTGCCTTCGCCATGACGGCTCATACCCAACGGCGTTGACGGTAGTCCTATCCACGAAATATGGCCCGTGTTCACTTCCTTTTGGTGCAACCCACCGACTCCGTCGAACCCGTCATCCATGCTGGACCTCGAGCGGCATGAGCGTGTCCGCCAGCGAAGCGCCTCCGTCGGCGTGGATGAGCTGGCCCGTAATCCAGCCGGCGTCGGGCGAGCACAGCAGCGCCACCGCGTTGCCGATGTCGGCGGGCGTGCCCATGCGCCCCATGGGCGTCCAGCCGCTCTGGTGCCAGGCGCGCGCGGTGTCCACGACCGGCTGCGGCAAGCCGTTCAGCACGCTGTCGTCGGTCAGCCCGGGGCTCACACTGTTGACCGTGATGCCCCGCTGGGCCAGCGTCACCGCGAAGTAGCGCACGAGCGACTCGAGGGCCGCCTTGGCCGAGCCCATCGCAACCCAGGGTTGCCAGGTGCCCTTCTGAGCGCCCGGGGCGTAGGTGACGGCGACGATGCGGCTGCCGTCGCTCATGAGCTGGACCGCCTCGCGGACGCCGACCAGGAAAGCCTTGGCCTGAGAGTCGAGGGCGTGGTCCCAGGCCTCGAGCGTGATCTCCATGGGCTTCTGGTAGAACTTCGCCAGCTCGGGGCGCGCATTGGCCACGAAGATGTCGAGCGTCCCGAACTCTTGGCGGACGCGAGCGAACATCCGCTGGATGTCCTGCACGCGCGAGACGTCCGCCTGCACCAGGAACCCGTCCGAGCCGTGCTTGCGGACCCGCTCCAGGGTCTCCTTGGCTGCCCCCTCGTTGACGTAATAATGGATGGCGACGCGGGCGCCGGTTTCGGCGAGTTTCAGCGCGATCCCCCGGCCGATCCCTCGCGAGCCTCCCGTGACCAGCGCGTGCTTACCCTTGAGAGTCATCGCTGCTTCCCCTCCGAGGGCCATCGCCGCGATCACGCGGCCGATGTCCTCCATCGTCGAGGCCTGTTCTTTTCGACCCGTTTTGACCCGCTCGACCACCGCGCGGAGACCGCCGGTTCCCGACTGCACAACCCGAACGACGAAAGTTAGAACCCGGTTTGCGTCTGGCATTGCCTCTCCAGTGCACGAGACTACAGGCGGGGCGTTAGAGATCCGTGAAGGCGGCCGTCAAAAGTGGCGTTAAAAGTGGTGGGTCGGGGACCCCGCTGGGAGAGCTATCGTGTATCGTCTTGAAGCACCCGCCGCCTCTGCACCATCCACCGGACCCGTGCCAGGAAGCACTGGGTACACGGCGCTAACGGGAGACGCTGGGACGGCCAACGCCTCAGCGGACCGATGCCAGCTCGGCCTCCGCCCGCGTAGCCCAGACGCCCATGTCGAGCGCGCGATACATCTCGAGCGCCGCGCACAGCTGAACCCCCGCCTGCTCACGGCGCCCGATCCGCCGATACAGCTGCCCGAGGCCGAGGTCGCAGTGGGCGACGAGTGGGCGCATACCACGCTCCTCGGCGAGCGCCCTCGCCTGTCGGTAGAACCCTTCGGCGTCCGTCGGGCGATCGCCAGCTGACGCGATCTCGCCGTGGAGGCGGAGAGTCCACGCCTGCCAGCCGTGCTCTCCCTGGCGGCGAGCGCGCTCCAGCGCCTGGTCGGCGAGCCGACTCGCTGCCTCCACCTGACCGGCGTGCAAGAGCGCCTCGGCAAGACACGCCTCCACGAGAGCGTGCCCGAACATGAAGCCGAGCCCGTCACCATGAACCATGGCTCGTTCGAGTATCTCCAGAGCGTCGCCCAGGCGCCCGGTATGCATATACGCGAGCCCTAGCGAGGACGCGACCCGCGGGAAGTAGATGGGGACCTCGCCTTCAGTGATCAGCGGCAGCGCCTGCTCCAACAGCGCGATGCCCCGATCGAACTCACCCTTGACCGCGCAGAGCCGACCGACACCGAAGTAGGCCCAGACCCGGTCGTCGGGATAGGCCACGGTCTCCGCAATCCGAATCGCCTCCTGGCCCTGAACCGAACCCTCGGCGAACTCGCCCAACTCGGCGAGGCAGAGGACGAGCGAGACGCGCGACGCCACCGACGCGAGCAAGATCGGCCCCCCGGATCGCTGGTAGACCAGGTCGCCGGTGAGCGACGCGATGGTCTCGCGGGAGCATTCGATCGAGCTGGCGTAGCGGCCCCGACCATAGTAGGCGCGGCCGAGGGCGACGTTGGTGCTGACCCGTAGCGCCGGATCATCGAGCGCGGCCGCGATGGCGCGGGCCCGCTCTCCGGCGTCGATGGCGCTGTCGAGGTCACCCAGCGACCCCAGGGCGTAGGTCATGTTGGCGACGACCCGGCCGAGCCGCCCCCGATCCTGGAGTTTCTCGGCGAACGCCTCGGCCTCTCGAAGGTAGGCGAGACTGCGCCGGGACTCGCCCAGCATCGAGAGCGACCCATGGAGCTGGAACCGCACCTCGATCGCGCATTCGACGGTCTCGCGCGAGGCGGGGAGACGCGCGAGCGCCTCGGCCGCCTGCTGGAAGCAGACGACGGCCTCGCGGAGGGCCGAACGCTGCGCGGCCGCGGTTCCAGCCTGGCGAAGGCACGCCGCCGCCCGCTCCCACGCCTCGCTCTCGCGGTAGTGACGACCGAGGGCGAGGGCATGCGGCTCGAGGTTGCCCGCATACACGGCCTCGATGGCTTCGGCCACACGGCGGTGGAGAAACCTGCAGCGGGGAGGCAGCAGTCCGGCGTATGCGACCTCGCGGATGCGGTCGTGGGTGAAGTCGAAGCGCTCGCCCACGCCGTGCAACACGCGGCGGCGCACGAGTTCCTCCGCCCCCTCGGCCGCCTCCGCCTCGCCGAGATCGACCGCGCGCTGGAGGAGGGGAAAGTCGAATTCCCGCCCGATCACCGCCGCCACCGCCACCAAGGACCGGGCCCGCTCCGAGAGCCGCTCGAATCGTCGCGTGACGATCTCACGGACCCGCTGGGGAAGGGCCAGCGCGGCGCCCGGGGCGAGCGCGGCGCCCTCGGCACGGGCTCGGACCGTTTCCACCGCCACGAATGGATTGCCCCCGCTCGTGGCCCACGCCTGCGCACCGAGCCGCGCCACCGCGGCCTCGCTGCTGCTCGCCCGCGCGAGCGCCCGCACCAGTGTGATCGTGTCCGCTTGGGACAGCGGACCGAGCGAGAGCTGCATGAAGAGCTGTTCACGAGCAAGCTCGTCGATGGCGTGGCGAAGTGCGGGCGCATCGGCCAGCTCCTCCTCGCGGGCGGTGACGACAACGAGCACCGGCCAGGGCTCGATCCGCCGGCCGAGGAAGGCAAGCAGGCGCAGGCTCATCTCATCAGCCCAGTGGACGTCCTCCAGGACCAGAAGTGTCGGCCGGAGACGGGCGAAATGGCGGATCGCTTGAGCCACGGCTCCGAAGATCTGCCGGTAGTCGGCGGCACCGATGGGTGGTTGGCCTCGAGGACCCGCCAACTCGGGGATCAGGCGTGCCAGCTCGGAGCGCCAGACGGGAGCCATGCCCCCGAGCTCCTCGATGACGTCGTCGTCGCGGAACGCGTCCACCCACGGCCCAAAGGGCAAAGGGAAGCGCCTGCTCGCTTTCATACGAGCGCCCCAGCAGGACGCGCCCGCCCTCCTGCTCGGCGCTCGTCGCCAGCTCGGCCACGACTCGGGTCTTGCCGATGCCCGCCTCGCCGATGAGGGTGACGAGCCGGCCATGCCCATCCAGCGACTCCCTGAGGAGACTCGCCAGCCGTTCCATTTCGGCGGCGCGGCCGATGAGCGGAGCCTCCAGGGCAGAGACAACGCGACGCGCGGTGGGTTCGCCCGCGCGCGCATGCGCGCGCGTCGGTGCTGTCTCCGGCGGGGTCGGGCGCAGCCGCAGGATCTCCTGATAGAGTTCCTTGGTCTCGGGCTCGGGTTCCAAGCCCAGCTCGCGCTGGAGCACACCCACGCAGTGCTGGTACTGCCGTAACGCCGTGCCCCGCCGCCCCTGCTCTGCGTAAAGCCGCATCAATGTTCGGTGCACCGCCTCCTGGAGCGGGTCGAGCGAAAGCAGCTTCAACGCTGTCTGCACCGCCGCCTCCTCAGCCCTGGCCTCCCGCTGATGTGCGAGCAGCTTCGCCAGTCCCTCCGACGCCAGTTCGCGGAGTCGCTCCCTCTCGGTGACCAGCCACTCTTCGAACGGCGGCTCGTCGACGGCGAAGCCGGCGAGGAGATCGCTCTGGTAGAGCCCGGCGGCGCTCGCCAGTGCCTCGAGCGTACCCTCGGCCACCAGCCGCTCGAAGGCCGCGACATCAACATCGACCACGGAGCGGTTCAGGGCCAGCGTCTCGCCCTCGACCAGGAGCGCCGGAGGCTTCGTCTTGCCAAGTGCCTTACGGGTAGCGAACAGTGTCTGGCGCAGGCTCGCCCGGGCAGACTCCTCCCGGATACCGCTCCAAAGCAGTGTTGCGAGCTTGTCGCGGGGATGCGCTCGGCCAAGCGGAATCGCCAGGTAGGCCAGCAGCGCCTGAGCCTTCTTAGTAGGCAGAGCAAGCGGCGAGCCCGACTCCAGCCGGGCCTGGAAGCCTCCGAGGAGGGCGAGACTCAGACGCGCCATGGCTCCCCCAGTGGGTCCAGACCTTACCACTTTTAACGCCTTTTTACGTCACTTTTGACGCCCGCCGCCACGGATCCCTGACGCTCCGCCCGTAGGCTCGCGCGCAGAAGAGTGCCAGGCTACAAGAAGCAGGCCCTGACAATGGCGGGCCTTGACCGCGCGACCGCGGCCTGGTCCTCGCGGAGGAAGTAGCTGGCCGGTGACCATGGGAGGATCATGATGAGACCGACAGGCCGTTCGACCGTAGTGTCCCTCTTCGCAACCGTGACCTTCGCTCCTGCTGGTGCTCTTGCCGAGCGGGGAGTCGTTTGCCGTAGACAAGAAGATCTCGGGGACTGGTACGGCGGTCGTTCTTCTTTCGGAGACGAAAATGTCGCCGTGGAGTGATGCCAGGCACGAGGTAAGTCTTCTCAGGCGTGTTGACGCAGATAAGGGCACCCTTGGAGAAGCTCAAGTCAGCGTCGTGAATATGTCGGATTACGTCTCTGGGACCGGAACGCACAGGGGCCACCGCGTGAGCAGTTTTCCGGACGGGGACAAGGCGTTCTCCTCTTACGAAGGGCGAACAAAGACAGTCCTCAAGTCGGGCAGCCCCTCAGAGGTCACCTTCGAGGGCAGATGGTGGTTCACAGGCGGCACGGGCATGTTGACTGGACTCACGGGAGGAGGAACCTACACGGGCGGGGTCAGCTCCGCGGGTCTCACCTATCAATATGAAGGCGACTACGAAGTGAAGCAATGACGCAAAGCCCAGTCGTCAACGTTCAAGCGAGCGATTGATCCCGGCTTCTCCGGTTGGAGGCGATCATGCGGTTGAGGCTCAGCGTATTCCGTCTCGGGAGCCGTCCTGTCTGCCACGGACGCATGGAGCCGCTCGCTCTGCATGTCGCAAATTCCGGTTGACACTAGAACTAAAGGGGACCTAGACTCCCGCCGCAGTTTCCAATGGTCAACCGTCTTGCCCTCGGGGGTGCGGAGGCTCCCGGCTCTAGCTCGCTCGCTAGCTGTGCGTTCAGTCCATATCGGCAATCCCTGACCAAGCGGAGGAATTGGGATGATCTGCACCAAATGGGTGTGCGCGCTACTGGCTGCCATCGCTCTGGTGCTAGTATCTGGTTGGACCGCCGCGGAAGCCCAGCTTGCCAAGAGCGGAAGCTATACCGTGTACTACGCGTGGCATGGGAAAGGCGAGCGCATCACGGCAGAAAAGGGACAGTTCGTGTTAGGGGGCACGTCAGCACACGGTGTGCTCATCAACAAAACTGGTGAAGGGTTCCTGCACCAGGCACCGACCGATTGTGCTGCCGGGTTCAAGAGTGTCCGCGGGGTGGCCGAAGTTACGGGCTACTGTGGGAGCGTCGATAAGGACGGCGACCGAATCTTCATGAAATGGGTGTGCTCCAACAATGCGGAGGGCTGGTGCGTCGGTGAGTTCGACTGGATCGATGGCACCGGCAAATATCAGGGTATCTCGGGTAAGAACACGCTACGCTACAAGACTTTTGGCTCCAGGACCGGTGCCGATACTACCCATGGAACGCCATTTGAGAATGAAGGCTACGGTATCTGGGAGGGCAGCTGGCGCCTACCCTGACGTCGGTCCTTCTTGAAGCGGGCGCTGGCGTCCTGGACGTACTCCGCGGACGTTCCCTGCGCAACCCAACGCGCTTACTCGGCCTGTCCTTCGCCAAAACTCTGCCAGGCGGACAAGTCATTGATCTCTCAGCTCCGATCCGGAGACAATCCCGGCTCGATGATCACCCTCTTGCTCCACGTGCTTCGACTCCTCCCGTTCCTCTTCGGCGGCTACCGCCAG
>WNEV01001044.1_pt1 | contig 10898 bp, 9 predicted proteins | sample 5399861 | NCBI WGS metagenome assembly WNEV01 (sample SAMN13153335, study PRJNA577476) | soil metagenome | isolation source: 40 cm grassland meadow soil 2 days after 3rd rain plot 2 | place: USA:California | collected 2015-11-11 | reverse complement strand
AGACTGTTGAAGCGGCAGCCGGAATCGTTCTCTCCGATATTGATCCTGTTTACTTGAACGCCCTCTTCCCGCGTTCGTTCGTCGCCGCTCCAATCGATGGAAATCACCAGTACAAATGGAGCTACACGTGGCGGTATGATCGGCAGCAGGCTCAGGCTCTGGTCCACAACGGCTTAGAGCAGTCCATTCCGGTTTACGCTCTCTTCGTGTCGCGAAACGACATGGTTACCAAACAATCGCGCCTGCCGGCGGTTCCGGGGTACGAGTGGCATGTTTTAAACAATTCGCCCGGGAAGACGACAATTCTAAAGCTTGGTCCGGTCGGATCAGAGGGGGCGGCACTGCCATCGAACTAATGTGCTTCCCAGCTCTCTTTCAACGTGTCGCCTTCGGAGCTTAACTTGTGCGCAAAGCTCTTCGACCTGCGTTATTTTCAGGCCTGCTCTTGTTGGCAGCTTACCTTCGAATAACTGGATTGACCTGGGGCCTGGGCAGCGGATATGGCCATGACCGAAACTTTCACCCGGACGAATTCGTAAGCCTTAGAGGAGTTCTTCAGGTGGATTTACCAGCCGGCCGTATCAAGGCCCCTGGAGCATATTTTGAGGGTACCTTCAATTATTATCTGTGGGCCGTGCCACAAGCAGTGCTTAAGATCGCCGCCAATAAAGACGCACATCTTAGCAATTCAACAAACACGACAGATCATTCTGATCTCCTGTATATCTGCAGGTGGATGTCGGTCCTGCTCGATCTCTCCACAATGGTTATTATATTTCTCGCAATTAGGGAAGCGACTCAGACCTTCTATGCCTCTCTTCTCGGCGCACTTTGTTACGCTGTTGTGCCAATTCAGGTGATTTACGCGCATTTTATGCGGACGCACATATTGAGCAATTTATTGTGCGCCCTCATCGTTTGGCTGTCCCTAAAGCTTCGGAAAACCGCATCCTGGCAGCTGCTCCTTTGCGCAGGACTAATTTCTGGTTTCGGAGCAGCAACTCGCTATCCGGTTGGAATCGTCGTGATGGTACCGTGCCTTTATTTGTTATTTGATGGCAGGAGCAACTTGCGAAACTCGAAGGCCCGACTTTGGGAACGGCTAAAAAACTTCGTTGCAAGGCAAGTTTGGTTGATTGGATTGGGATTCGTGATCGGTCTGTTTCTCGGCCATCCGATGCTGTTTTTTGACCCGTCGAGCGTTATAAGGGCGATCACCGGGGAAACGCTCAAATACGCGTCGCTCCAACAGTTTACCACGAGCAAACTGCTTAATTTATCCGTGGTCTGGAGCTATATCACGTACGTGCTTCCATTTGCGATGTATCCCTTGCTATGGCTGATCTTCTACTGCGGAATCGTATACGTTCTTTTCAAGCGCAGCCTCTATTCCCTCACCGTGCCCATACTGATTTTCTCTCTTCTGTATCTGTACTTCATGGGAAAAGGCTACCTTGGGCCATATTTCGCTCGCGTGACAATGCTCTTGTTGCCCGGATTTTGTGTACTCGTTGGAATTGTCTGCGCCGATTTACAGTTGCGACTAAGAAACAACCAGCTACTTGCTACTGTATTGACCGGCGCGATCGTTTTCATTCTTGTGCCATCCGTAGTCTTCGACATCGCATACGTCCGTGCCATGCAGCAAAAGGATGCTCGCCAGGTTCTTCGGGAGGATCTCCAAAAGACAATTGGCGACGCGGCAGCGACCGTTGGCGTTTGGCACTACGGACCTTCTTTTTACACTGTAATGCCTGCCGCTAAGCCACTAAGCAGTCAAAAAATAACGGTTCAGTTACAGGAGAGCCCGGGGCAAAATGCTGATTTCTTTCTAGTGGGATTCCCCACTGAAATTGGGCCGGCGGAGATTAGGGCAACTGTTCAGCAGGTTGAGGCGCAGGGAAAATTTCAATATGCAAGAAGGTATCGCGTTCCGGTAAAGATTTTGGGACACGAGTTTAACCTCCGGCGCTTTCCTCAGGACATGACCTATCCTTTCCCAACGATTCTGCTTTTCCGAGCTCGAGCGCCAACGTGAGACTAATCACCAGATTTGAAACGTCTCTACGACGTCGACCTTCTGGAAGCCGCTACGAAGGAGTGAGGATGAAGTCGATGCCGATTTCCGAGACCCCTACCGACTCCCGAGCCGGCGATGTTCTACTACTGCCGATAGCCGGACTCGCATTTTGGACGCTCGCCTATCAAGTTATTCTTGTTCTGAGATGGCCGGCGAAAACGATCGCGTCGTGCTTTTTGGCTATCGCTATTGCAGGCTTCTTTTTGTTGTGGCGGCTGTGGAAGAAAACCAACGCAACGCCTGGCGAGCGATATCGGTTTCATCCGTCCCAGATCCTTCTAGTAGCTCTGGGCTTGCTCTGCGCAATTACGGTTCTCTTTGTTCGACGACCGAACCAGGATGACGTAGTTTATTTTCACAGAGCTCTGAGCCAACTCTCGGCATTGGACCAGCCGATCTTTCTCCGCCAGACAAGTGTCGATATGGACGCCGCGGCCTTTTCACCAGTTCATCTGGCAACCAGCTTTGAGATGCTCATGGCTTTTCTGGGGCATTACCTTGGAATCGATCCTCTCTACTTTTACCAAATAGTCGGCCATGCAGTGGCCGTGTTCGCGATTCCATTTGTCCTTTACTGGTGCGCACGACGATTTGGATTGGATCGCTGGCCAGCGGCGATCGGAGCGTTACTCGGAGTGGGATTCCTGCTTGTGGACAATCCCGGACCGGCAGTAGTTGGGACTGTTTCGCGTTACTGGACGTTTGGGATGGCTGCCAGTTATTTGTGGCAGGGTAAAGTGATCGTCTGGATCTTAGCTTTGCCACTCGCGCTTGCGCTGAGCTATCGGTTTCTCAGTCAGGGCAACCGAAGCGATCTGGTGTGGCTAACCCTTTTGGGGATCGCCAGCGTTGGCGTGAGTAACCCGGCGCTTTACTTGATTCCCGCTGTTATTGGGTGTTCCTGGGCGGCTTTCTTCACGACTGAGCTGTTCGAACAGAAGAAAAGTGAGGATCTAGAGAAGCAAATTCGTCGTGGCCTGTTCTTGATAATACCGCTCGTCTATCCAATCGGAATATTGGTTTTGTTGATGATTAACATAATTCCAAAACCAGTCGACATAAGCAGGTATGGGCCAACATACATGCCATGGGTCGAAAGTATGAAGTTTTTCGTAGGAGGACCAGCAGAGTACGTTCGCAACATCGTGCTTATGATTGCTGTGCCGCTCGTCGTTATCCGGCGCAAGACCGGACTTTTTCTATTCTGTTACATTTGCGCGGTATGGCTTTCTTGTTTGAACCCTCTGCTTGGCCCGTGGTGGATGCGACACATCATGGCCTTGTGCCACCATCGCTTGAATTACCTGGTGCCATTACCGTTGCTCTGCGCCATACTGCCAGCGGCGGGTCCCCGGTTGTTGGGAAGGGCGCCGGGCGGTCCTCTCGGAGATCGACTTCTTCTTGCGAGCGCGCTCCTGGCGGTCATTATCAGTTTCCTTTACAGTTATCGTGCACTATCGATCACGCCGATTAGCGAGCAGGCAGGTTGGAAATCGCCGCTCGAATACCAGCTCGTGAAAGAGAACACGGATTTTGCTCGGGCCGCCGGCAAATATATTGAACATGATAAACTGCTCGCTCCGACATGGACGGCGGGTTGCGAGCTAGCGCTACTGTTCCCGGAAATGAAAGTCGCGGCTCCTCGGTTTGTCACTCATTATTTTACCAATGCTGGCAATCCGGAGGAGGGCATTCTCCGCCAGCAGGCGCAGGCTTTTGTCGAGGGAGACCGCTCCGAAAATTCCAAACGGCTTCAATTGTTAGAAGCGAAATTTCGCCAGGTGATAGAATCCGGTCGCGCAAATGCCATTGCCGTTCCTGAGTCTGAAAGTCAGAGAGTATTGGCGACGCTAAAATCAATAAACCCCGGCTGGCATCGCGTGTTGGAAGCTGGCGGGCTGGTATTAATCTTACCAGGTAATGGTGAACGAGACTAGAATCAGAAATGTCGAACGCGACAATGTGCGCCATTACCGCGTGAGATGTTACTTCGACGATGCGAACAGATTCACGTACCACTCTGGGGTCTCGCTAACTGAATCAGACCGGAAGGGTATGAGCCCACGCTTTGTTACTTGGCAGATCATCATGTTTTTACTCTGCAGAGTCTCGAGAAGTTGAAACCAGTTCGCTCCGGCTTGTTTCAGGCCGTATGGCCAAAATTCAAGGAGCAACTTGGCATTGGGGTTGTCGGCCAGGACACGATTGGCCCCGCGCAAGGCATGAAGCTCATACCCTTGAATATCCATTTTGATGAAGTCAACGCGTTGGCCGGGTTTGAAGTAATCGTCCAATGCTATGATATCGATTGGCACAGCACGGCGTGAATCTCCCTCGCTCGCATACGCCCGGTGATCGACGTTTAGTTTATCAGAAACGAACAGTTTGGACCTCCCGCTACATTCTCCCACCGCAGCCTGACACAAGCGCACGTTTGCGAGCTTACGCATAGCTGATTGCAGACGCTCAAAATTCTCTGGCGAAGGCTCAATGAATGAACAAGGCCGGTCAGACCAACACAGCGGGAGAGAAACTGCGAATAAATACCTATGTTCGCACCAGCGTCCACGACAACATCTCCCGCGGACAAAATTGTCTTCAAGAGCCGCCGCTCTGGGCCATCAGTGTAAGCTTTGAAAGCATGATAACACAGTCGGTAAATGGGAAAGGCGTGTTCGTAAGCCTTATTGCCAACTCCGCGAACAAGCGAGACCAACGGGATCACGACGGAATCACGAGCGAGTTGAGGGAATGCGGCAACGGCCGTCTACCAGTACGACTGGTCGAAAGCTAAACCCTACGGCAGAGAAACGGAACTCAGGCGCGATCACTTTGTCGCCGGAGTTTGACTTGGCCGCCGCAGAATCAAGAGATACAATTGCGGGCTTCATCAGGGGAGTACGCTTGGCGCCAATATAACACTAGAAAAGATATTGAGAAACCATACGTTCGCCCAATGCGGCTTCGCTGGAGAGAGCTGTTTACGTCAAAGGTGGACCCAGACATGCACTGGGGTCGATGGGATTTCGTGGGTCTCGGGCTCGCTGTTTTCGCTGTCATTTGGGTCTTCGTGCTCAAACTTGAGACATTCTATGACCTTGGCTATACATCTGACCTCTTCGTGAATGTTCAGCTTGCTCGAGGTTGGCTTGAGGGTCGCGGCTTACTCCAAGACAACTGTTTTGGGAACGTGCTTGCGATTCACACCTATCTTCTGCTTCTGCCGCTCGGACTTATAGCAAAGCCGTTCGGCGCTCCCGGCTTGCTATTCGTGCTTGCCGCGGCGGTAGGAGCGACTTACTTCTGGGCAACGCGTATCCTGCGTCTTCTCGGCGTTGACGGGGGCATTGCAGTAATCGCAGCCGGGGTAGTTCTCACCTCACCGCTTTCGGTTGCGTTCTACCAAGAGCCGGGCTTCGGATTTCATGTCGAGATTCTCGCCCCGGCGTTATGTTTAGTCCTGTTCTATTTCCTACTTCAGCAGCGGATGATCCCGTCAATTGTGACAGCGCTAGGTGTCATCAGCGTGAAGGAGGATGCGCCAATTGCGGTGGCCCTGGTCGCGATCGTAGCAGGCGTTGAGACATGGATTTCGTCAGCAGGCAAACGCCCGCGCTGCCGCTTTAACTGGGCTGCGGTGATCACACTTCTCTTGTCTGTTTCCGCGATCCCGCTCTTACTCGCGATTTCTTGGTCACAGTCGCCAACGATCTACGCTCGTCACTCGGTTGATCGCCTTCGTATCGTGGCACCGGGAAGCTTATCCGGTCCCGGACCACTTTTCGTGTTTGTCGCCTCCAATATTGCTCATTGGCTTGGTAGCAGCGTTGTCCGTCAATGGCTGTGGATAATGATCGTAGGCAGCTTTGGGACAATCTTGTTGCGTCCGTACTATTTGGTTGTTGGTGTCCTCACAACTGTGGTCGCATGGCTCATGGCCCGGAACGATCTGCTGTGGGCGCCACGATTTTTTTCCACTGAGGCACTGCTTTGGTGTATTACGTTGGTAGGTTTTGCTTCGATTGTGCGCGCTGCACAGTACTGCAACAAATGGACGCGGAAGGCAGTGCTTACGATCGCAATTGCAATCGCAGCATTGTCGGCGTCCGCGCAACTCGCGCTTGTGCCGCACGCTTACTGGGCATACCTCCCTCGTCCCGCCAGCCTCTACTCGCCGCAGGAGCGACAGCAAGCAGACGAGCTGTTCGCGCGGTATCGCCGCGAAGGGAAGCCCGAGGAGCCTGTTGTTGCCTCAACTTGGCTGTTCCGGTACGCGCACGACCGAAACCTCTTCTGGCTCGATCGGCTGCGTGACCGGCCTGCGCCGATCTGGATCCTTGGCGATAGCGCCGACTACTACGCCTCCCTCAGGATCAGCTCAGACACGATAAACCCGCGGTCTGGAATTCACATCGAAGATTATGCAGTGATCGACCGTCGCGGTCGTTTCGTGTTGCTCAGGAAAAAGGAGTAACAACGTAAGGACGCGATGTGATTCGAGATATGGGGCAACCATGGGCAGTGCGGCGCAGACTAACCTGTCGACATCAACGTCGCGCCTGGGTTACGGTGAAAAAGCTGCACAGAAGCGCGGAAGGCGGCCACTGATGGCGAGGTCTGTTGAAAATAACGTGTGATAAAGAAAATGCGGAGACCCGCAGCCTGCGCGATATCCCACCAGTAGGCATGTAGGATGAGGCGCTAAAAGGCCAAATCGAAAGACGCGAGAGAGAGGCTTCGGCTTGGAAAAGTCCCTCAACTGATCACGGTAAAGTTCGCGATACCAGAAAAGAAGATTTTTATTGACGCCGTGCCGTGCCCGGTTACGCAATGTTGCGGCACGATCTTTCGCCTCCTCGCTCTGCACAATGATCGTGCAGCTCATTTGACGGCGCGGATATGCAGCGAGCCAGCAAACTCCGAAATCACTGGCACATTCTCGAGAACACGGCCCAGGGAGCTCAATCGATCAACTAGAGGAACTGGCGTTTTGGGATGCAAGAAATCGAACGGATCAATTCGAACATCACGATACCCTGTTTCTTCCAGCAGCCGCCGGAGCGGCCATCGAAAGAATGCGGTCTCATCCGGTGAGTCGCCAAGTTTTCGCTTAACCCAGGGCACATTCTTCTGTATCGCGATCTGAGGGTTCAGCATGTTTGGCTCTGTGAAGCAAATTGTGCCGCCGGGCTTTAACACCCGGTAAATTTCGCGTAATGCCGCTTCGATTTCGAGGTGATGTAAAACCGAGCTGCCGACGATGAAATCAAAGACGGCGTCAGGATAGCTCATTTCATAGGCGTTCTGGATTTCGTAACGAACATTCGGCGCAGAACAATTCGCCCTCGCGATTTTCAGAAGGTCAGGTGAGACGTCAATCGCAACAATGTCCGCTCCGGAGCGAGCCAGTGCCCGAGTGAAATAGCCAGTGCCGCATCCCAGCTCAAGCACGGTCACCCCTGGCCCAAGATGTTTACTGAGCATCTTCACCCGGCGCGCCCAACGCAGTTTGCCGGCTGGGCTCTCCCAATTCCAAATCTCGCCTGCCCCATATTTGGCCAGAAAACGCCCGTGTCGAATCTCCTTAGTAACGCGGTCTTGCATCGGCTAGCTCCCCCTTACTTCCCTTCTTACGTTGGAAACCGGGTCAGAACATGAGTAAGAAACGCGGCAGTCCATTATCGCGCATGAAGAGTTTCGTGCCCGAGAAACTTCAAGCGCCGCGCAGCGAAAAGGAGCATGCGGAGAAGGATCAACCCATGGCGCCAGCGCTGAATGTTGGTTGTTCCATATTTTCTCTCGTGATAATGCACCGGAACCTCAACAATCTTTAGCCCCATCCGAGCCGCGCCAAAAAGAAGGTCAAAATCTCCAAAAGGATCAAAATCTCCAAAGAATTCGCGCGCGGCCGCCAGGCGTTTATAATGCGCCCGCGAAAGCACTTTAGTGCCGCACAACGTATCTTTGAAGCGTTGCCCAAGCACAAAGGAGAACGCGGCTGCAAAAAATTTGTTTGCCAGAATATTGAAGAACCGCATCGCCTGTTTTTCCATTGGATAAACCAGCCGGCTGCCGTTAACGAACTCCGCTTTGTCCTCGGCGATTGCGTTGTAGAATTTCGGCAGTTCTTCAGGCGGCGTAGTCAGGTCGGCATCGAGAATCATCAGAATGTCTTTTGTTGCCAGCTCGAATCCCAGCCGCACCGCATCACCTTTTCCCTGGCCGTTCTGCTGTGCAAGAACCAGGTGATGCGCGCCGGTGTAGGCGTCGGCGGCCTTTTGAATTTTTTCCCATGTATCATCTGTGGAATTGCCTTCTACGAAGATGATTTCGTCCTGCGGTCCCATCATCGGGCAACGGACAAGAATATTGTTGATGTTTTCTGATTCGTTGCGCGCGGGAACAATAACAGACACGGAGGGACGTGCCTCGCCGACCGATTTCATCGGGCGTGCGATTACGATGTTGAGCATAGTGAAAAGCCGGAAAAAAGGCAGCGGCGCGAGATAACGATTAAGAAAGTTCGCCACGAATGGAATTGGAATTGGGCAAAGCAACTTCACGTCCCGGCGGATGATTTCCAGGCTGGCTAAATGACAAAAATTGTCCAAGTCCTCATGCGCGATCCAATTTAGTTCCGGCGTGCGACTGCGCATGCCGACCTTTGAGGCGAATCGGGCCAGCGGCTTCCATAGCATGCTGTAATAAACGAATAATAGCCGCTCCGATCCTACCAAGCATTCCCGCAACTGATTTAGCATCTCCTGAATGTCGCGCTCATAGTGAACGGTTCCATTCAGCAAAATGTAATCTGCCGGCCTGCCCCCTAGTGTCTTAAGCTCTGCGGCACTGGAGACCGCCTTATAATTCGCGAATCGCTCGCTCAAGCCGGCACTGCGAGCGTCGATTTCAACAATTTCATCTTCCGGCCTAACATACAGCGAAAGGTCGGCAGCCAGACTGTCATAAAAATACCGGCGCATCGCAGACTCGCTCTTTTTAGGGCCGACCAGCGTTTCGCTGGAAATGGATTTGAAAGTTGTATCCGCGGGATCGTTTATTGGGGTTTTAGCGATAGTTCTCATCATGATAAGACCAGGGAAAAAGTGCGAGGCAATACGCCACGGCGCTACGAGGCCTGGCGTCGTTTAATCGCGAATTGACATTCGCCGAGCCCGCAGCAGCGTCTTGCACAGTAGCCTCCTTCAAGTTCGGCGTCACTCCAAGTTGCACTTTAAGATCGCGTAAATCGCTCGCAACGGCATCCTGCTAAATGGCCTTTGCACTTTCTTCGTAAATCTGGCCGCCTTCGGCTCACGGTAATTTTAGATCGTGGGGATTCTTGACGGCGAGATACGCCAGGCGTTTCAACTCCCATCGTCCTCGCGTCACTGTGTCGAGAATCAGTCCGCTTGCCAGCGAAAGAAAGGCCAGAAGCATCAACCCAGTCGAAAGAACAGCAGTCGGCAAACGCGGGACAAGCCCAGTCCTTAGATATTCAAGCACCACGGGAGTTCCAAGCCCGAGTGAGAGCAGCATTAATAACGCGCAGATCGCCGTGAAGAACACGAGAGGCCGTTCTTCTCGCACGAGTCCTGCGATTGCAAAGAGAATACGAGCCCCGTCGCGCCATGTATGAAGCTTGCTGATCGATCCGTGGGCCCGTTCCTTGTAACGCGTGTTCACCTCCGCGACAGGCATGAGAAGGCGCGCTGCGTGTACGCTCAACTCCGTCTCGATACTGAAGCCTTCGGCGGTGACAGGAAAGGATTTGACGAATCGCCGGGACATCACCCTATAGCCGGTCAGCAGATCCAATATCTTCAATCTAAACATCATCACAGTAAGGCCCGTCAGAAGCCGGTTGCCGATCACGTGACCGGTTCGATATGCGCTGCCGCCAACCGCAATTCGCCGACAGGAAACCACATCAAGTCCGTCGTCCACGAGCTTTCGGAGGAGCGCGGATGCGGCCGCCGCGTCATACGTGTCGTCGCCGTCTACCAGGATGTAGATATCCGCCTCGATATCGGCGAACATGCGCCGAACAACATTGCCTTTGCCCCGCCGCATTTCGCTGCGGACGATGGCGCCGGCAGCGCGAGCAACCTCAGCAGTTCTGTCTTTTGAATTGTTGTCGTACACGTAAACATCGGCACATGGTAGCGTCGCTTTGAAATCGCTCACAACCTTAGCAATCGCCGCTTCTTCGTTGTAGCAGGGAATGAGCACTGCTATACGCGCGAGTTCGCTCATTGCTCGTCTTCTGTTACTAATTTGATTGGACACGGTCGATCCCGGCCGCTCACATACGCTTTCATGCCAAGGATTCAATCGGTCTATCGCAAGATGGTGCGCCCATGAACCGGATCCAATAACTGCGTCCGCTTTGCCTTACATAAGTGGCGAACTGAGAGAACTTTTTTCTGCGGTTCCACCAAAAAACCAAGACGCCGGTTTGCAGTCCATAACGGTACCTGTTCCGGTTGATCCAGGTCTCGCAACGAGCAGCAATTTTGAGCAGATGATCCCGCGTTCGCTCGCGCCTTTGCTCAAGCGCGGCTGGTCCCCATCTCTCGATATTCGGTTCGCGCTGGCTTAAAAGAGCGTCCACGTGGCCGCTATCATTTAATGGCGAATTGACTGCCGCTGAGCGCGCTGCAGAATTTTGCACAGCAGCTTCCTTCATTCTCTGCGCCGCCCAAGGTTGTGTTTGAAAATGGCATAAATCGCCCTGACGCCGTCTTTCCAGTTGATCTTCTTGCCCTCCGCGTAGGTGCGTCCGCTGTATGAGATCCCCACTTCGTAAATTCTGCAG
>WNEV01001042.1_pt1 | contig 10908 bp, 10 predicted proteins | sample 5399861 | NCBI WGS metagenome assembly WNEV01 (sample SAMN13153335, study PRJNA577476) | soil metagenome | isolation source: 40 cm grassland meadow soil 2 days after 3rd rain plot 2 | place: USA:California | collected 2015-11-11 | reverse complement strand
GGCGGCGACCGTGCGCGGCGGGGGAAGCAGGGCGTGGTAGTACGTGTAGTCGAGCGACGTCCCCGCGTTGATCCGCCCCCCGAGAGCTTCGACCTCGCGGTCCACGAATCCCGGAGCGCGGGTCACCGTGCCTTTGAAAAGCATGTGCTCGAGGTAGTGGGCGAGCCCGAGCTCTGGCGACGTCTCGTCGCGTCCGCCCACGTCAACCCAGAGCTGGACGGCGACGACATCGCTGGCATGGAACTCCTGGACGACGACCCGGGTGCCGTTCGCCAGGACGCGCCGCGTCGGCATCGAGCGCCCAGAGTCGGACGTGCTCGAGGCGGTCATGGCGCTGCACGCGCTCCCGAGCAATACGGCGAGTAGCACGGGCGCGAGGCGCGCCGGGGGGGACATATGTGGCAGCGAGGGTATCACAGGGGTCATGCGCCGACGGGCAGAATGCCGGGCCGCCGCTCGGGGGAACGTCGGGCACAACGCCGGGGCCTTGCCACAGCCCTGGAAGATAACGTGTTGATCTTGCGAAGAATCCTTTAACTGCCGGCCCTTGGCAGTGGCTTTGCTCACTACGGGCTCACGAACCTTCGTGCGAGCCGTCCAACTCTAAGGATAAAGGGGGGTGAACCTGCCGGTAGCAGAAGCAAACCGAAGTGAGAAGACACCACACCTCAACAACGTAGGGGGACCGGAGAGCGATGAAAAGACTTTTTGCAGCGATCATGAGCGTGGCAGTGTTCGGCGCCCTGGCGCCCGCGGTGGACGCTCAGTCGTCCTGCCCGTCCGAGGTCCAGCAGGCGAAAGAGATGTTCGCCAAGGTCGCCAAGACTCCGGATGTCCAGGCGCCGCGCACGCTGGCGGGCGCTCGTCAGGAGATGCAGGCTCCGCGCGGTAAGGAAGATGTCCAGGCGCCACGATCGCTTGCTGGCGCCCGCAATCAGTCAGAAGTCCAGGCGCCGCGGGGTAAGCAGGATGTTCAGGCGCCGCGCGGCAAGGAAGATGTCCAGGCCCCGCGAGGCAAGCAGGACGTTCAGGCCCCGCGCGGTAAGGAAGATGTCCAGGCGCCGCGGGGTAAGGAAGATGTCCAGGCCCCGCGGGGTAAGCAGGATGTTCAGGCCCCGCGCGGTAAGGAAGATGTCCAGGCGCCACGGGGTAAGGAAGATGTTCAGGCCCCGCGCGGTAAGGAAGATGTCCAGGCGCCGCGGGGTAAGGAAGATGTTCAGGCCCCGCGCGGTAAGGAAGATGTCCAGGCGCCGCGGGGTAAGCAGGATGTTCAGGCCCCGCGCGGTAAGGAAGATGTCCAGGCGCCGCGGGGTAAGGAGGACGTTCAGGCCCCGCGTGGCAAGCAGGACGTCCAGGCGCCACGTAGCGATCAGGGTGCCGGTCAGGCTGTTCAGGCTCCGCGTGGCGGCGACGCCGCCAAGCTGATCCGCGAGGCCGAGGCCGCGTGCAAGGCTGGCAACATGGCTGAGGCCAAGGCGAAGGCCGAAGCCGCCATCGGAATCTTAAAGTAGAACCCGACGCGCCACCGAAGGCTCCAGGGCCCCCCCTGGAGCCTTCTTTTTTGTTCGGTCGGGGGTATAAGATGCGTCAGATGCGTCTTGGGTTCACGGGTGCGCTCCTTCTCCTTCTTCCGGCCACCTCGACAGCCGCGGAGTTCTCCGTGCAGGAAGCCCTGCTCCGCGCGAAGCCGGCCGTTGCGCTCGTTGTCGCGGAGGTCGGCTCTGAAGTCCTCGTGACCTGTGGCGGGCGCGGAGAGAAGGTCGTTCGCCCCGCGCCCTTCCGTGAAACAGGCACCGGCTGGTTCGTCAGCCCGAGCGGATGGATGATCACCAACGCCCACGTCGTGTCGCCCGCCCACCGGCCGCCCGCCTGGGTCGCCGACCAGCAGGCGCGCCGCGCCGTGCGCGAGGCGTGCGGCGAGCTCCCGCCCGGGACGCTGGCGGCGACCGCCGCGCGCGCAAGGGTCAAGCTCGACCCGTCGATCTCGGTGATCCTCTCGAACGGCATCCGCCTGACGCCGACCGTGAGCAAGTACAGCCCGCCTGTGACAGGCCAGAGCATGTCGGGCCGCGACCTCGCCCTGCTCAAGCTCGAAACCGCTGACATGCCCACGCTCTCGCTCGCCGATTCCGCCAACGCCCAGATCGGCGACAAGCTCCACGTCCTGGGCTTCCCGGGTGTGGTGCTGAGCCACGAGCTTCTCAACGCGTCGGCCAAGGTCGAGGCGTCGGTGACGAGCGGCGCGATCTCGGGGTTCAAGCAGGACGTGACGAACCAGCCGGTCATCCAGACCGACGCACCGGCCGCGTGGGGCAACAGCGGCGGCCCTGCGGTGAGCTCGCGCGGCGAGGTTCTCGGTGTCCTCACGTTCGTCTCGGACGCCGGCACCGACGAGGGCGGCATCGTCCAGGGATTCAACTTCGTCATCCCGTCCGCCGCGGTACGCGAGTTTCTCAAGGGTGCCGATGTCCCCCTCGATGAGCCGAGCCGGTTCAACACCGCCTGGCACGCCGGGCTGAGCGCCTACTTCTCCGGCGACTACGCGCGCGCCGAGAAGCATTTCGCCGAGGCCAACCGGCTCATCCCCGAGCTGCCCGACGTCCGCCGCCTGGCGGCCGAGGCCAAGAACCCGCCGCCGAAGCCGTTCCCGTGGGCCGCCGTCGCCGCGGTCGTGACGGCCCTGAGTCTCGGCGGCTACGCCGGGATGTGGGGGTTCTACTGGCGCCGGAACCGCTACCGCATCCGCCCGTCGGAGGTGATGCGCCTGCTCGAGACGTCAAGGGAGCGGCCGATCATCCTCGACGTGCGCGATGCCGCGACGTACGCGAAGAGCCCGGTCCGCATCCCTGACGCGAGGCACATCACCCCGCGAGAGCTCGAGACCGGCGTCACCGCGCTCAAGATCGAGCCGACCCGCCTCGTCGTCGCCTACTGCACCTGACCCGACGAGGCAACCAGCGCCCGGGTGGCGCACAAGCTCCGGGAGCTCGGCTACAGGGACGTGAGGATCCTCAAGGGGGGCCTCGGCAGCTGGGCGAACGCCGGTCTGCCGCTCGAGTCCAAGACCTCGCCCGCCTAGCGGTTCAAGCGGCGCGCCTCCCGGACGACGCGATCGACGAAGGGCCCGGCGAGCCCGGTATACGCCGCCGGATCGAGAAGCCGGTCGAGCTCGTCCCGCGGCAGCACCGCCGCGATCCGGGGATCCGCGAGCAGAAGCTCGCGGAAGCTCCCCTTGCCGTCGAACGCGGTCATGGCGGCCTCGTAGACGAGATCGTGGGCCGCGTTCCGGCCGAGCGTCTCGCCCAGCTTGAGCATCACCGCCTCGGAGAGCAGGAGCCCGCCGAGGCGCTGCACGTTCTCCTTCATGCGTCCCACGTTCACGCGGAGCCCGCGCGCGACGACGAGCGACCAGTGCTCGGTCGCCGCCGCCAGACACGCGGCCTCCGGGACCAGCACCCACTCGGCGCGCCCCACGCTCATGTCACGCTCGTGCGCCGCGACCATGCTCTCCAGCGCCGTCGCGGCAAGCCCGCGGAGGAGTCGACCGATCGCGACGATCCGCTCCGCGTGGGTGGGGTTACGTTTGTGGGGCATCGTGGAGCTGCCCACCTTGCCGTGCGCGAACGGCTCCTCGAGCTCCATGATCTCGGAGCGCTGGAGCTGGACGACCTCGTTCGCGATACGCGCGAGCGTCCCGCCGATCAGCGCCAGCAGCGACACGAACTCCGCGATCGTGTCGCGCGAGGCGTGCCACGCGATCGGCGGCACGCCGAGCCCGAGACGCTCCAGCGCCTTGCGCTGGACGGCTTCGCCTTGCGGGCCGAAGCCGGCGAGTGTACCGACGGCGCCGCCCAGCTCACCGACGAAGAGGCGTGGGGCCGCGTCGTCGAGCCGCTCGACCTGGCGGACGCACTCCGCCGTCCAGGTCGCCACCTTGAAGCCGAACGTGATCGGCAGCGCCTGCTGGGCGTGGGTGCGTCCCGCCATGACCGTGTCGCGATGGCTCTCGGCGAGGTCGGCGAGGGCGAGCACGAGGGCGACGAGGTCGCGGCGGAGGATCGCGTGCGCCGCGCGGAGCTGGAGCACCATGCCCGTATCCATGATGTCCTGCGTGGTCGCTCCCCAGTGCACCCACCGCCCCGCGTCCCCGGCCCGTCGCGCGAGCTCACGGACGAGCGGCACGAGCGGGTGGGCCGTCACGGCCAGATCGCGCCCGACGGCGTCGAGGTCGAGCGTCTCGACCTTCGCCGCGCGGGCAATCGCCTCGGCCGTCCCCGGCGGGATCAGGCCGAGCTCCTCTTGCGCGGCGGCGAGCGCGGCTTCGACGTCGAGCCAGCGCTGGAGCATCGTGCGTTCGTCGAAGACCACCCGCATCTCGGGCGTCGAGAACTGGTCGCCGAAGAGCTTGTAGTCGATGAGGTGGCTAGGCACCGCCGCCCCGGCCGCCGGCGAGGAAGTGCATGTGAACGTGGTAGACGACTTGCCCCCCCTCGGGACCGCAGTGCACTCGGAGCCGGTAGCCGCGCTCGGCGAAGCCCGTCGCTTTGCCCAGCGCCTTCGCGGCGAGGAAGCAGCGACCCAACGCCTCGGCGTCGCTCGCCTCCATCGCCATGATCGACGGAATGTGGCGCCGCGGGACGATCAGGAGGTGCACCGGCGCCTTCGGATAGATGTCGCGGAACGCGACGACCGCGTCGTCCTCGTATTCGATATCCGCGGCACTCTCGCGGGTGATGATGCGACAGAACACACAGTCCGTCACGGCGCCTCCTCGACGCCCTGCTATAATACCCGCCTGTCGAGCCGAGACGACTCACGAAGGAGCGCCCGATGGGAACGTGTCCGAAGTGCAAGCGCAAGATCCGGAAGAACGGCAACCACGTGAAGCTCGGATCCACGTGGTACCACAAGGTGTGTCCCCCGCGTTCCGCCTCGCCGCGCCCCGCCTAGGGAGCGCTCCCGCCTCGCAGAGACTCCTCCGGCCCTATCCGCCGCTCTGGGGACCCTGCCGGCCGCGGTAGGGGATCGAGATGTACTCCACCGAGGGCCGCGTGCGCGTCGGCTGCGGGAAGAGGCTCATGAACTCGTAGATCTCCTCGGGCACTTCCGTGCTCACGGGAAGCCCGAGGGCCTTCGCCTCTTCCGCGGTGATCGGATAGTCGTGGGTCCAGCCGCCGCGCGAGAGCTTGTCGGCGAGCGCGTCCGCCTGCGCGGGGGGCATCCGGGCGGCGAGGAGCTCGCGCACCGTCGTCCGCATCTGCGCGAGCGCCTTCCGAGCGATGTCGGCAAGAATCAGCGTCTGGTCGTCGATGTCCTTGGCCTCCTTCCGCTCCAGCACCGTCAGCACCGAGGCGGCGGGAGACTGCCCGACCTGGGGGTCCACGGGCCCCAGAACCGCGTTGTGGTCCATCACGATCTCGTCGGCCGCGAGTGCGATCAAGGTGCCCCCCGACATCGCATAGTGGGGAACGAACACGGTGACCTTGGCCTCGTGGCGGCGGAGGGCGTTGGCGATCTGCCCCGCGGCAAGCACGAGCCCCCCGGGAGTATGCATGATGAGGTCGATCGGCCGGCTCGTGTCCGTGAGCTTGATCGCCCGCAGCACCTCCTCGGAGTCGTTGACGTCGATGTAGCGCATGAGCGGAAAGCCGAGGAAGCTCATCGTCTCCTGCCGGTGGACGAGCGCGATCACGCGGCTCCCGCGCCGCTTCTCGAGCTGGACGAGGAGCCGCAGCCGTCGCATCTCCAGGAGCTTCTGCTTCAGGATCGGCTGGAGCGCCGTGATCATGAGGAAGACCCACAGGACGTCGCTGAAACCCATCGCCATCGGTCCGCCGTCCCCGCTAGGAATGCGGGGCGGGGCGCTTCACGTACTCGCCCGCGGGCCGGCCCCACACGCGCCCGTCGTGGAAGACGACGCGGCCGCGGAGGATCGTGTGGGTGGGCCAGCCGCGGACGCGCATACCGGCGAACGGCGTGAAGTCCTGCGCCGAGTGCAGGGCGTCCGGGGTGACGACCTGCTCGCGGTCGGGATCGAGCACGACGAGGTCGGCGTCGCTGCCGACGGCGAGGGTCCCCTTCTTCGGATAGAGGCCGAAGGCGCGCGCGGGGTTGGCGCTCGCGAGCTCGACGACGCGCGCGAGCCCGAGACCGCGTTTCGCGTGACCCTCCGAGACGAGGTAGGGATAGAGGAGCGCGGTGCCACCGAACCCCGGGAGCGCCTTCCAGAGATCCTCGCCCTTGTCCGCCTCGGCGCAGCACGCGTGGTCGCTCACCACCGTGTCGATGCTCCCCCGCACGACCGCGTCCCAGAGCGCCTCGCGGTCGGCCTCCGTCCGGATCGGCGGGTTGACCTTGCCCAGAATCCCGTGCGCCGTGGCGTGCGTGAGCGCCAGGTGGTGCAGCGTCGTTTCGAGCCGGATGTCGAGGTGCGGGAACTCGCGTCGTCCCTGCGCGGCCGCCGCGAGAGCCTCTACGCTCGAGAGGTGGAGCAGGTTGACGGGGCAGCGCGTCGCGTCGGCCAGCACCATCGCCTCGGCGATCGACAACCGCTCGGTCAGCGGTGGGCGGGCGCGATGGTAGCCCTCGAGGCCGCCCGGCCCCGAGCGCCTCACTTCCTCGATGAAGACGCGGATGAGCTCGGCCTGCTCGCAGTGGAGGCTGAGCGAGACACGCCCACGCGCGCCGTTCCCCGCCGACGCGGAGGCCACCCGACGCATCAGGAGGTAGAGGTGACCCAGGTCGTACGTGTCGGACATCGTATAGGCGCTGCCGCGCGTCGAGTCCGACGTGAGGTTCAGCCCCTTGTAGAACATGTAGTACTTGAACGAGCCGACTCCCTGTTCGCCGACCAGCCAGTCGACCTCGTCGAGCTGCTCCGACGTCATGATGCCGAGGTGGTAGCCGAAGTCCGTGTATGCGTGGCCCGCCGTGGCGGCGACGACCTCGGGAAAGATCGTGCGATACGGACCACTCTTGTGGAGGTAGTGCTGGCCCGTCCTGAAGTAGCTCAGCACCGTCGTGACGCCACCCGCGAGCGCGGAGGCGGTCTCGCTCGTCGCGTCGGCGGCGAGGTCACGGTAGATGCCGATGTGAAAGTGCGAGTCGACCGCCCCCGGAAGGACGAGGCGCCCACGCGCGTCCACGACGTCGGACGCATCCCCGGGCGCGATCCGGTCGGCGAGCGCGGCGACGCGACCGTCGCGGACACCGATATCGCAGCGGAGGGGACCGACGTAGGGCATGATGACGGTGCCGTTGAGCACGGCCGTGTCGTAGCGCGGCATGGGGCAGACTATACCATCATGACGATCAGCCGGGGCTCCACCGCCCTCCTCCTGCTCGACCTCCAGCGCGATTTCCTGGACCCGGACGGCGTCTACGCGCGTCACGGGCTCCCGGTGTCCCGACTCCGCGGGATCATCACGACGATCGCGCGCGTCGCGGCCGCGAGCCGGGCCGCCCACGTGCCGATCTTCGCGTCCAAGTTCACGGTGTACACCTCGCCCGCCGGCGCGCCGCTCGGTCTCGACCACATCGTCAAGGCGCGCCCCTTTCTCCGGACGACGGGCTTCCGTCTGGGCGACCGCGGCCGCGAGCTGATCCCCGAGCTCGGCCCGGTGGACTACGAGCTCGACAAGCCCCGCTTCTCTGCGTTCCACGGGACGCCGCTCGAGGTGCTCCTGCGCTCGCTCGAGATCGACACCGTCGTCCTCACGGGGATTGTCACCCACGGCGGCGTCGAGGGCACCGCGCGCGACGCGATGATCCGCGACTTCTCCGTCGTCATCCTCGAGGACTGCGTCGCCGCCTTCGACGAGGAGCTGCACCTGGCGTCGCTGCGCGGCATGGGGATGTACGTCACCGTCATGGACGCCGCGGCCTACCTCAAGGCGCTGGCGGAGTGACGCTCGTCGGGATCGGGTACGGGCGCCTCGCCACGAACGGGAGGCGGACTGAACCGCGTCTGTCCGTGCTTACTGCTCTTCGCTGACTTCGTGTCCGAGCCGATGGCGTCGCGCGACCCTTACGTCCGCAAGCCGACACGGTCCGAGGAAGAGCTTGTCCTGATATGGATCCTGGAGCGCGTAGACCGTCTCGCGTGCGACCTGGCAGGACTCACGCGTCGGAAACGGCCCCACGTCGCCGTGCGCCTCCCAGGGACCAGACCAGGCCAGGAGCGACCACATCGCGAAGGTCCAGATGGTCATTCCTTCTTCCGGCACTGGCCGACATACACCCGCCAGTCGTCATCGGCGACGCTGAGGATCTCGCTGCGCGCGGCTTCACACACGGCCACCGTCGGGTAGGGGCCCATGACGCTCTTGGACAGGGGGACCGGCCCCCATCCAGAGGGCACCCAGATCCAGGTGAGGAAGATCCAGACAGTCATGGCCATCGGTGAAGCAGGGGCCGTGCCACGACCCCGGAACCTTGCAATATCCGACACTAGTCGCAACCCGTAATGGACAGAGTGGCAACTCGATCCGGCAGGGATGGCACCTCGGTCCGCGGCTCGGTCTCTTTACGCGGTCGAAGGGCACAATAATTCCTGGAACTATCTGTGGCAGGCGTGAAGGACTCCAGCAGGTGCAATTTCCCGTTGGATCACGACTCCTGTGCGTTCGGTCACCGCTCAACCCCACCGAGCGCCTGGTAGGTATCGCTCGCGCCAGGCATCGAACATGAGGAGCGCCCAGAGAACCTTCTTGTGATCTCTCGCCCCATTGAGATGTTCAGTCATGAGCCGAGTTGTGGCCTCGGGATTGAAGAGACCGAGACGCGCCACTCGCTCTGGTGCCAGGCGCTCCTGGAGCGCGCACCGCAGTGGACCGCGCAACCACAGACCAATAGGGACGCCGAACCCCTGCTTCCGGCGGACGAGGATCGCCTTTGGGAGTAGGTCGCGAAGGGCACGCTTCAGAATATATTTGGTCTGCCACCCGACCAGCTTGAGTTCGGGTGGGATGCGACCTGCTAGCTCGACGAGGGCCCGATCGAGAAACGGCGCCCGGACCTCGAGGCCACACGCCATGCTGGCTCGGTCCACCGTCACCAGGTTCTGGCCAGCGAGATAGAACTTGCAGTGCTGATAGATCAGACGATCAATCGGGGCCAACCTCGGCGCCTCGCCGACGGTCATAGCCAGCTCGTCGAAGGGCTCACAGCCGATGCCCGCCGCGCGCACGCCCTCCGAGAAGATGGTCGACCGCTCCGAAGGAGTGAGCCCCCCCAGCAGGAGCTGGGTGCGGACCTCTGGAGGAAACGGAAGACCTCGGAAGAACTGCTTCAGGAGAAACTCGACGCTGCCGTACCGCGGCGAGGGTGCCAACCGACTCACCGCGCGAGCCGCCGCGCTCAGCACCCACAGCGGCAGCCCCTGCGCCCATCGCGCTCCACGATCCGCGAGGAACGTGGGGTACCCGCAGAAGAGCTCGTCGCCCCCGTCCCCGCTGAGCACGACGGTCACGCTCCGTCGGGCCGCTTCCGAGAGCCGGTAGAGCGGCAGAAACGAGCTGTCGACGAGCGGTTCATCGAGCAGATCGCCCACATTCTCCAGGAGCAGGGCAGCGTCCCTCGAGGAGAACTCGACTTCGGTATGGTCCGTGCCGCAGTGCCGGGCGACGGTGCGTGCGAAAGGCCGCTCATCGTAACTGGCTTCGGCAAAGCCGAGACTGAACGTCTTGATCGGGCGACCGTCCCACAGCTGGGCGGCGATCGCGGTAATCGCACTGGAATCGATCCCGCCACTCAGGAACAACCCGAGCGGCACATCACTGACGAGCTGGTGGCGGACCGAACGCTCCAGCTGTTGCCTGAGCGCCTGCGCCCACTCGGCCTCGTCTATAGACTCGTCCGGGGCGAATGCCAGGTCCCAGTACGGAATAACTCGGGGCTTGCTCCCCGGGCTGACCGTGAGCAGATGGCCTGGAGGGAGCTTCTCGATCCCGGCGAGGATCGAGTGGGGTGCGGGAACGTGCTCGAAGCTGAGGTAACGGGCCAAGCTCGCGAGGTTCAGCTCACGCGGCACGGCCGGATGCTCGAGGAGCGCTCGCAGCTCTGAACCAAATACGAAGGCGTCGGATCCCGCGTAATAATGGAGCGGCTTCTCGCCCATCCGGTCGCGCGCCAGCAACAGCGTACGCTGCCCGACGTCCCAGATGGCGAGGGCGAACATGCCGTCGAAATGGTGCACGCAGTCTTCGCCCCACGCCTCGTATGCGTGCACGAGGACCTCGGTATCGGACCGCGTGCGAAAACGATGTCCCAAACTCTGCAGGTGAGCGCGGAGCGCCAGGAAGTTGTAGATCTCGCCGTTCAGGGCGCCCCAGACCGTGCCGGCCTCGTTGGAGATCGGCTGATCACCGGTTTCAAGGTCGATAATGCTGAGGCGTCGAACGCCCAGCGCGAAGAAGGCGTCAATGTAGAAACCCTCACTGTCGGGACCGCGATGGCGTAGCGTCTCGACCATTCGCCGCGCAGTGTGACGGCGACCGTCGTGGGGCCCGTTCTGAAGAAACCCCGCGAGCCCGCAGATGGCCGGATCCTCAGCGCTGCCTGCGCGACAACGACTCTGGCGCCAACACGGAGAACCCCTGACCATTCACCACTCCGGTCGCGATCGTCGCGACGGGGCGCTGGTCGAGCCACCGGGGCAGCACCCGATCGGCCACGGCGAAGTAGCCGATCGGAGGGGTCCGACCGTCGGAGGCGGACGCCGCATCCGTATGAAGCGCTACCACGGGCCGGTCCAGGTAGAAGGCGAGCACGAGTTCCGGCACGTCGACCGCGTAGATCGGCGTGTCGGCCTTCACGGTGCGCGGGTCGAGAGCGCGAAGGTTGGTGAGGGCATTGTGGCGAGCGTCGTCGGCAGTCTGCCACACGATCAGGCCGGCAACGACCAGCGCG
>WNEV01004497.1_pt1 | contig 10930 bp, 9 predicted proteins | sample 5399861 | NCBI WGS metagenome assembly WNEV01 (sample SAMN13153335, study PRJNA577476) | soil metagenome | isolation source: 40 cm grassland meadow soil 2 days after 3rd rain plot 2 | place: USA:California | collected 2015-11-11 | reverse complement strand
ACCGCCCAACTAGTCGGAACAAGAAAATATGTGATCGGTGCCGAGCCGCGCCCCGCTCAACTCGCGGTGTTCGTGGAGTTGGTGGCTCCTACATTTCTCGACGATGGGTCCGGGGGCAAGAAGAAGGTGTTCCCTCAGATGTACCGCTCAGCGGTGACGAAGCTGCTCACTCCCAACGGTGGTCGGATTATGACGCGAATTGTTGCGGTCAACTCCTTTTACTTTCACCTCGTCCTTCCGCGTGAGCCCATGACCTTGGAAGACTTTGAGGAGGCCGCTGGAGAGCTAGCCACTCTCACCAAGGGCGTCGTCCGGCTCCTTCCTGGTACGAGCGAGGTCACACTCAAAACCTCGCCGCAGGAAGGCCTCAGGAGCTTCCTGCCTCACCTGACGGCGTTCCAAGGTCAGTATGCCAAGTTCTTTGAGGAGCAGAAAAGGAAGCGAAAACGTAAGAAGGGAAAATGAGAATGGGCATAGGACGACAGGCAGCATCCGCCACAGTGGGACAAACCGTGGGACTCACACTCAGAACCGCTTAGGACGACGGCGACAGCACGGGACGGCTTGTCCCGCTTCACGGCCAAGCAACAACGAGTTAGCCCGAGGAGTACCAAAGCGGCTCGACCAGGGAACTGATTAAAAGTCCGCTGCTCTACCAACTGAGCTACCGGGTCGGACGGCCGAAACTTCGCTGTTCGTCCCCGGAATCGCTACGGCGGCGCGATGAGCGACGTATGGGAGGCGACGCAGCGCCACTGCCCCGCCCGCTGCACCCAGGTATCGGTCCAGCGCACGCGGCGCACGTACGGCCCGCTCTTGTTCCGCCCCTTCTCCACCGCGCGGCCCACGACGACGGCCGCGGCGCCATACACGTGCACCTGCACGTCCTCGTTCACCGCCGACTCGACCGTGTCCGACGGATCTTCCAGGGCTGCGATCAGCTGCGCCTTGTCGTGCAGCTGTCCGCGCCCATCGGTGGCAACGAAATCCTCGGAGAGCAGCCGGCGGAGTGGTGCCGGATCCCGCCGCACCACCGCTCGAGCCCACTCGTCCTCCAGGCGGCGCAGCGATTGCTCCACGCCGCCCTGGGCAAGACCGGACGTCGCGGCGGCGAGCAAGAGGGCCGGCACCAACTGAAGCTGTCTCATTGGGTTCGCACGGACGGTCGAAACTTCACCCCCGGCCGGCGCCTTCCACAAGGCGGCGGCGTTACGTCCGCCGCGCCCCGACACTCTTTAACGCATGCACCCTCCCGCAGAGCGCCCTGCTGCGACACATCAACGCACGCCGGATCGGACCCTCATCGAGCAACTCCTCGTTGACGACGAGCACGCCTATCGTGAGCTGCTGGCCCGCTACCGCAGCATGGTGTACGCGATCGCCTACGCGGTGCTGGTCGACCCCGAGCGCGCCGAGGCCGCGGTAGAGAAGACCTTCCGCGAAGCGCGGCGCACGGCGGCGGCGTTCCTCCGAGCGCCGGGCAGCGTCCCCAAGTGGCTCACCGATCTCGCCCACGCCTGCTCGGCTAACGGGCACGGGCCCGCCGCTCGCTAGCCCGGCGGCGGCAGCGACACCGTCCCGGCCTTCTTCATCGCCTCCAGGGTCTCCTCGACGGTCATCAGCCGCGTAGTGCGGGTCGTCTTGATGTGCCCCGGGGTGACGGCCGCGATCACCGCGGCGACCGCGGTCGTGTCATCGGGCGCTTCGACGATCGCCGTGCCGTCGAAGTCGCCGAAGTGGTAGTACAGATCGACCAGGCGGCCCCCCAGCTTCTTCATCATCCCCTCGACCAGCTGCCGCCGATTGGCGGGGTTCTTCGCGAGCGCCGCCCAAGCCTGGGGCGTGTAGGAGAACTGCAGCATGTAGCGCGGCATGGTTGGGTCCCTCCGTACCTTCGGGAAAAGCACAGACGGCGCCGGCTGAAACGGGCGTCGCGGGCGGTTGCTCCTGCGCATATATCGGCCCGGTCGCGAAGCGTCAACCCGGGCGCCGAAGCACGCGGGTGAACACCTAGCCGAGCGGCCGTGCGAGCCCGAGATTTGGCCCACGTCCCGCACGGGAGACTTCCCCATGCAGCCGCGCCCGTTCCTCGTCCTCGGCCTGTCCCTGGGGCTGGCGGCCCCGGCCGCCGCCCAGGGGAAGCGCCTCGAGCTCTCCGATCTCCAGCGGCTGGTCAACGTCGCCGACCCGGCCCTCTCTCCCGACGGCAAGACCGTCGCCTGCATCGTGTCGCGCGTGAACTGGAGCGACGACCGGTTCGACCAGGACCTCGTCCTGGTCGACGTCGCGACCGGCGCCCAGCGCCGGCTCACGTTCGAGCGCAAAGGTCTCGGCTCGCCGCAGTGGTCGCCGGCGGGTGATCGGCTGGCGTTCCTCGCGACTGCGGGATCGGGGGACAAGGGGGCGCCCCAGGTGTTCGTGCTCGACATGCGCGGCGGCGAGGCCCGGAAGATCACCGACGCACCGGGGGCGGGGGGGGGCGTGGAGCAGTTCGCCTGGAAGCCTGACGGAACGGAGATCGCCTACGTCGCGGCCGATGAGCCCGAGAACAAGAAGGACATCGAGGCGCACAACGACGCCTTCGAGGTAGGGGACGACGGCTACCTGACGACCGCCTCGTCGCCGCTCTCCTGGTCGCCGGACGGGAAGGCGCTGCTCTTCACCGAGCAGGCCACGCCCCACTTCGGCGACGCCGAGCAGACGCGGGTGATGGTGCTGGACGTCGCGAGCGGGGCGACCCGGGCGCTCACGGCGCGCAAGGGGTTCGAAGGCTACGCGGTATTCTCACCGGACGGCGCACGCGTCGCGTACTGGTATCCCCGCGACGGCGACCTCAACAATGTGAACGAGATCTTCGTCACGTCTGCAGGCGGCGGCGCAGGCGCCTCCGTGACCCGGGCCCTCGACCGCAACCTGCTGCGGGCGATCTGGATGCCCGACGGGAAGGCATTGCTGGTGGGCGGTCACGACGGCACGCGCACCGCCCTGTGGCTGCAGCCGCTCGACGGCGCCGCCCCCCCGAAGCGCCTCGAGCTGGGCGACGTCAGCCCGTCGTGGTCGTTCTGGCTGGACGCGTCGATCGACCGGAACGGGGCGATCGCCTTCACCGGCAGCTCGCCGGGTCGGCCGACGGAGCTGTATTACCTAGCCACGCCGGGCGCGAGCCCGCGCCGCCTGACGGACCTGAACGGCGAAACCGCTTCCCGTCAGCTCGGAGCCGTAGAACGGCTCGAGTGGCAGGGGCCGGACGGATACCGTGAGGACGGCGTGGTGACGTACCCGCCCGGGTTCACAAAAGGCCGGGCGTATCCGCTGGTGCTCGTGATCCACGGCGGCCCGACCGCCGCCTCGGTGCGCGGCTTCAGCTTCCTGAGCCAGCTGCTCGCCGCACACGACTACATCGTGTTCTCGCCCAATTACCGCGGGTCGGACAACCTCGGCAACGCTTACCAGCGCGCCATCTTCAACGACGCGGGCGACGGACCGGGACGGGACGTGATGGCGGGCATCGCCGCGCTCGCGAAGCTGGGCGGGGTGGACACGACGCGGATGGGCGTGTCCGGCTGGTCGTACGGCGGCTACATGACCACGTGGCTCATCGGCCATTATCGGACCTGGAAGGCGGCGGTGGCGGGCGCCGCCGTGACCAACCTGCTGGACCAGTACAACATGGCCGACTACAACGTGGGGCAGCGCTTCGGTTTCGTCGGGTTCGCCTCCCCCTGGACCGGCCAGGCGCTCCAGGCCTATCGCGCTCAGTCCCCGATCTCCTACGTCGCGGCGATGAAGACGCCCACGTTGATCTTGTCCGACGTGCGCGATGCCCGGGTCACCGTGTCCCAGTCCTACGAGCTGTACCATGCGCTGCGGGACAACGGCGTGCCGGTCAAGTTCGTCGCGTATCCCGTGGACGGCCACTTCCCCGGCGACCCAGTCCGCACGACCGACGTGTACCGGCGCTGGCTCGAGTGGCTGGACCAGTATCTGAAGGGACCCGTCTCGGCCCGGTGACGGCGGCCCTCACCCGCCGTTGGCTGCTCGCGCTCTACGTCGGGAGCGCCGCGCTCGTCACGCTGCAACAGGCGGTGCTCGGCCGCTCGAACAATTTCCGGGTGTTCCGCTCGGCGAGCCTCAACCTGTTCGCCGGCCGGGACCTATACGCCGCGCACCCGGAGCAGCACTTCGACTTCTACAAGTACAGCCCGACCTTCGCGCTGCTGTTCGCGCCGCTCGCCTACCTGCCGTTCGCGCTCGCGTTCCTGTGCTGGAGCCTGCTCAACGCGCTGCTCCTGTGGTACGCGCTCGACCGACTCCTCCCCGAGCGGCCGGCGACGGTCGCCCTGGCGCTCGTGTACCTCGAGGTGCTGTTCGCGATGCAGTACGGCCAGAGCAACGCCCTCGTGGCCGCGCTCTTGATCCTCGCGTTCGTCGCGCTCGAGCAGGGACGGCAGGGGCGCGCGGCGGCGCTCGTCGGCGTGGACGCGTTCATCAAGATCTTTCCGCTCGCCGGGGTCTCCCTGGCGCTGTTTCACCCGCGCCGCGCGCGCTTCGCCCTGCTCGCGGCCGCCGCCCTCGTGGGGCTCGCGCTGCTGCCGCTCGCCGTCGTGCCGCCCCACGAGCTCGCCACGCAGTACCGGTCGTGGCGCGCCACCGAAGCGGCGGACGCCCTACAGGGGCACCGCGGGTACGCGCTCATGCAGTATCTCTACATGTGGCTCGGCGCGGACTGGCCCAACTGGCCCGTGCAGCTCGCCGGCACGACGCTGTTGCTGCTGCCGCTCGCGCTCGGCCGGCGCCGCTGGGACGACGCCGCGTTCCGCCGCTTGTTTCTCGGCACCCTGCTCGTCTACCTCGTGCTCTTCAACCACCAGTCGGAGCGCGCCACCTTCGTGATCGCCTACACCGGGATCGCGATCTGGTACGCGAGCGCACCGACGGAGCGGCTCCGCACGGCCGTCATGGCCCTCACGCTGCTCGTGATGGTGGTGCACGACGTGGACATCGTACCACGCTGGGTGAAGAACGAGATCCTCATCCCCTACCGCATCAAAGGGATTCCCTGCCTCGTCGCGTGGCTCGTGATGGAGTGGCAGCTGTTCGTCACAGCGCGCCGAAGTGCACCAGGCGAAACGCCCCGCTCGCAAACCGCGCCCGCACCACGGACGACGTGAGCGCGGCGAGCTCGGCGGCCCGCGGCGTGGTGTAGTCGTCCCAGCCCGCGAGGTCGCCGTCCGGGTGGCCCGGATGCACCATCAGCTCGGTCGTCCCCGGCTCGAGGCGGTCGAGCAGCGCCACCACGCGCGCCAGGAAGCGGGGGTCGCCCTGGAGGGAAATGCCATAGAACCGGTCGGCGTGCCGCGGCACCGCGGCGCCGCTCCGCCGGGATGCCACGCCCCAGGCTGCGGCGAGCGTCGCCTGCTTGAGGAGCGCCCGCCAGCTCGCCGCCCGGGGCGAGAGCGGCTCGAGCGGGACCCGGACGACCGGCACCCATTCGCGCCGCGCCGTCTCGATCACCACTCCCCACACGCCGGGCAGCACATGCACGTGGCGATGGCTGTCGATGTGCGTCACCCGCACGCCTGCCTCGCGCAGCCGGGCGAGCTGAGCCGCGCATTCCGCCGAGACGTGTGCGGGGTCGAGCCGGCCGGTGAGCGCGCGCGCGACGAGCGCCGCGAGGGAGTGAAAACGAGCGGTGGGGGGAGGGGTGGTCAGGCTGGGCGCCGTGGTCAGGGGCGCCCCGGTCGTCAGGTTCAGATGTAGGCCAACCCCCAGGGTCCCCCCAATCGCTCGTAACCGGTCGCGCGCGTCGGGCCATCCGGGGGTGTTGACGAGCACCGAGACGGACGACACCACGCCCGCCGCGTGCGCCTCGAGAATGCCGCGATTCACGCCCGCCGAGAAGCCGAAATCATCGGCGTTCACGACGAGGCGGCGCTCGTCAGGCGTAGCGCCCCCGCCAGTCATTCCAGCGGATCTTCACCAGGTCGCGGAGCATCCCGGCCGCGTCGGCCGCGAACCGCACCGTGCTCGGCTCGTCGTCGTAGCGGTAATGCACCGCCACCTGCTTCACCCTGAGGCCGTGTTTGCGCGCGATGTAGAGCGCCTCCACGTCGAAGCCGAAGCCCGGGATCGTGAGCCGCGGGAACACGAGTCCGGCCGCGGGCGCACTGAACCCCTTGAGCCCGGCCTGGGTATCGAGGATCCCGGGCAGGAGCCCCAGCCGGACGACCCGATTGAACATCCGGCTCATCACGTGGCGGGTGTAGAGGTAGTGGAAGAAGGACGGGCTCATGAGATAACGCGACTCGGGGAGCACGCGGCACGCGATCGCCACGTCGCTCCCGCCCTCGAGGTGATGCACGATTTTGGCGATCTCGGCCACCGGGTACGCGAGGTCCGCGTCCGTGAACACGCGGTACGCCCCGCGCGCCACCTCCATCCCGCGAGCGATCGAGAAACCCTTGCCCCGATTCACGTCATTACGCAGCAGGCGCACCCCGGGGGCCGAGCCGGCGCAGTCCGCGAGTAACGCCGCCGTCGCCGCATCGCTGTGATCGTCGACGAGGATCAGCTCCGCCGGCCGCGTCTGGGCGCAGAGGAACTCGCGGAGCGCCGCGAGGTGCGCCGGCAGACGGTCGGCGCCATTCCGCACGGGGACGATGAGCGACAGGTTGATCGCGGGCTGCGCCACGACAGAGAAAGATAAGGCGGCAAGGGCGGTAAGGGCGGCACGGTCCTCTTGCCGCCTTTGCCGTCCTTGCCGCCCTCAGGTTAGCTTTGCCCGCCGTGAGCGCCCCCATCCAACACATCTCCGACACCGCCCGCTGGGTCGCGTTGTATCGCGCGATGGAGTCTGACCGGCGCGACGCCCTGTTTCGCGACCCGTACGCGCGCCGGCTCGCGGGCGAGCGTGCGGAGCGCATCCTGGCCGGGATGAAGCGCGGTCGCGAGTGGGCCTGGCCGATGATCGTCCGCACCGCCGTGATGGACGAGCTCATCCTGCGGGCGATCGACCGAGACGGCGTCACGACGGTGCTCAACCTGGCCGCGGGCCTCGACGCGCGGCCCTATCGGTTGCCACTCCCCCCCTCACTGCGGTGGGTCGAGGTTGACTTCCCCGACGTCATCGCGTACAAGCAGGAGCAGCTCGCCGTGGAGCGCCCGGTGTGCGTGCTCGAGCAGGTGGGGGCCGATCTCACCGACGTCGCGCGACGCCGGGCGCTGTTCGCCCAGATCAGCAGCGCGGGACGCCCGGTGCTGGTCGTGACCGAGGGCCTGCTCATCTACCTGACGCGCGAGCAGGTAGCCGCGCTCGCCGACGATCTCGCCGCCCAGCCGTCGTTCCGCTGGTGGCTGTTGGACATCGCCTCGCCGGGGCTGCTCAAGATGCTAGAAAAAACCTGGGGCCGTGCGGTGGCGGCGGGCGCACGGCGTTCTTCGCGCCGCACGGGTGGCGCGAAGCGGAGTTCCGCTCGACGTGGGAGGAGGCGCTGCGCCTCAAGCGGACGATGCGGCTCGCGTGGCTGTGGCAACTGATCGGCCGGCTGTACCCGAAGCGCAAGCGGGAGGAGGCCCGGCGGTTTGCAGGGATGGTGATGCTGAGACGGTCGTAGGCTGGGCGCGGAACGACGCGGAAGGGCGCGGCAGGTGGTGATGTACTCACCTTCCGCGCCCTCCCGCGCCCCTTACCGCCCTTTTAGAACACCCACTTCACTCCTACCTGCAGTTGACGTGGATCCCCGAGCCCCGAGCGGATGGTGCCGTCGAAGTTGAGGTAGGTGGTGCCGGCGGCCGGGTCCCTGAAGTTGTCGGCGCCGGTCACGTTGAAGACTTCCACGATCGCTTGGAGCTGCTGCGCGCGCGGGCCGATGGGGAGCGCCCGCGAGACCAGCACATCCCACGAGAAGTAGGCGTTGTCCTTGCGTCCCGTATTGCGGAGCAGGATGTGGTTATCGGGACAGATCCGCTGGCCAGGGCTCACGGCCGTCGTGTCGGTCGGGAGGTTGTTCGTGCCGCACTTCAGCGAGCGGGGCTGCGCCGAATAGATGCTAATGCGGTTGTTGATCGCGAAGCCCGCGACGTTCGCCAAGAGCCAGCCGTTGAAGCGATGCCGCTGGTCCCGGTCGCTCCAGTTGTATTCCTTCCCCAGGGAATCGATCCGCGCGTAGCGCAGGGTGAAGGGGTCGCGCTCGTTGTCGTCGTCCGACTTGTCGAACGAGAGCGTGTAGTTGGCCTCGAACTGCACGTGCGGGTCGAGCACGCGCTTGATGCCCAGCGTCACGCCGTTGTAGCGCGACTTCGCCGTGCTCTCCACCGTCCACAGCGTGGCGATGCCGTTGGTGCCGGCGGGGGGAAGCCCGGTGGACCAGGGGCTGCCGAAGATCGCGTCGTTGCGGTTGACGAACCGCGTCAGATGATCGGTGCGGGCGTGGGTGTAGCTGAGCGACACCGCGAGATCAGGGCCCAGCTGGTGCTCGTAGCCGATCGACGCGCTGATGGTCCGCGGGTTTTCGAAGTTCCTGTCGAACACGTACACATCCGGATCGAACGGCCCACTCGCCGGGCTGGCCAGCAGGCTGTCGTAGGCGGGCGGCCGGCCGAGGACCGGAATCAATGCGCTATTGCGGAACAAGGTCTGGCCCACTGACCCGTTGGTGCTCCGGCTGCTCGCGAGGTTCAGGCCCGGAATGCGGGCGTAGTAGATGCCGCCGCTGCCACGCAGCACCTCCCGCCCGTTGCCCTCCACGTCGTAGGCGAATCCGAGCCGCGGCTGGAACATCTTCTTGTCGGAGGGGATCGTGCCGTCGGACGGGAACGTAAACGACCCCTGCGCGTTGGTCACCGTCTTCCCGATGAAGGGGGCGAAGAACACCTGCGACGGTGGCGTGATGGGGTCCGGCTCGAGCTGGGCCTCCCAGCGCAACCCGTAGTTGAGCGTCCACTTTGGCGTGGGCTTCCAAGTGTCCTGCAGGTACGCCGCCCACTCGTTCTGCACGATCGACTGGGTCCCGGCCTGGTCCACGGAGAGCGGCGGGACGCCGGCGAACTGGAGGTACAGCGCGACGGGACCCGTGATGGTTCCGCCCGGGCACGTGCCGTCGGTCCGAGGCGGCGAGTTGCTGCACTCGACGTACCCGGAGGTACCGTTCTGCACGTAATTGATGAACCCGGTCACGCTGGTGAACGCCATGCGGCCGTTCGCGAAACCGATGAAGGTTTGCACCGTTTCCGTGCGGTCCCACTCCGCGCCGAACTTCCACAGGTGACTGCCCCGCGCGAACGAGAAGTTGTCCAGCACCTGGACGCGGGTATCATGATCCTTGATCGGCAGGAAGAACGGCATGCCGAAGCGGATGCCCTGCGAGAACGAGGGATCGAACGGCAGGTCCGTGTCCTTGAAGGGCGTCCGCGACACCGGGTTGTTGGGTCCGTTGTAGGGGCGGGGCCGGTCTTCCCGGGAGTACTGGAAGCGAAGCTCGTTCGAGGCGTTGGAGGTCAGGAACGATTGTAGGCTGCCGTTGACGGCGTTCGAGTAGTCTCGTTCCAACCCGTTGGCGCTGGCGCCCCAGGTGTCGACGTCGAACGTGCCGTCCTGTTGCTGGGACCACGTGTAGTTGTACTTGAGCGAGAGGTTGTGCCGCTCGCCCAGCCGCCAATCGAGCTTGACGAGCGCGGCGCGGGCGTCGTTGGTGCGCGCGATCGACCCAAAGTCGCCGCCCAGCACGCCGCCGTAGGCCGTGCCGAGGAACGTCTTGAGCGAGTCGAGCTGCGGGCTCGATGGTCGCGTCTTCTGCTTCACCTCATCGTAGACTTGCTGATCGTAGGCTACGAAGAAGAAGGCCTTGTCCTTCTGGAGCGGTCCGCCCAGTGTGAAGCCGAACTGGTGCTGCCGGAAGTCAGGCGAGAACGCCTGGCGCAGGCCGGACGGGAAGGTGTGCTCGGGCGAGCCGGACAGGGCATCGAACTTGCCATAGTAGTGCAATGTGCCGCGCAGCTCGTTGGTGCCGGACTTCGTGATGACGTTGACGAATCCACCCGAGGACCGACCGAACTCGGCGTTGGCGCCCTCGCTCACGACGACCAGCTCTTGCACGGCGTCGAGGTTGAACGTGAACGCGGGCCGCTGGCCACCCCGCTGCTCGCCGAAGAACGGGTTGTTGAAGTCGGCACCGTCCACCGAGACGTTGTTGTGGATGCCTTTCTGGCCGGCGACCGTCAGCTCGTCGCCGTCGGGGCCCTGCACGATGCCGACGTTCGGGGTGAGCAGCGTGAGGTTCAAGTAGTTGCGTCCGTTGTTCGGCAGCCCATCCACCACCTGTGCCGGCAGCGGGGTCGAGGCCTCGGACTTGGTCGCGTCCACCACCGGCCGCGTCGCCTCGACGGTCACCGGCGCGAGCGTCACGGCGGCCAGTGCGAGCCGGAGGTCCACCGTTTCGCCCACCCGCAGCTGGATCCCCGTTTGCGTCACCTGGGCGAAGCCGACCGCCCGCGCTGTCACGTCGTAGGTACCGAGCGGGAGCAGCGTACCGGTGAAGTTGCCCGTCGCGTCCGTCGTCAGCGTGCGTTGGAAGTTGGTCCCCGTTTCGTGCAGCACGACGTGCGCGCCGGCCACCGGTGCGCCGTTGGGATCGGACACCACACCCCGGATGATGCCGGTGGTGGCCTGGGATTGCGCCGCGAGCCGCGCGGGAGCGCCGAGCACAGCGAGTGCCGCGCCGACGAGCACAAGGGCTCGGCGCGCGTGCATACGAAAGCCGCACGTCATGGGTCGAAGCCCTCCAGGAGGCGGTCTTACAAGGGCGAGCGAAATTGCCACGGGAACAGGGGGACCGCAAGGAGACGGCGAGGCGGATAGGCGGATAGGCGGATAGACGATAGCTTATCTAACCGACTATCCGCCTATCCGGCTATCCGCCTGACCGCCCATGCA
>WNEV01001379.1_pt1 | contig 10958 bp, 9 predicted proteins | sample 5399861 | NCBI WGS metagenome assembly WNEV01 (sample SAMN13153335, study PRJNA577476) | soil metagenome | isolation source: 40 cm grassland meadow soil 2 days after 3rd rain plot 2 | place: USA:California | collected 2015-11-11 | reverse complement strand
GCGGCAGCCGGAAGCCGAGCACCTGCTGGGTGAGCGACTCGACGTCTGCAGCGTGGTACTCGCGCGGCTCGGCGGTGGTGAGCGTCACCTGGTCGCCCTCGCGCACGATGCGCGCCACGCCCTGGCCGAGCGGAGTGGTGATGAGCATCTCGTCGAAATCCTTGGCGTGGCGCCAGGCGATATTGCCGGTGAACGATTCCTCCCCGTAGCGCGCCGCCAGGCGGCCGGCGAGATCGAATTCCGCCTCCCGGGCCGGGCGCGTCTCGAGCTGCGCGCAGCCCCCCAGCAGAAGGCTGGCGAGCGCATAGGCGGCCGAGCGCCGCAGCGCCATCGCCATTACCGCTTGAGGCGCTTGATCGTCTTCTGCAGCGTGTCGTTTTCCGGCGCTGACTTGATCGACTCCTGCCAGATGCGCTCGGCCTCGTCGCGCCGGCCCATCACCCAGAGCACTTCGCCGAGGTGCGCGCCGATCTCGGCGTCGGGCCGCCCGCTGTAGGCGCGGCGCAGCTGCTCCGCCGCGCCCTTCAGATTGCCCTCGCGGTAAAGCACCCAGCCCAGGCTGTCGATGATGAAATAATCCTCCGGCGAGAGCTCGAGCGCTTTTTCGATCAGCTTTTTCGCCTCGGCCAGCCGCGTGTTGCGCTCGGCGAAAGAGTAGCCGAGCGCGTTGTAGGCGTGCGCGTGCTCGGGCTGCACCTCGATCAGCTTGCGCAGGTTCGATTCCATCTGCTCGTAGCGCTCGAGCTTCTCGGCGGTCAGCGCCATGTCGTAGAGCAGGTCGGGCTGCTCGGGATCCTTCCGCAGCGCCTGGCCGAGCAGCTCGAAGGCGTCGCGGCTGTGGTTCGCCTCGCGCAGCAGCTGCGCCTCGGCCACGATCAGCTGCACTTCCTGGTCGGGGTTGTCCTCGGCCGCGCGCTTCAGGTAGGCGCGCGCCTCGTCGAGCTTTCCCTGCTTGGCGATCGCGCTCGCGGCGCGCAGGCGCGCGGGGACCACGTGCTCGCCGCTGACGATCTGCTCGTACCATTCGATGGCGCGCGGCCAGGCCTTCTGCTCCTCGGCGATCTGGCCCAGCAGGTAGCGCACGCCGTTCGCGTCGCGATAGCCCAGGCCGAGCAGCCGCTTCATGTTCTCCTCGGCGACCGGGTAGTCCTTGAGCTGGTAGGCGAGCAGGCCGACCGCGTAGATGACGTCGGTGTTCCCGGGATTCGCCGCGAGCAGCGCTTCGAACTGCTTGCGCGCCTCGGGAAACCGCTTGTCGAGCACCAGGGCGCGCGCGTAGTTCAGCCTGCCTTCGCGCGAGCCGGGGTTCTTCGCGACGAAAGCCTCGAGGCGCTTGGCCGCCGCGGCGGGCGAGCGCTTCTGCAGCACCTGCGCCTCGAGCACCGCGGGCGGCTCCCATTCGGGGCGCAGCGCGGCGGCGCTGCGCGCCGCGGCGAGCGCCGCGTCGTCGTCGCCCGCGACCAGTGCCGCCTGCGCGATGGCGAATTGCGCCGGCGCAAGCTTCGGATGCTTGGCCGCGAGCTGCCGCACGACGCGCAAGTTGGCGCTCTTGTCCGGGTTGCCGGCGAGCAGCCGGCTGAGCTGCATGAAACCGTTCTCGAGATTGACGCCGTCGGATGCGAGCAGCTTCTCGAGATACGGCTCGGCTTCCTCGACGCGCTTCGAGCCGATGAGCAGCGCCGCCGTCACCTGCAATGCCTGCGGCGACGACGGCTCGATGTCGAGCCAGGTCTTCGCCGCCTCGATCGCCAGGTCCGGCAGGCGCGCGAGATTCGCCACCTCGACGGCGCGGCGCGCGACGCGCGGATCGCGCGTATGTTTTGCAAGCTCCAGGTAAGTTTTCGCCGCCAGGGTGACGTCGCCGCGCTGCAGGGCGATCTCGCCCAGCAGGAAGTCGTACAGCGTCGGCTCGTTCAGCTCCTCGGGCGCGGACTGAGGGGTTGCGGCACACGCCGCGAGAGACAGCACAGCGGCAAAAATATATTTTGGCATTTGGCTTCGACCCATCTTAGGTATATTTGGTGCCCTGCACAAGCTTGCCGATCAATGCCAGAACTACCTGAAGTCGAGGTCACGCGGCGAGGACTTTTGCCGCACATTTCCGGTCGCGTCATCTCGGGCGTCGAGATCCGCGAGCCGCGGTTGCGCTGGCCGGTGCCGCCCGCCGTGCGCCGGCTTGCCGGGCGCACCATCAGATCGATTCGCCGGCGCGGAAAGTATCTGCTCGTCGATTGCGGCGACGGGCACCTGATCCTGCACCTCGGCATGTCGGGGAGCCTGCGCCTGCTGCCGCCCGGCACGCCTGCCGGCAAGCACGATCACTTCGACCTGCTGCTCGGCGATCGCATCCTGCGGCTGCGCGATCCGCGCCGCTTCGGCGCAGTGTTGTGGGCCCCGGGACGCGTGGAAGCGCATCCGCTGCTCGCGCATCTCGGGCTCGAGCCGCTGTCGCGCGCGCTGGATCCGGAGCGCCTGCACGCGCTCACGCGCGCGCACCGCACGCCGATCAAGCTGTTCCTGATGGACTCGAGGCGGATCGCCGGCGTCGGCAACATCTACGCCAACGAGAGCCTGTTCCGCGCCGGGATCCATCCGCGCACGCCGGCGAGGCGCCTGTCGCGCGGGCGCTGCGCCCTGCTTGCCGCCGCCATCAAGGAAACCTTGCGCGCCGCGATCCGCGCCGGCGGCTCGAGCCTGCGCGACTTCGTCGGAGCCGACGGCAACCCGGGCTATTTCCAGCAGCGCTACTGGGTGTACGAACGCGCGGGCCAGCCCTGCAGGCGATGCGGGAGCGCGATTCGCCGCATCGCGCAGGGGCAGCGCTCTACTTTTTTCTGCCCGCGCTGTCAGCGCTAGCGGCTCTTGCCTTCAGCCGCTTCTCTACCACCGGATCGACGAATTTCGACACGTCTCCGCCAAACGCCGCGATCTCGCGCACCAGCGTCGCCGAGATGAACATGTGCTGCTCGGAGGGCGTGAGGAAGATGGTTTCGAGGTCGGGATAAAGGCTGCGGTTCATCCCGGCGAGCTGGAACTCGTATTCGAAATCCGACACCGCGCGCAGGCCGCGCAGCACGACGCGCGCATCCTGCTGCCGCACGAAATCGATCAGCAGGCCGTCGAAGCCGACCACCTTCAGGTTCTTGACGCCGCCAAGCACTTCGCGGGCCATGTCGATGCGCTCCTGCAGCGGGAAAAAAGTGCGCTTCGCCCGGCTGTCGGCGACGCCGAGGATCACGGAGTCGAACAGCCTGCTCGCCCGGCGCACCAGGTCCTCGTGCCCGCGCGTGAGCGGGTCAAACGTTCCCGGGTAGACGGCCTTGATCATCGCCTCTCCATTCGAGCAACTGGTAGCTTACCTGGCCGGCGCGCGAGCGCTTGAGTTCCCGCCACGCGGCCTGGGGCTCAAGCGGCGCCGCGGCTTCCACGTAGACGCGCGCGAGCGCCGCGAGCCGCGCCGGCAGCCGCTCGAGCACTGCCGGCAGCGCATTCTGCCTGAACGGCGGATCGAGGAAAACCACGTCGAATTTTTCGCCCCGCCGCGCCAGATAGTCGAACGCGTCGCCCTGCACGATTTCGACCTGCCTTGCGCCCACCAGAGCGCGCGTGCGCTCCAGATGCGCAGACACCGCGCGGTCATGCTCGACCATCACCACGCGTGCCGCGCCGCGCGATGCGGCCTCGAAGCCGAGCGCGCCGCTGCCGGCGAAAAGATCGAGGCAGGCGAGCCCGTCGAGGCGCTGGCCGAGCCAGTTGAACAGCGTCTCGCGCACGCGGTCCGGCGTCGGGCGTAATCCCGGCTTCGACGGAACCGCGATGCGGCGGCCGCGGTATTCGCCGGCGATGATTCGCAGCCTGCCTTTGCTAGAATTCACCGATCCATGGTAGCAGCGCTTTCCTGGGCGGCGCGCCTCAAGGCTGGCCTTGCGCGCACGCGGGAGGTGCTCAACACCCCCGTCCCCGTGCTGCTCGCGCGCCGGCGCGTCGACGAGTCGCTCTACGAGGAGCTCGAGGCCGCGCTGCTGCAGGCCGACTGCGGCGTGGCTGCGACGCAAGCGATCGTTTCTTCTCTTCGAAGGAAAAAGCTAGAAGACGGGGAGGCCTTGAGACGCGCGCTGAAGGACGCGCTCGCGGAATTGCTCTTGCCGCTGGAAAGGAAACTGGAGATTACCGGAGCAAGGCCCTTTGTCATCATGCTCGCCGGCGTGAACGGCTCGGGAAAGACGACTTCGATCGGCAAGCTTGCGCACTGGCTGCAGTTGCAGGGGCGCAGCGTGCTGCTTGCTGCAGGCGACACGTTCCGCGCGGCGGCTCGCGAGCAGCTGGTGGCCTGGGGCGAGCGCAACGGCGTGCCGGTGATCGCGCAGCCATCCGGCGACCCGGGCGCGGTGGTGTTCGACGCGCTCGGCGCGGCCCGGGCGCGCGGCGCCGAGGTGGTCATCGCCGACACGGCCGGGCGGCTGCCGACGCAGCTGCACCTCATGGAGGAGATTCGCAAGGTGAAGCGCGTCGCCGCGAAAGCGCAGGCAGGCGCGCCTCACGAGGTGCTCCTCGTGCTCGACGCCAACACCGGGCAGAACGCGCTCGCGCAGGTCAAGGCCTTCGACGACGCGCTCGGCCTCACCGGCCTCGTCGTCACCAAGCTCGATGGCACCGCCAAGGGCGGGGTGGTTTGCGCGATCGCGAGGGAGCGGCCCGTTCCGCTTCTCTTCGTCGGCGTAGGCGAAGACATCGACGACCTGCGCCCGTTCGTCGCGCGCGATTTCGCCGAGGCGCTGGTTGGTTAGCTTTTCCTCGGTCGCGAAGCGCTATCCCGGCGGCCAGGAGGCGCTGAGGGACGTGAGCTTCGCGATCGGCGAAGGCGAGCTGGCCTTCATCACCGGGCGCTCCGGCGCCGGCAAATCGACCCTCCTCAAGCTGATCCCGGCGATCGAGCGGCCGACTTCGGGCTCGGTGATCGTCAAGGGGCAGAATATCAGCGCGCTCAAGCGCGCGGCGATCCCTTACCTGCGGCGCAACCTCGGCCTCGTGTTCCAGGACCAGAAGCTGCTTTACGACCGCAGCGTCTACGACAACGCGATGCTGCCGCTCGCCTTCTCGGGCCACGCGCCGAAGGAAGCGGCGCGGCGCGTGCGCGCGGCGCTCGACAAGGTCGGGCTGCTTGGGCGCGAGCGCTCGAACCCGATCCAGCTCTCCGGTGGCGAGCAGCAACGCCTCGCGATCGCGCGCGCGGTGGTGAACCGGCCCTCGCTCCTGATCGCCGACGAGCCGACCGCCAATCTCGACGCCGAATCGGCCGCCCGCATCCTCGAGATCTTCGTCGCCTTCAACCAGGTCGGCGTCACCGTGCTCATCGCCACCCATGACCAGGGCCTGGTCGCACGCTACGGCAAGCGCGTCCTGCATCTCGAGAAGGGACGCATCGCATGAGCGCCTGGTTGCGGCAGCATCGCCGCGCATTCGGCCAGGCGCTGCGCCGGTTTACGAAGGCGACGGGTCTTGCCAGCGCGCTGGTCATCGGCATCGCCCTGTCGCTTCCGGCGGGCGGCTATACGCTGCTCGAGAGCCTGCGGGCAATCGCGGCGCGCCTGACGCTCGAGCCGCAGGTCTCGCTGTTCCTGCAGCCCGAGGCAAGGCGCGCCGAGGCCGAGGCGCTCGGCAAGAGGCTGCGCGCCGACCCCCGCGTGGCGACGCTGCGCTTCGTGCCGCGCGAGGATGCGCTGCGCGAGCTGCAGGCAGTGGAGGGATTTCCCGAGCTCATCGCCGCCCTGGGGCGCAATCCCCTGCCCGATGCCTTCGTCCTCAGCACTAACGCGGCCGCGGTGGACGCGCTTGCCACCGACCTGGCGAAGCTCCCTGGGGTGGCCCACGTGCAAGCGGATGCGGTCTGGGCGCGGCGCCTCGCCGCCCTCGCCGGCATTGCACGGCTGGGGCTGTGGCTGCTCGCCGGCTTGCTCGGCACCGGCCTCGTGGCGGTGACGTTCAATACCATCCGGCTGCAGATCCTCACGCAGCGCGACGAGATCGAAGTGTCGAAGCTGATCGGCGCGACCGATGCGTTCATCCGCCGGCCGTTCTACTACCTGGGCTTGCTGCAGGGCCTGGCCGGCGGCGCCATGGCGGTCGGCATCGTTGCTGCCGCGCTCGCGCTGCTCAACCGCGAGGTGAGCGTGCTGGCCGAGTCCTACGGCTCGAGTTTTCGCTTTGCTTTTCTGCCGGCCGGCGATGCCCTGGCGGTGGTGCTGTTCGCCGGCCTGCTCGGCTGGCTCGGCGCCCACCTCTCGGTGAGCCGCCACCTGCGCGATATCGAGCCTGGGTAGATAGCTTATGTGAGCGCATGCTTACGTTGAGACATGCTTAGAGACGGAACAAAGTAGAGGATTAGCACTCTAATGACAAGAGTGCTAAGATAAACCGCCAAGGAGGTACTGAGGAATGCAAACGCAAGCGACGACGATGCCCCTCGGTTCGATGCCCGTACCGATGCCTACGGGCAGCCTCGAGGCTTACGTCCAGACGGTCAACCGGTTTCCGATTCTCTCCGCGGAAGAAGAGCGCGCCCTAGCGCAGCGCTTCCGCGCGGAAGGCGACCTGGAAGCCGCCCGCTCGCTGGTGCTGTCGCACCTGCGGCTGGTGGTGGCGGTCGCCCGCGGCTACCTCGGCTATGGGCTGCCGCACGCGGACCTGATCCAGGAAGGCAACATCGGCCTGATGAAGGCCGTGAAGCGCTTCGACCCGGAGCGCGGCGTGCGCCTAGTGTCGTTCGCGATCCACTGGATCAAGGCCGAGATCCACGAGTACATCCTGCGCAACTGGCGCATGGTCAAGGTCGCCACCACCAAGGCGCAAAGAAAGCTGTTCTTCAACCTGCGCTCGATGAAGAGCGGCCTCGCCCCGCTGACCCGCGCCGACATCAAGCGCGTGGCCGCCGAGCTGCGCGTCAAGCCCGAGGAAGTGGTCGAGATGGAGAAGCGGCTCTCCGGGCAGGAGATCGCGTTCGAGGCCGACGACGACGACGAGGACAGCTACGCCCCGGCGCAATACCTCGCCGACCACGAAAGCGAGCCGTACCGCGTGCTGGAGGCCGAAGAGTCGGCGCGCGTGCAGGCCGCCGGCCTGCAGAAGGCGCTCGCCAGCCTCGACCCGCGCAGCCGCCGCATCATCGAGGCGCGCTGGCTGAAGGAAAAAGACGGCGCGACGCTGCACGAGCTTGCCGCCGAGTTCAACGTCTCGGCCGAGCGCATCCGCCAGATCGAGGCCAAGGCGCTGGAGAAGATGCGCAAGGCGATCGGCAATCCTGACGCGCTGCGCGCCCTGCCCGCGCCGGCAAGCGCCTAAAGTCTTCCCTTAAGCGCTCTTTCGCAGCAGCTCGACCAGGCCCGCCATCGGCAGCGGCTTGCTGAAAAGGTAGCCCTGCATCTCGTCGCACCTCAGCAGGCGCAGTATTTTCGCCTGCTCCTCCGTCTCCACGCCCTCGGCGACTACCTTAAGACGGAGCGAGTGCGCCAGCGAGACAATCGTCGAGACGAGGGTCATCGCATTGGTCTCCTTGTGCATTGCACTGATAAACGAGCGGTCGATCTTGAGCGACTGTACCGGCAGCTTCGCCAGGTAGCCAAGCGATGAATAGCCGGTGCCGAAGTCGTCGATTGCGATTTTGATGCCAAGGCCCCGGACCGCATTGAGCTTTGCGATATTGGCCTCGATGTCCTCCATGATCAGGCTCTCGGTGATCTCCAGGTCGATCGCCGTCGGCGCTATTCCTTCCATGATCGCGTGTTCGATGACCTCGACGAAGATGCGCTGCCGCAACTGGATTGGCGACACGTTGACGGCCACGCGCGGCGCCTTGATGCCCTGTTCTACCCAGCTGCGGTGATCAAGCGATGCCCGCTTTAGCGCCCAGGAACCGACTTGCTGGATCAGACCGGTTTCTTCCAGCAGCGGAATGAACTGCAGCGGCGGCACCAGGCCCAGCTCCGGGCTTTGCCAGCGGATCAGCGCCTCGACGCCGACGATGCTTCGACGCTCCAGATCCACTTTCGGCTGGTAGTGCAGGATGAACTCGTCTCTCTCCAGCGCCCGCCGCAGCTTGTTCTCGAGCGCCAGCTTCTCCGCGACGCGCTCGGTCATCTGCGCGGTATAGAACAAATAGCGTTCGCCCTGCGATTTCGCCCTCTTGAGCGCAGACTCCGCGTTCCGGAAGAGCGTATCGGGGTCTGAGCCGTCGTTCGGAAAGAGTGCGATCCCCGCTTTGGCGTTAATCCTGAGTTCGGTGTCCCCGATGCGAAACGGCGGGCCGAAAACCCTTTGCATCCGCCGCTCGACGCGGCGCGCGACTTCGTCTTCGGACTGCGCGCTGCGACCTACGACAGCAAAGTGGTCTGCACTGATTCGAGCAACGCGCAACGAACCGTCATCGTTCTGCGACATCCGCTCGGCGATCTGCTTCAACAGCGCGTCGCCCTGTTGGCGTCCAAGCGAGTCGTTGATGGTCTTGAATCGTTCTACATCGAGAATAACGAGCGCGATCTTGCGCTCTTCTGCAGCCGCGGCTGCGAGGAGTTGCTCGACGCGCTCGTAGAACAACGTGCGGTTTGCAAGGCCGGTGAGCTCATCGTAGTAGGCAAGATAGTCAAGCTTCTCGGTCTTATCGATGTGCTCGAGCGCAAACGATATGTCGCCCGCGAGCTCGAGCAGCAGACGCATCTCCTCCTCGTCGAATGTGCCGATCTCTGCGGCGTATAAGGCAAGCACGCCAATGGCTTCGCCACCGAGCATCAGCGGAATGATCGCCAGCGATTTGATTCCTCGCTCGTCCAGCTCCTTTCTCATCAGTCTCTGCGGATCATTCGTGACGTCGTTCGAGATGATGGGCTTCCTGCCCCGGACGGCCCGTCCCGCGAGACCATGGCCGCCTGGCGTGTTTTCAATTACCGCGAGGGGGGCGGACTCAAAGAAATCTCCGACCTCGCCGGCCGAGGCAACCGGCTTTACCAGCCCGGCCGCGCGATCCACGAACCCGACCCACGCCATGCGGAATTTCCCATGCTCGATTACGATGCGGCAGGCTTCGCGGAACAGCTCCTGCTGATCGCGGATGCGCACGATCGCGGCGTTGATTCCGCTCAACACAGCGTGCACGCGCGTCAATCTCTCGACCCTCTCTTCTCGATGTGATCGAGCGCGAATGCAATGTTGCCCGCCAGTTCGTTGAGGACCTTTATTTCCTCTTCGTCGAAGAAGCCGGCCTCCTCCGAATGCAAGCCGAAGCTGCCCACTGCCCTTGCCGACACGATCAAGGGCAGGATTGCAGCCGAGCGAACGCCCCGCTCATCGAGCCCCTTCTTGTGCCGGATACGCGGGTCGCTTTGCGTGTCGCTCACGACCAGCGCCCGCATCTCTCTCACCGCTACGGCGCTGATGCCATGGCCTTCGGGCGCTTCATCGCGCAGCGAAAGATCGCTCTCGATCATCTTCAGAAACCCTTCGTCAGCCCCCGCCGAGGCGACCGGCTTCAGGCTCATCTCTTTCTCATCCACGATGCACAGCCAGGCAAATCGAAGACCTCCCGTATCGACCGCAATGCGACAGGCCTCCTGGAACAACTCGCGGCGATCCCGGACGCGCGCGATGACCCCGTTAATGCCGCTTAGCATCGCGTTCACGCGGGTGAGCCGCCTCAGCCGCTCTTCCTTCTGCATGTGCTCAAGCGCGAACGCAATGTCGCCCGCCAGCTCGCGCAGCAGCTTCATCTCTTCTTCATCGAAGAATGCGACTTCGCCGGCGTACAGCGCCAATACACCCACTGACTCCTCCGCGATCATCAGCGGAAGCATGACCAGAGAACGGAACCCGCGCTCGAGAGCTTCATTCCTCAACAGGATCCGCGGATCCTGCGTCATATCGTCGACAGTGATCGCCGTGCGTTCCCTGACCGCCCGACCCGCCAAGCCGCGCCCCTGGGCGTCGGTGTCGACTAACCCCAACGGCATCAAGTGGATGTACTCCGCATCGGTTCCATGCCACGCGACAGGCTTCACTAACATCGCTTCACGGTCCACGAGCCCGACCCAGGCCATGCGGAATTTTCCATGGTCGATCGCGATGCGGCAGGCTTCGTGGAATAGCTCCTGCCGGTCGCGGATTCGCACAATAGCGGCATTGATTCCACTCAGCACCGCGTGAACGCGGTTCAGCCGGATGATCCTTGTTTCCGCCTCCTTTACCTCGGTCACGTCCTGCAGCGTGCTGAACCAGCGTTCCGATTCGGCCGCAACCGATTGCCCCGGCATCGGCTCGATGACTTGCCGGATGTGCATCCACGCGCCATCGGGCCGCCGCAGCCGGTATTCGACGTCGACGCGGCTTCCCTTGACGGCCGCCTCGACGCTCGCGCTCCGCAATCGCTCTCGATCGTCCGGATGAAGCATTTCCAGCCACTCACGTGTACTCTTCGGCGTTTGCGAAGGTTCAACCCCGATCAACGGCGGCAGCGTCTCCGACCAGCTCTCAAAGACGCCGTCGGCGCCGGTAATCACATGGCCAAGCTTTGCCATGACTTGCGCGCGGCGCAGGCCGGCCTCGCGCTCACGCAGGCGATCGCGCGCAACATCGAGCTCGGCTTGGGCGCGCTGCCGCTCACCGCGCTCCTTCGCCTCGTCGAGCGCGCGGGTGACTGCGACGGGCAGGCGCACGAGATTGTTCTTGAGCACATAGTCGGTGGCGCCGCCCTTCAGCGCCCGGATCGCATACTCTTCGCCGATCGTGCCGGAGACGAAGACGAACGGAGTGTCCGGCGATATTTCCCGGGCGAGCGCGAGCGCCTCCATGCCATCGAAGCCCGGCATCGAAAAATCCGAAAGGATCACGTGAGGCGTGAACTCGCGCAGCGCGGCCACAAAATCGTCGGGATGATCGACGATCCGAGGTGTCACACGCAGTCCCGCGCGCTTCAG
>WNEV01001034.1_pt1 | contig 10984 bp, 8 predicted proteins | sample 5399861 | NCBI WGS metagenome assembly WNEV01 (sample SAMN13153335, study PRJNA577476) | soil metagenome | isolation source: 40 cm grassland meadow soil 2 days after 3rd rain plot 2 | place: USA:California | collected 2015-11-11 | reverse complement strand
CGACAGCACCGCGAGCGGCGAGTCGTTGCCCATCGAGCCGACCGGCTCCTCGCCCGCCTCCGCCATCGGCTGCATGATGAACTTGAGCTCCTCCTGGGTATAGGCAAACGCCTGCTGGCGATCGAGCAGCTTCACCTTGGACTTGATCGGCGTGGTCTTGTCGCTCTCGACCTCGTCGAGCTTGTCGCGGATGCGCTCGATCCACTCGGCGTAGGGCCTGGCGCTTGCCAGGCTGTCCTTCAGCTCCTTGTCGTCGATGATGCGGCCCTTCTCGAGGTCGACCAGGAACATCTTGCCGGGCTGCAGGCGCCACTTCTTGACGATCCTCTCCTCAGGCACCGGCAGGCAGCCGCATTCCGAGCCCATGATGACCAGATCGTCCGCGGTGACGATGTAGCGCGAGGGCCGCAGCCCGTTGCGGTCGAGCGTGGCGCCGATCTGCCGGCCGTCGGTGAAGGCGATCGACGCCGGGCCGTCCCAGGGCTCCATCATCGCCGCGTGGTATTCGTAGAACGCGCGCCGCGCGGGATCCATCAGCGTGTGGTTCTCCCACGCTTCCGGGATCATCATCATCATCGCGTGCGCCACCGAGTAGCCGCCCATCACCAGCAGCTCGAGCGCGTTGTCGAAGGACGCCGAGTCCGACTGGCCGGCGTAGATCAGCGGCCAGATCTTGTGCAGATCGGCGCCCAGGATGGGCGACGATATCGCGCCCTGGCGGGCGCGGATCCAGTTGACGTTGCCGCGCACCGTGTTGATCTCGCCGTTGTGGCAGATCATGCGGAACGGATGCGCCAGGTCCCAGGACGGGAAGGTGTTGGTCGAGAAACGCTGATGCACCAGCGCGAGCGCCGACTCGACGCGCGCGTCCTTCAGGTCGAGGTAGTACTCGCCGACCTGGTACGCGAGCAGCATGCCCTTGTAGCACAGGGTGCGCGCCGACATCGACGGCACGTAGAACTCCTTGCCGTGCTGCAGGCGCAGCGCCTGGATGGCGTGCCCCGAGCTCTTGCGGATGATGTAGAGCTTGCGCTCGAGCGCGTCGGTGACGGTGATGCCGCGGCCGCGGCCGATGAACACCTGCCGGATCACCGGCTCGATGCGCCGAGCGGGCTCGGCGAGGTCGCTGTTGTCGACCGGCACGTCGCGCCAGCCGAGCAGCACCTGGCCCTCTTCCTTGATCGCGCGCTCGATCTCGTATTCGCAGGCGATGCGCGAAGCCGGGTCGCGCGGCAGGAACACCATGCCGACGCCGTACTGCCCGGCGGGCGGCAGCCGCACGCCGAGGCGCGCCATTTCCTCGCGCAGGAAGCGATCGGGAACCTGCATCAGCAGTCCGGCGCCGTCGGAGAGCTTGGGATCCCAGCCGACCGCACCGCGGTGGGTGAGGTTTCTGAGGACCGTCAGCCCCTGCTCGACGATGCCGTGCGACTTCTTGCCCTTGATGTGCGCGACGAAGCCTACGCCGCAGGCGTCGTGCTCATGGGAGGGGTGATAAAGCCCCTGCGCGTCCAGGCTCATGATGGAGACCGAGCTTTTGAATATACATTTATTGCGCTGCAGCGACAATGGCTTCGCGTACCTGCCGCTCCTCGAGATCGGCGTGCAGCGCAGCCCGGCCGATGGCCTCCAGCAACACGAAGCGCGTACGGCCGCGCGCGACCTTCTTGTCCAGCGCCATCAGCTCGAGCAGGCGCTCGGTGCTGAGCGCAGGCCCGGCGACCGGCAGGCCGGCCCGGCTCAGCAGCGAGCGCACGCGATGAACATCCGCTGCTGCAAGAAGGCCTGCGCGGGCCGACAGCTCCGCGGCCATCACCATTCCCACGGCGATCGCCTCGCCGTGCAGCCACGCGCCGTACCCGGTGCCCGCTTCGATGGCGTGGCCGAAGGTATGGCCGAAATTGAGCAGGCTGCGCACGCCGGATTCGCGCTCGTCGGCGGCGACCACGCCCGCCTTGAGCTCGCAACAGCGCCGCACCGCGTAGACGAGGGCGCTGCGCTCCCGGGCGAGCAGCGAGTCGATGCTTTTTTCGAGCCATTCCACAAATGGGAGGTCCAAGGCCAGCGCATGCTTGATCACTTCGGCGAGTCCCGCGCGCAGCTCGCGCTCGGGCAGCGTATCGAGCGTCGCGACGTCCGTGATCACCGCGCGCGGCTGGTGAAAGGCGCCGAGCATGTTCTTGCCCTGGACATGGTTGATGGCGGTCTTGCCGCCGACCGAGGAGTCCACCTGCGCAAGCAGCGTGGTAGGCACCTGCAGCAGGGCCACGCCGCGCTGGTAGATCGCGGCGGCAAACCCGGCGAGATCGCCGATCACCCCGCCGCCGAGCGCGACGATGAGCGTATCACGGCCGCAGCGCGCTGCCAGCAGCGCATCGAACACGCGCTCGAGACTCGTCCAGCGCTTCGCCTGCTCGCCATCATCGAGCACGACCTCGACCACGCGCGCGTTTGCCGCCTCGAGCGCCTTCTTCACGCGCGGCAGATAAAGCGGCGCCACGACCTGGTTGGTCACCACGGCCGCGCTGCCGGCCGCAAGATGCGGCGCGTACAGCGCCGTCGCATCGAGGATGCCGCTGCCGACGTGAATCGGATAGGAGCGCTCGCCGAGCGCTACGCGGAGGCTTTCCATCGCTCTTCCAGCTTTTCCAGCAGCTCGCGCGCCAGCGCCTGCACGCTCTGGGCGCCGGTATCGATCACCAGGTCGGCGACGCCGCGGTAGAGCGAATCGCGCTCGGCATAGAGCTCGCGCAGCCGCGCCAGCGGGTCGCCGGTGGCGAGCAGCGGCCGGTTGCGGTCGTAGTGCACGCGCCGGTACAGCTCCTCGGGGCTTGCCCGGAGATAGACCACCGTGCCGCGTGCCGCCAGGCGCTTGCGGTTTTCGTCGAGCAGCACCGAGCCGCCCCCGGTGGCGAGCACCGCGCCGTCCTGCGCAGTCAGCTCGGCGAGCACCTGCGCCTCGCGGCCGCGGAAGCCGGCCTCGCCCTCGATCTCCCAGATCAGGGGGATCTTCACGCCGCAGCGGCGCTCGATTTCCTGGTCGGAATCGACGAAGCGCAGCTTCAGGCGCCGCGCCAGCAGCCTGCCCACGGTGGTCTTGCCCGCGCCCATCAGCCCCACCAGATAGATGTTTTCGCCGCGCTTCATCCCCGGCATTGTAGAAACAAAAACGGCCGGGGAACGCCCGGCCGTCGTACCGCCCGAGGAGATGCGGCGATCAGCGAATCGTCAGCCGCTCATTCACTATGCGCGGCGTGATGAACACCAGGAGCTCCGTCTTGTTGGTGAGCGAGTTATTGTTGCGGAACAGGAAGCCGAGGAAAGGCAGCTCGCCGAAGAACGGGATCCTGGTGATGTCGGTGCGGTCGGTCTGCTCGTAGATGCCGCCGATCACCACCGTGCCGCCGTTTTCGACCAGCACCTCGGTCTTTACGTGCTTGGTATTGATCTGCACGCCCTGCGGCGTAGTCGGGCCGGGCTGATCCTTGTTGACGTCGAGCGACATGATGATGTTGTCGTCGGGCGTGATCTGCGGCTTCACCTTGAGAGACAGGTTGGCCTTGCGGAACGACACCGAGGTCGCGCCCGAGGAGGTCGCCGACTGATAGGGAATTTCCGTGCCTTGCTCGATCAGCGCCTCCACCTGGTTGGCCGTCAGCACGCGCGGGCTGGAGATGATCTTGCCTTTGCCGTCGGCTTCGAGCGCGGAGATCTCGAGGCTCAGGATGCGCGAGAGCGAGGCGTTGAACAGGACCAAGGACAATTGCCCGGCGTTGAAGGCGTTGAAGCCGGTTTGCGCCGGCAGGCTGCTCTGCAGCCCTGGACCGGTCAGCGACGGGATGCCGGTGACCAGCCCGGCGGCCTGCTGGGTGTTGTTGAGGTCGGCGCCGAACACGGGCTTGAGGCCGCCGATGTTGCGGCCGATCTGCCCGCCGCGCGCATCCTCCGCATAGCCGAAGCGCGCGCCGAGGTTCTTGCTGAAGCTGTCGTTGGCTTCGACGATGCGCGCCTCGATCATCACCTGGCGAACGGCGACGTCGATCTTGGCGAGCAGGCGGCGCACTTCTTCCAGGCGGCTAGGCGTGTCCTGCACGAACAGCGTGTTGGTGCGCGCGTCGACCACGGCGCTGCCGCGCTTGGAGAGGATGCGCTGGGCCGGGTCGGAAAGCAGCTTCTGCACGTCGGCCGCCTTCTGGTAGCTCATCTGGAAAGACTCGGTGCGCGTCTGCTCGAGTTCGTTGATCGTCTGAGTTGCCTCGAGCGCGAGCTTCTCGCGCGTGGCGAGCTCGTCGCGCGGCGCGATCCAGACCACGTTGCCGGTGCGGCGGCTGTCGAGGCCGCGCGCCTGCAGGATGATGTCGAGCGCCTGGTCCCAGGGCACGTCCTTCAGGCGCAGGGTGATGTTCCCCGTCACCGTGTCGCTGGTGATGATGTTGAGGTCGGTGAAGTCGGCGATCACGTTGAGCACCGCCCGCACCTCGACGTTCTGGAAGTTGAGCGAGAGCTTCTCGCCGGTGTAGCGGCCGCGCTGCCCTTCGCGCGACGGATCGGCGACCACCGGCTTGACCTCCACCACGAACTGGGTGTCGGTCTGGTAGGCGTTGTGCTCCCACTGCCCCTTGGGCTCGATCACCATGCGCACGTTCTCGCCCTGCGGGAACGTGCTGACCGTGGTGACCGGCGTGCCGAAGTCGAGTACGTCGAGGCGCCGGCGCAGGTTGTCGGGAAGCGCGGTCTTGATGAACTCGACGATGATGTTCTGGCCCTGCTGGCGGATGTCGATGCCGGTGCTGGTGTCGGAGAGATCGACCACCACGCGGCCCTCGCCGGCGCGGCCGCGGCGGAAGTCGACGTCGCGGATCGCGTGCCTCGCTTCGGCCTTGCCTTCGGCGAAGTGCGCGACCTGTCCGCCCGGCGCGGTCTGCGCGACCGCCGGCTCGGACAGGCTGATCACCAGCGCGCCGCCGTCGAGGCTCGTCTCGTGCGCCACGGGGCGGCGCAGGTTCAGCACCAGCCGGGTGCGGTCGCTGCCCTGCACCAGGTTCATGCTGCGCAGCTCGCCCTGGCCGATGTCCTGGCTGGCGCGGCCGAGCGCGTTGACGGTATTCGGGAAGTCGAAGGCGATGCGCGCGGGGCTGGCGACCGCGAAGTTCGGCGGCACGTTGCGCAGCGGCTCCTTGGTGGTGATGCGCACGATCGTCTTGCCCGCCTGCTGCGATACCTCGAACGACTCGATGCTGTTCGACTGGGCGAGCGCAAGCCCGATGCCCGCAAGCCACAAGGCAAACCCGTAAACGGCCTTCATTGTCTTTGTGTTCATCGTTTGGCCTCCACCAGTTGCAGCGCGCTGGTGCGCTCCACCCATTCCCCGCCGCTGTCCTGGACCAGCTCCTTCAGGTTGATCGCGCCTTCGTCGATGGCCGTGACCACCCCGAAGTTCTGGCCCATGTAGTTCCCCTTTTGCACGCGGTAGAGGTTCGGGCCTGCCTTGACCAGCGCGAACACCTCCTTGTTCCGGGTGATCGTGCCGAGCATCTGGATCGATTCCAGCGGAAACGACTCGAGCGGCTCCTTCGGCCGGTTCGGATCGGGCGCCAGCTTGCTGACGCTGGCGCGACTCCCGGCCGCCGCGACGTCGATGCGCTCGGGACGGAACGGGTCGATCTGCCCCTCCGCCGTGTAGGGCACCGGCTCGTAGGGCCTGACCTGCGGCAGCGGCTCGACGCGCCCGCGCACGTCCTTCGTCAGCTGCGCAAGCTCCTGCTTCAGATCGCCGTGCTCCTCGCCGCCGCAGGCGCCAAGCGCGGCGGCGGCCGCGAGCACCGCGATGCCGGCGGGACTGCGCATCATCTGCCCTTTCTCCCCGCCTGCGCCTTGCGCTGCGCCGCCACTTCCTCGTCGTCGAGATAGCGGAAGGTCCTCGCCACGGCATCCATGGTGAGAATGCCGTCCTTGCCGGCCTGGATCGACACGTCGTTCAACGTGACGATGCGCGACAGCTGCCCCACGTCGCTCGCGAAGGCGCCCATGTCGTGGTAGTTGCCGACGACCTTCACCTGGATCGGCAGCTCCGCGTAGAACTCCCTCACGGTCTCGGAGGGCGCCGGCTTGAACAGCTCGAACTGCAGGCCGCGGCCGAGGCCCGCCTGGTTGATGTCGACGAGCAGGGCGTCCATCTGCGAGCGGTTCGGCAGCTGCCGCAGCAGCGCGCCGAACTGGGTATCGATCTCGCGCAGCTGCTGGCGGTGCAGGTCGAGGTTGATCGCCTGTTTCTTCTTGCCGAGGTACTCCTCCTTCAGCTTGGTCTCCTGATTGCGGCCGTTCTCGAGCTCCTCGATCTGCGATTGCGTATCGGCGAAGAACGCCGCCACCGGGATCCCCACCACGATGGCGAGGAGCACCAGCAGCTTGGGCGCGACATGCCAGGTGCCCGGCTCGTGCCAATTGGTCCGCTTGAATTCGTCGACGAGGGCATTGAAGTTGAATGCCATGGCGCTTATCCCTTCTTCGCCGCGTCTTTCGCGGGCGGCTTGCCCGCGTCCTTGGCCTCGGTCGCGGTGCGCTTGAGCGAGAGGTTAAGGTCGAAGTCCGAGACGCGCCGCTTGTCCACGTTGTTGGCCTTGACCTCGACCAGCTCGGGCAGCTCCAGCCAGGGCGAAGCCTCGATATTGCGCATGAGAGTCGAGACGCGCGCGTTCGATTGCGCGTAGCCCAGCAGCTTGACGCGCAGGCCCCTCTGCACGATCGACCTCAGGTACACGCCCTCGGGCACCTGCCGCACCAGCTGATCGAGCAGGTGCACGGTTTGCGCGCGGTCCGCCTGCAGCGTCTCGATCACCTGCTTGCGCGCGAGCAGCGCCTGGATCTCGTCCTTCAGCTTGTTGATTTCGGCGATTTCCTTGTCGAGCTTGGCGACCTCGCTCTTCAGGAATTTGTTGCGGTCGGCCTGGATCTCGATCTTGGTGGCGTAAAAGCCGTGCATCGCGATCACGATCACGATGCCCGCCAGCGCGGTGCCGCCGGCGAGGACGAAGAAATGCTGCCGCGCGCGCTTGCGGCGCTCTTCGCGGTGCGGCAGTAGGTTGACGCGGGCGACGCTGCTCATTGCGGGTCGAACCTGCGCATCGCCAGCCCGCAGGCGACCACCAGCGACGGCGCGTCGATCATCAGGCGCTTGAGCTGGACCTTCGAGGAAGTCTGCATCGCGGCGAAGGGGTTCGCCACGCTGCTGGGCACCTGCGTGCGCAGATTGACCACCTCGTGCATCCCCGGGATCACCGCCGAGCCGCCGGCGAGCAGAATGTGATCGACGGCGTGATACTGCGTCGAGGTGAAGAAGAACTGCAGCGCGCGCTGCACTTCCTGCGACAGGTTCTCCATGAACGGGCGCAGCACCTCGGCCTCGAAATCATCCGGCAGGCCGCCCGAGCGCTTCGCCGTCTCCGCCTCCTCGGCGCTCATGCCGTAGCGGCTGACGATCTCCTGCGTCAGCTGATTGCCGCCGAAGGCCTGCTCGCGCGTATAGACCGATTGATCGTTGCGCAGCACCGTCACGTTCATGATGTTGGCGCCGACGTCGACGACCGCGATGTTCTGGTCCTGGCCGCCGCCGGGCAGCGCCTGCACCACCAGCGACAGGGCCGCCTGCTGCGCGAAGGATTCCACGTCCATCACCAGCGGCTTGAGGCCGGCGAGGTGCGCGACCGCGACACGGTCCTCGACCTTCTCCTTGCGCGTGGCGGCGATCAGCACCTCCTGCTCGTCGGGGTTGCTCGCCGTCGGGCCGAGCGACTGGAAATCCAGGTTCACTTCCTCGAGCGCGAACGGAATGTACTGGTTCGCCTCGCTTTCGACCTGGATTTCCAGCTCGTCCTCGCGCAGCCCCGCCGCCACTACGATCTTCTTGGTGATCACCGCGCCGGTCGGCACCGCCATCGCGACGTGCCTGGTGCGCGTGCCAAGGCGCTTGTGTGCGCGCTTTACGGCATCGGCCGCCTGCTCGAGGTTGCTGATGTTGCCGTCGACCACCGTATCGCGAATGAGCGGCTCGATGGCGTAGTGCTCGACTCGGTACGCACCTCTGCCCGCTTCCACGATCTCCAGCATCTTTACCGACGACGAGCTGATGTCCAGCCCGAACAAAGGCGGCGCCTTCGGCTTGAACAGGTCGAAATCCATGCGTTATTTCCTTTACGTATCAGCCCTTAGGCGCGATACGTAGAATTCGCGTTAAATGCTAGCAACAACCCCACCCTCTGTCTAGTTAAATTCTCCCGGCGGGGACGGGGTATCATGCTACGGTTGAAGCTGCTCGTGCAATAGCGCCCCGGCAACGGTCTAAGCCCCTTGATGTGGTTCCGCTTTCTAGCCTTTCCGCTGGCCCTGCTGGCGGGGTTGGCAGTGGCCGCCGTATTGGCTGTCGCCTTGGTGCTCGCGCTCGCCTACCCTAACCTGCCGTCGCTGCAGGCACTGACCGAGTACCAGCCCAAGATTCCCCTGCGGATTTACTCCGCGGAGGGCGTGCTGATCGGCGAGTTCGGGGAGGAGCGTCGCTCGGTGGTGTCGATCGAGGAAGTCCCCGACGCGCTCAAGCACGCCATCCTTGCCGCCGAGGACGAGCGCTTCTATGAGCACCCGGGCATCGATTATGTAGGAGTGCTGCGCGCGGCCTACGCCAACCTCGTCGCCGGCGGCCGCCGCCAGGGCGCCAGCACCATCACGATGCAGGTGGCGCGCAACTTTTTCCTCTCCTCGGAGAAAACAGCCACGCGCAAGCTGTACGAAGTGCTCCTCGCCTTCAAGATCGAGCACAGCCTGACCAAGGACCAGATCCTCGAGCTCTACGTGAACCAGATTTATCTGGGGCAGCGCGCTTACGGCTTTGCCGCCGCGGCGCAGATCTACTTCGGCAAATCGCTCGAGCAGCTGAGCCTCGCCGAGACCGCCATGCTCGCCGGGCTGCCCAAGGCGCCGTCCATGTACAACCCGGTAGCGAATCTGCAACGCTCCCGGCAAAGGCAGCACTACGTTTTGCGGCGGATGTCGGAGCTGGGACATATTACTGCAGCGCAATATGAAGACGCGGTGAAGGCGCCGCTGCGGCCGCGGCGCGAGGCAAACGAATACGCCATCCATGGTGAATACGCCGCCGAGATGGTGCGGCAGGCGATGGCCGAGCGTTACCCGGACGAGGTGTACGCACGCGGTTTCCGCGTCTACACCACCCTTCGCAAGGCGGACCAGGAGGCAGCCTACGTGGCGCTGCGCCGAGGCGTCCTCGAGTACGACCGCCGCGGCGGCTATCGACGCCCGGAAGGCTACGCCGAGCTGCCCGCCTCGCCCGGCGACGACGATTTCGACGAAGCGCTCGCCGATCATCCCGACAATGACGAATTGCTCGCCGCGGTGGTGCTGGCCGCAGACGCAAAGCAGGTCCAGGCGGCCCTGCGCAGCGGCGAAAAGATCGCGATCAGCGGCGAGGGCCTGCGCTTTGCGGCGCGCGCCCTCGACCCGAAGACCCCGCCGCAGCGCCGCATCCGCCGCGGCGCCATCATCCGGGTGCAGGCCGAGGCCGGCGGCAAGTCCTGGCAAATCGTGCAGCTGCCGGAGGTCGAGTCGGCCTTCATCTCGCTCGACGCGCAGGACGGCGCGGTGCGCGCGCTGGTGGGCGGCTTCGACTTCAGCCGCAACAAGTTCAATCACGTGACGCAGGCGTGGCGCCAGCCCGGCTCGTCGTTCAAGCCGTTCATCTATTCGGCGTCGCTGGAGAAGGGCTTCACGCCCGCCACCGTCATCGCCGACGAGCCGGTGGTGCTGGAAGCCGAGCAGACCGGAAGCCAGCGCTGGGAGCCGAAAAACTACGACGGCAAGTTCGAGGGGCCGATGCGCATGCGCACCGCGCTGGCGAAGTCGAAGAACATGGTGTCGATCCGCATCCTCGACGCGATCGGCGCCAAGTATGCCCAGGATTACGTCACCCGCTTCGGCTTCGACCCGGAGCGGCATCCGCCCTACCTGACGATGGCGCTTGGCGCCGGGTCGGTCACCGCGTGGCAGCTGGCGCGCGCCTATGCCGTATTCGCGAACGGCGGGTACCTCATCCAGCCGTACTTCATCCACAAGATCGTCGATGACCGCGGCAATCCGCTCGCGCTCGCCAATCCGCAGCGTGCGGGCGATGAGACGCTGCGCGTCCTCGACCCGCGCAACGCGTTCATCATGGACAACATGATGCAGGACGTGATGCGCTACGGCACGGGAGCGCGCGCGGCGCGCCTCGCGCGCGTCGATCTGGCGGGGAAAACCGGCACCACCAACGAGTTCGTGGACGCCTGGTTCGCCGGTTACCAGCCGACGCTGGTGGCGATCGCCTGGGTCGGCTTCGACCAGCCCAAGACGCTGGGCAGGAACCAGACCGGCGGCATCGTGGCGCTGCCGATCTGGCTCGGGTACATGGAGAAGGTGCTGAAGGACATCCCCGAGATGCCGCGCAGCACGCCACCCGGCGTGGTCACGGTGCCGGTGATGACGATGCCGGGCGAAAACCCGGGCCCCGCGCCGGGCGGCGCGCCGAAGCTCGTGCCGGAGTACTTCTACCAGGAAGCGGTGCCGCCGCCCGAGGTGCTCCAGCCGCCCGCGCCGATCGAGCCGCCGAAGCTGCTCGAGCCCCCCAGCCCCAACCCGCCACCGACCTAGGGGCGTAGCAGCACCGCCCGGCCGCTTTGCGCCGAAACGGCCTTCGACAGCGCGGCGAACAGTTCGGTGCCGTCGCGGGTGTCGCGCCAGGCGCTGCCATCCCAGCGGAAGTGGAAGCCGCCGGCGCGCGCCGCGACCCAGATCTCGCGCGCCGCGCCGTGCCGGTTGATGACCATCTTGGAGCCGTCCGCGAACTCGATCTCGAGCACGCCACCGGCCTTCAACTCGAAGTCCGCGTCGACGCCGCTTGCCTCGAGGGCCTGCTCGATCCTGCTCAGCGCCGCGCCCG
>WNEV01001026.1_pt1 | contig 11036 bp, 9 predicted proteins | sample 5399861 | NCBI WGS metagenome assembly WNEV01 (sample SAMN13153335, study PRJNA577476) | soil metagenome | isolation source: 40 cm grassland meadow soil 2 days after 3rd rain plot 2 | place: USA:California | collected 2015-11-11 | reverse complement strand
GGGCCGCCCGGTAGAAGCGGTCCAGCACGTCCTCCTCGCTCCCGGCGTAGGCCGGCAGGCCGTGATCCGCCGCGAACCGGAGGATCGCTTCATCGGCGGGCTTCTCGGTCGTCGCGATGATCACCCGCTCGACGCGCGGGATCCGCCGGGCACGCTCCACGAGCCGTGCGAGCATGGGCTTGCCGGCGACGTCGGCGAGCGTCTTGCCGGGCAGCCGCGTCGAGCCCATTCGCGCCTGCACGATCGCCGCGATCATTGCCCGAGCTTCATCGGCCGGCCCTCGGTGGCTGACGCCTTCGCCGCGAGAGCGACTCCGAGGAGCGCGCGCCCGCCGGCGGCGTCGAGCACGGGAGGCTCGCCGGCTTCGATGCACCGGACGAAGTGGCGCATCTCGTCGACGAACATCTGGTTCCGCTCGGTGTTGATCGACTCCTGGAAGACTTCGACGCGGCGATCTTCCTTGCCGTACACGGCGACCGACTGGGTGATGTAGTCCCAGGCGATCACACCGTCCTCGCCGATGAAGTCACAGGCGCGCCGGTACGTGCGTTGGAGGTAGTCGAGGTGGATATTGGCGACCGCGCCGTAGTCGAAGCGCAGCAGAACGTCGGCGTTGTCCTCGGTGTCGATCTCGAGGCTCGAGACGCGGCCGGCGTACGCGAACACCTCGCGCGGTCGGCCCAGGAGCCAGGCGAGGTAGTCGAACTCATGGATCGAGTCGAGGATGATGCCGCCGCCCGTCGCCTGTCGCGCGCCGTAGCCCTCGCGGTAGTCGGTGCCTGGCCGCCAGAACGGAAGATAGTAGCCGCACTGGGCCCGCGCGGCGAGCGGCCGTCCGATCCGTCCCTCATCGACCAGCCGCTTCACGAGCACGAGGCTCGGCAGGAACCGAAGGTTGCAACCGACAAGGACCGTGCGGCCGGCCCGCCCGGCCTCTACGACGAGCGCGTCCGTCCCCTCGAGGGTGTGCGCCAGCGGCTTCTCGACAAAGACGTGCCAGCCACGCGCCAGCGCCGCGCGCGCCTGGTCGAGATGACGGTGGGTCGGCGAGCAGACGACGGCTCCCTCGGCGTCGCGCCCGAAGGCCTCGCTCTCATCCGCCGTGATCAGGCACTGCGCCGGTGCGACCCGTCGGACCTCGGCGCGCCGGTCCTCGCTCGGGTCGAGCACGGCGACAATCTCGTGGCCCAGCGCCAAGAGATTCCTCATGTGACGCTGACCGATGGATCCCGCGCCGATCACGACAAAGCGCATTGCTCGAGCCGCGCCGCTAGACATCCGCCCGTGTGGCGCCGCGCGCCGCCCGCTTGCGCTCCTGCGCATCGCCCGTGTGGGGGTGACGAAGCTTGTTCTGCCCGCCTAGCTCGTTCACGGCCCACCACGAGAGGTCGATGATCTCCTCGTCCGGCAGGTCGCTGAAGTTCGTGCGGACCTCCTCGCCCTGCTCTCCGAGGCGGAGGAAGTATTGCTCGATGATGTCCTCGTCCGCGGGCCCCTTCTCGCCCGTCACGGCCTTCCGGATGAGCCCCTTCTCGAGGGCCAGGTCCCAGAACGAGGTCCCCGGGTAGGCCGTCGTGAAGAAGAAGACCTCAGGCTTGAGGTCGACCTTCTTGCAGAACTCGACCGTCTCGCGCACCGTGTCGGCGGTCTCGCCGGGCGAGGCGATCATGAACGAGCAGTCGGCATAGCCGAGAACGCGCTGGGTCTCCTTGATCGCGATCTCCATCTTCTCGAGCGTCTGCCCGCTCTTGTCGATGGCCTTGAGGATCTTGGGGCTGGCCGACTCGACGCCATAGCCGGCCTGACGCATCCCGACTTCGTAGCCCTGCTCGAGCATGTGCGGCCGGCCCTCACGCCGGGCGCGCAGAACGTCGTCGGCGACGATGTTGGTGCGGCACGTGCCGCCCCACATGACCTCGAAGCCGGTCCGCCGCTTGCGCTCGCGCAGCTCGCCGAAGAACTCGAGGGCCCAGCGGTAGTCCGTCATGAGGAGGTCGTCGAGGAAGTGGATGTAGACGGCCCCATAGCGCGCCTTGACGAACTCCATCTCGTCCACGACCTCGCGCGGGCTGCGCAGCCGATAGGTTTTGCCGAGGTACGCCGCGTAACAATAATCACACGCGCGCGAGGCGTACGGGCAGCCCCGCGAGGCGATCATCGAGACGGAGTACTGTCCGGGCGCCACCGCAGCGCCGTCGATCCACTTCGTCTGCCAGTTGAGGTGGCCGACGGGGTTCAGCTTGTACACCTCGTCCTCGGGCCACCGCGAGCGGAGCGGCCACGGCAGCGCGTCGAGCCCCTGCTCGCGCGAGGGGACGGACGTGCGGAGGCCGTTGTTGCGCACCGTCCACTCGCCGCGGCGGATCGCCTCGCGGTATGCGGTGCCTTTCACGCCCTCCATCGAGGCGCCGCGCTCCAGCCGGTGCAGCACCTCGGAGAAGGTGACCTCGCCCTCCTCCTGAACCACCACGTCCACGGGGAGACGCTTGACCATGAACTCGGGCATCGATGACGCGATACCGCCGCCAAGCACGATCGGCACGTCCGGGTGGACCCGCTTGCAGAGCTCCGCGATTCGCTTGATCCAGGAGTACTGGGTAATGATGCCGCCGAGGCCGATCACGTCGGGCCTGTCGCGCCCGAGCTTCTCGACGACCCTCGCTTCGGCCCATCTCACGAACGTCTCGAGTGAGTCCTTGATAGGCGCGCGGCGCTCGGCGTTCAAGTCGAGCACGTCGACGGTGTGGCCGTCTATCGCGGCCACCGCGCCGACGTAGGCGTGACCGATCGGCAGGATGTTGGGATAGGACCACTCGCGGATCGGCGCGTTGATGAAGAGCACGCGGAGCCCGTCGCGCCGCTGCTCGAACAGCCGTTCGGATTCCTCGGTGGTAATGCGGGGCGCGCCAGAATCCAACGCGTGGCCGTTGTCGCCGAATCTCTGGTAGAACCGTGGTGGGGCCTGGGATCTCGACGCTCCCGGCTGTAGAAGCGGGAGCCCGAGTGTCTTGCTGCCGGTATCGCGGATCATCGCCATATCTGCCTCGCTCGGAATTTCGGTCATCTACGATAGCACGCGCGCGAGCTCCAGCAGGATCACCTGCTCGCCACTGTCGCGCCCGACGGTTCCGACCTCCTCGAACCCGCACGCCTTGAAGAGCCTGAGCGACGCCTGGTTGTGCGCGAGCACTGAGGCTCGCGGCCGCACCCCATCGCGTCGCTCGGCCTGCAGGCACCGGACCGCCGCATCGAGCATCGCCCTGCCGTAGCCGCGAGCGCGCTGCTCCGGCGCGACCGTGATCCCGATCTCCGCGACGTCGCCGGAAATGTCGAAGCGCACCTGCCCGACCGGCACGTCGCCGTCGCTGAAGATCCAGATCGGCGTTGCGTCGGACCCAAGGCGCTGCGAGAGCCAGGCGACGTGCTCCTCGTAGAGGATCGGCGACGTATTGAACGAGTTCCGCCGCGTCTCAGGGTCATTCGCCCAACGCCAGAGGACGTCGGCGTCGGCCATCCGCGCCTCACGCCACACGAGGTTCATGCCTCACCATCGCATCCGTGATCGCCGCACCGGCCGGGATGTCGCGGGCCGCGCGTTTCCCGACCAGCCGCGGGTACTCCTCGGGCGCGAGCCCAGGCGCGTTCGCGCCGTTACGCAACACTCGGATGTTGTCCTCGGTGAAGGCCTCGCCGCCACCGATCGCGCGAACCGAGAAGACCGACCGGCGCGCGAAGCCGTGCAGCTCGCGCTCGACTGCGAGGACCTCCTTGGCGCCGGTCCCGAGAATGGCCTGGGCCTCGCGCACCGCCCGCACCAGTTCCCTCAACTGCTCGGGCTCCACGGCGAACTTCTGGTCTGGGCCCGGCAGGCGGTTCGAAAGCGTGAAGTGCTTCTCGATGACCACCGCGCCGAGCGCGACGGCAACGACCGGCGCGATGACGGGATCCCGCGAGTGATCGGACAGGCCGACCAGACACCCGCTCGCCTCGCGTAGGGTCACGATCGCCCGGGCGTTGACGTCCGCGGGCGGCGCGGGATACGCGGCCGTGCACTGGAGAAACACGATCTGCTCGTTGCCCACCTCGCGCGCCAGCGCGACGACCCGTAGCACGTCGGTGAGCGTCGAAGCGCCGGTGGACACGAAGGCCGGCTTGCCGCGCTCGAGCACCCGACGGACGAGCGGCAGGTGGCTCAGCTCGTAAGAGGCGACCTTGAAGGCAGGCACGTGCGGGTCGAGGGCGTCGACCCATGCTTCGTCGAAGGGCGTGCAGAGGAAGTCGACCGACCGCGCGCGGCAATGGTCAGCGAGAATCGGCACCCACTCGACCGACATCTCCATCGCCTCGATGATGTCGTAGATCGGGCGCTCGTCCTTGAGGTACTGGGACTTCCCCGCCGTCTTCGGGTAGAGCGTCCGCGCCCGAAACCCCTGGAACTTCACCGCGTCCGCGCCGGCCTCGCTCGCCACGTCGATCAGAGCGAGCGCGTGCTCGAGGCTCCCGTTGTGGTTGGAGCCGGCCTCCGCGATGACGTAGCAGGGCTCGCCAGTGCCGATCCACCGGTTGCCGACCTTGATCCGCGCGGGAGGCATCGCGGTCATCGCAGGGCTCCTCGCTCGACGAGGGACTGGACCGCGTCGAGGACGCGGTCCGAGCTCTTACCGTCGTCGACGCCGACGAACTTCTCGAGGTACTGGGCCCGGGCGACTGGATCCAGAGGATAGTCCGAGAGCCGGGCCGAGGCGAACCCGTCGAGGAACTCGCCGAGGGCCCGCGCGTAGACGACGCCGGGGAAGTTGAAGCTGCCGCCCGAGTCGGGGTTGAGAAACCACTCCTGCCAGAGCGAGGGCAGGCCGAGGTCGTCGCCCGCCGGCGTGAGGCAGATCGAGGGCACGCCGGCGTAGGCCGCCTCGTACGCCACCGTGCTGAAGAAATGCAGGCAGAGCGCGGAGACCTTCAGCAGCTCGAGGATCGTCGCGGGGTAGTAGGCGTCGTCGTACAGCACGCGGTCGGCGATCCGCGCGAGGTACCGGGGCACAGGATCCTTGGCGCGTGCCTTGACGATCAGCGCCGCGCCGTGTCGGTCGCAGAAGAGGCGTGCAGCGCGCACCACGTTCCGGTCATTCCAGCGCGCGGCGACGTGGCTCCGGTACTCGTTCCTGCGGGCCACTGCGATCGCGGCCCGGGTCCACAGCGTGTTCGGGCTCCCATACACGTGGCGAACCCAGAACGTCCGCGGGTTCGACGCAAACGGAAACGGAATGTACAACACGACCGGGCGATCGGGCTCGATCCCGAGGCGCCCGCGGACGGCCGCGGGATCGATCCCGTGGCACTGGTCCATCTCCGGGATGCCCACGAGCGTGGCGTACCGGCGCAGCGTCTCGGCCACGGCGGCGTCGTCCACAGGCTCCGCCTTGGCTCTCTGAGTCCGGCTCCTGTTGTAGGCCTTGATCCTGAGGCAGTCCGTCGTGCGATCCCGCCAGTACTGTGTGTGGAGGCCGATGCCGTCGCAGGTCGTCTCGCCGCCGCCGTCGAGAAGGTCGGCCACGTCGAGCGTATATTGCAACCCGAACCACGCGAGACGCCCCCGCTTCTCCCCGGCCGCAGCTTGTCGCAGGGAGATCACGACGTCCGGCCGCTCCTCCGCAAGCAGGCCTGGCAAGCCGGCTGCGCCTCGATACGTGCGGACGCGCGGTGTCCCGTGACGGAACGTCGCGGGCGACTCCGGGGACTCCGAGCCCGCCAGCCACCTCTGCCGGTAACCCCCGTCGTGCCAGCATTCCGTCCGCCAGCCGCGCTCGAGGGCGCGGTCGATGATGGGGCCGAACAGCCGGTAGTAGTTCCGCCGCTCGATCAGGAACGCGATCTTCATCGAGCGCCCCGCGCGACCACCGCTGCAACGCACAGGCGCACGGTCTCGTCGGCCACCCGCTCGGCACCGCGGCCGTCGACGCGCCCCCGCCCCTCGCCGCTCATCCTCCGCCGGAGCGCCGAATCGGTCGCGAGACGCCGGACCGCGCCTTCGAGCGAAGGCTCGGCGCTCACGATGAGCCCGGCCCGGCTCAGCGCGTCGACGTTGGCCCGCTGGTTGTCGGCGAGACATACACCGACCGCGGGGACGCCCGTGGCGAGACACTCGTAGACCGTCATGCCCCCACCCGTCACCGCCAGGTCGGCCTGCAGCATCAGTCCGCGGAGCGAGCGGAGCCCACGGTGCAGCGTCACGGCTTCCTGCGCACCCGCGTCGTCGTCCGAGAGCGGGCCGAGAGCCAGATCGATCGTCGCTGACGGCAAGGTGCGGCGGACAGCCGCGATGACCCGGGCGAGCGGCTCGCCAACTACGCCTCCACCGAGCGTCACCAACACGCGGCGGACCGCCTCGGCGGGAACGCGGTTGGGCGCCTCGCCAAACGCCGGATCGAGCAGCGCATACTCGGACCCCAGGAGGAAGCGCGTGTCGGGCGCGCCCCGGTACCGAAGGTGCGTGGCGCCGAAACTACCATTCACAACGAGGTGTATCGGGAGCCGACGGTCGGCGACGTCGTCGATCGCGACGACGCACCCCGCAACGGCCCGGAGGCGCTCGAAGAGCTCGGGAGTCGCGCGATAGGAATCTACGATCGCCGCATCATCGCGGGACTCGGCGACCGCAGCGCATGCGAGCGCGGGATCTCGGGTCCAGGCGAGTGGGACGACCTCGGGCCCGGCCAAGGCAGCCTCGCCATCGACGAGGAATCGCGAGGTTGCGCCGCGACGGCGCAATGCCGTCGCGAGCGCCTCGCAGCGCCGCAGATGGCCGAGCCCGACCTCTGGGCTCGCCTCGGTCACGAACACGGCGGACATGGCACCGCTCATCTCAGGGCGCGTCCCAGGGCCTTCCGTCGTGGATGGCGGGGCGGTCACTCACGCGCGAACTCTCTCATCTCCGCCGGCGACAGCCACCACGTGTTCGTGTCGCTCGAGTAGCGGAAGCCGGCGCCCGGCCGCTTTCCACCCTCCGCAGCCCTGAAGGCCCACGACGGGTAAATCGGCTCGAGCAGGAACATGTCCTCGAACTCGAGGACCTGCCGGCTCTCCTCCTCGGCGATCAGCACCTCGTGGAGCTTCTCGCCTGGTCGCATACCGATAACCTCGACGTTGCAGCCGGGCGCCACCGCCTCGACCAGATCGAGGATGCGCATGCTGGGGATCTTTGGCACGAAGATCTCGCCGCCCCCCATGAGCTCGGCGCACCGGATCGCGAACGCCACGCCCTGCTCGAGGCGCACCCAGAATCGGGTCATACCCGGATCGGTCACCGTGACGGTGCCCGACGTTCGTTGCGTGGCGAAGATCGGGATCACACTGCCGCGGCTGCCGATGACGTTGCCGTAGCGCACCACGCCGAACACGGTGCCCCGGCCGTAGCCATACGCGTTGCCTTGGACGAAGAGCTTCTCGGCGCACAGCTTCGTCGCGCCGTACAAATTGATCGGGTTCACGGCCTTGTCGGTGCTGATCATGACCACGCGCTTGACGCCCGCGTCGATCGCGGCATTGATGACGTTCTCGGCGCCGATCACGTTGGTCTGGATCGCCTCGAACGGGTTGTACTCGCAGGACGGGATCTGCTTGAGCGCGGCTGCGTGGAAGACGACGTCCACGCCGTGCATCGCCCGCTCGAGCCGCGCCTGGTCCCGCACGTCACCGACGAAGAAGCGGAGCGATGGGTCGTTAAAGCATGCGATCATTTCGGACTGCTTCAACTCATCGCGGCTGAACACGACGAGCCGCCGCGGCCGGTACCGGCCCAGCATAATTTCCACAAATTTGTTCCCGAACGAGCCCGTGCCGCCGGTGACAAGCACCGAGGCCTCGCTCCAGTCCAGCGCCCCGTCTCTCCCGCTCGCGTTCACTCTGTGTCTCCGTGTCGTCTGGTAGTTATGGTCAGAGATCCCCAAGCGCCTCGACCTCCGCGAACTGGAGCCGGTAGAGCCTGGCGTAGGTCTCGTTGCTCGCCAGGAGTTCGGTATGGCGGCCCATGGCCTCCACCGTCCCGCGATTCACGACCACGATTTTGTCCGCGTGGAGTACGGTGGATAGCCGGTGAGCGATCACGATCGATGTCGTTCCCTCGATGACCCGATCGATGGCCTGCTGCACTAGGCGCTCGGCCTCGCTGTCGAGCGAGCTGGTGGCCTCGTCGAGCATCAGGATCTGCGGGTTCGCGACGATGGCGCGGGCGATGGCCACGCGTTGGCGCTGGCCGCCTGACAGGCGAATCCCCCTGTCGCCGACCACCGTCTCGTACCCGTCGGGCAGCGCCATGATGAAGTCGTGCGCGTTCGCGATCTGCGCAGCGCGGACGACGGCCGCCTCTGGGGTCTCGTCCCGGCCATACGTGATGTTCTCCCGGATCGTGGCGTTGAACAGGAGCGCCTCCTGCGAGACGACGCCGAACAGCCGCCGATAGGACGTCTGCTGGAGCGTCCGAAGATTCCGCCCGTCGATGAAAATTGAACCCTTCAGCGGGTCGTAGAGGCGGAGGACGAGGTCGGCGAGCGTCGACTTGCCAGCGCCGCTCGGCCCGACCAGGGCCACGACCTCGCCCTTCTTGATCTCGAAGCTCACGCCGCTCAGGACGGGCTCGCCGCCGTAGTTGAACGTCACGTCACGGAGGACGATCCGTTCGCGGAACTCCGTGATCGTCTCCGGACCATCCGTCAGCTCGGGCTCGAGCTGCAGTAGCTCGTCGATCCGACTTGACGCCGCCAGGGCCGTGTGCATCGAGGTGTACGCGCCGCCGAGCATCGAGAGCTGCGTCATCGCCGCACGGCCCACGTACAGGAACAGGAAGAAGGCCGGGGCACCGAGGCGACCCGCGAGGAGCTCCCAGGCCGCGAGGAGCAGCAGCGCCGCCTCGACGACATAGTTGACGATCACCCGCGCGGGCTCCGGCACGTGCTTGTAGACACCGAACTTGACGTTGACGCGGACGACGCGCTGGAGCGACTGGCCGAGGCGGGCGAGCTCGAACCCCTCGGCGCCGAAGGACTTGACCACTCGGATGCTGAGGATCGCCTCCTGAAACCGCGCAGCCAGATCGGCCCACGCCGAGAACTGATCGATTGCGAACTGACGGATGGGACCCCGGACGAAGCGGCTCAGGCCGTAGTGGAGGAGCACCGCTCCCACGGCGGCGCCCACGAGCTTCGGATTCGTGCGGACCATGAGATACGCATAGAACGCGATCAGCAGCGGCGCCGTCAGGACGGTCCCGACGATCATCTCGAGCCCTGCGGTGGATGCGTTCGCGTCCGCTTCGAGCCGCGACACCAACTCACCGGTCCGTTGCCGGTTGAAGAAGCTCATGGAGAGGCCGAGGAGGTGCCGAAACAGGTCGCGCTGGAGCGCGGCGGTGGCGCGCACACGGATCCAGAGGCCGAGGAGATAATTACCGAAATCGGCGATCCCCTTGAGAATCCCGACCGCAAGGTAGACCAGGCACAGAACGACGATGGCGCGGAAGCGGTCGTCAACCGCACGAACTCCGACCCACTCGAAGAACGCCGCGCCGAGGTTCGTCAGCGAGAGTCCGTCGTTCGGGGCAGTGCCGCTCACCCCAGCGCCGACGGGGACGCCGAGGGCGAGGTCGAGGATCGGCGCCATCAGGATGGGGAAAAGGGCGGACAGCGCCGTCCCAACGTAGCTCGTCAGCAAGAGCAGCCCGACGGCCCACCAGTACGGCGCCGAGTAGTTCCGGAGCAGCCAGAGGAACCGTCGTATATCGTCCGCGCGCGTCATGCCCGGCTCGGCTTTCGCTCGGGCTCGGCGAGCGGTCGGCGTAGCGTCAGGAGCTTCTCTTGTGGGATCCCCAGCTGCGTGAGCTCGGCGAGGTACGGCTCCGGACGGTCGAGCGTCGCCACGACGACTCCGTCGACCTGCTCCTCCGGGAGGTGGCTAACGGCCCGGACGGGGAGGCCCAGGAATTCGCCGCCCGCCTCGCGGGCGAAGACGCCCACAGGCTCGAGCCCGAGCTCCTTCAGCGTCACGTACGCGAGCTCGGCGGCCTCGCCCACGCCGTAGAGGACGACTCGCTTGGCTCCGTTTCCGGGGAGATGGCTGAGCGCCTCACGGAGCGTTTGGCGCGTCCGACGGTAGATCCCGAGCGAGTAGCTCATGTAGTCGTAGGTCAGCCGGCTCTTCTCGAGGAGGCCCTTCGGCGTCACGATGTAGCGCAGCCGTTTCCGGGCGTGGGGCTTCCTCGGAAACTCCGCGATCTTGATGAGGCCCTTTTGGGCCAGGCGCTTGAGGTAGAGGTTTGTCAGGCCCAGCGCGACCCCGAGACGCTGCGCCAGCACACGCTGGGTGAGGGGGTGCCCTTCGCCGATGGCGGTGAGGATCTCGAGGTCTCGCTCCTGGTAGCGTTCCATGATCCGCCGCGTTGAGTCGCAGCGTTCAATCTTTGAACAGACGGAGGCGTCGGGTCAACAGAATTCGGCGGCGCCCCCTCGGCCCAGGCCCAACCGCTCGCCCAGCTCGCGGACGAATCGAACCTCGCGGCCACGGACCTCCGCGAGACGCTCCCGGAGCCACCCGAGGCCCCCGAGGATCACGTCACGGTCATGGAAGACAACACCGCACTCGTTGCCGACGACGGGGAGGATCCCGTCACGGCTCGTCGGGGCGCCGTAGGAGAGATAGCGCACGCCGTGGCGGCGCGCGATCTCGACGGTGACCGGTTGGAGGAGGTTCCCGGGCGGCACCAGGGTCACGATCGGGCCCTCGAACGCATCCGACAAGATGGCTTGCGCGCGCTCGATGTTCGCCTCCTGCGTGTCGGGCGGAATGAAATCGTAGAACTCGCGGTGACTTGTGCGGTTGCCGGCGAAGAGGCGCGGGCGAAAGGCTCCGTCCGCCAGAAGGCAGTGAGTCAGTCCATGGTTGGCGACCTCGATGAGTCCGGCGTCGACGCCCTTGCGGATCGCTCGTGTGGCCTCTGGAAACTTACGCGGAAACGGCGTCAGCGTGCCGTCATCCTCGACCCAGGCGGC
>WNEV01001021.1_pt1 | contig 11069 bp, 10 predicted proteins | sample 5399861 | NCBI WGS metagenome assembly WNEV01 (sample SAMN13153335, study PRJNA577476) | soil metagenome | isolation source: 40 cm grassland meadow soil 2 days after 3rd rain plot 2 | place: USA:California | collected 2015-11-11 | reverse complement strand
GCGCGGCCGCGCGCCGGCATCGCAGGCCCGCGCCTCATGGACCTGCGCGAGCCCGGGCGCGAGCTCTCGGCCGGCGAGCGGCACGTCCTCGCGTTCCTCTGCCTGCCGCGCGCCTGGCTCCGCCACCGGGCGCGCACGCGCGCGCCGTACCCCGTGAGCGGGGTCATGGGCGCGGCGCTCCTGGTGACGCGCGCCTGCTACCTGGCGGTGGGCGGCTTCGCGGCCGAGATCGAGGTGTACTACGAGGACGTGGACTTCTGCCTCGCGGCGCGCGCGCACGGGTTCGAGATCGTGATCGAGCCGCGCGCGGTCGCCTACCACGACGGGCTGCGCGGCTTCGCGGGCGGGCTCACGCCGTGGGCGGCCTTCCTGAAGGCGCGCAACCCCTGGCTCGTGGTGCGCCGCCGCGGCAGCGTCGCGACCTGGCTCGGCTTCGTGCCGACGTACGCCGCGATGCTGGGCGGGAGCGCCGCGCTGCATGCGCTCCGCGGCCGCGGCGACGTGGTGCGTGCGCTCGCGCGCGGCGCGCTCGCGGGGATCGGCGCCGCGGCCGGGCGGCGCGTGGCGCCCGTGGGGCCGCCGGCCGGGAGCCGCTGACGTGCGCATCGGCATCGGCGCCCAGGTGGGCATCCTCGGCGGGCCCGGGACCTACGCGCGCGCGCTCGCGGGGGCGCTCGCGGCCGCCGGCGGCCACGAGTACGTCGTCTTCACGGACCGTCCCGAGGCGTTCGCCGGCCTCGGGGTGGAGACGGTCCACGTGCCGCTCGCGAGCCCGTACCATCAAGCGGCGTGGGACCACTGGCGGCTCCCGGGGCTCGTCGCCGAGCGGCGCCTCGACCTCTACCACGGCACGAAGAACGTGCTCCCCTGGCGCCTCGCGACGCCCGCCGTGGTGACGGTGCACGACCTCGCCATCTACGCCGCGCCGGAGACCTTCGCGTGGGCTCAGCGCTGGCACCTCCGCCTCCTCCTGCCGCGCGCCGTGGCGGCGGCGGCGCGGGTCATCACGCCCTCGGAGCACGCGCGCGCCGACCTGCTGGCGCGCTTCGGGACAGCCTCTGGGCGCGTGGCCGCCATCCCGCTCGGCGTGGAGGCCGCCTTGCGCGCGCCACCGCCCCCGGGCGCGGTCGAGCAGCTCCGCGTCCTCCACGGCCTCGGCCCGCGGCTCGTCGCCTGCGTCGGCACGGTGCAGCCGCGCAAGCGCGTCGACAGGGTGATCGAGGCGTTCGCGCGGGCGGACCTGGCGGCGCACGGCTGGCAGCTCGCCATCGCGGGGCGGCTCCGACCCGGCTACGCGCCGCCCTGGCTGGTCACGCTGCCGCCGGGCGTCCGCTGGCTCGGGCCGCTCCCGCCGCACGCGCTCGGCGCGCTCTACGCGGCGGCCGAGATCGCGGTGAGCGCCTCGGAGTACGAGGGCTTCGGGCTGACCGTGTGCGAGGCGATGGCGAGCGGCTGCGCGGTGGTCGCGGTCGCGAGCAGCGCCCTCCCCGAGGTGGTCGGCGACGCGGGCGTGCTGGTCGCGCGCTCGGATCCGGCGCTCCTCGCGGAGGCGCTCGCGCGGCTCGCCGCCGAGCCCGAGACGCGCGCCGCGCTCGGCGCCGCCGCGCGGGCCCGCGCGGCGCGCTTCACGTGGGAGGAGACGGCGCGGCAGACCCGTCGCGTGTACGAGGAGGTGCTCGGGTGCGCCTGACGGCGGTCGTCGTCCACTGGCAGGACCTGGACGACACGCGCGGCTGCGTGGCGAGCCTCGAGCCCGGCGTCGACGTGGTGGTGGTCGACAACGCCTCGCGCGAGCCGGTGGCCGACGTGTTCGCGGGCCGCGCCACGAGTCTCCGCAGCCCGGAGAACCTGGGCTACGCGGGCGGCGCCAACCTGGGCATCCGCGCCGCGCTCGCCGCGGGCGCGGACGTGGTGCTGGTGCTCAACAACGACGTGCGGCTCCGCCCGGGCGCCGCCGCGGCCGCCCTGGAGGCGCTCGGCGCCGACCGGCGGATCGCCGCCGTCGGGCCCAAGGTGCTCGCGCGCGAGGATCCGTCCCGCCTCTGGCTCGCCTGGGGCGAGGTCACCTGGCGTCAGAGCCTGGTCGCGCTCCGCGGTGCGGGCGAGCCCGACGGACCCGCGTGGGACGCCCCGCGCGACGTCGAGTGGATCGCGGGCTGCGCCATGTGGATCAGGCGCGAGGCGCTGGCGGCCGTGGGCCTCCTCGACGAGACGTTCTTCGCCTATCACGAGGAGGTGGACTGGTGCGCGCGGGCGCGCGCGGCGGGCTGGCGCGTCGTGTACCGCCCGGCCGCGGTGGTGACGCACACCGGGCGCGGCGGAGCGGGGAGCGCGGCGCAGATCCGCATCCGAAAATACTTCGCGGCGCGGAACGCGATCCTCTACGCGCGCCGGCACGGGAGCCTCGCCGAGCGGGCAAAGCTCGCCGCCTTCCTCGCCGCCACCCTCCCGCTCGAGCTCGTGCACCACTGGACGCACGGCACCGCCGACGAGGTCTGGCTCAAGATGCGCGGCATGCGCGACGCGCTCGCGGGCCGCCGGCCGCCCTTCGCGGAGCTGGGGCTCCGGTGAGCGCCGCACGCGGGGGGGCCGCGCCGCTCGCCGCGGGGCTCGTGGTGGCGGCGTACACGGCGGCGCTCCGCCGCTACGGCGTCTTCGATCCCGTCGACGAGGGCCTCCTCCTCGTGCAGGCGCTGCGCACGGCGCACGGACAGGTGCCGTACGTCGACTTCCACACCGGCTACGGGCCGCTCTACTTCCGGCTGCAGGCGTGGCTGCTCGAGGCGGGCGGGTGGGACGCGATCCGCTGGGGGCTGGTCGCCGTGCACGGCGCGGCGGGGGCGCTCCTCTTCGTGCTCGCGCGCCGGCTGGCCGGCCCGGCGCTCGCCTGGGTGGCGGTCGCGCTCGAGGTCGCGTTCTTCCTGCCCGTCGCGCCGGGGCGGGGGGCGCCGTTCAACGTGCCGTACCCCGCCTGGTACGCCGGGCTCGCGGCCGTGGGGCTCGCGGTGCTGCTCGGCGGCGTGGCGCCGGTGCGCTCGTGGCGCGCGGCGGCTGCGGGCATGGTCGCGGCAGCCGTCGCCGCGATGAAGCCGAGCAGCGGTCTTCTCCTCGCCGCCGGCGCCGCGGCCGCGGTCGTCCTCGGCGAGGTGCGCGCGGACGGTGGCGGGAGGGTCGCGCGCGCCGTGCTCGGGCTGGTGGCGCTCGCCGCCACGGCGCTCGTGGCGCCGAGTGGGCTCACCGTGGCGGCGTGCGTGCTCGCGCCGCCGGTCGTGGCGCTCGCCGCGCTCGGCGCGCGCCGCGGCGTCGCCGACGGCGACGCGCTCCGGCGGCTGGGAGCGCTCGCGGCCGGATTCGTCCCGCCGGTCGCGGTCGCGTTCGCGCCGTCGCTCGCCACCGTGGGCCCGCTCGGGCTCGCCCGCGAGATCGGCGCCGGCGTGGCTCGGCTGTATGCGCTCCCGCTCCCGTGGCCGGCGGGAGTGGCAGGGGCGGTCGGGCTCGCCGCCTTCGCCGCGCGCGGACGGGGAGCCGGTGCGCTCGTGGTCGCGGCCGCGGCGGCGGCCGCCGTCGCCTTCGCCGGCGGAGCCGCAGGGGCGGAGGCGCCGCTCGCGGCGCTCCGCCTGGGCGCCGAGCAGGGGCTGCTCGCGCTCGTGCCGCTCGCGCTGTGGGGCGCGCTCGCGGCGCTCCGCGCCGGGGGAGAGGCGGCGCTCGTGCCGCCGACGGCGATCGCCGCCGCCGCCGCGCTCCAGCTCTACCCGCGTCCGGACCTGATCCACGTGATGCCCCTCGGCCCGCTTCTCCTCCCGCTCGCGCTTCGCCTGTGGCGCACGGCGGCCCGCCAGCTCCCGCTCGTCCCGCCCGCCGCGCTCGTCGCTCTCCCGCTCGCCGTGGCGCTCGGGCGCTTCCTCCCGACCGCGCTCGTCCTAGGCCACGTGGCGACGGGCCGGGTTGCCGAGGTGGCGCTCGGCGGGATGCGCCTCGTGGTCGAGCCCGAGGGGGTAGCGCCGCTCGGCGCGATCGCGGCCGCCGCCGATGCGGTGCGGGACATCCCGCCGGACGAGACGGTGCTCGCCTTCCCGGCCTGCGGCATGGTGCCGTTCGTCGCCGGGCGCCTGCCCGCCGGGCCGCACGACTACTTCTACCCCGGTCGCCCGGATCGCGCCGAGGCCGCTGCACTCGCCGCGCGCCTCGCCGCCCGCCCGCCACGGCTCGCGGTCACGTGCGGCGCCGCCGGGACGGCGCTCGCCGGCGCATGGAACGACTATCCCGAGCTGCGTGCGCTGCTTGCGACCCGCTACCGCGAACGCCTTGCCGGGGCGGCATTCGCCGTCCGGGAGCGGCGCGAATGACCGGCGGCCGCGAAGCGGTGGTATTGACACCTCCGGCGAAGCGCGGCTAACCGCAGGCGGAGGTCGTCCATCGTGTCGAGGCGAGCCATCGTGCCACGATCGCGCACGGCATCGCTCCTGGCCGAGCTCTGGAGCTTCATGCGCGTGCGCAAGAAGTGGTGGCTGGGGCCGATCGTGCTCGTGCTCGCCCTCTTCGGCGCGCTCGTCGTGTTCACGCAGGGATCGGCGCTCGCGCCCTTCGTGTACACGCTCTTCTAGCCCATGGCGGGCGCCTCACGCGCGGAGCTCCGCCGCTTCGGTCTGACGGTCGGCGGGGCGTTCCTCCTGCTCGCGCTCGCCAGCGGGTGGCGCGGGCACGTGCTGCCGCCGCGCGTGCTCGCCGCCCTGGGCGTGCTGCTCGTCGGGCCGGGCCTCGTGGTGCCGGCCGCGCTCGGGCCCGTGCGGCGCGTCTGGCTGCGCGCGGCCACTCTCCTCGGCGTGGTGAACAGCCGCGTCCTCCTGACCGTGCTCTTCTATCTCGTGATCGCGCCGGTCGGTTTCGTGCTGCGTCACCTGGTGCGCGACCCGCTCGACCGCTCGCTCGCGGACGGGAAGGCGAGCAACTGGGTGCAGCGCGAGCGCCAGCCGGTCGAGATCGGCCGCTACGAGCAGCAGTTCTGATGGCGACCATCCTCGGCATCTCGGCGTACTACCACGACTCGGCGGCCTGCCTGGTGCGCGACGGCGAGATCGTGGCGGCCGCGCAGGAGGAGCGCTTCACGCGGAGGAAGCACGACGCCGGCTTCCCCGTGCACGCGGTCGCGTACTGCCTCGCCGAGGGCGGGGTCGAGCCCGCGCAGCTCGACTACGTCGGCTTCTACGACAAGCCGCTCCTCAAGTTCGAGCGCCTGCTCGAGAACTACTGCGGCGTGGCGCCGCGCGGGCTGCGCTCGTTCCTCGCCGCCATGCCGGTGTGGCTCAAGGAGAAGCTCTTCACCCGCGACCGGATCCGCCGGGCGCTCGGCGGGTACGCCGGCCCGGTGCTGTTCGCCGAGCACCACGAGTCGCACGCGGCGAGCGCGTTCTACCCGTCGCCCTTCGCGGAGGCGGCCGTGCTCACCATGGACGGCGTCGGCGAGTGGGCGACGTCGTCCTACGGCGTCGGGCGGGGCAAGGACCTCGAGCTGCTCGCCGAGCTCCACTACCCGCACTCGCTCGGCATGCTCTACTCGGCGTTCACCTACTACACCGGCTTCAAGGTGAACTCGGGCGAGTACAAGGTGATGGGGCTCGCCCCCTACGGGACGCCGCGCTACGTCGACCTGATCTTCGAGAAGCTCGTGCAGCTGAAGGACGACGGCTCCTTCAAGCTCAACATGGACTTCTTCGACTACCCGCACGGGCTCACGATGACCAACGGCGCCTTCGACCGCCTCTTCGGCGGCCCGCCCCGCCGGCCGGAGTCCAGGCTCACGCAGCGCGAGATGGACATCGCCGCCTCGGTGCAGGTGGTGACCGAGGAGATCGTGCTCCGCATGGCGCGCCACGTGCAGCGCGAGACGGGGATGGAGAACCTCTGTCTCGCGGGCGGCGTGGCGCTCAACTGCGTCGCCAACGGCCGGCTCCTGCGCGAGGGCCCGTTCAAGCGCCTGTGGGTCCAGCCCGCCGCCGGCGACGCGGGCGGCGCGGTGGGCGTCGCGCTCGCCATCGAGCACAAGGTGCTCGGCAACCCGCGCTCCCAGCGCTCCGAAGGCGACGGGATGAAGGGATCGTATCTCGGACCCGCCTTCTCCGACGACGAGATCGCGCGCTTCCTCGCCGCCACGGGCGCGGGTGCGGAGCAGCTCCCGCTGCCGTCGCTCATGGAGCGGACGGCAGAGCTGCTGGCGCAGGAGAAGGTCGTGGGCTGGCTCCAGGGGCGCATGGAGTTCGGCCCGCGCGCGCTCGGCAACCGCAGCATCCTGGGCGACCCGCGCTCGCCTCGCATGCAGTCGGTGATGAACCTCAAGATCAAGTTCCGCGAGGGCTTCCGCCCCTTCGCGCCGAGCGTGCTGCGCGAGCACCTGAGCGAGTGGTTCGCGCTGGACGTCGACTCGCCCTACATGCTGCTGGTGGCGCCGGTCAGCGAGCCCCCCGCATCCCGATGAGCGCCGAGCAGCAGCGCCTGTTCGGGATCGAGAAGCTGAACGTGCCGCGCTCGACCGTCCCCGCGGTCACGCACGTGGACTACTCGGCGCGCATCCAGACGGTGCACGCGGAGACCAACCCGACCTACCACGCGCTCCTCTCGCGCTTCCACCAGCTCACCGGCTGCCCGGTGCTCGTCAACACGAGCTTCAACGTGCGCGGCGAGCCGCTCGTGTGCACGCCGCGGGACGCGTACCGCTGCTTCATGCGGACCGAGATGGACCATCTCGTCCTCGGGTCGTTCCTCCTCGACAAGCCGAGGCAGCCGCCGCTCCGCGACGACGTGGACTGGCGGAGCGAGTACCAGCTGGACTAGGAGCGTGACCCGAGACGGCGGTGCGGGGAGGCGGGGGCGCCGTCTCCGCTTCGATTCGGCGCCGCCGAGTCGGGTGGCTCGATCGGCCGCCGCGCGCGGCGCCTCATAGGCGCTCCGACGGCACCCCCGCCTCCCCGCTGCGCCATTCGGCCGCGCGCGCGTGCCGCACGTCTTTACTGATTGTGGGCGGCAAACACCGCCTGCAAATCCGTCGAGCTTTCCAGGGCCTGATCTGAATTCTGCGTCCCCCAGGAGTACGCATAGTCGAACACGGGCGTGGGGACGAGCGCTGCCCAGGTGGCGAGAATTTGTTGCTCCTCGCTCGGGGTCGGAAGAAGGTAGTAGCCACCGCCGTCGTCGCTCCAGGTGCCACCGCCAAAGGCTTGATATACGGGCACGATGGACCCGACCGGGATGCCTGCTGCCTCTGCTGCGGCCACGGCGACCGTGATCCTGCCGTAGTCGCAGCCGCCGAGTTCGCTCCGGCAGGGATAGGGATCGAGTCCGTACAGGTCGATGTGCGAATTACCGGGGTTGTACGTGTTGGCGTAGGTTGGTGATTTGGTAGAGCCGAAGTTCATCAGCACGATGAATGTCTTGGCGCCCGGGACATTGGCGTGTATCCAATCCGACTCGGCCAGCAGGTTGGCGGCTGGACAGAGCGGATTCCATTGCCCCGTGGGGTCCGGTTCATCCACCAGGTAGAAGCCGAACAGCTTGGGATTGCCGATGAAGGGCTTTACGGCATTGATGAAGGTCGCGTCGGCGCCATTGCAGAGACCCAACCAAACCAGTCCCTTGACCCCGCTCGGGAGTGCATTCAGCGTGCTGACCCCACTCAAGTCCGCGAGATTGAACCCAGCCTGGGCGGGCGCATAGCCGCCGCTCGAAGGGAAGTTGTGATTCGCGGCATAGTGGAGGCCCGAGGCCCGCGCGCCCGCTCCGGCCAATGTCGTCGTGGTGGCCGACGTAGTGGCGGTGGTGGTCGTGGTCGGAGGCCGCGTGGTGGTCGTGGTGGTGGTCGTCGTGCTCTTCGTGCCCCGACCATGGTTGAGTCCGTCCGCCCTGCCGGCACCGTCGGCTTGCCCCTGGCAGGCCGCGACACCTTCTATTTTGCAGCGCCCGAGCACGCTCTTCCGACAGGCCCGGGGGTGCCCCCCGGCGCCGACGCACGCCGCGAGCCCGTCGCGGCACGCCCGCCGACACTGCCGCGAGACGGACGCCGCCTCCGCGGAGGTCCCGACGTGAAGCGCTGCGAGCAGCGCGAGCAGTGACGCGAATCCCAGAGCCTTTGGCCGTTGTCCCATCTCCCAGCCTCCCCGAGCCTCCCCGAGCCACGCCCCGGGCCGATCGCTCGCCGGCGACCACGTGCAACCATCGAACCACCCGCAGGCCGCGTGCGTTGTGCGCGGGCGCGCGAGCAGATGTGTACGTGGGACTGGCATTCGGCTCACCCGGTTCGCGGCACTCGCGCCGAAACTGTCCAGCAGCGTCGATCCGTCGACGCTGGCTACGGGACCCATGCGCACCCCGTATGCGGCGGGCTGGCTCGCGGACCGCAAGGCCCATGCGAGCCGGCTCACTACGCTAGCAAGAGAGAAGGTGCGAATGCCGCGAAGTAGTCGTGGATGCTCGTTCTTTCGATGTGAAGAGAAGTCCGTGGCTTTATGCCGAACGGAGGATGGGAGGGTCAAGACGTTCGCGAAAAAAAGCGGATACCATGCCGCCGTCCCGCGCATACTCCGTGGCGCAACGAGTGGAGCGAGCGGTGGGGATTCACCAATGAGTGAATCTTCCCGAACCGCCCGGCGGCGATCAGTCGGTGGATTCGGCACTGAATTGCGGTTGGGGGAGGGTGCGCGATATTCGGATATTCGGGCCAGGTGGTGGTGCGGCTGTCGCGCCCGCCGAGATGGAGAATCAGTTCGGCGCGCGGATGGTCGTCTTCAGGGCGCGCAGTTCGTGTGCGCGCCGGCGAACCGTGGGCCCGTCGGCGTCGCGCCGACGAGCACGACGACTACGCTGCCACCCCAGCCGTGCCGCTTCACCGATGGGGAGTGCCGGGGACAGTGCGGTGGCGACGGAGTTTGCTCGGCAGCGGCGTCGAGCGGCTCGTGCGAGTGCCGGACGACGCCCAGCGGGCGGACGCGCCCACGTGCGACGGCTTCTGCACCGACCCGAGCAAGGCGTGCGTCTTCAATCAGTCGGGCTCGAGCTGCGTGCGCATTCCGTAGGCGGGGACGGTCGGCGCGACGCGAGCGCTCGAAGCGCCGGGAGACGCCACTGGCAGCGCCGCCAGCTGGCTTCATTCGGGGACATTCCCCCGTCTGCGGTAGCCCGAGTCCCACACGCTGAGGGGCGCAAGCCCGGTCACGAAGGCCGTTCGTCCCGGCCCGTCAGACGGGTTCAGCTCCTCCACGGAGGTGCTACACGCTTGACGCCTCGCACCCCTCTGCCGTCATGGGGGCGGAGGTGTAGGGCGGAGTGGCCAGGCCCCGACCCCACCCGGCACGTCCTCCAGCAGCCCACACGGCGCACGCGCGATCATGAGGAAGCAGCCCGAGCATCGAAGCCGGTGCCCACGAGAAGATCGCGCACTCGCAACCGCCGACCAACGGGCAAGCTGATCCCCAGCTCCCGCCGCTGACCGCGCAGAGATCAGCGCCGGGCCTTGGGGTGCGGGTTCAGTCTCAGAGGCCCGTCAGGGTAGCGAGCAGGCCCGTGACGAACCTCTCCACCTGGTCCTCGACCTCCGCCTGATCGCGGGTCGTGGCACAGCCACCTTTCAGCTCGGCCTTGGCGAACGCCACCAAGAAACGATCATCGGCAGCCAAGAGGCACGCGGAGGCGACGCGCTTTCCCTGCACGAGCGCCTTCTCGTGGCAGCGAAGCTTCGCCGCCGCCTTCTTGCTCGCCGCCTTCAGCTTCGCGGCCGCGCACCTGTCGGCGCGTGTCGCTGCGCCCTCCGCCGCCCGCACGGCAGCGAGCAGGCTCAAAGTCACGCCGACAACGACTACCAGCATCCGTGCCATCCCGCCTCCTAAAGCGGCCAGATATCACCCCGTCGGCTGGCAGGCAAAGCAGTGGTCCCCCTCCAGATCAACCCACCCTGATCGAGTGTTTCGGCCCGATACCGGTCGAGCGAGCGTGGTAGCGAGGATGATGTACTCACTAACGCCTGGAACATGGCGTTCAGAGCGTAGTGTATCGGAACCGGCAAAGATGGTATCAGGACGCGCCCAACTTTCGGAAAAGACGCGGCGAATAAGCGATGTGCGGCATCTACGGCATGGTGGGGGCCGGCGCCGAGACGGTCCTCCCGCGCATGAGCGCGGCGCTCGTGCACCGCGGCCCCGACGGCGACGGCTGGGCGGTGCGCGGCGCGGGCGGCGTCGGCTGCCGGCGGCTCGCGATCATCGACGTCGCGGGCGGCGCGCAGCCGCTCGCGAACGAGACGGGCGACGTGATCGTGGTGTGCAACGGCGAGATTTATAACAGCGCTCCGCTGCGCTCCGCGCTCCAATCCCGGGGGCATCGCTTTCGAACCCGCAGCGATGCCGAGGTGCTGCCGCACCTCTACGAGGACCGTGGGGTCGACTTCGTCGATGCGCTCGACGGGATGTTCGGCCTGGCACTCTGGGACGCGCGCCGCGGGCGGCTCGTGCTGGCGCGCGACCGGATGGGCGAGAAGCCGCTCTACCACGCCACCACCGCCGCCGGCTTCCTCTTCGCCTCGGAGCCGAAGGCCCTCCTCGCTTCGGGCCACGCCGGACGCGAGCCGGATTGGGCGGCGCTCGCCGCCTACCTCCGCACCGGCTACGTGCCCAACCCGGCGAGCGCCTTCGCCGCCATCCAGAAGCTCCCACCCGGCGGCCGGCTCGTGCTGGAGGGCGAGAGTGCGCGCGCCGACCGCTACTGGGAGGTGGCCCCCTTCCTCGCCGCGCCGCCGCTGCCGCTCGGCCTCGACGACGCGGCCGCCGAGCTGCGCGCGCACCTCGTGCGCGCGGTGCGCGCCGCGCTGGTGAGCGACGTGCCGCTCGGCGTCTTCCTCTCGGGCGGGCTCGACTCGACCGCGGTCACGGCCGTCGCCCGCTCCGTCGGCGGCGAGCTGAACACCTTCGCCCTCGGCTTCGCGGAGCGCGGCTTCGACGAGCGCGACCATGCGGCCCTCGCGGCGAGCGCGCTCGGCACGCGCCACCACACGCTCACCATCTCGCCGTCGCTCTTCCTGGAAGGGGTGC
>WNEV01001019.1_pt1 | contig 11096 bp, 9 predicted proteins | sample 5399861 | NCBI WGS metagenome assembly WNEV01 (sample SAMN13153335, study PRJNA577476) | soil metagenome | isolation source: 40 cm grassland meadow soil 2 days after 3rd rain plot 2 | place: USA:California | collected 2015-11-11 | reverse complement strand
TCTCATCCTGGGCTTTGCGCTCGCGGGTCTCTATTGGAGCCAGCGCCGCCCCAAGTCCCCTCCTGTCTCGGCCAACGCTATTTTGAATATGGCCGCGGACGCCCAGCGCGATCTCTCGCGTGTTCCCATGCGCTTCACGCGCCTCTCCGATGAACAGGAAATCGCCATCGGCAAGGAACTGGCCGCCCGCTACGCAACACGGTCGCGCCAGCTCACTCCTGAAGAAGAAGGCCTCGAAAAGTACGTTACGCGTGTCGGTGGTGTGGTGGCCTTGCACGCGCATCGTCACCTGCCGTATACCTTCACTGTTCTTCCCGATCACAACATGATCAACGCTTTCTCCCTACCGGGCGGTCCGGTCTACGTCGGCGAAGGCATGCTCGACCTTATGATGAGCGAAGATGAGCTTGCCAACGTCCTGGCCCACGAGATCGAGCACATCGACCACTATCATTGCGTCGAGCGCGTGCAGCTCGAAGCAAAACTAAAGAATCTTAACCTCGATATTCTGGGCGCACTACTGCAGATCCCTCTCGATTTCTGGCAAGTCGGCTACCACAAGAACGAAGAATTCGAAGCAGACCGAGAAGGAATGTTTCTTGCAGTTCGGTCCGGCTACTCTACGTACGGCGCCGTCGATCTGTTCGAGCGTTTCTCTAAATTGTGCGACGAATATGTCATCCACGCGCAAAGCCCGGACGAGGAACTTTCCGAGTTGGCTATTCAGAGTTTGAACGGTTATTTCCGCTCACACCCACTCCCCTCCGAGCGTCTCGCGCAAGCCAGGCGTTTGATCGCCGAGCAACATTGGGAGGATCGCAAGACGCAAAAGTCTTTTCGCGTGGAATACGAAGTGCACAGCGGAGAATACGTCAAGTGATGACACGTGCGGTAGAACTGGAAGGGAAATCAGAGCGGGAAGTCTCAGTCCGCTAAAACAATCCGGGAATCTTCATGCCGGCTATTCCGGGAATGCCGCCCGCGAGATTTTTCATCTGGTTGGCGAGTTCTTCATCGACGCGCCGCGACGCTTCATTGACTGCCGCGCGGATCAAGTCCTGCAGCATCTCCTGGTCCTTACCGGCAAAAACTTCCGGCTCGATTTTCACGTCGACGATTTGCTTCTGGCCATTCATTTTCACATTGACCATGCCGCCGCCGGCCGAGGCTTCCACGGTCACGGAATTCACCTGCCTCTGCAGGTCTTCCTGCAATTGCCGGAATCTCGACAGCATCTGTTGGAGAGCGCTGACTTCCATCAGGATTCCTCTTGGTTTCGTTTCACTTCGGAGATTTTACCTCCGAAGCGTTGCAACAAGGACCGCACCATCGGATCGCGCTCGAATTGCGCACGCAACTCTTGCGTGCCGGACGCACCTCGCGTCGACGACGCGGCTGCCGCTGCAACTGTCTCAAGTTTAGCACAGACCCGCACCGTCCGACCGAGCACCTTGCTCGAAATGACACGGATCTTTTCCAGGGACTCGCGGCCCTCGAGCAATTCCGCGAACGGCCGTTTCTCTGGAGAAAAATAAAGCCGCAGTTCCGCCCCTTCTAATTCCCACCGGTTGCTCTGTTCCACGATCTCGCCGAGAAATTTCTGTTGCGCCTGAATCGCGGCCTTGATCTCCGCAACATTTTCTTGTGAAATTCCGACAACCTGCGCCACTGGGCCATTTGTTCTGGCCGCGGCGACGGGTTCTTCCTTCTGAACGCTTTCTTCGGTCGCCGCGGGAACTGTTGCCGGGGCAACTGCGGGCACCGCGGTTGCAGAAGCGGTTCGCCCCGTTGCGAACGGAGAAGGGAATTGTGTTCGCGCTTCGACCTTGCGGGGTTGCGGCATCGGGGGTACAACGTTCGATGCAGCGCTCCTTGGAGTGGGCGTAACGGTTCCCGCACCTGTTACTCCACGCGCCGTTCCTATGCTTGCAGAGCCGCTTAGCGCGCCACTATGCAATTCCGCGAGCAGCTCCTCGAGCGGCGCCAGCCGCGACGCATTAATCAGCCGCAGCAATCCCATCTCGAGATGCACGCGCGGATCAGGTTTGCGCCGCAAATCATCATCCGTCTGCAACAGAATTTGAAAAAATCGCGTCAAGTCTTCTTCGCTGAAAAGCGCCGCCGCTTTCGCGAGCGCCGGACGCTGGTCCGGCGTCGCCGCAATCAAATCCGAATCTGCGCCGCACGTCCGCGCGATCAGCAGGTTGCGAATGTGCCGGATCGCTTCCCGGCAAAAGTGTTGCAGGTTGCGCCCTTCCTTCTGGAACGTGTGTACGAGCCCAAGCGCGCGGTCCGCCGATCCTTCTGCAATTGCCTGGATTAACTCTTCCAGGGCATCGTCCGGCACCACGCCCAGCAATTCGCGCACCTCTTTGTCCGGAATCGTGTCGCCGCAATAGGCGCGCGCCTGCTCCAGCAACGACAGGGCGTCGCGCAAGCTGCCTTCGGCCATTCTCGCAATCACCGCCATGGCGCCCGTGTCGATCTTCAAGTCTTCTTTGTTCGCGATCTCTTCCAGGCGTCCCGCGATCTCTGCGAACGTCAACGCGCGAAAATGAAAGTGTTGCGACCTTGATCGGATCGTATCTACCAGGTCCTCAGGTTGGGTCGTCGCCATTACAAAAATTACGCGGTCCGGCGGTTCTTCAAGCGTCTTCAGCAATGCGTTCGACGCTTCTCCCGTCAGCATGTGCGCTTCGTCGAGGATTACGACTTTGCTTCTCGAAGCTGCCGGCGCGTAGCGCACCATCTCGCGCAGTTCGCGGATCTGGTCGATGCCGCGGTTCGAAGCCGCATCGATCTCAATCACGTCCAGCGAAGTCCCGGCCGCAATCTCCTTGCACGAGTCGCATTCCCCGCAGGGATTCGGCGTTGGCCCCTTCACGCAATTCAACGCTTTCGCCAGAATCCTCGCCGCGGTCGTTTTTCCCACGCCCCGCGCACCCGAAAAGATATACGCGTGCGCCACGCGGTCATGCTTGATCGCATTTTTCAGAGTTTCGGTTACGTGCTGCTGGCCGACGAGATCGTCAAACGTTTGGGGGCGCCACTTGCGGGCTATGACCTGGTAGCTCATGGAAAAGTTTTCAGTTCTCAAGCTTCTCGAATCAGCGCAGAGAAGAAGTCATCAGCATTCCTTCGGTCTTTTCTCCCACTGAAAGCTGATAGCTGATTTCTGATCATCATTCAGTGAGAGGAACTTCGGGTGATCTGCGGCACCCGAGGTGATCCCGGTACCGTTGCTCCCTTCCGGGCCTGGCGGGGTTCGCGGGACCTCGTTGCACAGAGCCCGAAGTTCCACGCTCCGGCACTCGCGTTTATGTTCCGCGAGAGCAGAGAAAAGTCTAGCACAGCGTCTCCAGCCCAGCCAGAACGCGCGGCCTCGGGTGCTTACATTTCTTTCGGGAAGATTCTTGATTGTTCGAGAATTGCTGGCGCGCGGATCAGGATTTCGGTTTCGCGGCCGCTGCTGCCGGCGCATCCGGTGGCTGCACGTCGGAGGGATTCACCCAGTTCACTTTGAACGGTCCCGCTCCGTGAACCTGTACGATGGTTTCGCCCTTGCTCATCGCGAAATGCCTCATTTCCTTTGGCATCGTCACAAAATTTCCGACGTTCATCGTTATCATTTTTGTTTCGTCGAAAGTCTCGCCCATGCCTGCCAGGAATGTTCCCTTTAACACGGTTACGTTTTCATCGGTCGGATGCCAGTGCGCCGGTATCTTGGCACCGTCGACGCACCTGAGGCGCACCACGAATGGCGTCCCCTCGACGCTGGGATCGCCGGCCACCGTCGCGAGATCGCAGCCCTTTATGATCGGCGTCCACTTCAAATCCCCGAAGTGCATGATTTTGGGTGGCGCCGCACTCTCTTTTTTGTCTTGACTATGAACGCCCATCGCGAGCACCGCCGAACCAATCAAAGCGACACACACACCTATGATTCGAATCCTTTTCATACGACTCTCCTTCGTTAAAAGGCTAGGGCTCCCGAACTGGCCAAAAGATACTCCTCCCACCCGGCGCAGGCAACTCAAGTCCATCTCGCAGTCGCCGATCAAGCACTGTCTCACGCCCGCGCCACTACGGTGCCAGATCGATCGCGCAATTCTTCGTTCAACCTGGGTTGGTTGAACGCCGCCCAAAACAAGATGAGCCGCGAAGGGACATTCCAGGCTGTCCCCGCGCGGCTTGATTTCGCTGCGATCTCTGCGCTAAATCTCTGTTCTTCCTATTTCCTTGGAAAGTTCGGATCGGCCTTCACTTCATTGATCTGCTTGGTGTGACGTTCGCTGTGCGCTGCGATGAGGAGAACAAACTCGTACCCATCCAGCTTGCCCATCGGGCTGTCTGTCACATGGTCGCGCAAGCCCGTTGCGTTCTTGAGAAAGTCTTCTGTCGTCGCGCGGCTCTCCACAAAATGCCTGACAGAGGCGTCCGCCGAACCGAAACGGTTCGTTGGCACCAGCGGTTCCGGCGCTTGCGCCTTATTTGTGCGGTCGGGAACCATCGCCAGCACGCCTTCATCGGTTTTTTTCACGTCGCGCCCCGGCTCACCCGCCGGCGCCATCATGACCTTTTCCTTCACCATTCCGAGGATAAAATCCTCCGCCGCTGCGATGTGCTCCATCACCTGCGCCACAGACCAGCGGTCCGGTGCCGGCTTGAAGTTCCACTGCGCTTCCGATAGTCCCTTCGTTGCCTCCAATACGTTTTTCTTCGTTGTTTCCAGATACTGCAGCGCCTTGTCTTTCTCCGTTTGCGTTACTTCTTGTGCCGATCCAGTCGCTGCTCCCGCCATCATCAGCAACGCGAACAGCATGCCTCCCAGGGACTTGGTTCTCATCTTTTTCTCTCCTTGTCTTATGCGGCCGCATGGGGGCCGGCTTTCCTTTTCTCGATTGGGAAACGGGGATTTGCAGGATACCACAGCATCTGTCCTTCTTGCGCGGCGCAAGTGCGGCTCGAAGTCCCCATCAGGCGCGAACATCGGCGCAACCGGCGCAAAGAACGAAAGCAGAGGTGAATTTAGCGGATGGTTTTCGGTGCGAGGAATGAGCGCCGCGTTCCGTGTGGACGGGTTACGCGGCGGCTTCAGGGGCTTCTGGCTGGCGGCTAGGAGTTAGGCTGTGGAACTACTGTTGGCAGGATCTGTTTGGCGAACCGTGTTTGCATCACTGTGTTGCGTTGGCCGCCACAATCTCCTTGAATTCTGGCTCTCCTCCAATGACGTGGAACTAAATTTCACAAACTACGGCCCGTGTTTCTGCGCCGGCTTCTCTGATCCCTCAGTCCCCATCTCCAGTGCCGGAGACGCAGATGCAGGGCGGATGCCAAAGGACGATCGACGCAATCCGCGCATTTTCAATAGCTTGAAATTTGCTGCGAATGTAGGTGCTGCGTCAGGGCGGGAAATCGGTTCACGTTGGAACAGCTCGCGTCCGCAAACGAATCGGCGCACGCGACTTACAGCTTGTTACAACGCAAGCTTTGTCTCAGGCTGCGGCGCCACCCGTTTTTTCTTTTCTGGTATCGAGGCCATCGCGTTTCAGGTAGCGGTACAAACTGGTGCGTCCGATTCCCAGGAATTGCGCAGTCCTCAGCCGGTTTCCCTGGCACATCTCCAGCACGCGCTGGATGTGCACTTTGCGCACCTCTTCGAGCGACAGCGGTTTCCAGTCATCGTCCCCCCGCGAGCGCGCCTCCGGCCGCTGCAGTTGTTCCGGCAAATCCGCCAGATCGATGAAATCTCCCGTCGCCGTTATGCACGCGCTGGAAATGACATTCTCCAGTTCGCGCACATTGCCCGGCCACCCGTGCCCTAGCAATACGGTCTGCGCACGCCGCGTCAGCCCTAAAATGTTTGCTCCATACGCGCCGTTGTATTTCTTCAGAAGAAATTGCACCAGCAGTGGAATATCTTCCAGCCGTTCCTTCAGTGAAGGAATGCGGATGTGGATCGAGCTCAAGCGGTAAAAAAGATCTTCGCGAAAGCGTCCCGCCAGTACCTCTGCGCGCAAGTCCCGGTTCGTGGCGGAGATCAGCCGCACGTTGATGTGCCGTACTTCGGGCGAGCCCACTTGCTGGATTTCCCGGTTCTCAATCACGCGCAAAAGTTTCGCCTGCATCGGCAGCGAAGTTTCTCCCACTTCATCCAGAAACACCGTTCCGCCGTTCGCGAACTCGAAGAGTCCCGGCCGCGTGTCGGTGGCCCCCGTAAACGCCCCGCGTACGTGCCCGAAGAGCTGGCTCTCCAGCAGCGTGTCCACCATTGCGGAACAGTTACACACCGCCAGCTTTTGCTGGCTCACCGGACTGATTTGGTGGATGGCCCTGGCGACCAGCTCTTTTCCCGTTCCCGTCGGCCCCACCAGCAGAACGTCGGTGTAGTGGCGCGCAACTTTCCGCGCAAAGTCAAACACCTCCAGCATCGCGGGACTCTTCCCAACGATGCCATGAAATTCCAGGTCCTTAAGCAACTGCTCTTCGAGCGCCCCCACGCGCCGCCTTTGGTCGTACAACGCAGCAATGTCATCCAGCGACCTCTTCAGCCGCGTGCGGTCGATAGGCTTCGGCATGAAATCCGACGCTCCCCGCCGGATCGCTTCCAGCGCCGATTCCAATGTGTAATCCCCGGTCATGAGAATAATGTGCGCTCCGGGGTCACTACGCGATACTCGATTCAGGAACTCGTATCCGTCCATTCTCGGCATGTGCACATCGACCAGCACCAAGCGGCAATGGCCACTCTTTACCAGCTGGAGTGCTTCTTCCGGGCTGGAAGTAAGGACGGTCTCATATCCTATGTCCGCGATCACCGCCGACAACATTTCCAGTTGCGCCGGATCGTCATCCAGGATGCACGGCGTCAGCGATGATTTCGGAGCGACGACCTCAACCGTTCTTGACGAAGCCAGTCCCACAATGCCCCCAATAGTCCTTCCTTGGCATCCCAAGTGCCATTCCTTCGCCTCTTGCCCATCTGCCCTTCGAGTTTCCAGGGATTGCTTCGAGTTCTCTACTCCGTTGAAACTATTGCGGTTATGTCTCTCTAACCGACGATCATCGGTTTCGACGCAGAAAGGACTTCTTGTTCAATGCAGCGCCTGATTCGAGATTCCTCCCAGTGATCTCAGCCCTTGCTCCACTTCGGTCCACATCCGCTTCCGCCATTCCCATTCCGGCACATTGCTCGTCTCACTCGGCGGCGTGGGAGCACTTCTTACCCGCGGATTCCCACACCCCATTCGGGCGTTGTTGTCCACCGCTTGACTCCCCTCGAGACTATTCTTCTTTATCGATAGAATCGCAATTCGGCTGGACCTGCTTGAGGCGGAACTGTTGATGTCCTTCGGCGGTGACTCCGACATGCTGAGCTCGGTAAGCGACTGGAAGAGAGCGCTCCGGGGAGGTGGTTTGCAGAAGCCGCAGAAAGATCAAGGACCCTGGACAGCGCGAATGGGTGAGCGTGAGGTACTTGCCGCTCTCTCCTTTCCAATCAAGCTCTGACTTCTCGACAAAAAAATGGGCGATATCCCAGCCGGATGCTTCGACGGGATAGGAATTGCTGATCGCACGTTCTTCGGTCAGCGGCATGGCGAACCTCTGGAAGACGGAACTGCAGATCCGCTGCCAGCCAAGTTTTGGGCCAAATCAATGAAAGCGCGGCCCTTATCAGTAGATGAAGTTTCTGGAACTGTCTGCGGATGGCACAGCCCTAAGTGGCGTGTTCACAAATGGAGCATAAGCTCAGTGCCGGAAAATTGTCCGAAACAAGGGCACTAGGAGTTGCTCCGGCAACAACGTATCCATGGCAGCTCCTTCGATTGGCGAGAAAACGTAACCGAACCCGACAACTGCAAGTACCAGTCCAACCATCGCGTAGCTGTTGCCCCTTAGCCAATCCAGGTATCGTTGCGCGCGAGTCTCCCCCATGAACAGCATGATGCCCGTGCTGCCGTCAAGCGGCGGAACCGGCAGAAGGTTGAATGTTCCGAGCAGCAGATTGAGGAAGAAAAAAACGCCAAGCACGCTCGTGGGGAAATCCGCGCGCCCGCTGCTTTCATCCACGCGAAGCCAGTGGTGAGTCCATCCGAGCCGCAGCCCTAAGGCCGCGATCAGCATCAGGGTGTAGTTTGTCGCCGGTCCGGCCAACGCCATCCAGGCGGCCCGGCGCGGATGCCGCCGTTCCCACACCGGATCGTACGGCGCGCTCGCCCAGCCAAAAAGGTTGCGAGTCACAATCAGCGAGAGTATCGGGAAAACCACCATTCCCCAAGGTTCGCGCTGAATGTGTGGCACCGGATTCAGAGATACTTGACCACCCGCGAACGCTGTGTCATCCCCGCCGATTTTGGCGGCCAGCGCGTGCGCCGCTTCGTGGCAAGTGGTGGAAAACAGAAACGCAACATACCAGATGAATCCCAGCGCGATCAGTTCCGGTTGGACATCAGCCATGAAGGACTCTTCGTTTCCTCCGCCGTGTAGCGTAGATGCCCGTACCTCGTTTTGCAAGCTGCCGGACCGGCGCTTGCCCCACTATGGGGCGTATCGCACTGTGCTTGGAGGAGCGGCGACGTCGGCGTCCGCGATCTCGCCGATCGCACGCCCATCAACTCTGTCATTGCTATCGCCGCTGCGAAGCCGTGGCGGCGCCTGCCAAAAAACGCTACGGAGCGGTTTGTGTTGGAATGGCTTTGGGGCCCGACGGCGTGAAATGGAAGCGAATGAGCCATTCACTCGGGACGCTGTGGCCGCCGACTTCCGGTGAATTGAATTGCCAGCGGCGGGCGGCCTTCAATGCGAGATCGGCGAAATACTTGCTGGGGCCGGGGGAATCGAGTGTTGCCTCAGCCACATTGCCCGTGGGATCGACATGAACGCGCACGCCGACGCGGACGACTCCATGAATGGTGGCAAGGGCACTTCCCGAAGCCTCCGGCAGAATTTGCTCGAGCACTTCACCGCGCGAGGGTGACGACGCAGAACTACTCGGAGCGTTTGCGGACGGAAACGTATCTGTGCGCACAGCGGCAGGCGTTGGCGTGGTAACCGCCGAACCCCGAGGCTCTGGCGCGGCCCTTTTCACTGCTGCCGCTCTCAGCGAGTTTTGCGTTGCGGCGGGTGGGGACGGCTTCGGAGCCGGAGCGGTTTCCCGGCGCGCGGGTTTTTCGACGGGATCGGGTTGTACTTCGGGTTGCACTGCGGCCGTTGCGGCAGACGACGAAGAGTCGGAGCGATGGCCAAGGATTTTTGGGAGCGCCAAGGCGGCCACGATAACCAGAAGCCCAGCGGCCACAGGAACGACGTAATTGGGAAGTTCCAGCCCTTTCTTCGGCGGCTTCGTGGCTTGCGGGCGCGGCGGCGCTGGTTGCGCTATTTGCGGCGCTGCGTCGAGCCTTGGAACTTGCAACTTCGCTGCCGGGACTGCTGGAACCGTGGAGAGCGGAACCGTCAGCGGCGAAACGGACTGCGCGGCCGCCGCCGCGACGGCCACTGGATTGAGGCGCGCCGCGATTTCGGAAACGGACCAGCGCCGCCGAGGATCGCGCCGCAGGGCGTGCCGCGCGACGTCGAGAAAGGGCTGCGGAAGTGTGTCGGGAACGATTGGGTCCGCCTGGCTTCCCGGTTGCAATGCACATGGGCGCTGCGTGAGCGTTTCGACCAGGGTCATGCCGAGAGACCACACGTCCGCGGCCGGGGAGAGCGGAGCAGCAGCGGTTTCCGGAGCGTCGTGCGCATCGAACTTGCGCGATAATTTGCGGGACTCACCGATGGGGAAGAGCGTGTCGCTGGAAAGTTTGAGCTGATCGGCAGTGGCTAGAATGTTCGAGGGCTTGATGCGCGAATGAACGTAGCCGAAGCTATGGAGATAAACGAGAGCGTCCAGCACCGGCTCGAGCATTTCGCGAGCTTCGGACCCCGTGAGGGCGCGCTGGGGAAGAATCTGGGAGAGGTCTTCTTCGGCATATTCCATCACGACGTAAAGACGATCCCTGTTTTCGATGCGGCAGCGCCCGATGTCGTAGAGGCGCAGTAGATTCGGATGAACAAGCTGCATGATTCGGCGCCAGAGAGAAATCTGGAGGTCTGCATTAGGGCCGGCGGGAATGAATTTGATGGCGGCTTTTTTGGATTGCGGCTCCGCGAGCTGCGTAAGGAATACGGCGGAGTCGTCCGTGCCGCCTAAGTAGTGCCGCAGCCGGAATCGATTATCGATGACCTGACCTTCGCACTGCCTCCAGAATTCGCTCATGGCGCACCTCCAACTGGGAATTATCGTGAGCCGGCCGTTGGGGACACACCCAACGGCTTGGCGCGCGACCGCCGATGAAACACCGCGGCGTCTAGAGCAGAGCTGGAATGTCTCGACGTGCGATTCGCAGGCGCCTGGGGCCGGGCGCTCGTCGAACACATTTTGGCATGAAACAGGTCGGAAGGGGGAGTCTGGTTCCAATCGGTTATGGAAAGGCCGGGGACCGTGCGGAAACGCTTCAACGAGCCGCTTCGGCGGAAGAGGCCTGGATCAAGGCTTCGCAGGCGGAGATGCAGGCGTGGCGGAAATCCTTGGAGATTCTCATATGCACCTCCACGGAATGAAGGAGCGTAGCAGTGCCGTGCAGGAGCGCTACGAGCGCCAGAGCCACGGGCGTGTGCCGATCAGGCTGACCGCCAATTTGCTTGGCCAGACTCTGCTTCAGGAATTCGAATGAAGGCATGTGTTCCTTGCGCGCGAAGGCGATAGCCCAATCTTCGGAGATGAGGCGGAAATCGTTGGGATGAGCCGCAAAGAAGTCCAGAACGCGACGACAAACCTGCGCAGGGCTCTTGGAGGATTTGATAGCCGAGAAGAGATTCAGCCGGGCGCGGCGGCGTAGGAGAGCAAGAAGATCTTCCTTCTTGGAAAAGCGTTCGTAGAGAGTCGGCGTTGTGGTACCGCAGGCGCTGGCAACGGCGCGCATGGTGAGGGCGTCCTCGCCGCGTTCGCTCAACAGTCGGTACGCGGCGTCCAGAATGCGGCCTTGCAAACGAGCATCAGCCTTGCGGGGCATGCAAACCCTCCCACCCCCTTACCGAGATTATATCCTTTACATCGT
>WNEV01001095.1_pt1 | contig 11188 bp, 8 predicted proteins | sample 5399861 | NCBI WGS metagenome assembly WNEV01 (sample SAMN13153335, study PRJNA577476) | soil metagenome | isolation source: 40 cm grassland meadow soil 2 days after 3rd rain plot 2 | place: USA:California | collected 2015-11-11 | reverse complement strand
GAAGCTCTCCGGAGGCGAGCAGCAGATGCTCGCGATCGGCCGCATTCTGCGCACCGGGGCGCGGCTGCTGCTTCTGGACGAGCCGACCGAAGGCCTCGCTCCGGTGATCGTTCAGCAGATAGGCCACACCATCTCGCGGCTCAAGGCGGAAGGGTTTACCATCCTCCTGGTCGAGCAGAATTTCCGGTTCGCCTCGCGCGTCGCCGACCGCCACTACGTCATGGAGAGCGGCCGGGTGGTGGACATGATCCCGAACACCGAGCTAGAGTCCAAGCTGGAGAAGATTCACGAATACCTGGGCGTATAGCCCGATTTCCAATCAACTCAAAGAGGAGCTCCCATGTTTCCCAGTCGCAGCATATTCGCGGCGGCGTCGCTCGCCTTCGCCGCCTCGGGCGCGCAGGCGCAGATTTCCGACGGCGTCGTCAAGATCGGCGTTTTGTCTGATATGTCCAGCCTTTATTCCGATATAGGCGGAGGCGGATCGGCGGTGGCCGCGCGCATGGCGATCGCTGATTTTCCGACGAAGGGCATGAAGGTGGAGCTCCTTTCGGCGGAGCTCGAGCATCGCGCGGCAATGGTACGACGTCGACAAGGTGGACGTCATCGTCGATGTACCGACCTCGTCGATCGCGCTCGCGATAAGCCAGATCACGCGCGAGAAAGGCAAGGCGTTCCTGGTGTCCGGCGCGGCGACGTCCGACCTTACGGGAAAGGCCTGCTCGCCCAACACCATCCATTGGACCTACGACACCTGGATGCTCGCCAACGGCACGGGCAACGCCATCGTGAAGACGGGTGGGGACACCTGGTTCTTCGTGACCGCCGACTACGCCTTCGGACTGGCGCTGGAACGCGACACCGAGGCGGTGGTGCTGAAGAACGGCGGCAAGGTGCTCGGCAAAGTCCGGCATCCGTTGAACGCACAGGATTTTTCTTCGTTTCTGCTCCAGGGCCAGGCATCCAAGGCGAAGATCATCGGCCTCGCCAACGCCGGTGGCGACACCACCAACTCGATCAAGCAGGCGGCCGAGTTCGGTATCGTCAAAGGCGGGCAGAATCTCGCAGGTCTGCTGGTGTTCCTCTCGGACATCCACGGCCTGGGCCTCGACAAAGCGCAGGGGTTGATTTTCACCGAGACCTTCTACTGGGACTTGAACGATCAAACGCGAGCGTTTGCCAGGCGCTTTGCCGCGGCCAACAGCGGCAAATATCCGACCATGGTGCAGGCCGGCGTGTACTCCGCGATCACGCACTACCTCAAGGCGGTGACGGCGCTGAAGGGTGATGACGGTACCAAGGTGATCGCCAAGATGAAGGAGCTGCCCACAGATGATCCGCTGTTCGGCAAGGGCACGGTGCGCGCGGACGGCCGAAAGCTTCATCCCGCTTATCTTGTCGAGGTGAAGAAGCCCTCGGAGTCCAAGGGCCCCTATGACTACTACAAGATCCGCGCGACCATTCCTGCCGATCAGGCCTTCCGGCCGTTGAACGAAGGCGGCTGCTCGTTGGTGAAGTGACATTCGGGCGCGCAGGCCCGAATGTCATCCTGAGCGCAGCGAAGGATCTGCTTTTCGCGCTGAAAGAAGCAGATTCTTCGTCGCCTTCGGCTCCTCAGAATGACATCGCGGTAATGGAAGTCTTCGGGATCCCGACCCAGGCGCTGTTCGGGCAGCTGTTGATCGGGCTGATCAACGGCTCGTTCTATGCGCTTCTGTCGCTCGGGCTCGCGGTGATTTTCGGTCTGCTCAACATCATCAACTTCACCCACGGCGCCCAGTACATGATGGGTGCGTTCTGCGCCTATTTCCTGCTCACGAAGCTCGGCATCGGTTACTGGTGGGCGCTAGTGATCGCTCCGCTCTCCGTGGGTTTTGTCGGCATGGTCATCGAGCGGCTGATGCTCGCGAGGCTCTACAAGCTCGACCACCTGTACGGGCTGCTCCTCACGTTCGGGCTCGCGCTCATCATCCAGGGGCTGTTCCGCAACGAATACGGCACCTCGGGAATTCCTTATGCCATGCCGCAGGAGCTTTCCGGCGGGCGCAACCTGGGTTTCATGTTCCTGCCGAACTACCGGGCATGGGTCATCCTCGCATCGATCGTGATGTGCTTCGCGACGTGGTTCGTGATCGAAAAAACCAAGCTCGGCGCGTACCTGCGCGCGGCGACCGAGAACCCGGAACTGGTGCAGGCTTTCGGCATCAACGTGCCGAGGATGATCACGCTGACCTACGGTTTCGGGGTCGCCCTCGCAGCGTTCGCGGGCGTGATGGCGGCGCCGATCTACCAGGTCAATCCGCTTATGGGGGCGGATCTCATCATCGTTGTGTTCGCCGTGGTGGTGATCGGAGGCATGGGCTCGATCATGGGCTCGATCGTGACGGGCTTTGCGCTCGGGCTGATCGAGGGACTGACCAAGGTGTTCTATCCCGAGGCATCGAACACGGTGATCTTCATCATCATGGCGATCGTGCTGATGATCAAGCCGGCAGGCCTCTTCGGCACGCAGCGGTGAGGGCGTTCTAGCATCATGTCGGCCGTCCACGAGCTTGCGCCGCGCGCCGCATCGCACGCGGACGGGCTTGCACATCAGCGCATCGCCACCGCCGTGATGATCGCGTTCTTCGCGCTCGCGCCGCTCGTCGCGTATCCCGTGTTCCTCATGAAGGTGATGTGCTTCGCGCTCTTTGCCTGCGCCTTCAACCTCCTGATCGGCTACGGGGGCCTCTTGTCCTTCGGGCACGCGATGTTTCTCGGAACGGCCGGCTATGCCTCGGCGCACGCGGCCAAGGTATGGGGCTTCCCGCCCGAGTTCGCGATTCTCTTCGGCACGGCGTGTTCCGCGCTGCTCGGCCTGGTCACCGGACTGCTCGCGATCCGCCGGCAGGGCATCTACTTCGCGATGATCACTCTGGCGCTCGCGCAGATGGTGTATTTCTTCTATTTGCAGGCGCCGTTTACGGGCGGCGAGGACGGCATCCAGGCCGTTCCGCGCGGGAAGCTCTTCGGCGTGCTCGAGCTCGACAGCGTGTGGGCGATGTATTCGCTGGTGTTCGCGGTGTTCGTCGGCGGATTTCTTCTCATCCACCGTACCGTGCACTCGCCGTTTGGGCAGGTGCTGAAGGCAATCCGGGAAAACGAGCCGAGGGCGCTCTCGCTCGGCTACGACGTCAACCGCTACAAGCTGCTCGCTTACGTGCTCTCGGCGACGCTTGCGGGCCTCGCCGGGGCGACCAAGGTGCTGGTGTTCGAGCTCGCTTCGCTCACCGACGTGCACTGGACCATGTCGGGCGAGGTCGTGCTGATGGTGCTGCTCGGAGGGCTTGGGACCGTGTTCGGGCCGGTGGTGGGTGCGCTGATCATCATCTCCATGGAGAACTACCTCGCGCAGATCGGCTCCTGGGTGACGGTCGTGCAGGGCGTGATCTTCGTGATCTGCGTTCTCACCTTCCGGCGCGGCGTGATCGGCGAGCTGGGAAGGCTGATCAGGAAGCCGCTGTAGGAATTTCGCTTCTCGCGCTGTCGTCACCCGGCTCAGCCGTCTCCACATTCCACGTTCGGACCCCTATCTGGTATTAGGCGGCACGAAATCGCATGGCAACATCGGAATCGCGCGCATACATAAGTTGCTAATGCGCTGATATCTTTAAGGGAGGGCGTCTGCTTGGGTGTGGGTGTTCTAATATAGGGGACATTTCGGAAGCTCACTATACGTTATGTGGCATAGGCTCGCAGCAGCATTGTTGATAGTTTCACTCACGGGATGCGATTCCGAAGAGGCGGAGTTTGCTGCAGCATCCGATTTTCTTACTTCTCGATACACGGCTAGAGCGCCGAATTGGTTTCCTTCGAATGCTACTGAAATAAAGCTCAAGGTGTCGTCCGATGGTCACTTTATCATGAGATTTTCATTTTCCAGGCCGCCAGATTTCTTTTCTAAGCTTTCTACTTGCCAGCGCACCCAAAGACCTTATTCCGTAGAGCCGCGGGTCGGCGCTTCGTGGTGGCCATCCGATATCAAGGCACCGTTGGCGACGTACCTCGAGTTCTCGTTTGACTGCGGGCAGAATGGCATCCTTTTGGTTCGCGGGTTGCCAGAAAAGGCTGTGGGCTATCTTTGGAATTGACAGCGCTGGACCACTATTCAAAGTTAATCGGCAAGCCTTGGTATTACTGCATTTGGGGCAGCGGTAACTGGGAGAGTCATCTAGACTCCACAGGTTTCGATTCAAAAGGTAGGACGACCCGTACAGTTCATCACAAACTTCACATGTGGGTTGACCCTGAAGCGAAGCGATCTCTCGTACTAATACTTAGCTACTACTCTGATCCCCACCCTGACTTCAAGCAACGTATTACACCCGACAACGACTCCCAACAGGTCATACTGGTCGAGTACTTTGGACTAGACATAAACGACGAAATAAAACGACTGAAACTTCGATGTCCGCCCGAAGTATATGCCGCACTCTAACCCGTCAATCCAGAGCGGACGCGCGCAAGCGCGCACCGCTGATTTCAGACGTTATGCGGTCAGGCTCCGATAAGAAGGAGAACGGAATGATGTTCAAGAGGGTTCTCCCTTTCGTTCTCGTTGGTGTTGTTTGTGCTCACACGAGTGAGGCCCAGTATCCCGCTGCGACTGAGGAGACGTTCGTCCTCAAGGACTTCCCGTTCAGGTCAGGCGAGAGCTTACCCGAGCTGCGGTTGCACTACCGAACGCTTGGCCGACCTCAACGCGACGCACAGGGCGTCGTTCGCAACGCCGTGCTCATCATGCACGGGACGGGTGGGAGCGGCGCCCAGTTCCTACGTCCCGAGTTTGCCGGTGAACTGTTCCGCCCCGGATGATTGCTCGACGCCGCGCGGTATTTCATGGTCCTCCCAGACGGAATCGGGCACGGTCAATCGAGCAAACCGAGTGACGGGCTGCGCGCCCGGTTTCCAAGGTACGGGTACCTTGACATGGTGGAGGCAGAGTATCGGCTCCTGACGGAAGGTCTGGGGATTGACCATCTACGACTTGTGATGGGTACATCCATGGGTGGTATGCACACGTGGCTGTGGGGCGAACGCTATCCCACGTTCATGGACGCTCTCATGCCGCTTGCGAGCCTCCCAACTCAAATCTCCGGCCGCAATCGCGTGTGGCGGCGTGTCGTGATCGACGCCATACGCCACGACCCACAGTGGCGCGGCGGCAATTATTCCACTCAACCGCAAAGCTTGTGGATTGCTCAGGAAATGCTCTACCTGATGTCGAGTAATCCGGTGCTTCGGCAGCGGGATCTCCCGACCTTCGCAAAAAGTGACGCGGGGCTGGACTCCTCGATTGCCGCCTCTCTCAAGACCGCCGATGCCAATGACATGCTGTATCAGATTGAGGCCTCGCACGACTACGATCCCGGGCCTGACCTGGAGAAAATTCGCGCACCGCTTCTCGCGGTCAATTCGGCGGATGACCTTATCAATCCGCCCGAACTCGGCATCCTCGAGCACGAGATCAAGCGCGTCTCGAAGGGTCGTGCCGTCGTCATCCCATTGAGTCCGGAGACCCGCGGCCACGGCACGCATACAATCGCTGCCGTGTGGAAGCGCTATCTCGAGGAGTTGTTGTCACTCTCGGGTCGCTGAGCCGACCGCCGCCACGAAGGCGACGAAAGTGCCGCATAACAACCGCTTGGAGCCGGCGCGCCAGTTGTCTCACGCGACCATGTCGCCGTGGCGCGCGGCTCAAGCGGAAGGTTAATCGAAAGTCAGCGAAGGATTGACGTTCGGGAATGTCCGCTCCTGGCTGTTTGCGCCATCCCGGAATCCAGCCGTGAGCGAGGATGCCGGTCAAATAATTTTCTGCGCCGAGAGCCGGTCGAGCTCGCCGTCGCCGAGTCCCAGGAGAGAGCTCAGCACTTCACGGGTATGCTCGCCGAGTCGCGGCGGCGGGACCGTGTATTCGACGGGCGTTTCCGAGAACCGCATCGGGCTGGCCACCGTAGGGCAGGGGACGCCCGCCGGGTGCGGAATCTCGATTTTCAGTCCGCGGTGCCGCACCTGCGGATCTTCGAACACTTCCTTGTAGTCGTTGATCGGCCCGCACGGAACGTTGCTGGCTTCGAGCTCGGTGAGCCATCGCCCGCTCGGTCGTTGCCTGAATATCTCCCGCAGCAGCGGAATGAGCTCAGCGCGATTCGTGATGCGGCCCGGCATGGTGGCGTAACGTGAATCAGCTGCGAGCTCCGGCAGGCCGGCGACCTTGCAGAAGCTCGCGAACTGGCCGTCGTTGCCGACCGCAAGGATGAGGTGGCCGTCGGCGGTGGCGAACACCTCGTAGGGCACCACGTTTGCGTGCGCGTTTCCGTAGCGTCCCGGGATCTTTCCCGAGGTGAAATAGTTCAGGATCTGGTTCGCGCCGAAAGCGACTATGGCGTCGAACAAGGCGAGGTCGATATACTGCCCGACGCCGGTGCGCTCGCGGTGCGCGATCGCCGCGGTGACGGCGAGGCTCGCGTACATCCCGGCGAGGACATCGGTGACGGCGATTCCGACTTTCTGCGGACCGCCTCCCGGCTCGCCGTCGCGCTCCCCGGTGATGCTCATGAGGCCCCCCATTCCCTGGAAGATGAAGTCGTATCCGGGGCGGTGCGCGCTCGGGCCGGACTGGCCGAACCCCGTGATCGAGCAGTAGACGATGCGCGGATTGATTCTCCTCAGATCCTCGTAGGCGAGCCCGTATTTTGCGAGGCCGCCGACCTTGTAGTTCTCGAGCAGCACGTCGCACTTCGCCGCGAGCTCGCGCGCGATACGCTGGCCTTCGGGCTTCGCGATGTCGAGCGTCACCGACTTCTTGCCGCGGTTCACCGAAAGGAAATACGCCGATTCGCGCGTCTCCCCGCCGTCCTTGTCCTTGAGGAAGGGAGGGCCCCAACTGCGCGTGTCGTCGCCCGACCCGGGACGCTCGATCTTGAGCACTTCCGCTCCGAGGTCGGCGAGATTCTGCGATGCCCAGGGCCCGGCGAGAACGCGCGAGAGATCGAGAACGCGGATGTGAGAGAGCGGGCGCGGCATGGTGGGAGCGATCGCGGACCGGCTGATTATATCGGTGAGCGCCCGGAGCCGGGGCGGTGCGCGCGATGCCTTATAATCCTCCTGTATTTCCACGAGAGGCGGTGAATGAAAATCCTGGTTGCGGTCAAGCGCGTCGTCGATTTCAACGTCAAGGTGCGCGTCAAGGCCGACGGCTCGGGTGTCGAGACGGCCAACGTCAAGATGTCGATGAATCCTTTCGACGAGATCGCGGTCGAGGAAGCGATACGCCTGAAGGAAGCGGGGACCGCGACCGAGATCGTCGCGGTATCCTGCGGCATGCAGGCCTGCCAGGAAACGCTGCGCACGGCGCTCGCGCTCGGCGCCGACCGCGCGATCCTCGTCCAGACCGACGTGGAGCTGCAGCCGCTCGCGGTGGCGAAACTCCTGCTCGCGGTCGCGCGGAAGGAGAATCCGCAGCTCGTGATACTCGGCAAGCAGGCGATCGACGACGACTGCAACCAGACGGGCCAGATGCTCGCCGCGCTGCTCGGCTGGTCGCAGGCGACCTTCGCTTCGAAGGTGAAGATCTCCGACGGCAGGGCCGAGGTGACGCGCGAGGTGGACGGAGGGCTCGAAACGATCTCGATCAAGACGCCGGCCGTGGTGACGACCGACCTGCGCCTGAACGAGCCGCGCTACGTCACGCTGCCCAATATCATGAAGGCGAAGAAAAAGCCCCTGGAAGTGCTGAAGCCCGATGCACTGGGCGTGGACGTCGCGCCGCGGCTCAAGACCTTGAAAGTGGAAGAGCCGCCCAAGCGCAAGGCGGGGGCCAAGGTGCCCGACGCGAGGGCGCTGGTCGCAAAGCTCCGCAACGAAGCCAAGGTGATTGCATGAGCGTGCTCGTCATCGCCGAGCACGACAACCAATCGGTCAAGTCGGCGACGCTCAATACCGTCGCTGCCGCGGCGAAGATCGGCGGCGATATCGTCGTGCTTGTTGCCGGCTCGAACTGTGGCGCGGCAGCCAAGGCCGCCGCGGCGATCGCGGGCGTCAAGAAAGTCCTGGTGGTCGATGCGCCGCACTACAAGGACCAGCTTGCGGAAAACATCGCGCCGCTCGTGGGAGGCCTCGCCGGCGGGTATACGCACGTTCTCCTGCCTGCGAATTCCTTCGGGAAGAATCTCGCGCCGCGCGTCGCGGCGCTGCTGGACTTGGCGCAGATCTCCGACATCGTCTCGGTCGTGAGCGCCGACACTTTCGTTCGCCCGATCTATGCCGGCAATGCCCTTGCGACCGTGCAATCGAAGGACAGGATCAAGATCGTCACCGTGCGGACGACGGGTTTCGACGCGGTTTCCGCAAGGGGCGGCTCGGGCGCAGTGGAACCTCTCCAGGCGGGCGCGGATGCAGGCCTGTCATCGCTCGTCGGCCGCGCGCTCACCAAGTCCGAGCGACCCGAGCTGACTTCCGCACGCGTGGTGGTGTCGGGCGGGCGCGGAATGGGCTCGGGGGACAACTTCAAGATCCTGGAACCTCTCGCCGACAAGCTGGGCGCGGCGATGGGGGCTTCGCGCGCGGCCGTGGACGCGGGGTTCGTGCCGAACGACTGGCAGGTCGGGCAGACCGGCAAGATCGTCGCGCCGGAGCTCTACATCGCCGTGGGCATCTCGGGCGCGATCCAGCACCTGGCGGGCATGAAGGACAGCCGCGTCATCGTTGCCATCAACAAGGACGAGGAAGCGCCGATATTCCAGGTGGCGGACTATGGGATCGTCGGGGACCTGTTCAAGATCGTTCCGGAATTGGTGAAAGAGCTGGGATAAACGGTTTTTTGCCGAGGCACCTATGAGCGAATACAAAGCGCCCCTTCGCGACATGCACTTCGTGCTGCAGGAATTGGCCGGCCTGGCCGAGGTCGCGAAGCTGCCCGGCTACGAAGAGATCAACGCCGAGCTCGTCGACCAGATCCTCGAGGAGAGCGCGAAGTTCGCAAGCGGCGTGCTCTCGCCGCTCAACAAGCCCGCCGACAAGGAGGGCTCGAAGTGGGACAAGGGCAAGGTCACCACGCCCAAGGGCTTCAAGGAGGCGTACCGCCAGTTCGTCGAGGCCGGCTGGAACGCCCTGCAGGCGCCCGCCGAGCACGGCGGACAGGGGCTGCCGAAGATCGTCTCCACGCCTGTCGTCGAGATGTGGAAGTCGGCGAACCTTTCTTTCTCGCTCGTCACGATGCTCACCGCGGGCGCGGTCGAGGCATTGATCCTGCGCGGCACCGAGGAACAAAAGAAGCAATACCTGCCGAAGATGATAGCGGGCAGTTGGACCGGCACCATGAACCTCACCGAGCCGCAGGCGGGTTCCGATCTGGCGCTCGTCCGCACCAAGGCGGTCCGCGAAGGCGATCATTACCGGGTCTCGGGGCAGAAAATCTTCATCACCTACGGCGAGCACGACCTGGCCGAGAACATCGTGCACCTGGTGCTCGCGCGTGTCGAGGGCGCGCCCGAGGGCGTGCGCGGCATCTCGATGTTCCTCGTGCCGAAGTTTCTGGTGAGCGCCGACGGATCGCCGGGGCAGAGGAACGAGGTGCAGTGCGCTTCGATCGAGCACAAGCTCGGCATCCACGCGAGTCCCACGGCGGTTCTCGTGTACGAGAACGCCGTGGGATATCTGGTCGGCGAGGAGAACCGCGGCCTCGAGTACATGTTCATCATGATGAATCTCGCGCGGTTCGCGGTGGGCATGGAGGGCCTCGCGATCTCCGAGCGCGCCTACCAGCAGGCGCTCGCGTTCGCAAAAGAGCGCGTACAGAGCCGCGACGTCGCGGGCGGCGGCAAGGCGGTGACCATCATCCACCACCCTGACGTGCGCCGCATGCTGATGAGCATGAAGTCGCAGACCGAGGCGATGCGCGCACTCGCGTACGTCGTGGCGGCGGCAGTGGACAAGTCGCTGAGGCACCCGGACAAGGAAGAGCGCACGCGCAACCAGGCCTTCGTCGACCTCATGATCCCGATCGTGAAGGGCTGGTTCACCGAGACCGGCATCGACGTGGCGTCCACGGGCATCCAGGTGCACGGCGGCATGGGCTTCATCGAGGAGACCGGCGCGGCCCAGCACCTGCGCGACGCGAGGATCACGACGATCTACGAAGGTACGACCGGCATCCAGGCGAACGACCTCATCGGCCGCAAGGTCGCGCGCGAGGGCGGCGCGACCGCGAAGGAGGTGATCGCGGTGATGCGCGCCGTGGAGGCGGAGCTCGGCAAGGCGGCGGGGGAGGATATGGCGGCGGCCCGCGAGGCTTTTTCCGCGGCGCTGACCGCCGCCGAGGAATGCGTCTCCTGGATGGTCATCACCTACGGCAACGACATCAAGGCGGCGCACGCCGGCGCCGTCCCTTTCCTCAAGCTCATGGGCATCGTCTGTGGCGGCTGGCAGATGGCGCGCGCCGCGCTCGTCGCGCGCCAGCGGCTCTCCGAGGGAAAGGGCGACAAGTCCTTCTACGAAGCGAAAATCAAGACCGCGCGCTTCTACGCCGATCACGTCCTCACGCAGGCGCCGGGCTTGAGGAACGCGATCGTGCACGGCGCGGCGGGGGTGATGGCGCTGGCGGAGGATCAGTTTTGAGCGCCCGTCCCGCGCACACATGCGGACGCATCGGCTTGCCCTGAAGCATGGCCGCCGGACCGCAAACCCTCGGCCGCTACCAACTCGAGCGCGTCCTCGGCAAGGGGGCGATGGGCATCGTCTACGAGGCGCTCGATCCCAAGCTCCACCGCAAGGTGGCGATCAAGACCATACTGGTCAGTCAGCTCGACGAGGAGACCGCCAAGGATTTCTCGATGCGGTTCGTGCGCGAGGCGCACGCCGTGGCCCGGCTCAACCACCCGAACATCGTCCAGGTCTACGACTTCGGCGAAGAAGGCGACATCGCCTACCTCGTCATGGAGTTCATCCGCGGCGACGAGCTGAAGTCCAGCCTCGCCACGGGCGGGCAGTTCGACCGGAAGGAATGCGTGCGCATCATGTGCGAGCTGCTGGATGCGCTCGACTTCGCGCACGAAGCGGGGGTCGTGCACCGCGACATCAAGCCGGCCAACGTCATGCTCGACGGCCAGGGCCGGACCAAGCTCACCGATTTCGGCGTGGCGCGCGTCAC
>WNEV01001001.1_pt1 | contig 11208 bp, 11 predicted proteins | sample 5399861 | NCBI WGS metagenome assembly WNEV01 (sample SAMN13153335, study PRJNA577476) | soil metagenome | isolation source: 40 cm grassland meadow soil 2 days after 3rd rain plot 2 | place: USA:California | collected 2015-11-11 | reverse complement strand
GCGCGTCGCTGAGATGCTCATCCAGCATATGAGCGGGAAAGGCGCCGGAATTTTCTCGGCTGTGCGCTTTGGCAACGTCCTGGGGAGTAACGGCAGCGTCATCCCGCGCTTCCTCGACCAAATCCAGCACGGCGGACCCGTTACGGTCACTCATCCCGAAGTCCGGCGGTACTTCATGCTGGTATCGGAGGCAGTGCATCTCGTACTGCAGGCGGCAACCGTTGCCGAAGCCGGGGACATTTTCTTGCTCGAAATGGGCGAGCCGATTCTTGTGGTGGAGCTTGCGCGAAACCTGATTCGTCTGGCCGGATTCATCCCAGACGACGAAATCCAGATCAGGTTCATCGGCTTGCGCCCCGGAGAGAAGCTCTCCGAGGATCTCGTCGAGGAGGGAGAGTCCGTTGAGCCGCTGGGGCTGCGCGGGGTTCTCCGAATTCGGGCTACGCCGAAACCCGAATGGGGATCCCTCCACGACGCGGTCCTACGTCTCGAGGACGTGGCCGAGAAGGGCGCAGATGGCGATGTGATCAAGCGGCTCTGCGAGCTCGTGCCTACCTTTCGGCCAGCGGGATCCTTCGGGAAGTGACAAGCTCGTGAGGAGCGCAATCGCGTGCGCGACGAGAGGCGGCGATGACTGGACTTCATGATGGGAGAGCCGACAGGGTCGATGGCGGGCTGGTCGATTACGCTATCGTAGTGTGGCGTTACCGGTGGCTAGTTATGAGCGTACTCGCCGCGGGCTTGTGCCTATCTGCCGCGGTATCACTTCTGTCGTCGAAGATGTACGAGGCAACAGCCACCCTCATTGCGCCGAAGGAAGGTACGAGCAGTGGGCTGCTAGGAAACCTGGCCGTCGTGTCTGGTCTTGTGCAGCAAGCGCCGAACGTGTCCGTGGCCTCGATGACACCCAATCGCGATATGCTCGTGAGCATTTTGAAGAGCCGCACTATGGCCCAGTCACTCGTGAGCAGATTCCGTTTGCAGGATCGATACCGGGCGAGATATGCGGAAGACGCAATTCGGACGCTCGAGGATCGAGTTCGGATCTTAGTTTCTAAGGAGGGCGTCATTTCGGTACGGACAGAAGATACCGATCCGCAAATTTCGGCTGACATGGCGAACTTCTACATCAACGAGCTGGATCGGCTGGTGGCTCGATATAGCACGAGTGAGGCCGGTAATCAACGTGCGTTCCTTACTGAACAGCTCGCACACGCCAAAGTCGCGCTCGATGGGGCCGAAGAAAAACTGAGGCGCTTCCAGGAACAGAACCGAGCCATCGCGCTACAGGAGCAGACTCGTGGTGCTATCGAGGCAACCGGGCGGTTGAAGGGTGAGATCATGGCCGCTGAGGTTCAGCTCCAGGTGATCCGTAACTTTGCAACAGAGTCGAATCCAGAAATTATCGCAATCAGAGGTCGCATCGAAGAAATGCGGCGACAACTCACGCGGATGGAATCCGACGACGGTGCTCTACACGGACAGACGCAGCGTGGCAAACGAGAATTCGCGGTGCCGTTACCTAAGGTGCCGGAGGTCGGCATCGAGCTGGCGCGTATGACACGAGATGTGAAGGTGCATGAGACGTTGGTGACGCTGTTAATTCAGCAAACCGAGCAGGCGCGCATCGCGGAGGCGAAAGATCTTCCGATGGTCCAGGCACTCGACCGCGCGGTGCCGGCCGAGCGACCGTCTCGGCCTCGGCTTCGACTTAATATCGCTCTCGGTGGCGTGACGGGTATCTTCGTTGGTATTTTTCTGGCGTTTCTGGCGGATTACGTGGAGAACTGGCGAAGGGGTCAGCGAAGGCCGTAGTGTCAGTTAGCGGCGTCAGAAACGGACTCCGTCAGCTGAAGGGTCGTTGGTGATGATGGCAGGCACCGAATGGACGCCATGGGACGGGTCGGCGTCTGGTTGATCGGCGCTCAGGGGAGTCTCGCGTCCACCGTGGTGCTGGGCGCGCGGGCAATCGCGCGCAAGCTCGCCGCAGGTGGCGGGCTGGTCACCGAGCTGCCCGAGCTCACACCGCTGCCCCTCGTCGGGCTGGGCGATCTCGTCTTCGGCGGCTGGGACATCGCGCCGGGCGGCCTGGTGGAGCGGGCGCGCTCGCTGGCGCGTGACGACTGTGCTGTACCTGAGCCCCTGGTGACGAGGCTTGACGAAGATCTCAGGGCGGTCGAGGCGCGCGTCCGGCCAGGGTTTGCACCCGGCGGGGGCCCGGCGAACCTGCCGCAAGGGAGTCGCGCGTTTCTCCCGCGGCGGGAGTCCCTGGCGTCCGCGGTCGAGCGGCTCGGCGACGATCTGGATCGCTTCAGGTACCAGGAGCGCCTCGACACGGTGATCGTCGTGAACGTCGCATCCACCGAGCCACCGCTCGAGCTGACACGCGATCACGAGCGGCTCGATCGATTCCGCCGGGTGATCCAGCAGGACCGACGCGCCCTCGTCACGCCGAGCATGATCTACGCCTACGCGGCGCTCGACCGTGGATTCTCTTACGTGAACTTCACGCCGTCCGTCGGCATCGCGGTGCCAGCGCTCCAGGAGCTGGCGCTCAAACATCACGTGCCCTTCTACGGGAGCGACGGCAAAACGGGGGAGACGCTCGTGAAGACGGTCCTGGCGCCGATGTTCCGGTGCCGGAACCTCGAGGTCCTCGCCTGGGAGGGCTTCAACATCCTGGGCGGGGGCGACGGCCGGGTGCTCGCCGATCCGCGCCACAAGCGCTCGAAGGTGCGGAGCAAGGCCGGCGTGCTCGGCGCAGCGCTCGGCTATACGCCGCACTCCACGGTCGGGATCGAGTACGTGCCGTCGCTCGGCAACTGGAAGACGGCGTGGGACTTCGTCCACTTCCGCGGCTTCCTCGGCACGAAGATGAGCGTGCAGTTCATCTGGCAGGGGTGCGACGCGATCCTGGCGGCGCCGCTGGTCCTCGATCTGGTGCGCCTCACCGAGTTCGCCCAGCGCCAGGGCGAGGCGGGCCCGATGACGCATCTCGCGTGCTTCTTCAAGGATCCCCTGGGCGTGGGCGACCACTCGTTCGTCGAGCAGTTCCGGATGCTGACAGACTACGTGGCGCGACACACGAAGAACGCGCGGCTTGCGCCGAAGAGGTCGTCACGGGCCAAGTGACCCCCCAGCGCTTGCCGATGCTGGGCGAGGAGGCCGGCACAACTTCGTTGGGCTACCGTCACCAACGGGTTCGATCACGCTTCTCCGGAAGTTTTTTCCGGCGGTCACGCGGTCGACGGGAGGTGGGCCGCAGGTGCCCATCCAGGCCCGGAGACCTCGAGACGTCACGAAGACGAGCGACGTTCGCCGAGGACCGCCATGTAATAGCGGAAGAAGCTGCTGTCGAGCTGCCGGAGCGCTCGGCGCTGGCGGACCAGCTCGTCGGTGAGGCCACGCTGTTCGAGCGGGAGGAGCGCCAGGAGAAGGCGGAACACGCGGGCGGCGTCTCCGGCGTCGAGGATATCGTCCGCACAGAAGAGGCGCGACAGGCCCCAGTGGCGCAGGAGCAGCCAGGCGGGGAACCAGGCGGCCGCAGGTGCCCTGTCAGCGAGCGACTCCTCGAAGGGGAAGGCTTGTTCGAAGGCGACCCAGGCTGCGCGAATGGTGAGGTTCGGAACCGTCGGCGCACAAGTCTCGAAGAGAAGAGGATCCATCCAGCACAGCGGCAGCCACAGGCGAATCGCGACCTCGGGCGCGCCGAGATGGTGCTGCGCCAGCCCCATCCAGTAGCGCAAGAGGGGCGTGTCCGCCCAGCCTGGTTCGTCCTCGACGGAGGAGCGCACTTCCCTCCACTCGCCGTACTGCTGGCAAAGCCAAGCCCGGTGCGCCCGGGGATGGGCGGCGTCGAAGGGGAGATCGGCCGCGTTGGAGACCAGCGCCTGCCACACCGGGCGGAGAAAGGCGTCGGCGTCCGCTCCTAGGAAGCGCCGCGCCGCCGGAACGAGCCGGCGTTCGGTCAGCTCGACTCGCTCGGTCAGCGCTGCGTGAGGGGCGGCGGGAGGGGCGGGTGCGGTCAGCGCCGCCACCAGCACGCTGAGCGCCACCAGATCGGGGTGGCGCGGGTGCTCCTGAGCGAGGCGACGCAGGCCCTCCTCGGTGCGCTCGACATCGCGGCTCATGAGCCCAGTCACGATCTCGTAGACCAGGAGGGCGTCACAGCCGTCGACGAAGAGGTCAAGCTGTCGCCGGTCGGCAGCTGGGTCCGCCGCGGGTCGCGCCATCGCCTAGGTCGAAGCCTGCTCGCTCAAGGTGCTCGACGCCTCCTGGCGGGAGTCAGGAAAGGGAGCCGACCCTCGAAAGATGGCGGACCCGGGGGAGAGTGCGGGCGCGGTCGTACAGGCGCCGGTCGGCAGTGACGCACGGGCAGTCCAACTCCACGGCCAGAGCGATGAAAGAGGCATCGTAGAAGGTGAGGCCGAGCTCGCGCCCCAGACGGGCGGCGCGCTTCAGAAGCGGTGTAGCGGGCGGGGCCACGATGAAGGGGAGCGTCTCCAGGTGGTCCACGGCGTCGTCGAGCCCCGTCGCGCCCAAGCGGGTCTTGAGGAGGAGCACGTTCCCGACTTCGTACAGGAGGAGGGCCGGGACGTGCACCTCGCACGGCCGGGCCTCCACCTCCGCGAGGAGCGTGCGCGCCTCTTTTACAAGATCCTCATCACGGGTCTTGAACCATTTGATGAGGACGGACGTGTCAACGACGATCTTCGCGGCCGTAGCGCGTCTCGCGATAGTAGCGGACGATATCCGTGGAGTTCCACTGGCCGACCCACTGCTGCTCCAGCTCCTTGAGAGGAGCGAGCGCCTCCTTCCAGGAGCGCCGGTCCTCTTGGCTTTCGGAGAGCAGTGTCCGGAGTGCCTCACGGATCAGCTCGCTGCGCGAGCGTCCCTGAGCCTTGGCAGCGCGGTCGACCTTCTTCAGGAATTCCTGGGGAAGAGAGATCATGATCTTGGCCATCGTGCTTGGCTCCCAGAGGGAGCATAGCGCCCGAGCGCCCGGATGGCAATACTCCGTATATACCGCGCGCACGACCCGACGAGAACACCCAGGTTGACGTGGACCGCGGCGGGAGCATCTGCGCTGTCACGATCGAACATGCCAAAGAACGAGCCGATCTTCCCCACTGCTCGTTTGAGTAGGTCGGAACTCTTTCCCGTCTGAGCGATGGGGCTGGTGAGACCCACACGCTGGCCGGCGATCACGGACGGCGATCGCGCCGCCGTGACCCGCGTGCTTGACCGCGGCGTGCTCTCCGGCGCTGCCGCCCCTGAGATACGGGGGCTCGAGGCTGAGTTTGCGGCGGCCGTAGGCGCGCGCTTCTGTCTCGCCACCAACAGCGGGACCGCGGCGCTCCACATCGCCCTCGCAGCGGCAGGCATCGGGGCAGGGGACGAAGTGATCGTCCCGGCGCTCTCGTTCATCGCGACCGCGCAGGCCGTGCTTCACCAGGGGGCGACCCCGGTCTTCGCCGACATCGACCCGGTCACCTACAACATCGATCCGGCCGACGCCGCCCGTCGAGTGACGAAGCGCACTCGCGCGGTCGTGCCCGTCCACCTCCACGGCCTCCCGGCCGACATGGACGCCATCAACGCCCTCGCCCAGGGCGCCGGGCTCACGGTGATCGAGGACGCCGCCCAGGCCCACGGCGCTCTCTACAAAGGAAGGGCCGTCGGGACGCTCGGCGCGATGGCGGCCTTCAGCCTGAACTCGACCAAGAACCTCCCGGCCGGCGAAGGCGGGCTCTGCGTGACGGGCTCCGAAGAGCTCTCCGCGCGCGCGGCGCGGGTGAGATTCGACGGCCTGGAGCCGCCCTCCAAGTGGAACCCGGGCCACCCGCTGGACGACGAGACGGATGGGCTGGCGACGTTGCGCGGCTGGATGTATCTCCCCGGTGAGCTGACCGCGGCGCTCGCGCGCTCCCAGCTCCAGCGCCTCGCCGAGACGACCGTGCGGAGCCAGCGGAATGCAGCGCGGCTCAGCGAGCGGCTGGAGCGGCTCCCTGGCGTCGAGCCGCCCGCTGTGCCACGCGATCGCACCCACGTGTTCCACAAGTACCGCGTGCGCGTGGATCCCGAGCGCGCCGGCGTCAGGCACTCAGCGATCGCGCTGCGCGACCGGCTGCTCGAAGCGCTGTGCGCGGAAGGCGTGGAGGCCGTCCGCTGGCAGACGGCGCCGCTGCCGGCGCACCCGCTCTTCGCCTCGACTTCGGGCGAGCGTTATCCGAACGCGTCCGCTGCGCTCGACTCCACGCTCGTCATCGGCTCGCAGTCGTATCCGCTGTTCGCCCAGCCGCTCGAGGTGGTCGACGCCTGGGCGGACGGCTTCGAGCGCGCTTGGAACGCGATTCTGACCTAGCACGATAGTGGACAAGGCACGATAGTGGACAAGCCCGCGCTCCTCGGCGGCACCCCGGTGCGCTCCCGGCTCCTCCCCTACGCGCGCCAGACGATCGATTCCGGTGACATCGCCGGGGTCGGCGAAGCGCTCGCCTCCAACCTGATCACCCAGGGGCCGACGCTCGAGCGCTTCGAGCGCGCCCTCGCCGCTCGCGCGCGCGTGAAGCACGCCGTGGCCTTCGCGAACGGCACCGCGGCGCTCCACGGAGCATGCTGGGCGGCCGGGCTCGGTCCCGGTGACCGGGCGATCACGACGCCCCTGACCTTCGCCGCGACCGCGAATGCGGTCGTCTATCAGGGCGCCCGGCCCGTGTTCGCCGATATCGACGCCGCCAGTCTCACCCTCGACCCCGATGCGGTGAAGCGCGCCGGGCGGGGGCGCGTGCGCGCCGTCCTGCCCGTGGATTTCGCCGGCCTGGCCTGCGACTACGACCGGCTGTTGCCGCTCGCGCGCGAAAAAGGCTGGACCGTCATCGCGGACGCGGCACACTCCTTCGGCGGTACCTACGGCGGTCGGCCGGTGGGCGCGCTCGCGGACATGACGACGCTCTCCTTTCATCCGGCGAAGCTGATCACCACGGGCGAGGGGGGCGCGGTGCTGACGGACCGCGACGATCTCGCCGAGCGGCTCCGCACGATGCGTCACCACGGGATCCGCTGTCCCGACCGCGCGCGGCCCTGGCGCTACGAGATCGTCGAGCTCGGCCACAACTATCGCCTGACCGACTTCCAGGCCGCGCTCGGGTTGAGCCAGCTCGACAAGCTCGAGAGCTTCTGGCAGCGACGCGATCGGATCGCCCAGCGCTATCGGGAGCGGCTCAAGGGCTCGCCGTTCGTCGAGCTGCCGGCGCTGCCGCCGGACCGACGGCACGGCTGGCATCTCTTCGTGGTCCTCCTGCGTCTCGAGCGCCTGTCCGTCGACCGGGACACGGTCCTGCAGGCCCTCCGCGCCGAGAATATCGGCGCGACGCTCCATTACCCGCTCGTCTACCGGCATCCGTTCTATCGCGAGCGGTTCGAGTACGGTCCCGGGCTGTGCCCGGTCGCTGAAGCCGCCGAGAAGCGGCTCGTGACGCTTCCTCTCTTCCCGACGATGAGCCTCGACGATCAGGACGACGTGCTCCGCGCCCTCGACAAGATCTTCGCCCACTACGCGCGATGAGTCGGTACGCGCGATGAGCCTCCAGCTGCTGTCCGACGTCATCTTCGGGCTCGGTCGGCGCGCGCCACGTCTGCCGTGCGCGCTCCTCAGGGCGATGCCGCTCGGGCTCCTGCACGCGCTGCGCGCGCCAGGCCTCCGAGAAACCTTCCGCGTGGCCGCGCGCGCCAGCTACTACCGCGACGCCTTCGCCGCGGCTCGCGTGGACGTGGCGAGGGCGCGGCGACCGGAGGATCTCGGCGACTTCTATCTCACGCCCGAGGTCCTCAAGACCCGGCCCGAGGCGCTCCTGGCGGCGACGCCCGAGCTGGCGGTCGAGAGCTCGGGCACGTCGGGCCACGTGGCTCGCGTCTACCTCTCCCGGAGGGAGCTCGAGTACAACGCCCGCCAGGGCGGCCTCCTCTACGGGCTCTATGGGCTCGGCCGTGGCGACCGCCTGCTCTGCACGCTCGACGTCGGCTGGGGTCTCGGCTCGCTGCTCGTGGAGCGCGGCGTGCGCCAGACGCCGCTCTTCGCGATGGTCGTCGGCCGCGTGGATCCGCTCGAGGCGTACCGCCGGCTCGCGGAGTACCGGTTCAACGTGGTCGTCAGCGACCCGTTCTGGCTCGCGCGGCTGACCGCGATCGCGCGCGAGCGGGGGCGGCCGGGGCCGCTCAAGCTCCTGATGGGGGGCGGCGAGGGCATCACGCCGCGCACCCGCGCCGAGCTGGAGGCGTTCTGGGGCGCGCCGCTCTGCATGACGTACGCCTCGACCGAGGCGGCGACGATCCTCGCCTTCGAGTGCACGCACCGCCTCGGCTACCACGTGAACGAGTTCGACTTCTATGTGGAGATCGCTGATCGGGACGCCGACGGCTACGGCGAGATCGTCTTGACGACGGTCAACCGGCGCGTCATGCCGCTGATCCGTTACCGCACGGGCGACGTCGCGCGGTGGCTCCCCGAACCCTGCCCGTGCGGGCTGCCGTTCCGTCGGCTTTCTCCGCTCCGCGGTCGGCTCGACGAGCAGGTGTCGTGCGCGTGGGGGAACCTCCACCCCGACTTCTTCGAGCCGCTCCTGGGCGAGGTGTCTGGGCTCGGCGGCGACTGGCAGGCGGCCCTCTACGAGCGCGACCTGACGCCGGTCGTCCAGTTCCGCCTCGAGCTTACCGACGACGGCGCGGCGCGCGAGCGCGCGGTGCAGGAGGTTCTCGGCGCCCTCCAGCGTACGCGACCCGAGGCGTGGCTGGCCTACTGCCAGCGGCTCCTCGATGTCGAGTTCGCGTTCTTCACGCCGGGCACGCTACGGCAGCAACGAAAGCTCCTCAGGCTGGTGGACGAGCGCCAGAGCGGAACGCCGGCGTGGGTCGAGGGGGCGATCAGCGGAGTCCGTCCGCGATGACGAGCGCGCGCCCTTATGGTAGGACTTCGAACCCCTCGCGCTGGGCGGCCTCGCGGAGGCGCTCATCGAGCGACACGAACTCGTGACGCGCGACACGGGCGTCGGCCCATACGAGGGCGGCGGCGAGCTGCAGGGCATCCGCGGCGCGGACCGGATGCAGCAGGAGCACGCGGCCGGCCGCTTCGCGGACCTGATAGCTTGGCTGAATCTCGGTCCAGTCAGCGGCGAGGCGGGTCACCGCGTGTCGGGCTTGGTCTTCGTGAGTCCGCGTGAGGATATTGTCGCGTCGCCGCCGTGCGAAGGCGGAATAGCATTCGACCGGTGTCGCCCACCAGACGACGAGGGCTCCGTCCGCGTCGGCGATCCTCCTCACGAGGGGAGTGGGCGATTCTTTCACGCAGAGCGGGATGACGGCCGAGGCGTCCCAGAACCTCACCGGCCGCCCTCGCGCTCCTCGAGAAGGGCCTTCAGCACGGCCCCCGTGGGGTCGGCCGGGCGCGGCATCTTCCAGAAGCCTTTCGGGAGCTTCCCGGAGCCGAGCCGAATGAGCCCGGCGCGGGCAAGCTCGAGGACGTGGGGCGGGAACCGCGCCTCATCACGACCGAAGGGGACGATCTTCGCGATCGGTTTCCCGCGTTCCGTCACGATGACCTCTTCGCCTGCCTTGACGCGAGCCAGGTACTCGCTGAGGCTCGCCTTCAGCTTCGCCACTGCCGCGCTCGTCATGACCGGACCTCTCTCATCATGAGCAGCTTCCGTAGTCAGATTCGAGTGACCAATATGGTCACGATTCCATCCAGAGGCATGACTAGTATAGTCACGAACGCGGGCCCGCACAAGACTTTCGCAGGCTCGATCCGGGCGATTTGGCTGGGCCTCTCCCTCCTCCCAGGGCTCGTGTCTCCGGCCGCGGCGGGCGCGGAGCCGGCGGCGCTCCTCTTCGGCATGGAGCCGGCCTACGCCCGCGTGCACAGCTACACCGCGCGGTTCGTCCGCCAGGAGGCCGTCGACGGGGTGCTCCGGCCGCGCGAGGAGGCGCTCCTGAAGTTCGAGCGTCCGGGCCGCATCTATCTCCGGTGGATCACCGGGCCTCCTGCGGGGCGTCAGATCCTCTTCGCCCCCGGGGATCAGATGTTGGTCCGCGAGCCCGGGCTCTTCACGAGCCTGGCGACGATCGTGATGGCTCCTGACAGCCCGCGCGTGCTGAAGGAGAGCCGGCACCCGGTGACCGACATCGGCCTCGGGCCCCTGATCGCGCTCGTCCTCGACAACGCGCGCCGGGCGGTGGCCGCCGGGGACCTCACCGTGCGCGACGGCGGCGCGACGCCCGGAGCCGACGGGCTCGAGCGGCGGCTCGAGCTGGTTCTCCCGCTGGAGCGGGAGAAGGGCTACTACTGCCACCGGCTGGCGCTGAGCGTCTCGGCGGACTCCGGGCTTCCCGTGCGAGCCGCCGTCTACGATTGGGACGACCGGATGGTCGCGGACTATGCGTACCGTGAGCTCCGGCTCAACCCGCCGCTCACGCGCGCCGACTTCGACACCGCCAACCCCGACTACGGATTTCCCCACTGGCGCGTGGCCAGATAAGCGCCCGAAAAGTGCACGGTTCACCACGAGGAGGTAAGCAGATGGGGCTGAAAAAAACCGTCGTCGCGCTGACGCTCGTCGCCTTTCTCGGCTCCGACTTCGCTTTTGGAATCGCCCCGGCGCTCGGGCAGTCGCCCGGCACCGGCAACGGGCATGTGCCGATGCCGTCGCTGAACGGGGACGGAGTCTTCGGCCGGGTCTTCCCGGGGCCGAGCACGCCGACCCCGTACCAGGCGGGGCCCCAGCAACCTCAAGCGCAGCCGCAGCAGTTTCCCACCCCGCGGCTGATTGCCCCCGCCACTCCGAACGTGTGCCAGCCGGGCGGTGGCACACGCGCCTTCCAGACCGCTGCGGCTCCCCGATCGCGCGCCCTCGAAGCCGTGCCGAATCTACTGCAGACGGGTGTGCCCACCGTCACCCAGGTCACGGTGACTCAAGGCGCGCCTTCGCAGGTGTCTCAGTCGCCGACGGCCCCACAGCCAGCCGCTGCGCACGTGGCTCTGCCCGAGCCCGAGGACCTGTCGAGGGTCGAGGCCGCGTTCAACGTGGACCCGATCCGCCAGTTCGCGGTGCCGATCGGGCTGAATCAGCCGGCGAGCGCCCAGCAGCCGGGCGCGCTCCAGGTAGCGGTCCAGCCGGTCGGCCAGCAGCAGCCGTCGAGCGGCCAGCCGCAGGT